>OCVV012846219.1_pt1 | contig 16530 bp, 16 predicted proteins | sample 1539721 | NCBI WGS metagenome assembly OCVV01 (sample SAMN02144230, study PRJEB22623) | gut metagenome | biome: sheep rumen | host: Ovis aries | place: New Zealand | reverse complement strand
AGGCTGCTGCAGTTCTGGAACATTTCGCCCATATTCGTCACGGCTGATGTATTGAAACTGCTCAAATTCAGGCTGGTGAGGCTGCTGCAGCCAGAGAACATGAATGGCATATACGTCACTTTCGCCGTATTGAAGCTGCTCAGATCCAGGCTGGTGAGGCTGCTGCAGTTCTGGAACATGCTGCCCATATTCGTCACGGCTGCTGTATCAAAGCTGCTCAAATCCAGACTGGTGAGGCTGCTGCAGTTCTGGAACATTTCGTCCATATTCGTCACGGCTGATGTATTGAAGCTGCTCAGATCCAGGCTGGTGAGGCTGCTGCAGTAAGCGAACATGACACTCATATTCGTCACGTTTTCCGTATTAAAACTACTCAGGTCCAGACTGGTGAGGCTGCTGCAGCTAGCGAACATGCCGGCCATATTCGTCACGGCTGATGTATTGAAACTGCTCACATCCAGACTGGTGAGGCTGCTGCAGAAAGCAAACATGCCGGCCATATTCGTCACGCTTTCCGTGTCCAGTTTGTCCATCCCGGTGACGGAAGTGAGAGAGCTTGCAAAACAGAACCAAAAACTGCATGTTTTCGGCTGAATTTTATCCTTAAACGCAACCGTCTTAATCGTATTTTTCTGCTTTAGGCTACCGGAAACCCAACTTGGGGTAGCATTTCCTGTAACATCTTCAAACCCGGTGTAGTACGTTTTTGTCCCGCTGACCTGACCGTCCGTGTACTTTCCCGGAGTGTCCCGGAAGAATGTGAAGCTTCCGTCAGAGGAATCAAATACCGCATAGGCTTCAGATGTCTCAACCGGGCTATTGTAGCTATTGAACATGGAGCCCACATTCATCACGTTTTCGTTGCTGACCCTGCGCACATCCTCAGAGGTCCGAGCCCCATGCCCGATCTCCACCGTGTGCGATTCGACAATAAAGGTACCTGTGATCTTGTGCGCTGGGATCCTGAGCCCGATCAGGTCACCAACCCGTACACTCGGAATGAACCGCCTGTCGTACGAGACCTTCATGGCGATTGACTGCTCCTCCTTCAGTCTACGGTGCGCATACTGGGAAATAGTCTCCCCCGTATTGAGGTCGCAGTCGGTTTCCTCCATCCAAATTTCTCTACCCCTGCTAACCGTGGATAGTGGGCTGTCTGGATCGTCATCCCTCGCTACAGCAGAGATACCATCCATAACCGCCCTGAACACGTTCGGACACCCATACCAGTCATACTCCACTGTGATCTGTGGCTCGATTACATCGTTGCTTAGTGGATCAAAGATCGCAGACACACTGTCCGCTTGGGAACACAAGACCACTGTCCCATCACCCTCGATCCTAATCCTCCAGTTGATAGCATTCAAGACCTTCCACGCCATGGACAGATGGCTCTCACCCTTCTCGGCAATTACAGCCTGAGCCAGATTTGGGGCACTACCCTCGATCTTGACTGGAGCAGGAATGATCGACAACAAATCCTTCACGATAAATGCTCCACCCATTCCTGCGGGGGCATACCACCCTCGCTGGAGGAGCACATCCTTTGCTGGTTTCAGCACCGAGAAGCATTGCACCTTATTTGCGACCAGAGTCCCGTTTATGTCCCTGTTCGGGGAGGTAGCTAAACCAGTAAACAAGGCAGTATGGGAGGATCTTCCCCCCTCCTGCTTCGTGTTTAACCAGATCCTCACGTACCTCTCCGAGCTCTGGTCGTATCTGACGCAATCCACGTCTGCGGACTCCACGAGCTCGGATTCGGATCTGCTGATCTCGCCGCCCTTAATCTCTATTCTGTCAACGTCTCTCCAAGTAACCGGGTCAACGATGCTCATATAGTACGTAGCGCTAAAGCCCTTTGACCAGTCCATTACTATTCCTCCTGCCCAGCTTGCCACATCTCGATCGGGATACCCTCGAATCCCTCAGGGTCCACCCGAGTTATGGTTAGTGCGAATGTTGCTATCTTGTCATAGTCCTCGTGATCCCGATTATCAGAAACCTGTATATCTGCTTCGTAGCTGGACCCGTCCCTCGTTCTCACGTGACACACCCCAGCATAGACCGCCAGTTCCCGCATCTTCCTGATCATCTCCTGATCGGTTAGTGTGATCATGGTAGCAGATATAGATCCAGTTCTGCCGATCGCTGGATTCCAATCTCCCTGAACAGACCCACCGAGATATTGAGTCTCATTGAAGTCCTTGTTCCACTGAGAGGACAGGTCCACGTTGTAGTAGAGCAGGACCTGATTCCCATCGAAGTCAATAATGTTGTACTCTGTATCGAGTGTATCCCCTTCGTCCTCGCCAAGGTCCACCCATGCCGGCTGGTTGTCCTCAGTGATGTAGTCTCCGTTTGCTGTCTTGAAGACCACCCTGTGACCGCCGAACTCACCAATGGCCGGGTACGGGTCTACATAGGTGTGACCAAACGTTCCGTCCTGTACGATGAGCTCGGGTCTGTCTGCGGACAGTCTGTAAATGTCGCAAGTATCTTCAGCTCCAACTCCCTCAGGAGCGATCGGAGTGATCTTAGCCACGTAGTTCTCCTCATCCACCTCGACTGTAGCCCCAGGCATTATAGCCTGATGCGACCAATGGACCTCGAAATCGAGCGTACCGGATGCGAACTGACCCAGCCCGTCCTGAACTGTAGCCACCAATCTATAAGGTGCTCCGTCATCCAGTGCTCCAATGAGAGACCCTACGTCCACCGTGATCTCGTCCTCACCGATCTGGGAGAACAGGAACACGGTTTCGCCCTGGTATCCGTCCACATGTCTACCATCAGGCCGATCCATGTAATAGTCATCCGCTCTCTCAATCGCAAGGGTTGTTGCTCCTCCATTCCCCGCCCCAGATACCGTAACCCGAAGCGGCATAGATGTCAGTACCCATGCAGTGTGCTGTGTTCCCTCGTCTGCATCGTCCACCACTACCACGTTCTGCAGTGTGGTGTTTGTTATGTGTGCTTCGAGAGGATCCGCAATCACGACTGCGACTGGATCACTCCACGTGTCAGATACATGGCCCGATGCAGAGGTTACCCTGACGCAGAGGTGGTGTGTCTCACCCGACTGCCAGCCGACATCCTCAGCATTGATTACTGTCTGCTGTGCTGTGGTTGTGTGGACGATTACCTCCCCGTACGATATACCGCTGGAGTCGATCGTTGCCTCGCATATTTCGGCATACGCCTGTGCTGTACCGTCCGTGGTGGAGTACGCCCAAGATGCAGTCACGCTACCATCCCGAGGAATTACTCCCCTCGACAGGTACAGGGTCGGAGTAGTTGGTGCCGAGGACAGGTTTATTGACACCAGATCGGACCAAGGTCCGTTGGTGATCACATTTGCAGTCTCGTTGACCAGTCTCACCCTCATGTACCACGTGATGCCAGTTTCCAGTCCCGATATACTCCATCTGGCGGTATGTAGCTGGCTGATCCTGAAGGTCTCAGGCTCGTCCGTGCTCTCCCATGCATCCTCGTGATCAGACCACGAGATCTCAGCACTGTTGGCATCTCCCCATGTCCAGTCCCACGTGATCTGCACAGTACCCTTAATGGAGGTCTGTGTTACTGCTACGTTGGCTGGGGCAGTCGGCACTGATCCGCCATCCCATACCATGTTCAGAGATTTCATTCGGGTGTTTACGCTATACATCGACACACCGTCTGCTCGATCCTGCCTCTGGTAATTTCCAACTGCCGCATACACGCCGAACGAGACTGCAGTCTCCTCTGACCAGCTAGGACACTGGACCGTTACGCTCTGTGCTCCATGTGGGATGATTCCGACAGGGAACGCTCCCTCAGGATCAGATGCTGTCTGGTAGATTACCACAAGAAACGAATCTTCTACGTTCGATGTATTAGTCGCAGTGATCGTGGCTCGATAGGTCGTGTTGTCGGTCTCAACGCTTAAACCAGTCGGATCCTTCAGGTACCCTACACTCGCCAATGTGGGTGTGCCGTATGTTATGTGTGAGTCGTGCTGAGTATTTACTCTCACGAACAGACACTGGTCCCGAGACAGGGTATCGTCTATCGAGAACCGTGCGGCATCATTACTGCCAGTATCCTTCGAGATGTTGGCATCCGTCCAGCTTGCTCCGCTTGGACAGGTAAGCCCTTCCTCAGGCTCCACTATTGCGTACTGTACAGTGGTCTTGTCGATCGGATTTGCGGCAGAGGACCCTGCGTTCCATTCTACTCTACAGGAAAACCCTCCCACTGCATTCTCCTCAGCCTCAACCGAGATGGTCTGTGGTTTGAACGACATAGCGTACACATGCTTCGAGTATGCCCAGTCGGATGCTCCCGCTATACCTCTCGCCCTAACCCTCACCCATCTGGTGTAGGATCCATTGGTCAAGGTTGCGGTATCCTCGGTTCTGGTGATTGTTCCACTGGTCTTAGTGCTGGTCCCAGTGTTCCACCCAGACTGACCACTACCCCATTTAAGCTTGGATCCATCGGTCTCGGTGGATCCCTGCGGAGACAGGATCGTCTGCCACTCCACGCTGGAATACGGTCTCTTGTTATCATCGCTGGCATTCACACTCCATGAGAACCTGCATACATTTGTGAGCTCCTCATCCAGTGCGGCAGAGATCGAGGGCTTCGGGGGCTCAGTGAGCTCAATTTCCTTCGATGCCCAGTCGGACCATGTGCAGGAGTATTTCTTCTTACCGCTACCGCTACCTGTTGAATACTCCTCCCTGTTACCACGAATCCTGAACGTGATCTTGGTCAGCTTGGTTGATTTGTTCGGGTAGTAGTCGGCATTTTCTATCTTGATTGATTTGGATGTGGTCTTCTTACCAATCCCGCTGACAGTGGTCCACACACCCTTCTTTTGACTGCTGAGGTGGTACTGCATCTGCTGTCCGTCCCCATAGTCCTTGTCTCCGATCTTCCACTTGACCGTAAACCACTGCCCATTTCTCGTGATGGTAAGTCCAGTAGGCTTTTTAGTTGTTACTTTCTTTGTTGCCATACTACACCATCCTCATGTCTAACTTAAGTTTACGTGCAAATCTCTCTGCGAACTGCTCAGGATTCTCGGCTCCGTCAACAGTAATGTAGTTCGTGATCACCACCTGCTGTCCTCCAGTCGAAGATCCTTCCACCGCAGTAGAGATATCCTTCATTAGGCTGTTTTTTCCGTACAGCATCTCGTCCTGCGCACCCTCACCAGCACCGAACAATGTGGCTCCAGTGAACATGTATGGCTGGTCTTCAGCTTTCCTGTACCACGACACGCTGAAATGCGGAAGCGAACCTTTGCCACCGATTCCGAACGGAGCCTTACCACCTGATACAGAGATATGCGGAAGACTCAGCCCGCTGAAGATCCTGCCGATATGCAGAGGGAAGATGCCCTTAATCTTCTTCATGATCCCGCTGACTGTGTTTTTAGCGGATTCAATCGGTCGGGTGATCGCATTTTTGATTCCGTTCCACACACTGGTGGCGGTGGACCTGATCGAATTAAAAGCAGAGGAGGCTGAGCTCTTCATCCTATTCCAGATCGAAGATGCCATAGACTGTACACTCCGTATAGGAGACAGCACAGCGTTCTTCACTGCGGTCCACGCTTGGGTCGCTACCGATTTTACACCACCCCAGATACTGGATGCCTTTTCCCGCATACTGGTCAGGGTTGACACCACAGTGGTGTAGGCATTCTTTATCGGTTTTATTATGTTGTCCTTGATTCCACTCCAGATCGTGGATGCCGCCGACTTGATCGCAGTAAATACCGTAATGAACGTGTCCTTCACGGTATTCCAGATCTCAATTACCTTGTTTCGGAACGTTTCGTTGTTCTTCCACAGGGCGGTAAACGCCACCACGAGACCTGCGATCAGGGCGATCACGACACCTATTGGGTTCGCCGCCAGCACTGCATTCAGTGCCGCCATAGCAGTAGTAACTGTCCCGATGATACTTCCTATGTTAATCGCTATTGCAAACACGCTGAATGCGGTAGCCACTCCAAGGATGATCGGTCCGAGGGTACTTGCATGGTCGATTGCCCATGTCAGTGCCTGTACCAGACCTCTCAGTGCTGGAGTTGCTTTGTCGGATACGCTGATCTGCAGACCCTCCCATGCAGACTTCAGCAGGGTGATATCTCCCTGCAGGTTGTCCAATTGAGTGTCCGCCATTTTCTGTGCAGACCCCTGCGCTTTATCAATATAACCACTGAGTTCGTTCCATCTGTCACCTGCTCCAGCCAGCAGAGCCTCAATACCCTTGAGGTCTCGCTTGTTGAAGATCTTCGACATGGCCTCCGCTCGTTCTTCACCAGTCATGTCTGCCATGCTTGCACTTAGGTCCATCATGATGTCATTCATGGACCTCATGTTACCCTCGGAATCAAACACACTGACCCCGAGTGCATCGAGTTCCTTCTGTGCTTTACCGGTCGGTGCGGTCAGGGATGTGATCGCATTACGCAGGATGGTACCACCCTCGGATCCTTTAATACCATTATCGGCCAGGATACCCAGCGCAGTAGAAAGTTCGGTGGTCCCGCCCTTCAACTGCTTGGCTGTACCACCAACAGTGAGGTAAGCCTCTCCCAACTGCGATACTGAGGTGTTCGACTTTGTACTTGCCATTGCCATCTTGTCGACCAGTGCAGTGGTCTCCTCGGTAGACAAACCCAGAGCCGAACTTGCATCCGTTACCATGTCGGATGCGGTTGCCAGATCCATACTTCCTGCCGCCGCCAGATTCAGCACGTTCGGGAGCATCTGCATACTCTTTTGCGTGTCGTATCCAGCCAGTGCCATATAGTTGAGAGCATCTGCCGCTTCTGTTGCGGAGAAGGCAGTGTGTTTACCCATCTCCTGTGCGTACTCCCGCAAGTTACCTGAGAAATGCCCCCAAGCGAGGTCCACCTCTCCCACTTCCTGCTGTAGCTCAGCATTGGTCTTGCCCATAGTAGCCGCTACCTGCGACATGCTGGTATCGAACTCCATGCCCGCCTTCATGGACGAAACGCCGAAAGCAGTAAGCCCTGCGGCAATAGCACCAGTAGCTACCAGTGCTCCCTTTTTCATGTTAGCCACTGACTTGGTAATATCCTGCGAGGTACCAGTCGCCATACCCTTGGCACCCTTCAGTCCTCGCTCGTATTCTTTTGTGTCCAGCGTTAATGACGCTACCAGTTCAAATACATTCATGCTTACCCTTCCAGTGCGGCCAACTTACTAACTATCCTGTTTTTGATCTCCTCAGCAGTTTCCTTTGGATCCTCTATCCCCTTCCTGTTCGTCATATCGTAGTAACGTTCCTTGAAGACCATCCCTCCGAAGAAGTTGGCGATCGGTTCGTTGATGTTCTTCAGCCCATCGGTAACGTAGATCTTAAACAGCTTCTCCTCCTGATCCTTCGCCCACCTGATTACGCAGTAGTCCATCAGATACTGTCTACCCAGCAGGTCCAGAACGTCCAGCTTTACTCCTCCGCAATACCAGAGGTACTGATCACTCCCAATGACGCTAAGGATGTAAAAAAATCCAGCACTGCCTTATCGTTGAGGATCTCAGTGATGTTGGCAAGGTACTCAGACATTGGATAATCGTTCGCCTTGCTCGGTTCAATAAAGCAGACGAGTGCCATAATTTCGATGGTCTCATCAGGATGCTTCTCCATTGCCGCCTCGATCATGTCGAATGCATTCTTCTTCGCCTGTTCTGCGAAAGCTTCCTTTCTCTTTGTAATGGCTTCAGCCAGTTCCTCTTTGGTCATCCCCTCCTTCACTTCTGGAGCGAAGTCGGGTTTTCTCGCTCTGATACCGAGGATATTGGTGTCCTTCAGCCATTTCTCAACAGACTTCCTGATCTTTGTGGTCTGAACAAAAAACTCCTTAGGTGTGCAATTAGCCAAGGTCTTCATTATCTTACCTCCTTATATTTACCGACCTACGCAGAGGGCGGAAGGCTATAGAATACCATAGGTACAGTGTTCTGATCTTCTATCGAGACATGACCAGTCAGTGTCACGCCGATCTGACCCTTACCTGCTTTGGTGGTCTGCAAGGAGAATCCCTCAGTGGACAGCGCATTCAGAAGCTGAATTGCTACAAGACCCCCATCCGCTCTGTCGCCTACCCACCAAATATCCGAGAAGTCATCCTGACTGAGGTCCCTTCTTGGGGTAACCTTGCCAGTATACTTCTCGCTACCTCCTTCTCCAGTCTTCTCAGCATCAGCCGCTCCGAGTGCCAGAACGATTGACTTCGGGGATGTGCCCAGACTGGTGAACTCCATCGTGCAGTCCCAACCATCAAGGTGCTTGAGCTCCTTAACGTTATTAGGACAGTTGTCTACGTCTTCGCCCATATCCGAATAGTTGGCTTTGCAGTTTGCAGTGATACCACCTGTCGTTGCACAGATGATGTCCTTGTCTGCAGGAGCCGCAGGATGTGCGGGGTCAAAATTGTACAGCAGAACACCTGCATCGAGTTGCATCTCTTCGAATGTGCTCTGCGGGATTACTGTAAATGTTCCTGCCATGACTTTTTCCTTTCTATGGAGTTAAATACTCCACCATTAGATTGATGTAGATCCTTCGTATTGTGTCATCCTCATCCACCATCCGCTGAGCGAAGGTGGTCCCTCGTGTTATGTAGATAAACCCCACATCGAGAGGGATCGATTTTACTTGTACCAGTTCATCCGAGATCTGGTCCGCAATCTGAGAGAGCCCAGTCCATGAATATGTCTTGTCCCAGATGGATCCTGTCATTGGTATTGGGTGACCAATACTGTCCGCAACCATCGAGTAGGTTATATACGGCATGACAGCATCATCTGGGACCGTTGATTCCTCATATGCTGGTACCCCGAAGGACTCCCAAAATGCTTGTATAGCTTGTGCTTTATCCATTGTTCGGTAACTCCCATTCTTCTGCTGTACATTGACGCATATTAAGGCTCGCACTGGCTGGCGTGAACTTGTCATCGCCATCAGAAGTGACTCTGAATATCTTTCCGTCTCTCACTCTGCGGAAAACATCGTGATATTCAAGCGTCAGTTCCTTGCCTGTGGTCACCGTGTACATACTGGTAACACCTTGCTGTTCTGCGGTTCTCGCTTCAATCGATGTGTCGAAAGTGATCGCTGCAGAAAACTCAGCTCCGTCAACGTATTTAGCTCGATAACCACCATACCCATCAGGCACGGTGGTCTTATCAAGCATCACACAATTTTCCATTTGTTCAGTCAGTAAACTCATGGTCTCAACCTCCTGTATCTGTTCAGCTTGGCGGCGAATACACCCTGCCAAGTTCCCAGCTTCGTATTGGCCCCGCTGTTAGAGCTTGATCCACTCTTCTTAGTATAACTATACCCTCCAAAGGATTCGGACTGAAACGGTGACATCGCCTGACTATCAATGCCTCCGTACTTGTTCTGCCAGTCCTCGATCTCTTTGGCAAGGGCAACGACCGAAGGAGGCACAGCCATTGCCCACACTGCCCCTTCAAACTCCTCGTCTTCCAGATTCACAGCGGGATACTTGTACACGCCATCATTGAACACGCTACCAATGATGCGGAAATACTGTCCGTCCTGCAATGAGCCATCAGATACAAGGTCTGATACATTTATCTGCCCATCCTTGATGGTGAATGTACCGAAGTGCCTTGATCTGTCGAACCAGTTATTTAGTTCGTTGCACAGTTCAGTCAGCATCTTCCTCCACCTTCTTTTTCTTGGTAGTCTTACTCTTTGGTTTTACTTCCTTGATCAGCGGGGTACCCAGTTTGTTGCTGGATCCGCTGAGCTCCTTCAGTCGATCCTCGGAGACCTCTGCACCCTCGTGGGGGAAGGTGTCCCCCACATTGTACAGATATCTGCCGTCCTGAAGATCGGCGAAGGTCTTTACAACCTCATACTTCAAACTCAAACCTCCTCAAACTGACCACCGCACAGAATCACGTCACTCTCAAGCATTAAGCTCCTGCAGTCTCAGTTACTGTAGCGATAAACAGACTGTTCGGGTTGAACAGTACAGGCATGAACAGACCAGATGCTTTGGTCCAGAGGACCGCAGGATCTGTCTCCATCCACTGCATTACGTATACATACGGAGAAACGGATCCCTCAGTGCTGACATCATAGAATCTGCCAGCATCAACTTCAGGCGGATTGCCCCAAATGCCGGTACCAAGTCTCGCTCCATTCATCGTACCGAAGAACGTAACCTTATTGGCAGGGTAGTATCTCTTTGTGGTAATAACAGGTCTACCGTCCTCACCGAATGTTGCAGATGCGCCATAAGTCAGGTCGTTGGTCAGAATCTGATTGATGCCGAACTCATCACTCAGGTAACCCTGCAGTGCGACATTGCTCAGGAGAGCTCCCGCTCCAACGGTGCCGTTCACTGCCTTCTGGATTGCCGCATTAGATCTCAGCTTGGTCAGAACTGCCTTACCGCAGTACATGCCAGTGATTGTGATACCGACTGCCAGTGCCGCATCAATAAGGTCCTGAAGCTGTGCAGGAATGTCCTTTGCGGCCCCATCTCCGAAGTCAAGGGTCAGAGAGGTCTGTCCCTGCGGAACACCGTAATCCACTGTCAGATCGAGGTTGTTCTCCTTGATCGTGATCTTACCGGTTGCCATGAGTTCATTTTTAGCAACCTTAGATCTGGTGAACACCTGATCTGCCAGTCTAACACCATCATTCATAACGTAGTCATAGAGTGCGGCATCTCCCTGTACTCCTGTACGCATCAGGGTGCGCAGTCTCTCAGACTGGTTCAGCTTAACCTTGATCAGCCCCTTCTCGATGTTGTGGTGATCGATCGGAACTCTGAAGGTCTTCTGAGACTCAGTATCAAATCCGTGGAACTGAGCCATCATCGGAATCTGGTACTGGCTGGCGATGGATTCCCATCTTGCCACCAGATTATCTGTCTTCTCATCGCCAAACAGCGTATCGATCGGATCGTTCGGTCTGGTTACGGAGAAGCCTACATTCAGCCAGTCTTCGTTCGGAACGAAGCCCAGCACGTTATTTTCCCATCTAATAGGCATTTTATTCCTCCTTAGTACGGTCTATTTACCGTAGGTGATGTTGCAATAAACTTGAAGCCAAGTTCCTTGAGTGCAGTCTTGGCGGCTTCTGCGAGTTCTACAGGAAGTCTATCCTCGTAGACTACTCCCTTTGTTACGACTGATCCCGCCATGTCTCCACTAGTCACATCCACATCCTCATACACGAATCCGATTGCAGTTGCTCCGTTTGCAGGGAATGGCGTACCAGCCTTCACATATTTAGATCCGTTAGCGGCAGTAGTAGCTCCCGCCTGCAGGATCGTTCTGGTCTCACGGGTTACAGGTTCGTCCTCAGCGAGGAAATAGCCCGCCTCGTACTTTGTACCCCTGTCAGGTTCGTAAATAAAAGACATCAGTTTCCTCCGTTCTTACTTACTCATTAGATTTGACCTCGCCATAAAGGTCGTTGTGATATCTAGCCTCAATCTCTGCGGCCCGGCTCTTACTCCTCGGTGGATCCGTCTTTCCAGCAGGTGGGGTAGAGGTTCCTGCTCCCTGCTTTACTTCGGTAGTAATGAAGTCGGCCCATTCGGTCTTGGTGGATTCCTTCAGGTCCTCCAGTCCCTCAATGGCTCCGTTCTTGTCCAGCTTAATGTCGGACAGGTCCGTTACCTTCATGATGGAGTCGAGTCTCTTCTCTGAAACTCCGATCTCCTTCAGCATAGCTCTGTATGCCTTATCCTTTGCCGCTCTTTCTGCCTTTGCTGACTGCTCCGATTTGTAGTCGTCGTACTCCTTCTTCAGGTCATCGTACTTCTTCTGCAGATCGTCCCTGCCCTCTCCAGCCTTCTTCAGATCGTCCAATTCTTTCTGGACACCAGGAAGCCGCTCAGCATCTTTCTTATAGCCGTCACGCTCTTCTCTCAGCGCATCAATGGAGGCGATGTGTCCATTCAGAATCGAATCGACTGCCGCATCCATGTTCTCGGCTTCTACCCCTGCCTTAGACAAGATCTCCTTAACTTTTGCCTTTGTAAGTGCCATGATAATTGTTCCTTTCTCTCAGCGCATTTCTGTTGCGTTCACAATTCTCTAACTATATTATACCACATCCCGGGCCTCTTAACAATGCAACACGGTGTTGTATTGTCAATTACAACAATACAACATACCGTGAAACCGCTTGAAAAACATGTTTTTCATATTTCGGAAGTATCGTGTTGCATTCATACAATACAACATGCAACACAACACGTAATACAACATGCAATACAACATGCAACACCCCTTACTTGAGCTCCTGCTCGATCGTGTTCTTGTACTCCCTGATGTGATCCGCTATTGCGGGCTTCAGGTATGGCTGAGCTTTCGTATTTTTGGTCCCCATCTCGACATATGGTGCATACTCCACATTTGTCCCCACGTACGCAGTGTTCTTGTCATAAGTATGCGAGATCGAGTTCCTCAGTCTGCCAGTATCGACAGGACACGCCAGTTTCGCATTTCTCTCCATCAGGAGTCCAACATGCTCCAGTGCTCTCTCAATCTGGCTGAATGCGGCTTCCTCTATCATAGCAGAGAAGTCGTTCTCCATCTTAAATTTCATGTCCATTACATCTCCTCCATATGTTCCTCCAGCCAGTCCTCATAATCGATGTCCTCCAGCCTAGAGTCCCTGTACACCTCACCCGGATTGACCGTTGGATCAGTTTCTCCTACTACTGCTACCATGGTGCACCTGCAGTTATGGACAATAGCGCCAATGCCGTTGTACATTCCGCCATTCTTTGATATAATTGAGTTGACAAAATAATACCCACTATCAGATTGGAGGTTATACACATGGGTACAATCCGTACTATAGTTGACGCTGATGATATTGTCCGCAAATACAACAGTGGACGCTCCGTGAAGTCTCTTGCGGAAGAATTCGGCGTATCCAGACAAGTTATTCTTCATCGGCTTCATGCCGCTGGCATCCAACAGCGCAATAGGTCTGAGTCTATGTATCTCAGAATGGCGCAGACCTCTCAAGAAGAACGAAAGCGCCTCGCAAGCGCCGCAAACGAAGCAAAACGCGGACGTGCCAACTCTTCTGAGATGCTTCATAAGCGTGCCGTGGCTGAACAACGTCGAATTGGAAAATTTGAATCCCAGTTTACGCTTTTCCTCAAACTCGCCGGCATTCCTGTTATCCCTCAGCAGCCCTTTATGAGTTATAACCTCGACATCGGTTGCGGGAACGTCGCCGTGGAAATTCACACGCAGTCCGCTAACCCGCTCACGTCCAAATTTATTGGCAAACTCATGAAGTGCGTCAATGCGGGAATGAATATGATTTACGTTTGGATACCGCCTCGGAAGATGATGGTCTCCAACGAATGTTACACATATGTCGTCTCCCTTGTTGAGTCTATTCGCTCTAACCCACCCGCTCGGAGTAAGTATTGGGTGGTTAAGGGTACAGGTGAACTTTACGCCAGCGGCAGTTTCGATTGTGACTAACTCGCCTTTGTATTCATGCTTGTAGCTTCTGACAATATCACTGTCAGTTGCTACAAGTGTATCGCCCACAAAACAGTTATATATCTCTCTCGGATCCCCGTCAGGATCCGCAGGAAACATCAGTCCGTTTGAAAACTCCTCCCTGATCGGAACGTGCTCCCCGTCCTGAGCGGCATGGGAGTGACGGGTCCTGCCATCGAGGGTAGCCATCCACTGCTTCTCCATACTAATACCCAGATCCTCAGCACGGAGGTAACTGTTGAATCTTCCTCCGTTCTCGGCTGAGGTCATCATAGTGCGAGCGTTTCTGACTGCTGAGTGCCTGTTCATGTCTGTGACGTACTGCAGTCTCCTGCTTACCTTGTCGAGGTTCTCGCCCTGCAGAACTCCCTGCGTGATTGCTGAGTTCAGCTTCTGCTTGTTCCACCTCAGGTCCTTCGGTATGTTCACCCGAGCCTTCGGGAGGAGCTTCGGGTTTTCTTTCACCAGCCGCTCGACTGTGTGCCTGTCGTATAGCGTGAATGAAGTATTCAGCATGGATCCAGCCTCCACCTCGAATGCGGCGTAGTTACTGCCTATGGCGTAAGCATCTGGGATGTGGTCGTTGATCATCGATGCGGCGATCCTGTTTGCATTGGTCAGGTCCGTGGCGAGGACGGTTTCCATCTCCTCCCATCTCTTGCCGATCATGATCTGCCCCAGCCTCCACTGCTTGTATTCAGCCTCGGTGATCTTTCCCTGCTTCAGGGCTTTGCGTTTGATCTCATCCTTGATCTTGAACCTCCGCATGTAGTCATCCAGCTTCGCCTGAATTTCCTTTAATGCTTGGGCGTAGATTTTGTCAAGCTCCTCACTCATATCCTTCAGTAGCTTGTCCGTCTGCTTCTGTCCTGCGTCCAATGTGCTCCCACCTCCTCATATGTCTCCGTGGTGTCTCCTTGCCTCTTCCTTGGCTCAGAGCGGCTTAAACGGGCTCTTGCCCCTCCTCACCTTCTCCAGTGTCTCCCGAGCCAAAGGAGAACCTTCCGAGGTCATCTGCCGCTATCTGTGCCAACATGTCCTCAGTCAGGTCCGAATCTCCGAACCATGCGAGGATCTTCTTTGTTACATAGTCTGGCGTAAGATATTGTGCTGACTGCAGAAGGGTCTGGATGTTCTCGGATACATTCACAATTTTAGAACGTGTAAATGTAACTTTATCCTCTACACCAGCAAGAAGCATGATTCGGTTGATGAAATCCATCACGCAGTATTCGTAGTCATCACATTTACTGTTCAGCGGTTCGTATGCCGCCTCAATCTGTGTGGCGGTCACTGCACCCGAGGCGATGTTGTCCGTGTTCAGTGCCATGGCATCCCGGTACAGGTCCTTGTCCAGCCGGTCCAGCAGAGCTTCCCTGCTTTCGTATGGTGCCTCGATCGTGTGGCTCTCTGCCTTGGCTCCCTCGTCCTCAACTACGGCGGCATGAACTGTACGAATACGCTCAACAAACTGGGCTAAGTCAACATCGTCCATGCCTCCAGCATTCTGGATAGTCCAGTAGATCAGAGAGCTCTCGTCCACCGTATTTGCAAACCCTGACTTGATTAGGTCGTAGCAGTCGATCTGCTCCCTAAGTCCTACAAGTTCGGACTGGTGCTCGGAGTTCGCCCACAGTGGAACGATCGGGAAGGTCGGGTAGTTTTCACCATCGTAGACCTCCACCCCATCGGCTTCGGACTCCCGCACATTCAAAATGTACGCCCGCTTCTCGGACAGGACATCTGCATCCCCGTCCTTCCAGATGTACTCGGTGTACCCATCCAGTTCGTACAGTGTAGCCCTCAGCGGCTTGTTACTGTCGATCTGCCAGAACCTGACACCTGCCTTGATGGACCCGTCCTCCTCATCATAAAGGGGAGCGAACTCAAGGATGCTGAACACCTCCACGTGGTCCAGATTCCAGAAGCCGAAGGAGCACCCACCCCACAGGGCTTTGATCCCCGCATCCTGAAGCTGATTATCGAATGCATACCTATTGGTACCGAGCTTCTCATCCGTGTCCTCTTTACCCCACGTTACGCCGTTACCCAGCAGGAACTGGTTCTCCTGAGTAATGAACCTGTGGAAGTGGCGGCATGCCATCTTGAAGTTGGCTGAGTAGTTATCTGGTACTGCCTTGCCCGTGACTGTATATAAGAGCTTCTGGTACTCCCCAATCGTCACATTCAGGTGCTTGTTGTACTGGTTTGCGATGTACGCCATCTTGTACTGGTCGCTGTTCTTGTGGTTGTTGATCACAGACTGGACGAAGGACATCCGCTCCTCTTCACCCCTGTCCTTTACTTTTTCGAAATCCTGATAGGTGATCATAAACTCCTCCTAATCTTGCATATCTTCTTGGTTTTAACGAAGTATCTAGTCGCATCCATTAGGTGGTCATTCTCCTTGACTGGTTTGTCCTCTTCTACTCTCTCATCCCATACGTATCCTTCGACCTCTCTTCTCCACTCAGGCATGCAGGTGCTGATCTTGATCAGTCCACGCTTCATGGCGGAGGCGGTGAAAGTGCTATTCAATTTCTGTTTGTTCCATTTTATGCCGCTGCCCTGCTCAGTTACAAGCTGATTTCTGAGGCTGACAAGCTCCTTCAAGTCCGCACGGGTAAGTGACCTGGTGCCGATCTTATAGCTTTGTCCGCCCTCCAGGATCGCGTTGATGGCATCTTCGACCTGGCTAAGGGTCAGTCCTGTAATGCTATCGGCCATACTGCATCTCCTTACACAAACATCGTTCCTAAATAAAAACGTTTCTGTTCCTTTAATTCTTCTATAATTTTTCGCTCCTGTTCTTCGAGCCTGAATACCTGCCTGACCATATTGGCAACATACTCCTGCGCCTGTCTGTCAGGGTGATAATCAACCATCAAGAATTTGAGTTGTCCAAATTGCATATTGATGGTAGTCATGTACTTCGCCTTGAACCTCGGATAGGCGCGCTCTATGATCGTAAACAAATATTCTG
>OCVV011334651.1_pt1 | contig 16532 bp, 8 predicted proteins | sample 1539721 | NCBI WGS metagenome assembly OCVV01 (sample SAMN02144230, study PRJEB22623) | gut metagenome | biome: sheep rumen | host: Ovis aries | place: New Zealand | reverse complement strand
CGAAGATGCCGTGTGCAAGCCCGTTCCATTTCCACCTGACGGCTGCGGTTGCGAGGGTCAACATAGTCGAACTGCTTCTCTCCGCTCAGCCTCGTGTCGTGCTCCACCTCAGTATAAAGGAACTCGTCGATGTGCAGAGGCAGTTGCTTGCGGCTGATGAAGAGGCGGAGGTCGTAGAGGGCTGCGAACTGATAGTTATGCAAGTTTTCCTGAGCGACGTATTCCTTCAGCACTTCTGTGCGGAAGAGTAGGAGCGAGCCCATCTGGAAGTCGTCGCGAACGGAACCGAGCTGATAGTCAATAAGAGGCATAGCGTGACGTTCTCCGTCGGGGGAGAGGCTGTAGTGGTCGCTATACATCATCAGCGCCTGGCTGTCCTCTGCAATCGTGAGCAGTCGTGTGAGGGCATGATAGCCGAGCTGCAGGGTGTCGTACTTACAATATAATAATGTATAGGAAGCCGTTGCGGTCTCAGCGATGCGCTTGATGGTTCGGGTGTTACCCGGGCCTTCTTCGCGCAGGAAATTGACGCTTTGCACTTGCGGCTCAGCCTTCAGGCTTTCCAGAGTCTCCCCCGCCTGCTCGTCGCTCTGCCAAGGGATGAAGCAATTGATGTGTAGCATAGTATTTGTTTCTTTTCCCTGCAAAGGTACGAAAAACTGAGGATAATACAAAATAATGTGCAGGAAAGTTTGGGAGAAGAATGCTACTTCGATGCTTAAAGCCTCCTCTAGTACGGGGAGAGCCAGTCCTTTTAATGTTAACAAAATAGGAGGACTGCAGTCCTCCCAAAATGTCCTAAGGGGAAACTCCAGTACTCCCACGGTGGTACTGGAGTTTTCCCGTGGTGGTACTGGAGTTTTCCCACGGTGGTACTGGCGTCGTAACAGCAGTCGTCAGGTCGTTCTTAGCGAAGGCCTTTTTCGAGAGGACTGTCGAAGTCAGTCGGTTCCCTGCTATCGCCAACCCTCAAGGTCAGCATCGGGGAAGAGGTTGGGGTCGAAGACAGGCTCTTTCCCCTTCTTTCGTTGCTCGCGGAAGTCTTTCAGAAGTCGGAAGGCATAGCGGCTCAAGAAGCAGACAGCAATGAGGTTGATGATGGTCATCAAGGCCATAGCGAGGTCCACAATGCACCAAGCCTGTTGCAGCGACATGAAGCCGCCCATCAGCACCACAACGCCGCTCAGCAATCGGAACAGCACCACTGCCCAAGACTTATTGCAGATGTAGCGGACATTCGTCTCTCCGTAGAAATAATTGGCGATGATAGTGGAGTAAGCAAACAGGAAGATAGCAGCTAACAGGAACCAGCCGCCGAAGTGCCCAAGGTGGTGCTCCATCGCATGACCCGTCAGGATGATGCCGTCGCTACCGTCTGTATATAGGCCGCTCAGCAAGATGATGAAGGCTGTGCAAGTGCAGATGATGAGGGTATCGGTGAAGACTCCCAGACTCTGCAGCAGGCCTTGATAGACGGGATGCGGTATTGTGGCAGTTGCAGCAGCGTTCGGAGCGCTTCCCTCACCTGCTTCGTTCGAGAACAGACCACGCTTCACGCCTTGCATCACGGCTATTCCAACGGCTCCTCCAGCAGCCTGCTCCCATCCGAAAGCACTGCGTACGATGAGGCTCAGCATAGCGGGAATCTGCGTGAGGTTCGCGATGAGGATGTAAAGAGCCAGTATGATATAACCGAAAGCCATGAAGGGAACAATCATAGCACAAAAGCGAGCTATGCGATGTATGCCGCCAAAGATGATGGCCAACGTCAGCAAAGTCAGTCCGCCAGCCACATATCTCATGGGAATTTGGAAGGCGTCCGAGATGGCGTCGCAAAGGGTGTTGCTCTGCACAATCTGGTTTGCAAGGCCAAAGCCGTAGATGATGAGCACAGCAAAGAGTGCGCCCATCCACGGACGCTTCAAGCCATATTTCATGTAGTAGGCCGGTCCGCCGTAGAAGCTCTCCTTGCCCCTCCGCTTGAAGAGCTGGGCGAGTGTGGCTTCCATAAAGGCCGTGGAGGCTCCCAACAAAGCCATCACCCACATCCAGAACACGGCTCCAGGACCTCCCACGAAGATAGCGCTCGCCACACCAGCCAGGTTGCCCGTTCCCACTCTCGAGGAAAGACTGATGGCAAAGGCTTGGAAAGAGGAAATCTTACGCTTGCCGATGCTCTCGATAGGCTGGTCGCTTGGCTTGAAGAGGTTGCGCAACATCGTCGGCAACATAGTGAACTGCACGCCACGCAGGTTCCAAGTGAAGTAGAGCGCACAGCCCACCAGCATCGTGATAACGATGTAGGTCCACAGCCAATCACTTATCGAACCGATGATGTCAAACCTTATAAATTCAAGATTCGTGATGTATTCCATGTCAACTCAACAACTATGAACTATACACTAGCACTATAAACTATGAATTATGAATTGTGAAGCAAAGCTCGACGAATGTCAATTATGAATTATGAATGAAGGTTATGAACGCATCACCACTGCTTCCTTCTTGCAGCCATCGACCTTGATGGTCATGGGAGCAGGCAAGCGGACGTGGCGGACGTGCTCCGTCTCTTGCACGGCGGGCAGCTGGTCGAGGACTTCCTGCCTGTAGATGCCGTCGCCACGGAACGCATTAATCGTCAGATAGCAAACGCCAAGCGAGGTGAGGTTCTGGAAGAAGTGCGTGCCTTGACTCGGGTCAACTTGGAAACTATCGAGTCCTGCCTCTACAATAATCTGCGCAGCACTGATGTGACTCCACTTCACAGGAATGCCGAGCCACGGGTCGCTGCTCCCCCAACGACCAGGTCCGATGAGGAGGTAAGAACTAGAGCCAGACTCAACCGCCAGGAATCCTCTGTTTATCTTCTCAATCTCTTCGGCAATCGCAGGGTTGTTTGAGGGCGTATAACCATCGGTCTTGACGTAAATGATGTCTTGTATGTCGTTATAGATGCCGTGACCTATTGCACAATGCGACCGCAAGAGACAATCCTCGTCGGGAATCGTGGTGAGGTCTTCGTCGAGTTCCATTCGGTTGTCCACCATAGGCCTGATCTGCAAGAGGCAGAACTCGCCGGTACGGTCGGCATGGAGGTTGACGGCGAACTCTATCTCTACGGGGCGCTTCATCTCGTCCTGTCCATATTGAAGCACCTTTCGCATCAGTTCGGGCAAAGGGAAGACGTCGCTTTGCAGGACGCCCGCGAAGGAGATTATCTTACGGTTGCGACCCTCGTAGAAGCCTTCGTAGATGCACTGGTCAACAGGGTCGTAGGTCGAGCAAATCCATTGAAGCGTGCCATCTTTCTCAGCCTCTCGGACTGGCACCTTGATGAGGTTGAACCCATCATTCACGCATATATTGCCCGCTTCCTTAGAACTTTGAGCTCTCAAAGCAAGGAAGTACGTCTGTGTGTCGCGCAAGGCAATCTCCATCTCGCTCATCTGCAGGACCTGATGCGGGTGGGCAGGGCAGACACGAAGGCTGGTTCCACCATCCACGATGTACTTTCCAAGTCCCATCGCCAGCGAGACAGTTCCCTCCTCGGCCTTCTCGTCACCGATGGGGTAGTAGTTGATGCTTCGTGCCACACCACTGATGACAGGATAGAAGCGGCCGTTGTGCTCCTCTCCCACGACCTCCTGAAGGATGACGGCCATCTTCTCTTGGTCAATCACATTGCTTGTGGCCGTCATGTAGTCCTTGCTGCTGCGATAGAAGACACTGGCATAGACGCCCTTAATCGTTTCAGAGAGCATCGAGAGACGCTCGTAGCGATCGTGGGCTGCAGGAATCATGTAGGTGCTATAAACGCCGGCAAAGGGTTGATAATGCGAGTCTTCGAGCAGGCTGGAGGAGCGTATCGCGATAGGTCCGGCAACGACGTCGAGGAAGGCTTCCAAGTCGCCAACAAGCCGCATAGGGAGTCGTGCACGAAGGAAGTGTTGCAGGATTTCCTCGTCGGGAATATCGCTGAGTGCCAACTGATAAAGGTCGTTGGAGTCCATGAACTCGTCGAAGATGTCGGTGCAAAGCACGACTGTCTTCGGAATGCAGACCCTGACACCTTCCTGCTCGTTGAGGTCTGTGTGGCGACCAAGCAGGTGGTCGATGAAAGCCAGGCCGCGTCCTTTGCCTCCCAAACTGCCTTCACCAATACGGGCAAAGTTGCTGTACTGGTCGAAACGCTCGCGTTGGAAGACTGCCACGACGCCCTGATTCTTCATCCTTCGGTAGGCAACAATGGCGTCGAGAATGATGGCACGATGTGCATCGACGTCCTGCAGGCTCTCCCATGTGATGCCTTTCAGGAACTCCGATATGGGGAAGAGGGCACGAGAGGCGAGCCAGCGGCTCACGTTATTGTGGGAAATGTGATAGAGGAGGCTTCGCGTAGGAAGCGTCATGATGTTGTTCTGCAAGTCCTTCAGGTTGTGAAGTCTCGCCACTTCCTCCATCGTGTCAGGGTCTCTGAAGATGAAATCACCGAAGCCAAAGTAGTCGCGAAGGTGGTCGCGCAAGTCCACATCAATCTTCTTCGAGTTCTTGTCGATGAAACTTGCGTGGCATTCTTTGGCAAGTTTGGCATTCTCGGTTTCGCTCGAATCGAGGATGAGGGGCACGTATGGGTCGCGAGCACGAATGGCGCTCAACAGCTTGAAACCAGCCGCCTCGTCCTTTTCCCCTCCGGGAGTCAAGGGAAAACGGCAGTCGCTGATAACACCAAGTGTATTGTCGGCAAAGCGATTGTAGAGGAGCCATGCTTCTTCATAATTGCGTGCGAGCACAATCTTTGGCCGTCCGCGCATTCGGAGCATTTCGAGACTGGTGTTGAGCGCTTCGGTGGCAAACTCCAGACTTTGCTGCAGGACGAACTTGTAAAGCGTGGGCAGGATGCTGGAATAGAAGCGGATACTGTCCTCAACGACCAATAGCATTTGCACGCCAGCCGATCGTATGTCGTGTTCCAAGTTCATGCGGTCCTCCATAAGCTTGATGATGGAGAGCAGCAGTTCCGTGTTTCCCAGCCAACAGAAGACGTACTCGAAGACGCTGAGGTCTTCGTTCTGCATACGTCGGGTGATGCCGTGGCTGAAGGGCGTGAGCACGACGATAGGCGTGGTGGGATAGTCCTGCTTGATGCTTCGTGCGATGTCGAACACAGAGTTGTCCTCGGCCGCAGGCATCACGATGACGAGGTTGACTTGTCCGCCGGCCATCGTCTCCACAGCCTCTTCCTTGCTGTGCACTTGCAGGAATCGCGGGGGAAAGCGGAGGCCGAGCTTGGCATATTCAGAGAATATCTTCTCGTCCACACGGCCGTCATCCTCGAGCATGAAGGCGTCGTAGGGATTAGCGATGAGCAGTACGTTGTAGACGCGGTTGAGCATCAGGTCGACGAAGGAGGTGTCTTTCAGTGTCATCTCTTTTATTTACGATTTGACGATTTGCAATTTACGATTTATCATCTGAGGGTTTTATCAGTGTACAAAGGTATGGAAAAAAAGTGGAATAAAGAAGTATTTGTCCCAAAGAATGTTGAGAATGGCTTTCTTGTGTGCGTGAATGCGAAAAACCTTGTGGTTTTTGTGGCTTATGTCGAAAAAAAAGTCTAACTTTGTGAGCGGAACGGAAAGAAAGGGTTGTGCCCTTGCCTGCCGCGTCGCTGCCGTGATGCGGAAACTGGCAGGGAGGGTGCTGAACCATGAAGAATACATTATTAATTATTAAAAGCAAAGTAGAGTTATGGTAAACAGATTTATTCTCAACGAAGTGTCGTATTTTGGCCCAGGGGCACGCAAGGAGCTGCCGGGCGTAGTGAAAAGACTGGGGTTCGGCAAGGCCCTTGTGGTGACCGACAAGGGGCTGATGCAGTTTGGCGTGGCGAAGAAGGTGCTCGACGTCATGGATGAGGCGGGCATTGCCTACGAGATTTTCGACGACGTGAAGCCCAATCCCACGGTGACGAACGTGAAGAACGGCATCGAAGCCTGCAGGCGTGCGAAGGCCGACTTCATCGTTGCCATAGGCGGAGGCTCGTCGATGGACACGGCAAAGGGCATCGGTATCGTTGTGAGGAACCCCGAGTTTGGCGACATCGTGTCGCTGGAGGGCGTGGCCGACACGAAGAAGAAGTCGCTGCCCATCATCGCTCTGCCCACCACGGCAGGCACGGCGGCCGAGACGACCATCAATTATGTCATCATCGACGAGTCGCGCCAGGCGAAGATGGTCTGCGTGGACCCCAACGACATTCCCTGCGTGGCCATCATCGATGCTGAGCTGATGTACTCGTTGCCCAAGAGTCTGACGGCAGCCACGGGGATGGACGCCATGACCCATGCTGTGGAGGGACTCATCACGAAGGCTGCGTGGGAACTGAGCGACATGTTTGAGGTGAAAGCCATCGAGATGATATACAAGTATTTGCCTTTGGCGGTGAACGAACCCACGAACCCTGTGGGGCGCAACGGGATGGCTGTGGCTCAGTATGTGGCAGGCATGGCGTTCTCCAACGTCGGCCTTGGCGTGGACCACGGCATGGCGCATCCGCTCAGTGCCCTCTTCGATGTTCCCCACGGCGTGGCGTGTGCCATGCTGCTGCCTACGGTGATGCGCTTCAACATGCCGGCGGCGAAGGAGAAATATGTGGAGATAGCCAAGGCGTGCGGCGTTTATCAGCCCACGATGACCACCGACGAGGCTGCCGAAGCTGCCTGCCGTGCCATCGAAACGCTGAGCGAGCAGGTGGGAACCAACAAGCGGCTCAGCGACCTGGGCATCGGCGAGAAGGACATAGAGGCTTTGGCAGAGCAGGCCATCAACGACGTCTGCACGCCGGGCAACCCGCGACCGGTCAGCAAACAGGACATCATTGCGCTCTATCATCAGATTCTTTAATCCGAAACGGCCAAGCATTGTTGCCATAAGGGTTAAGCCTTTTGGCCATAAGGGTCAAGGGTTCTTCCAACAACACAAAAAGACAACGGATTAAACGGATTGAACGGATTTATGCTACGCTGTTGTATTCGTAGATAAGAATCCGTTTAATCCGTTTAATCCGTTGTCGTCAGTTATGCACAGGCGCTTGCCTTTGTGCTACTCCGCCTGTCGTCTGTGGCGCAGGCGAAGGGAGTTGTCGGTCTTACTTCCCGCCGCCGCCCAGGGCGATGTAGAGGGCGATGAGCGCTTCGCTGCAGTCGTACATGTTCATGGCCTCGCTGAGCTGCGCGCTGAGCAGTGACTCCTGAGCCGTGAGCACTTCCAGATAGATGGCCTTGCCGTTGTCCATCAGCTCATGGGTGCCCTTGTATGCCTGGCGGAGCACTTCCACCTGGCGCTCGTAGTACTGCTGTTTCTCTACAGACGCCTGATAGTCGGCCAGAGCCTCGTTCACTTCGTTGCCGGCATCAATGACGGTCTGCACATAGCTGCGCTTCATGTCCTCCAAGGTCAGCTTCGTAATCTTGAGGTTCGCCTTGAGTTTGCCCTGAGCGAAGATGGGTTGCGCGAGCTGGCCGATGGCATTGAGCAGAAGGCTCCCGGGGTTGACGACGGCGCCGCCGCCATTGTTCGTCCAACCCACCAGCCCGGACAGCGTGATGGTGGGGAAGAAGGCGGCACGGGCTGTCTGCATGTGGTAGTAAGCCTCCTCAATCACATGGTTTGCCATGCGGACGTCGGGCCTACGCTCCAGCAGCTGTGCCGACACGCCGTTGACCATCTGCTGCGACAGCGTGTAGCTTCCCCACTTGCTGCGCTCGATGCTTCGGGGCGAAACGCCCATCAGGCTGCAGAGATCGTTCTCGATGCTCTTGATATAGCGCTTCGTGTCCACAATCTGTGTCTTGACGTCGAGCCACGAAGCCTCCATCTGCTGTACGGCCGTGGAGTAGGATTTGCCGTTCTCCCAAAGCGACTTCTGCGTCTCGAGCGAAGCGTTCCAGAGCGCATCGGTCTGGGTGAGAATCTCCAACTGGCGGTCCAATACCTGCAACAGTGCATACTGCTGGCTGGCGATGCTGACGAGGTTGGAGTGGACCGCATTCTCGTAGCACTGAGCTTGCAGCAGCGAAGCCTTCGCCGCGCGCTTCCTGTTGGTGATGGAGCCGAACGCCTCTATCTCCCAGTCCATTTGCAGAGGCAGCGTATAGACCTTTGCTGCACGGCTATAGTCGAAGCTCGAAATGCTTCCCTGCGGAGCGATGTTGAACGAAGGCAGGTAGGCGAGCTTGGCAGCCTTGAGCGATGCCTCGCCCTTCTCCACGGCAATGCGGGCAGAACCCAGGTCGGTGTTGCCGGCCAGCACCTGCTCGATGAGCTTCTGGAGCAGAGGGTCGGTGAAGAATTCGCGCCAGGAGAGCGGTGCCTGAGCAGACGTCGCGTTGGGAACGCCAGTGACATCCGATGGGATTTCCGTCTGAGGCTCATATTTCTTGTACAGGCCGCAGCCCGAAAGCATAAGGCTCACGGCTGCGACGACGATGATATTCTTATAATTCATAATATATAGTTCATAATTCATAAATAAGCTACGCGTGGAATGGCGGTAGCAAATTCTTCATTCTTCATTCTTCACTCTTCATTCCTTCGTTTCCTTTTCCCTGGAATCTCTCATGCAGCTTCTGGAACACGATGAAGAAGGCCGGCACCACAAAGAGCAGGGCAATGGTGCCGATGCTCATGCCGCCGATGACGCCAAGGGCAAGGGCGCGGTTACCGTTAGCACCTGCACCGCCCTCGATGACGAGGGGTATCATGCCGATAATCATCGTCAGCACCGTCATCAGGATGGGGCGCAGACGTTCCTTGCAGGCCTCGAAGGCGGCATCCATAATGCTCATGCCTTGTGCACGACGCTCAGAAGCAAACTCCGTAATCAGGATGGCCGTCTTCGCCAACAAGCCTATCAGCATGATGACACCCGTCTGCAGATAGATGTTGTTGTCCATGCCGGGAATCTCATTCCTGTAGCCGATGTAGGCAAACACGAAAGCACCCATCAGGCCGAACGGCACGCTGAACAGCACGGCCCACGGCGTGAACCAGGAATTATAGAGTGAGGCGAGGATGAGATAGATGAGGATGGCGCAGATGACATAAATGAGAGCTGTGGCATTGGAGCCTGCTGCTTCCTCCACCTCGCGCGACATTCCGCTGTATTCAAATGTGGCTGTGCTTGGCATCTCTTGCTTGAACACCTCGGCAATGACTTTGTGGGCGTCGCCCTCGGTGTAGCCTCCGCCGGGAGTTACATAGCAGGTGATGCTCTGAAGCAAGTTGAAGTGCTCGATGTTGGCAGGGCCGACAATCTCCTTCAGCGAGACGAACTGAGAGATGGGAGCCATCTTTCCGTCCTTCACCTGCATGAAGATGTTGTGGAGCGACTGCGGGTCGAGTCGATACTCAGGCGACGCGGCTGCCATGATGCGGTAAACCTTACCGAACTGGTTGAAGTTGCCAATGTAGGCGCCGCCGCAGAAAGAGCCCAGGGTGTTGAGCACCTCTTCGGGCGACACACCGGCACGGCTGCATTGTGTAGCGTCAACATCGACCTGATACTTCGGGAAGCGCTCCGAATAGGTTGACATGGCTGTGGCAATCTCCGGGCGTTCTGCCAGCTTGGCCAAGAAGTGTTCCGTCTGTTGGGCAAACTCCGAAAGGTTACCGTCGGTGGGATCTTCCACAACCAGCGTGATGTCATTACTTGTGCCGTAGCCAGGAATCTGAGGCATCTCAAAGGGTGCTACCACCAAGTTCTTGAGGTCTTGGCAATCGAAGTAGAAACGATACCTGACAAGGCTGACGTAATGTTCCATGCCCGGACGCTCGTCCCAGTTCTTCAGACGTACAACCATCGTGGCATAGTTAGAGCCAGCACCCGAGTACATGCCGTAGCCGCACGTCACGGAGAAGCTCTCCAGCTCGGGTATCTTCTTGACTTTCTCCTCCACCTTCTTCACCATCTCGCGTGTCTGCTTCAGCGTTGTTCCTTCTGGAGCACGCACTTCAACCAGGAACACGCCTTGGTCCTCTTGAGGAACGAGGCCCGAGGGCAGACTCTTCATGAAGAAGACAAGCAGGGCAGCAGCAGCAGCCAGCAGTCCCCACGACAGGATGGGGCGCTTGATGAACTTCTTCACGCTCTTGCTATACTTATTATATATAGCATTGTAGCTGACGTCGTAGGCTTTCTTTGTATAGTAGGTCAGGCTCTTGCCTTCCTTCTCACCTTCCGTCACACGCATCATGATGGCGCAGAGGGCAGGGCAAAGCGTCAAGGCAGAGATACACGACAGGCCGACGGACGAGGCTATCGTCACACCGAACTGCGTGAAGAAGGTGCCCGACGTGCCCGGCATGAACATCACGGGAATGAACACTGCCATGAAGACCAATGTGCAGGACACGACGGCTACCGACACTTCGTTCATAGCCTGACGTGTGGCTTCGCGTGCATCGCTGATGCCGTTCTCCATCTTTGCCATGACTGCTTCCACCACCACGATGGCATCGTCCACAACAGTACCGATGGCCAGCACGAGGGCAAACAGCGTCAGGATGTTGAGCGAGAAGCCTGCCATCTTTACAATGGCAAAGGTGCCCAGCAGCGACACGATGATTGAGATGGAAGGTATGATGGTGGCCTTGAAGTTCTGCAAGAAGAAGTACACCACGAGAATGACAAGGATGATGGCAATGACGAGCGTTTCAATCACATTGTGGAAGGCGGCGAAGAGGAAGTCGTCGCTGGTCATCAGCGTCACGAACTCCAGTCCTGCAGGCATCGTCTGCTTGGCTTCCTCAAACATCTTGCTGATGCCGGCGTTCACCTCTGTGGCGTTGGCGCCTGGTGCGGCAAACACCATGAAGAGGGCGCCGGGCTTGTCCATGATGTTCGACGTGAAGTTGTAGCTCATGGCACCAATCTGCACCTCAGCCACGTCGCTCAGTTGCAGCATTCCGCCGCCGCTTGTGCGCAGCACAATGTTGTTGAACTCTTCGATGGTCTTCAGCGTTCCCTTGTACTGCATGGAGTACTGATAGGAGTTCTCCGACTGCTCGCCCAGAGAACCTACGGCCGAGACGAAGCTCTGACTGCCGATGGCAGCGAAGACATCGTTCGGCGTCAGGCCATACTGAGCCATCACATCGGGCTTGAGCCAGATGCGCAGGGCATAGGTGTTGCCGAGGCTCAGCACGTTGCCCACGCCGGAGATACGCATCAGGCGAGGTTTGATATTGATGTCCACATAGTTTGAGACAAAGTCCTCGTCGTACTTGCCGTCGGCACTTCTCACGGCGAAGATTTGCAGAATGTTGTTCTGACGTTTCTCCACCTTTACGCCCACCTTGTTTACGTCGGCTGGCAGCAGGGCTTGCGAACGCGTCACACGGTTCTGCACGTTCACGGCAGCCATGTCGGGGTCGGTGCCTTGCTTGAAGTAGACGTTGATTTCGACTTCACCGTTGGACGAGGCTTTCGAGGTCATGTACGTCATGTCGGTCACACCGTTGATGGCTTCCTCCAGAGGCTGGATGACGGACTTCATGACAGTGTTCTCGTCGGCACCGCTGTAGCTGGTGGAAATCTGCACCGTTGGCGGTGCGATGTCGGGGTATTGCTCCACTGGGAGCGTGCTCATTGAGATGTAGCCCACCAGTGCGATTACAATCGAGATGGCACACGCCATCACGTATTTGTCAATGAATATATTGTTCTTCATGTTATCTTCGTGATTACGTTATGACGTTATTACGATGTTGCGATAGTGTCAGAACAGCACTTTTTGTCCCTCCGTCACGTTGTTGGCACCGGTGGTGACAATTTTGTCGCCTGCGCCAAGTCCGCTCTTCACGATGAAGTCCTTGCCGTTGCCGGTGTCCTCCGTCGTCACGTCAACTGCTGTGGCTGTGCTGTCGGGCAGGACTTTGTAGACGAGCGACTTGTCCTGCAGGCGCACGACGGCGTGCTGGGGGATGACGATTACGCCTTTCTCTTCAAAGGGCATGACGATGGTGCCCTGTATGCCGGAGTAGAGATGCCCTTCGGGGTTGGGGAAGGACACCTTGCTCGTGAGGGAGCCGGTGGCGGCATCCACCACACCTGTCAGGCTCACCACGCGCCCTTTGTGGGGATATTCCGTGCCATTCTTCATCACGAAGGTGGCTTCGGGCAGGTCGGCGATGTATTTGTTCACTTCGTCTGCCTTTACTCCTTCCTGCACCATTGTCTCGATGATGGCTTCCGTCACGGAGAATTCGGCATACATTGTAGTGTTGCCGCTCACGATGGTCAGTGGGGTGAGAGGCGATACTTGGTCGCCCGTGCGGATGGGTATCTCGCCGGTGATGCCCGACACGGGAGCTGTGATGGTGCAGAAGCCAAGGTCCACTTTGGCGCGGTTCACGGCTGCCTGTGCCTGAGCCACGGCTGCCGTGGCCTGCTTGTAGGAGTTCTCGCTTGCCGAGAGCATGTAGCTGCTCACGATGTTCTTGTCGAACAGGTTTTTGTTCGACTCGTACTCCAGCTTGGCAGAGTTCTCCTGAGCTTTGGCAGCTTGCAGGTTGGCCTGTGCAGCCTCCAGTTCGAGCCGGGCGTTGCGCGAGTCGATGACGAAGAGCGTTTGCCCCTTCTTGACCAGCTGGCCTTCTGCCACGCAGATTTTCATCAGTTGGCCGCTGACCTGGGGAGTGATCGTAACGTCGTTCTGACCAACCATCCTGGCGCTGAACTTGTAGGGGAGCATGATGTCCGACTTCTCCACCGTCATGGTTTCGAACGATGATGGAATTTCCTTCGGCAATTCCGGGCCGCACGACGTCGCCACGATGGCAGCACCGAGCATCAGGACCAAGTTAGCAAAATACTTTCTGTTCATTTGATTTGTTTTTTATGTTTTTTATGGTGTTGTTTATGATGTCAGTAGTTGTATTTAGGGTTTTCCCGTGCAAAGGTACTAATTTTCTTCGAAATGCCAAAGCAATGCCAGAATTTATTGAAGTCGAGGGCAAGTATTTGCAGCAGAAGCGTATGTGCCCGGGCCTCCTTCACGCTCCGGCTGCAAACTAAACGTGCTGTGTTTGCTCTTATAATGTAACGTGACCTGTTATCCTTGTAGGGACGCGCCACGGCGCGTCCCTACAGGGCGATGGCTTACACCGGAACGACAGTGTTGTAATGACTGACGCTTCGGAATCTGTCTGCAACCACGGGGGAATGAATGACCGTACGAAACGATTACCCCTTCATCGCTTCTCCAGACAAAACAACAGCGGCAGGCATTCTCTACCGAACACCTGCCGCCGCGTTTCCTTCCTCCTTTGGAGGGGTCAAGGGAGGCCCTTCATTTCTTCATTTTTTCATTTTTTTCATTTCTTCATAACCTTCTTTCCGTCCTTTATGACGATGCCTCGATAGCCATTGCCAACCTTTTGGCCAGCCAAGTTGTAGCCTTGTCCCTCCTCCTTGGGGGAGGTCAGGAGGGGGCTTGCTGTTATCAAGTCTTGGGTCGTCTGATTGTCAGGGCCGATGACAACCCAGTCGTTCGTCACTTCATTTCCATCGACATCATATACATAGTTATTCCCCAGCTGGCCGCCAACAGGATAGCGCAATTCGGTGTAACTGTCAAAATTAATCGCTCTGTCGCTGGAGAACGAGATAGGTCCGTATTTGCCGAAAGCAGCAAAGAGGCCTCCATCCTGGATGATGAACCATGATTTTTGTTGGTCGTAGTCATAGCCTTCGTCACAGTAACCATAACCGTCGCTGCTGTGTGCTATGAGTGTTGTGTTGTTTTGCAGGGTAAACCTAGTGTCTTCCCAATTACTGATGGCTGCCCATTTAGAATTTATTCTTAGTGTTCCGCCGCCAGTGATGGTTGTATTTCCGGAAAGATTGAGACCAGCGTGGTCCGCAGCATTGATTACGCAATCGCCCAGAACTCTGATTGTAAGTTCCGTGCCCGATTTAAGATACAGGGCATCGTTGGCGTCGTTCCAGTCGAGTGTGGCATTGTTGAGCACAAGGGTCGGTTTGCCCGGTGTGGCTTCTTCGATGTGGGTACTTCCGCTTACGACTTCAGGCACATTGTTCATATTGAGCGTGGTCATTTCCGTGCCGTTGATGCTGAAGCCCAATTTCCTGTTCTGAACATTGCTGATGACGACATCGCCATTGTAGAGTGAAGTGCCGTTTACTGTGATACCGTGCAAGTTAGAGTCGTAGTAGCCACCAATGGGTTCGGAAATGTAGAGACCACTACCCAGGTTCAGTGCCTTCAAAGCAAAAATGGCTGATTTGCCATCAGCAGAATGTAAAGCAAGGCGGGTGCTGCTGCCTGTCACATTGACTGTGGCATAACCCTTGTAGCCACGAATGGCATAGTTCCCTGTCAGGTCAATATCCAGACCGTCGATGGTGCAGGTGATGTCTTCTTCTTCATCGTCTTCAAAGTAGATAGGACTATATGTGCCAGTCGAGGTAGCAGTAAAACTGCCAATGCCGGTTAGGGTGATGGATTTTGTGGAACGAACGGCGTTTTTATATGTGGTAAAGGTGTTATCGCCAACAAAGGTGACTGTAAGGTTGTTAATCTTGTTGATGATGCCTCGGCCTGCGTCGCTGTCGCTTGTATTCTCGTACGTGGCATTTGTGACCCTGAGTACATTTGTGGATGGATTGTACCTGAAGTGCCCGCCGTCGCCAAGAATGTCGGAAGCATTGAGCGACGTTACCTGCGTATCGCCTATCCAAAGGTCATACTTAGTCGTCCCAGTCACTACAACCTTCGAGAAGACGGTATTGCCGTTAACCTCAACTCCGCTTGAGCCAATCACGCCGCCCTGAGGTGTTGTGATGGAGCAGTCTTCGAGTCGTATCGTACTAACCCTCACGGGTTTGTCTCCGAAGGTGCTTGTCTCCCTGAACTTATCATTACAAGGCACCAACATGACAGTCTTCCCTCCCGAAGGATTGAACTTGACAGTACCAGAACCGCTGATAGCATTTTCAACTCCACCTACTATTACATCATCCTTCAAAGTTAGGATGACACCTTTATTCTCAATTCCATCGGTTTTACTCCCTGCAACTATAATGTTACTCAGGGTTACATCTGAAAGACTTCTCATGCCAATTTCACCATAAACGGCATGCCCACCGCCATCGATTGTGATTGGCTTCCCAACAATCATTCCTATATAGTCCAACGGCTCCCAGTCCCAATAATTAAGTTCTTCATCACTCTCCCCTGGTGCTTGGATGTCCTTCTTCAGGGTCAGGGTCTTTGTGGATTCATCGTATGTGTAGTAGTCTTCAATACCGTATGCCGGATTGGAAGGTTCTTCATTCAGCGACCACCCTTTCGTAAGGGCAATACCCTTAAGCCGAACACCAATCCAATCCTCTTTGAGGATAATCATTACAGACTTTGCCGGTGAAGTGTGGACTCTTTGGGCATTATAATAAGTTACGCCATTGTAATAGCCATTAAATATATAGGGGTCACCTCCAACAGACCCATAACATGACAGCCAAGTATCTCTTATAAAGCATCCGCTCATCACTAAGTATCCTTTGAAGTCGTTGCCCTTGTTGTTGTGGATAGCACAGTCCGCACCTTGCGCATAAATTCTTGAGTTGGTGACTTTCACCGTAGTGCCGCTCGTTTCCATGGCGCGCCAGTATTTCGAAATCATACTCATCTTCATGGCATCCGTGATAGTCAGTTCGGTCTCGTTAGGGCAGTATATGCATTGTGCGTTATCCCCCGTACCCTGGAGCTCCACCAATTCCGTTGAGCCCTGAATCTGTGTGTCCTTGTCAAGACGGAACACGCACTTTTCGCTCCTCAGCCTGCAATATCCCTTGAAGACAATCTTCAGGCCCGGGACGTTCTTGTTGTAGAAGATGCGGTTGTCGCCGGTGACGGTGGCATAGGCGCCGTCGAACGTCACCGTCTTCGAGGCGGCGTCGTAGGAGATGCTGCCCATCTGGATGGCACCATTGATGTTGTTCGTCGGAGTGTACTTCCAGTTGTACAGGCTCGACTGCTTCTGGCCGCAGCAATATAGGTCGTCGTCTGCTGCCCATGCATTTGTTGCTCCCAGAAGCATTGCAAGGAGCAAGTTGAGAAGTAGAATCTTTTTCATAACCTTATAGTTTTAGAAGTTTGTTATTCGATACCGCTTTGATTAGGACAACAAAAAAACGTGGACTTCCTTCGTCTACGTTTCCGAGGTATCTGCAAACACCTAACAACCATATCGAGTAAAAGCCCACGTCGAACCGACGTGAGCATCCGAGGCTTTACTCCTGGTTGTTTCTTAAATTTGCAGATTTTCGGAAACAAGATTCAAGCGGACGCTTCTTTTATCTTATTATGTCTTTACGTTCCTTTGTTTATGCCATAGGCTTTATGTTTATTGGACATTGATTGTTGGACATTGGAAACTATATCGTCGGCCACGAGCTCGTCGTAGCTGACGCCTGCTGCAAACTGCATGGCATTGGCCGAATACTCCTG
>OCVV011279154.1_pt1 | contig 16533 bp, 13 predicted proteins | sample 1539721 | NCBI WGS metagenome assembly OCVV01 (sample SAMN02144230, study PRJEB22623) | gut metagenome | biome: sheep rumen | host: Ovis aries | place: New Zealand | reverse complement strand
GAAAGAAATGCTTTTGCGGACTGTGACGGCAAAGGTATTGACTGCAAAGGTGCAGATATTTATGTAACGCTTGAACCTTGCTGTCATTATGGGAAAACTCCTCCATGTACAGAGGCTATAATTGAACACGGTATAAAAAGAGTTTTCATAGGCTCATCAGACCCCAATCCGCTTGTTGCAGGAAAGGGTGCATCTATACTGCGTGAACACGGTATAGAAGTATATGAAAATATACTGAAAAACGAATGTGACAGTATCAATGAGATATTTTTTCATTACATAACCACTAAACGACCTTTTGTAACCATGAAGTATGCTATGACGCTTGACGGAAAAATCGCCTGCGTTACAGGTGAATCAAAATGGATTACAGGTGAACAGGCAAGGCTTGATGTTCAGAAAGAAAGACTGAGACATTCAGCAATTATGGTCGGTATAGGTACGGTTTTAGCGGATAATCCCATGCTTACCTGCCGTCTTGAAAACGGAAGAAATCCCGTGAGAATAATATGTGACTCACATCTCAGAATCCCTCTTGAAAGCAATATAGTTAAAACTGCAAAGGATATAAGAACTATTATAGCAATAACTGATTTTAGTAAAAGAATCAATAATGAAAAGAAAGAAAAGAAAAAAATTCTTGAAGAAATGGGCTGTGAATTTATAACAACGCACACAAGTTCAGAAAATTTTCATGTTGACCTTGACAAAGTTATGAAAAAACTCGGAGATATGAAAATCGACAGTATTCTCCTTGAAGGCGGCGGTGAACTGAACTGGTCTATGCTTAAATCAGGGAATGTGAATAAAATTCAGGCATATATATCTCCGAAAATTTTTGGCGGAGCAGGTGCAAAATCCCCTGTATCGGGCATGGGTGTAAATTCTCCCGATAATGCATTTATGCTTGAAAATACAAATATCAGACAAATAGGCGATGATTTTCTCATAGAGGGGAAGGTGATATATAATGTTCACGGGAATCGTTGAAGAAATCGGAACTGTCTGCGAAGTGAAAAGAAACGGCAATAATTCATATATAAGAATTATTGCGGAAAAAGTCCTGTCAGATGTTCATATCGGTGACAGCATAGCAGTAAACGGTGTATGCCTTACTGTTACAAGGCATGACGGAAATGTTTTTCAGGCTGATGTCATGAACGAAACTTTAAACCGTTCATCACTCGGAAGTCTCAGAAACAGCTCAAAAGTAAACCTTGAACGTGCTATGTCAGCACAGGGACGTTTCGGAGGACATATCGTTTCGGGACATATTGACGGTACAGGAAAAATCACGGATATTAAAAATGACGGAATAGCAATATGGTATACAATTTCTGCAAAGCCTGAAATTATGCGTTATATAGTGGAAAAGGGTTCAGTTGCGATTGACGGAATAAGCCTTACTGTCGCAAGGGTGACGGAAAATAATTTCAGTGTTTCGATTATTCCGCATACGGCAGAGCAGACTATACTTTCGCTGAAAAAAATAGGTGACATTGTAAATCTTGAAAATGACATAATCGCAAAGTATGTTGAAAAGCTTATCGTTCCGCCTAAGAAAAAGGGCGTGACACTTGAACTTCTTGCACAGACAGGATTTATTTGACAATAATATAAAATTTCAGAATATTAATTACGGAGGGAAATTATGAAAAAATTTTTAATTATTTTGTCTGCACTTATATGTGCGTCATTCACAGGCTGCGGAGAAACTGCACAGACATCTGAAACTTCAAATTCCGAATCAGTAGCTATGGCTGAACAGACCACCGATATTCCCGAAACCGAAGAAGAATTAACAGAGGCTGAAACAGCAGATGAACCTGTTGAAGATGAAACTTTTGAAAATACTCCCGTTTCCGCAGATGACACACTTCATGCATCAATACAGCATGAAACGGATTCCCCCGAATGGGTAAAGAATCTCCCTGCCGCACAGGACGAGAATACTAAACAGCTTTTCGTTGTCGGTGCTATGGGTATGGATAAAACTACTGCCACTGTTTCAATGCATAACAGAGATGAAAACGGCAACTGGAAACAGATTCTTTCAACTCCCGCATTTGTCGGACTGAACGGAATGTGCCTTGATGAAGACCATGCGGAGGGTGTATCTCAGACACCTGTCGGAACATACCATTTCAACAAGGCTTTCGGAATCGCAGATGACCCCGGCTGTGCAATTCCCTATATAAAGGTTGATGATGACACATACTGGTCAGGTGATGAAAGAGAGGGTATGCATTATAATGAAATGGTTGACATAAAGGATTATCCTGACCTTGATATGACCAACAGCGAGCATATAACAGATTATGAATATCAGTATCAGTATTGCCTTAATATCAGTTTCAATGAGGAAGGCGAGGCTGGCAGAGGTTCAGCAATATTCCTGCACTGTTTAGGACCGCTTAAACCCTATACGGGCGGCTGTGTTGCGATACCCGAAAATATAATGAAGCTCGTCATGCAGAATGTAGACCCTGACTGCGTTGTAGTTATTGATACATTCGAGAATATGAACGGTGAGTTCTGACAGGATAAAATTTACAGGAGGATTATTTTATGGGCAGTAAAAATTTAAATTCTGAATGGAACACAGAGTCTGAGGTCATCAAATGTATTTCCTGCACAGATGATTCCTTAAACAGAATAGAATACGAAAACGGCAATGTTTACTATGGGAAATTGAAGGACGGCAAAAGACACGGCAAGGGAAAAATGATGTATGCAAACGGTGATGTATATGAGGGCGAATTTAAAGATGACAAGAAAAACGGCAAGGGAAAAGTGACATATGCAGACGGTGATGTATATGAGGGCGAATTTAAAGAGGGCAAGAGAAATGGCAAAGGAATATATACATTTACAGACGGTGGTGTTTATGAGGGCAAATTTAAAGATGACCAGATAAACGGTGAGGGAAAAATGACATTTGCAGACGGTGGTGTTTATGAGGGCGAATTGAAAGACGGCAAGGCAAAAATGACATATGCAAACGGTGATGTATATGAGGGCGAATTTAAAGACGGCAAGAGAAACGGCAAAGGAAAAATGACATATGCAGACGGTTCTGTATATGATGGCGAATGGAAAGACGGCTTATTTCACGGCAAGGGAAAAATGACATATGCACACGGTTCTGTATATGATGGCGAATGGAAAGACGATACAATGGACGGCAAGGGAAAAATGACATTTGCAGACGGTTCTGTATATGATGGCGAATGGAAAGACAATACAATGGACGGCAAAGGAAAAATGACATATGCACACGGTTCTGTATATGATGGCGAATGGAAAGAAAGCTTATGTTACGGCAAGGGAATATTTAAATGGGCAGACGGTTCTGTATATGATGGCGAATGGAAAGACGATACAATGGACGGCAAGGGAAAAATGACATATGCAGAAGATGATGAATATGAGAGAGAATATTATGACGGTGAATGGAAAGACGGAAAAAGACACGGTATAGGAACACTTAAATGGACTGACGGAAGAATTTATACAGGTGAGTTCAGAGACAGTAGAATAAACGGCAAAGGAAAAATGACATATGAAAGAGGTTCTGTTTATGAGGGCGAATGGAAAGATGACAAGAGAAACGGCAAAGGAAAAATGACATATGCAAGCGGTGATGTATATGAGGGCGAATGGAAAGACAATATGATGGACGGTAAGGGAAAACTGACATATGCAGGCGGTTATGTATATGAGGGCGAATTTAAAGACGACAAGAGAAACGGCAAGGGAAAAATGACATATGCAGGCGGTGATGTATATGAGGGTGAATGGAAAGACGGTAATAGAAACGGAAACGGAGTATACAGAGTTTCAGACGGTTCTGTTTATGAGGGCGAATGGAAAGATGACAAGGTAAACGGCAAGGGAAAAATGACATATGCAAGCGGTGATGTATATGAGGGCGAATTTAAAGACAATATGATGGACGGTAAGGGAAAACTGACATATGCAGACGGTGATGTATATGAGGGTGAATGGAAAGACGATACAATGGACGGCAAAGGAATATATAAATGGGCAGACGGTGCTGTTTATGAGGGCGAATATAAAAACGGTCTGAAAAACGGCAAAGGAAAAATGATACATGCTGACGGTTATGGATATGAGGGCGAATGGAAAGACGACGAGGTAAACATTCAGGACATAATAGACAGGTTATGGGGAATTTAGACGAATATCTTCCCTTTTGATTAAAAAACAACAGGAGGAAATATGGATTTGAAGTACAATACTATCGAAGAAGCTGTACAGGCTTTGAAAAACGGGGAAATAATCCTCGTGACAGATGATGAGGACAGGGAAAATGAGGGCGATATGATTTGTGCCGCAGAGTTTGCAACAACCGAAAATGTAAACTTCATGGCAGCCCATGCAAAGGGATTAATATGTATGCCAATGAGCATTGAATTATGCAGTAAACTGCATCTTCCGCAAATGGTGGACTATAACACGGATAACCATTCAACAGCATTTACAGTATCAATTGACCATGTTGACACCACTACGGGAATATCCGCAAAGGAAAGAGGATATACCGCAAGAATGGCTGTAAGTGAAAATGCAAAGCCTGAAGATTTCCGCCGTCCGGGGCATATGTTTCCGCTGACTGCAAAGAAAAACGGTGTCCTTGAACGTGAGGGGCATACTGAGGCGACAGTTGATTTAATGCGTATCGCAGGACTGAAAGAATGCGGACTTTGCTGTGAGATTATGCGTGATGACGGTACTATGATGCGTTCTGAGGAACTCATGCAGAAAGCAAAGGAATGGAACATGAAATTCATAACCATTCAGGCACTTAAAGAATACAGAAAAATAAATGATGTACTTGTCGAGCGTGTTGCAGATACAAAACTCCCCACAAAATACGGTGATTTCCGTGCGATAGGTTTTGTAAACAGATTAAACGGTGAACATCATGTGGCACTTGTAAAGGGAGAAATCGGTGACGGTGAAGATATACTTTGCAGAGTACATTCGGAGTGCCTTACAGGTGATGCATTCGGTTCACTGAAATGCGACTGCGGACAGCAGTTTGCATCAGCTATGACGCAGATTGAAAAAGAAGGCAGGGGAATACTCCTCTATATGCGTCAGGAAGGCAGAGGAATAGGCTTGATAAATAAACTCAGGGCTTATGAATTGCAGGATAAGGGCATGGATACTCTTGAGGCAAATCTTGCACTCGGATTCCCTGCGGATATGAGGGAATATTACATAGGTGCACAGATACTCCGTGAACTCGGCTGTAAAACGTTAAGACTTCTGACGAACAACCCCGATAAAATATATGGTCTGAGCGGTTACGGCATGGAAATAAAGGAGCGTATTCCCATACAAATGGACGCTACTGCATACGACCTTTTCTATCTCAGGACAAAACAGAATAAAATGGGGCATATACTCAACTATTAAGCAAAGCTTATGAAAGAATTAGTATATTTCATTATTGGTGCATTTACTTTTATAATGACGATTTTGTTTTACTGCAAAAACACTACTGAACCCATAAAACTGCAAATGTCCGAAAACAAAAGCGAAATCATTGAGTTTGTAAAAAATAATTACAATAAAGAGAATTAAGGAGAAATAATTATGAATATTTATGAAGGAAAACTTATACCCGAAGACGTTAGAATAGGAATTATCGTTGCAAGATTCAACGAGTTCATAACATCAAAGCTTTTAGGCGGTGCGCTCGATACCCTTAAAAGACATAATGTCCCCGAAAATTCAATAGATGTCGCATGGGTACCCGGAGCATTTGAAATACCGCTTATCGCCAAGAAAATGGCTGAATCAGGCAAATATGATGCAGTTATATGCCTCGGTGCAATAATCAGGGGAAGCACGTCACATTATGACCTTGTGTGCAATGAAGCCGCAAAAGGCATAGCACAGGTATCACTCAGCAGCGGAGTGCCTGTAATGTTCGGAGTTATTACAACTGAAAACATTGAGCAGGCTATTGAACGTGCAGGCTCAAAGGCTGGCAATAAGGGAAGCGAATGTGCAGAAGGCGCAATCGAAATGATAAACCTTGTCAGAAATATAGAAAAATAATGGCGAACCTTATATTTGACTATGACGGTACTATACATAATTCCATGAAAATATATGAACCGTCATTCAGAAATGCCTATCAGTGGCTTGTTGACAATAATTATGCAGAGCAGAGAGATTTTTCCTATAAAGAAATAAGTTACTGGCTTGGATTCAATTCAACGGATATGTGGCAGCGGTTTCAGCCGAATCTCGCTCCCGAAATAAAGGAAAAAGTCAGGAAAATTCTTGGAAATTACATGGGCGAATACGCTGAAAACGGCAAGGCTGAACTCTTTGACGGTGCGGAAGATATGCTCCTTGATTTGAAAAATCAGGGGCATACCCTGATATTTCTGAGTAATTGCCGTGTTCAGTACATGGAAAGGCATAAGAGAATTTTCAGGCTTGACAGATTCTTTGATTATTTCTATTGCTGCGAGGAATATGACTTTCTCCCGAAATACCAGATATTCCGACTCATAAGCTTACAGCATACAGGAGAATACATAATTATAGGTGACAGATTCCACGACATAGAAACCGCAACGGAAAACGGTCTGAAATCAATAGGCTGCGGCTATGGTTACGGAACGCATGAAGAACTCAGAAATGCGGATATAATTGTTAAAAATATAAATGAAATACCTGCGGCTGTAAAGTCACTTACGGAGGAGATACAATGAAAAAAAATGTCATATTATCACTTATCACTGTTGCTGTAATGCCGCTTTCAGTCTGTTCATGTGAAAGTACAGCCACAACTGTAACCAAAACAGAATTTAATATTGAAACTTCCACTTATGATGAAGAAGATGAAGATATTGAAAATAATTCAGAAAATTATGCTGAGGACGGCATAAATTATGAAGAATATGATGATTATTCAAGATACGGAGATTATGAAGATGATGAGCAGGATTATCAATATGAAAGAGTAGACATTGATTCATTCAATGAATTGGCATACAAATTGCTTGATGATGTGGAAATAAGCAATAACAAGGAAAATGTTCAGAATGATATTGACAGACTTCTCAGTTATATGGATACTGCATCTGAATTGTCCTCATATGCAAGCGTTGACTTTAACTATGACTGGCAGAATGAATATTTAAAAGAAAGATATGACATTATCAATGAAGATTTTTCCGCCGTAAACGCAGGACTTACATATACATTCTGCAATGCGGCACTTGCCGAAGAATATGCGGATTTATTCACAGAACTTATCTTTGATGACGAGGAGTCAAATGCATTATATACGACAAGAAACAATTCTCTCAGACGTGCAGAGGAATATGCAAAGGTTGATTACAGGCTTGCGGGCGAATCCACTGATAAGTATAACGAGATAATACATGACGAAAGTCTGAGCGATGATGAAAAAAATCTCCAATGTGCCGAAGTGTATATAGATATACTTTCAAACTGTGACCCTGATACTTTCTATGATATGTATTACCGTGACTTTACACCTGAAGAAGCTGCAAAGACATCTGAAATCATAGTTAAGGAACTTATACCCGCAAATAATGAACTCATGAAACTCTATAATGTTCTTGATGCTGATGACAGGCTTATAAATATAAAAGGTGTTGAAAATCCGTTCGGCGTCATACAGAAGTATGCACCTCAGCTTTCAGACGGCATAAAGGAAAAAATTGATATGCTTATTGATGAAAACCTTTATCTTCTGGGAAATTTTGAACAGTCAATTGATACAGGATTTACAATGTGTCTGCCCTATACACAAAGGGCTGTAATATATAACATGGTTTATGACAATTACAGGGATTTGACTGACTGCGTTCATGAATTCGGACATTTTTATGCAACCTGTCAGAATACAATTCCTGCGTACCTGCAAATATCAAATACAGACGTTGCCGAAATACAGTCGCAGGCTCTTGAAATAATTTTCACACGTTTCTATGATGATATATATGGTGAAGATGCAGACCTTGTAAGGGTTGCAGTTATTTCAAACATGATAGATACAATAATTTCCTCCTTTGCAATCGGAGAATTTGAATACGAAATGGTAAAGAATATTGATAATCTCAAACCGCAGGATATACTTGATAAGTTTGACGAAATAGTAGGCAGTGTATCTCCCGGTGCGTGTTTCTATCAGATAAGTCATCTTTTCAATCAGCCGGGATATTATGTAAGCTACGGAGTTTCTGCACTTGCGGCATTCAACATATTTGATGAGAATATGGAAGCCCCTGAAAAGGCTGTTGAAAAATATGAAAAAATAGCATCAACATCTGCATTTTCACCTGATTGCAGATTCAAGGATTCTCTTGAAAAGTGCGGATTTGAAGATATATTCACAGAGGAATATATTAAAAAACTTGCTGAAAACCTTAAAAAATATGCTGAAAGTATGAATCCCGAAAAATAACTGTCTCAAATATTGGGGAACGTCAAGGCTCAAAGTGCGGTTTTTCCCAATTTTAAATAAAGGGGGTTTGGGGGAAAAGCCGCCCCCTTGACATGAGAGTGAACGGAACGAAGTGAAGTGAACGGAATGTCAAGGCTCAAAGGGCGGCTTTCCCCCATTCTAAATAAGGAGTGATTTTTTGATTTACAGAAATCCGATTATAAAAGGTTTTTATCCCGACCCAAGCGTATGTTATGCGGAGGGAAAATATTATCTTGTTACAAGTTCATTCCAGTATTTTCAGGGAGTTCCGCTTTTTGAAAGCGATGACCTCGTAAACTGGAAACAGACAGGTCATGTTCTTACAAGGAAATCTCAGCTCCCTCTTGACTATGCATTGAGTTCAGGAGGAATATTTGCGCCTACTATACGATATAATAATGGTATATTCTACATGGTGACTACCAATACTACTACCGCAAAAAATTTCTATGTCACCACAAAAGATATACACGGTGAATGGTCAGAGCCGATATTCGTGGAGCAGGACGGCATTGACCCCTCACTTTATTTCGAGGACGGTCATGCGTATTTCATGAGCAACGGCACAGACGATGAAGGCAACAGCGGAATTACTCAGTGCGAAATAGATATATCAACAGGAAAAAAACTCTCACCAAGCAAAACTATATGGAAAGGTTCAGGCGGCAGATACCTTGAATCTCCTCATTTGTATAAAATAGACGGATATTATTACATAATGGCGGCTGAGGGCGGCACTGAATACGGTCATATGATAACCTATGCAAGAAGTCAGAATATATGGGGCGAATATCAGGGATATTCAGGAAATCCCGTACTCACTAACAGAAATCTCGGCGGATATCAGATTCAGGGTGTAGGTCATGGCGACCTCATACAAAAACAAAGTACAGGTGAATGGTTTATAGTTCATCTCGGATTCCGTCAGATAAACCGGTGGCAGCCCTTTCATCATCTCGGCAGGGAAACTTTTCTCACTCCTGTTAAATTTGAGAACGGCTGGTTTACAGCAGGTCATAACGGTACAACCGTTGAAGAATTTGAAATACAGGGCGATTTTGTCCAGACGGAAAAGAAAAATTATTCTTTTGCAGATAAAAATGAATGGATATATTTAAGAAATCCTGATTTTTCCAATTATGAAATCAGTGATGAAAAATTTGTGCTTTACGGTACTGAAAACAGTCTTGATACTCAGACACCTACTTTCACAGGCATAAGACACAGGGACTTTGAAAGCACTGTTTCATGTGAAGTTTCACTCACGGGCGAAAATTCAGAGGCAGGCATTACGGTTTATATGGACGAAAATCATCATTATGACCTTGCAATCAAAGAAAATGACGGAAAATATACGGCTGTTTTAAAACTTAACATAGGTGATGCAAAATACATAAGAAACAGCATTGAACTGAATCAAAATTCCACTGTACTCGAAATAACATCAAATAATTTCGTCTACTCCTTCAAAGTAAAAGACGGTGAAAATATTTATGATTTCGGGTCTGCACAGACAAGATATGTTTCAACGGAAGTTGCCTGCGGATTTACAGGAGTTATCTACGGGCTTTATGCGGTCGGAAAGGGCTGTAAGGCTGAATTTACAGGATTTGCAAATAATTACATATAATTATTGAAAAGAGGTTTTCCTGTGAATGTATTTATAATTTTTCTTGTCATAACGGTTATAAGTGCAGTCGGATTTATAAAATATGTATATTATTTCTCACTCGGATACGGATTTTCAATTGCAGGAATCGCAATTACAATTCTGATTTTAATGCATGAAAGCAAAGTATCGGTAATGTGCATATTATTAATACTGTACGGTTTGAGGCTGGGCGGATATCTGTTAATGAGGGAAATTAAAAGCGAAAAATACAGAAAATTTATGAACGGTGAAATAAAGGAAAATGTATCTCTGACTGTAAAGCTTTCGATATGGGCAGGCTGTATATTGTTATACTTCTGTCAGTGCAGTCCGATATTTTTCAGGGCTGAAAGCGGAAAAAATATGGATATATTCTATATTGCAGGAATAATTCTCGCAGTAGTCGGGATATTTTTTGAAAGCCTTGCGGATTTTCAGAAATCAAGGGCGAAATCTGAAAATTCAGGCAGATTTGTAGATACAGGGCTTTATAAAATAGTCCGCTGTCCGAATTATTTCGGGGAGATTCTTCTCTGGACGGGAGTATTTATATCAGGGATAAATATTTACAGCAGTTTTGTACAATGGATATGTGCCTTGGCGGGATATATCGGGATAATATACGTCATGTTCAGCGGAACAAGACGGCTTGAAATCCGTCAGGATAAAATTTATGGCTGTGACACTGAATATATTGAATATATAAAAAATACACCTATAATAATACCATTTTTACCGATTTACAGTGTAAAGAAATATAAATGGCTTGTGGCATAAAAAAAGTGATATGCAGAAATGCATATCACTTTTTATTTATGGATTAAAAGTTAAGGCTTTGGATTGCCGCAGTTTGAGCAGAATTTGCCTTTGTTTACAGTACCGCATGAGCAGGTCCAGTCACCTGCGGGCTTAGGTTTGCCGCATTCAGCGCAGAATTTTCCTGTATTGACGGCACCGCATGAGCAAGTCTATTTATTGTCAGCGGGCTTGGGTTTACCGCAGTTAGCGCAGAACTTACCTGTATTTGAAGTACCGCATGAGCAGTTCCATGAGCCTGCCTGATTATTCGGCTGAGTGTTCTGATTCTGCTGTGCCATGCGGTAGAGGTCATTTGCATTGAAACCGCCCTGTTGCTGTGCCATATTCATTCCATAGAATCCCTGTACAGCACCTGCGGAATTTCCTGCTGCGGTATTCATAGCCGTAGCCTGTGCGCCTATCATAGTAGCGGCAGCGTTGGAGGGGTCTCTGTTCCAAGCGTAGTCCTCATATTTTTTGATTCTGTCCTCATCATCTTTGGAGATTGTTACAGAGTTGATAGCGACTGAAACGACTTCGAGACCACGCAGTTCCTTCCATTTTTTTGTAAGGGCGGAGTTCATGGCATCTGTGAGGGCGATAGTCTGACCGGGGAGCTGGTCGTATCTTATACCGCTGTTGGAAATTTCAGAAAAAGCGGGCTGGAGAGCGTTAAGAAATTCGCTTTTAAGCTGCTGGTCGATATCCGCACGGGTATAGTCTTTGCTTACATTTCCGCAGACATTCTCATAGAAAAGAGTCGGGTCGGTGATTCTGTATGAATAAACGCCGTTGCAGCGTACACCGACTGTAAAGCTTCTGCCGATATCCTGATATGTAACACGGAAAGGTACAGGATTCTGAGTTCCGAATTTATTGTCGATGAGTTCTTTTGTATTGAAGTAGTAAACTCTCTGGTCGTGACCTGTATCACCGCCGTAGGCGATACGCTCCTTAATTTTCTTGAAAGTATCCTTGATACCCTCCTTAAGACCCTGAGTAAAGATACTCGGTTCGGTTGATGCATCATAGGTATATTCGCCTGGTTCGGAACAGATTTCAACGATACGTCCGTTATCGACGATAATCATACACTGACCGTCTGCAACGACTATGCCGCTGCCCTGAGTGATAATATTGTCACTGCCTTTTTTGTTTGAAGATTTTTTACCGATGACTTTCTGTCCTTTAACGACAAGAACGTCAGCTTTAAGGGATTCGCAGTAGAAAAATTCTTTCCACTGGTCAGCCATGACAGAACCCGCAGCATGGAAAGCCGCACTAATAAGTCCCATAATAATACTCCTTTCATGTAAAAACAATTGATTTTCAAAACTTAGCCGAACAACATCGGCAAATACATTATAACATATTTAAACAGAAATTGCACTACTTTTTTGCAAAAATTATAAAATTTTATTTTTTAACTATTTCCATTCTTTCCAGATGTCAGGACAGTAGCCGACAGAGGCAGTTTTTCCGTTTCTTACGACAGGAGTTCTGACAGCCTGCTGATTTTCAAAGAGTTTTTCCTCCTTGTCGGAATCGGAAAGGTATTTCATAAGAGTGACAAGCTGAGTATCCTTGCATTTCTCATTAATCATGCAGTCTATACCGCCGACAGAATTTTTAATGCTGTTAAATTCGCCACGGCTCATACCTTTTTCTTTCATATCAATGAACTGATATTTAATATTTCTCTCCTTGAAATATCTTTCAGCCTTTCTGGTATCCTGACATTTTTTCGTGCCAAAAATCTGAATATTCATCTTAATCCTCCTGAACGAAAGCGATATCCGAGATATTATCCATATGTTCAATAAGTTCAAAATTTATCCTGTGCAAATCAAGACCGTTTTTCGCAAAATAAAGCCTTACAGTAGTGAAATGCGAGAACATGGGAATTTTATTTGAGAATGAAACAGGTTTACCGTCAGTACCGTTCCATGTGAAAGTTCCGCTGGGAGTACCCATAGCGAAAATTGTAACGGGTAACTGTGCGAGTTCACCGAGTACGGAAGATGCTGTAAGAGTAACTTTATACCAGCCTGTATTGTTTACTGTAAGGGCGAAACAGTAATTTTTGCCCTGTTCGGACTTAATGCCGTCAAGATTTATTTCAAGGTTTCCGTCAAGGTCATAGAATTTTACAGGTTCATCGGAATCTTTGTCCTCATCGGGTCTGTTGATAATTTTAACAGTATTTTCCTGATTAATCATTCTGAGCATAGCATTTGTATGCAGGAGGAAATTACAGATATTGATTGCATTTCTCTGCAATTCGGAGCGTCTGAGAGAACCGTCAGCGAGTTTTTCGAGGGTATTGTCATCATTTTCGTCACCGTCCGCACAGACCATATAGACATCATTCTGAGCCGCAGCCATAGCGGCAAAATCGCTTTTATCGGGCTGAGAGCCACGGCGGTTTATATTAGCCCACCAGTCAGTCATTGTAAAGCCTTTGAATCCCCATTCATTTCTTAAAACAGTGGTATTCAAATCATAATTTCCCGCAGTCCATACTCCGTTTACTGAACCGTATGTAGTCATGATTGAATCCGCACCGCCGTCCTTTACAGCTATTTCAAAGGGTTTGAGATAGATTTCACGCAAAGCTCTCTCTGATATTACGGAATCGAGGAAATGGCGGTTAGTTTCCTGATTATTTCCGCAGAAATGTTTTATAGTACCTGTAACGCCTGCGGAATGTAAGCCTTTAAGTTCAGCAACAGTCATCATGCCCGTCAGGAACGGGTCTTCTGAAAAGTATTCAAAATTTCTTCCGTTTAATGGGTGACGATGGATATTTATACCCGGACCGAGCAGGCAGTCAACTTTATTCGCACACATTTCAAGTCCTGTATATGAGAAAAGTTTTTCAACGAGTTCCTTATTGAAAGTTGATGCAATCATAGTGCCGTTAGGCAGGCTGAAAGCCTTTGTGCCGCAGTCAAGTCTCATTCCCGAAGGACCGTCCGAACAGCAGGCGGCAGGAATATTCATTCCGTTGAGTTTATCTGTAACGCCTCCGAAAGCTGATGCAGTACCTGCGGTAACTCTCGGACTTCCCATTCCTTCGCCTCTTATGATGCATGAAAGGTCATTGTCGGAAAGCTGTGCGATAAATTCTTGAATTGAATTTTTATTTTCGAGTACATCGGAGAGTTTTATATTTTTGTCGCCTGTATAAGGGATTTCATCGGGGATATTTGACAAGCGTCTTTCAGATTCATTTATTTCACTGAGCGGAACGTCTTCAAATTCAGGGACAAGTGAACCGTTTTTCTCATCGGGTCTGATTCTTTTAAAAGGTATAACAGGAGCTAATGCCTGAGAAAGTTTCTGTGTTACAATCAGATGCGGAACATTTACAGTGTAGACAGGTCTTATATTTCTGCTGCTGTTTCCGATATAGAATATATATTCTCCTTCTTCGAGGACATTACAGAAACGATTACCTGTAACGCCTGTATCGTCATAGCTTGCGAGCCACCACATAGGGGTACTTACAGTAATATTTTGTGATTCATTTGGTGCAAGGGTTTTAGTTTTTTCAAAGCCTGAGATAATTATTTTAGGTTTTCCGAGTTTGCCCTGCGGGGCTTCGGTATAGAGCTGAACGACTTCTTTTCCGCTGAATTTTCCGATATTTTTTACAGATATATTTGCACTGAAAATACCGTCCTTTACTATTGCAGAGAGTACATCAATTTTAAAATTTGTGTATGAAAGACCGAATCCGAAAGGATAGCGGACTCTTTCGGGGGCAAAGGTTTCAAACCAGCGGTATCCGACATAGATATCTTCCGTGTAGAAATTTCTGTTTTTGTCTCCGAAATATTTATGTGAGGGATAATCCTCTATTTTATATGCGATAGTATCGGGGAGTTTTCCGCAGGGATTTATTTTTCCTGTGAGGACATCTGCAACAGCCTGACCGCCCGTCATACCGCCCTGCCATGTGAGCAGGAGGGCATCAGGGGAAATCTGCGATATATCTGACAGGTCTATAAGACCTCCTGTATTGAGCAGAACTATGACCTTTCCGAAATATCTGCGGACTTTTACAAGCATATCCTTTTCGGTATCGGTGAGGAGGAAAGAGCCTTTTTTGATTTCAGCGTCCATTTCCTCGCCGGCGGTACGACCTATTATAATTACTGCACAGTCAGAAACTTCTGCGGCATCTGAAACTATTTTGTCGGAGAGGGGCATTTCTTCCTGCGACCATGGTTCATCGCCCCAGCCGCTTCCGTAACGGAACGGATTTTCCTCGTCCCATTTTTTATATATATCGAGAAGATTCTGATTTACGCAGACATTATTTGCGATAAGACCGTCAAGAATACCTGTAACCTTTGAGACATTTACCATACCGCCCGAACCTGTGCCGCTTTTGTAGTAATGAAGCTGAATACGTCCGAAAACGGATATTTTTTCGTTGTTTTTCAGCGGCAGGGCATTATTTTTATTTTCGAGCATGACAATGCCCTCTGCGGCAGTCTGTACGGCGGTTTCAAGGTATTCATTCCAGTCGAGAATTTTTTCCATTTTAAATGACCTCCTTTAATTTTCATTGTACATTTTTAACACTGTACATTTATACTATTATAACAAAAATAAAAGGAAAAATCAACAACTTTTTTAAATATTAATAGTTTGTTTATCATTTTTCTATATATTAAAAAATATAATTTGTTTTTGTTTATGGAAATAAAATAAAAATTCGGTTGACAAGTAAAAAAAACTGATATATAATGTAATTAGTTTATTAAATTTGAAAAAAGCGAGGTATATTGATGAAATTTTCAGTATTAAAAAAAATTACCGCTGTTCTTTCAGCAACAGCAATCACGGCTTTGTCAGCGGTTTGTCCTGTTCCGAATAAAGCCGCAGATGCCGCACCTGACGAGTATCATGACGACTGGCTTCATGTAAACGAAAATGCCGAAATCGTTGATATGGACGGAAATCCCGTGTGGCTTACAGGCTGTAACTGGTTCGGCTATAACGTAGGTTCACAGGTCTTTGACGGTGTATGGTCGGTAAATATGCACGACTGCCTTAATCTCATAGCTGACCACGGCTTTAATCTCCTGCGTGTACCCATGTCAACACAAATACTCCTTCAGTGGAAAAATAACGAGCCTGACCCGATTATAAAAGTAAATGAATGGAAAAATCCCGAACTCACCGTTGAAGGCATTGCAGGCGGAAAAGTAAAATACAGCTTTGATATATGGAATATGGCTGTAAACTGGTGCAGAGAAAACGGTATAAAAATTATGATGGATATTCACAGTCCCTCGACAAATGCCGCAGGTCATCAGATTCCCCTTTGGTATGATGAAAATTACAGCACAGAGGACTGGCTTGAAGCCCTTGAATGGTTCTGCGATTACTATAAAGATGATGATACCATTATAGCAATAGATTTGAAAAATGAACCCCATGGAAAACCCGAAGAAGGAAAGTTCGCAAAATGGGATAATTCAACCGATTTGAACAACTGGAAATATGCCGCAGAACGTGGTGCAAATGCCTGCCTTTCACAGAATCCCAACCTCCTGATAATGGTTGA
>OCVV011336368.1_pt1 | contig 16534 bp, 16 predicted proteins | sample 1539721 | NCBI WGS metagenome assembly OCVV01 (sample SAMN02144230, study PRJEB22623) | gut metagenome | biome: sheep rumen | host: Ovis aries | place: New Zealand | reverse complement strand
CCACGGAGGAGCCGACGGCACCTATGGCAGCAGCGGATTCGGCAATGGCGGCACCCGGTTCTATTCCTCCGGTCCTGACGGGAACGGCGGCTACCGCACCTTCCACTTTGAGGGCGGCGATGCGGAAGACATCTTCGGGGATCTCTTCGGCAATATGTTCCATGGAAATAACGGGCGCCACGACCGCAGCTGGTCTTACCGCGCCGGCAGTCAAGGGCCGGACTTTGACCAGTTCCGAAGCTCCGGCTTCCGGAACGCAGGCCAGCCGCAGTCCTGTGATCTTCACTCGGATCTTACGGTTTCCTTCGATGAATCTGTCTTCGGCTGCAGCAAAAAGCTGCGCTTCCAGACGGAACATGGGCCGCAGATCCTGGAAGTCACGGTTCCGGCAGGAATCCAGGACGGCAAGTCCATCCGCCTGCGGGGCAAGGGCCGCCGCAGGAGCAACGGCAGCTACGGAGACCTGCTTTTGAAAGTCCACGTAGAGGAAAAGGCCGGCTACACCCGGAAGGGCAGCGACATTTACACCTCTGCCCGAATTCCATTTACCACAGCTGTTTTCGGCGGGGAGGCTTCCCTTCCTACCGTATACGGACCGGTCAAATGCAAGATTCCGGCAGGGATTCAGTCCGGCAATAAGATCCGCCTGAAAAACAAAGGCACACCGGTACCGGGCAAACCGCTGGAACACGGCGATGAATATGTCACCATTGAGATCGATGTCCCGAAGAACCTGACCCCTGAACAGAGGCGCATTCTCCGTGAATTCCAGAATGCCAGCGTTCCGACTGCTTAAGCGCTGACGCGCAGGAAGCAGCTGCGTGTTTCTGCCGATACATGACGCTGTTCCGGCCTGGCGCTGACACGCACAGCAGCAGTCGCGCGTTTTATAAAAGAAGCGTATCCCGCACTCCCTTTTCTGCCGAGGCAGAGAGGGCTGCGGGATACGCTTCTTTTTGTGACAAAGTATCAGGCTGTATCGCAATCAGAGAAACTTCCAGATACGGCCCTTCGGTCGCTTATTGTGATTCCGGCGTGTCCCCGGATTTTTCCTTCAGGCGCAGGCCCTGCGACAGAAACAGTCCGGAAATCGTCAGGACAATTCCCACACCCGACCAGAACGTAATCCGCTCATGCAGCACAATCACTGCCGCCAGCACCGTCACAACAGGAATCAGATAAATATAGACGCTGGTTTTTACCGCTCCAAGCCGGATTACCGCGTAATTCCAGGAAACAAAGCAGAGGGCAGACGCGCCTACCCCCAGGAAGATCAGATTTCCCAGAACCACCGGCTCAGACAGAGCCGAAAGATTGGGATGAAAGCCGAAGATCTTCAAAAAAGGCAGCATAAACAGGATTCCGTAAAGAAACATCCTGCGGGTCGCCTGGACGGTGGGATATCCGAAATCCCCAATGATCCGGCTGACCACAGAGTAACAGGCCCACACCATCGTGGAAAGGATCACAAGCAGATCCCCGGCCAGATGGAAGCCCATTGCCGCCCCCTGAAAGGTAATCAGTCCGATCCCGAAAATGGCCACCGCAAAACCAATAAAAAATCCCGGCCGTCTGGCAGTAGGATCCTTTAAGATAAACAGAGCAAAGATTGCGGTAAAAAACGGAGATACCGCACCGATCACGCCCACATTGGAAGCAGAAGTCATGGTCAACGCGATATTTTCCAGCAGGTAATACATGCAGACGCCGGTCAGGCCCGCCAGCGCAAAATACAGTTCATGTTTCCTGCACTGCAGTTTCAGCCGTTTCGGGCGAAGCAGAAACAGAACGCCCAGCGCTATGACATAACGCAGCAGCAGAATCTCCACCGGCTGAAATTCCTTCAGCAGGATTTTCGTCGAAATATAAGTCGTACCCCACAGCAGAATCGTGACCAGCGCAGCGAGATGGCCTTTCCGCAGATCTCTGTTTGTTTGCAGTTGCATATCTGTTCCCTTTCTGTATTCCATCAAAAAACGGCAGCCAGAATAGCCTGACTGCCGGTAGGTGCTCACCCTTATGCGGGATTATATCATGTTTTTCTTTGTCAGACAACCGGAAAGCGGCCGCCTCAACGTCTGCCAGCGCATACTGCGGACTGTAATATGCCGCACAGGCTGCTTTCCTGTAAAAATCTGCGCATTCCTGTAATACTTACAGCTGCGGGCCGGCGGAAATCAGTGCCTTGCCTGCTTCGTTGCCTTCGTATTTGTGGAAATTCCGGATAAATCTGCCTGCCAGATCTTTTGCCTTGGCATTCCACTCTTCCGGGCTGGCGTAAGTGTCTCTCGGATCCAGGATTCTGCTGTCTACTCCCGGCAGCTCCGTCGGTACCTCAAAGTTAAAGTACGGAATCTGTTTGGTCGGCGCCTTCAGCACATCCCCGTTTAAAATCGCGTCAATGATTCCGCGGGTATCCTTGATGGAAATCCGCTTTCCGGTTCCGTTCCATCCTGTATTTACCAAGTATGCGCGGGCACCGCTGACTTTCATCTTTTTCACCAGCTCCTGCGCGTACTTTGTCGGATGCAGCTCCAGGAATGCCTGGCCGAAGCATGCGGAAAAGGTAGGTGTCGGCTCGGTAATGCCCCGTTCCGTACCTGCCAGCTTTGCGGTAAATCCGGACAGGAAATAGTACTGGGTCTGCTCCGGTGTCAGAATGGAAATCGGAGGCAGCACGCCAAAGGCGTCCGCAGACAAGAAAATGACATTTTCTGCCGCAGGGCCGTGGGAGATGGGTTTTACGATTTTTTCGATATGGTCAATCGGATAGGATACACGGGTATTTTCTGTCACGGACTTGTCCGCGAAATCGATTTTCCCGTCAGCGTCCAGTGTGACATTCTCCAACAGCGCATTCCGCCGGATGGCGCCATAGATATCCGGTTCCGCGTCTTTGTCCAGGTTGATGACCTTGGCGTAGCATCCGCCCTCAAAGTTGAAGACTCCGCTGTCATCCCAGCCATGCTCATCATCCCCGATCAGCAGGCGCTTGGGATCTGTGGAAAGGGTGGTTTTTCCTGTGCCGGACAGCCCGAAGAAAATAGCCGTATTTTCGCCATTCAGGTCTGTGTTGGCGGAGCAGTGCATGGATGCCACGCCCTTCAGCGGCAGGTAATAATTCATCATGGAGAACATACCCTTCTTCATCTCGCCGCCGTACCAGGTATTGATGATGACCTGCTCATGGCTGGAAATATTAAATACCACTGCCGTCTCAGAATTCAGTCCCAGTTCCTTATAATTCTCCACCTTTGCCTTGGACGCATTATATACCACAAAATCCGGTGTAAATGACGCTTCCTCCTCCGGTGTGGGCTGAATAAACATATTTTTTACGAAATGGGCCTGCCATGCCACTTCCATAATAAACCGGATCCCCATGCGGGTATCTTTGTTGGCTCCGCAGAATCCGTCCACTACATACAGCTTCTTATTGGAAAGTTCTTCTCTGGCAATCTCTTTGACCGCCGCCCAGGTCTCTTCCGATGCGGGATGATTGTCATTCGGATATTCCTCGGAAGTCCACCATACGGTGTCCTTGGAATTTTCATCCATAACAATAAATTTATCCTTTGGCGAACGGCCGGTATAAATACCTGTCATGACATTGACTGCTCCCAGCTCACTGACCTGTCCTTTGTCATATCCGGTCAGCTCCGGCCTGGTCTCCTCTTCAAACAACTGCTCGTAAGACGGATTATATACAATCTCTGTTGTCCCGGTAATTCCATACTGGCTCAAATCGATGTTGCCCATTTCCTTAAAAACCTCCTGGCTGTTCATTATTTTGTATTAATACCCTATAGTTTACCTTAATTTTGTGCAATTGTCATTAAATCATTTTAAAATCCGATGTATTTTTCATCATTATGTCATTTTTTTAACAGACTTTTTCGGAATTTCTTTTCTTCCCCGCACATCTTCATCAAAAAATGCTGTTTTTGTATTTTTATACAACGAATGCCGCTGTACAAACACCAATGATCAGCGTTCTGCGTCCCGCGCATCCATCGCGCCGATCAGCCCTTCAATCCACTCCTTTCTCTGCAGAGCATTCCGCCATTCAGCCGGAATATTTTCCCCGCCGTAATAAAGCCCCGCCGGACCGCCGGCTACTGCGGCTGTCGTATCCGTGTCATCGCCCAGATTCACGGCCTTCAGCAGACAGGAACGGAAGGAATCTGTCGTAAGCAGACACCACACTGCCGCCTCTATGGTATCAATCACATAGCCGCTGCTTAAAATCTCCTCTTCCGGGATCTTTTCCGCTGCATCCAGGCTGCGAATCCGCGCAAAGTGTTTCAGTTCCTCCTGGTTCTCCGGATTTTTGTCATAATACCGGAAACCGGCATCCAGTCCCGCCTGCAGAAGTTCTTTCAGGCTGCCCTTTTCCCGGTTTTGCACAATGCTTCGTACCATAAAATAATAGAGTCCGCTCGCAATCCCCGCCCTGCGGTGTCCATGGGTCAGTGCCGTCACCTGCTGCACCGTTTGCAGTGCCTGCTCCTCATCCAGTTCCTTTCTCTGCTCCTGCCGGATCAGAAACAGACATACCGGAAGGATCCGCATCAGCGCCCCGTTGCCGTTTGCGTGCTCATCGGCCCTGCCGCAGGTATGCCAGTCCCCGCTTTTCTGATATGCCTCGATCGCCTCACTGCAGGTGCGGCCGATATCAAAGGCCCGGCCGAAGGGCGTATAGCTCCCCTGCGCTTTCCAGGCCGCAAAACAATCCATGATATCCTTCGGGACTGCTGCCTGCCTGTTCCGAAGACTGTCCAGCGTGGCCAGCGCCATACTGCTGTCATCCGTCCACGTGCCCGGGGGCATCTGGTAGGTGCCGTATCCTTCCATGGCAGTTACGCCGCCTCTTTCCCGCAATTCCTCCCGGGTGCAGAATTCTGCCGGACAGCCCAGCGCGTCTCCCGTCACCAGTCCCATCATTCCATCGTACCAAATGCTTCTCATCATCCCTGTCACCTCACCTATAGCTGCTCGTTTTTCCGAAACAGTTCTCCTTTCCTCCGGAAGAGGTGCTCTTTCCTTCCGGAACAAGTGCCTTTCAGAGCAAGTACCTCTCCTTCCCGGGAATCAGACGGCTGCTTCCCGGATGCTCCGGTTCCAGTATAGCACATCTTCAGAAAATCCTGTCTTCCCGGTCTTTCCGCCGGCGCATTCTGAATCACCTGTACAGGGTTTCTTGTTCTTTCCTGCTGCACATGGTACAATTTTTGAACAGTATTTCAGGAGGTTTTTCATCATTATGGCAGACTATATTATGGCGCTTGATGCCGGCACTACCAGCAGCCGCTGTATTCTCTTCGACCGCTCCGGCCGGGAGTGCGGCATGGCACAGCAGGAATTCAACCAGATTTTTCCCCGACCCGGCTGGGTCGAGCACGACCCGAATGAAATCTGGCAGACCCAGCTGTCAGTTGCCCGGAAAGCCATGAATCAAATGCACATCACATTCCGGGATATTGCCGCCATCGGCATTGCCAACCAGCGGGAAACGGTCATCCTGTGGGATCGGCGCACCGGCCAGCCTGTCTGCAACGCAATCGTCTGGCAGTGCCGCCGCACGGCTGATGATGTGGAACGAATCAAAACAGAACATCCGGAATACCCGCAGATCTTCCGGGATAAAACCGGACTGATTCTGGATCCTTATTTTTCCGGCACCAAAATCCGCTGGATCCTGGATCATGTCGACGGAGCCCTGGAAAAAGCGCAGCGCGGAGACCTCTGTTTCGGCACCGTAGACAGCTGGCTGATCTACAAGCTCACCAAAGGCCGGGTGCATGTGACTGATTATTCCAATGCTTCCCGCACACTTCTTTTTAATATTCACACCCTGTCCTGGGATGAAGAACTCTGTAATATTCTGGAAATTCCCGCTTCGATCCTGCCGGAGGTCAAACCCTCCAGCTGTATATACGGAGAAACGGACCCGGAATTCTTCGGCGGACCGATCCCCATTGCCGGCGCTGCCGGTGACCAGCAGGCCGCCCTGTTCGGCCAGAACTGCCTGCGCCCCGGAGAGGCAAAAAACACCTACGGCACCGGATGCTTTACTCTGATGAACATCGGAAACACCCCCCTGCTCTCCGCCAGCGGTCTGCTGACTACCATTGCCTGGGGACTGAATAATGAAATCACCTACGCCCTGGAAGGCTCGGTCTATGTGGCCGGCGCCGCCATCCAGTGGCTGCGGGACGAAATGGATCTCATCGATTCCTCTTCCGACTCCGAATACTTTGCCACCCGTGTTCCGGACACCAACGGCTGTTATGTGGTCCCCGCATTTACCGGCCTGGGCGCGCCTTACTGGGATCCTTACGCCCGCGGCGTCATCACCGGGCTCACCCGCGGCGTCAGCAAATACCATCTGATCCGCGCCACCCTGGAATCCATTGCGTTTCAAAGCTATGACGTGCTCCATACCATGGAGGCTGACGCCGGCATTCGGCTCCGCACCCTGAAAGTGGACGGCGGCGCTTCCAGGAACAACTTCCTGATGCAGTTTCAGGCAGACATCGCGGATACCGAAATCCAGCGCCCCAGATGTGTGGAAACTACCGCGCTGGGAGCTGCCTGTCTGGCCGGTCTTGCTGTTTCACACTGGTCCTGTACGGAAGAAATCACCGACAACTGGACCCTGGACCGGGCTTTCCTGCCGCAGATGTCTTCCGACCGGCGCCGCCGGGAGCTGGCAGGCTGGAAAAAAGCTGTATCCGCCTCCCGGGGGTGGGCAAGGGAATACTGATTTTACGGGAACTGCGTCTCTGAACATCCAAATAAACCGCCGGATCTGAATATCCAGCAGAAGCACTGGAACTTCAGGCACCGGCGGTATCTCTGATTGGATCGGATATATTTTAGGCCATGATCAAATATAACGAATTGGTAAGATATGAAACCGATAATCTTTTCCTTCATTCGAATATGATTTTAAAATCTCCGAAACAACAAATGTTTCAACCATATTTCCGGCAACTGCAGAATTTTTGAGCACATCTGCAGTCAGCCATCTTGTCAATTGCTGCATCTCTAACCGACATCTCTATCCAAAAAACCTCACACGTTCCCCTATCTCTTCCTTTGCCTTCGGATCCGGCTCCGCCGCAATCCCGCCAAACGGCATCTGCGCAATCAGTTTCCAACTGCCCGGCACGTCAAACATCTCCTTGACCACCGCGTCAATGACCGGATTGTAATGCTGCAGATTCGCGCCGATCCCATTCTCCCGCAGCGCAGTCCAGATGCTGAACTGAAGCATGCCGTTTGCCTGGTTTGCCCAGACCGGGAAATTGTCCGCATAGGCCGGCACCTGCTCCTGCATTGCTTTTACCACATCCTCATCACAGAAATAGAGAATGGTTCCGGCTGCTGCCTTAAACCCGTCAATCTTTTCTCTTGCAACCTTTCCGCCGAACACATCATAGATCCGGTCCCACAGCTCATCCTGTCTGCTTCCCAGTGCAGTGACGATCCGGGCGCTCTTCATGTTAAAAGAGTCCGGCACCAGTTCCGTCACACGCTCCAGCAGCTGTTTTACCTCATCTGCTGATACCGGGAGTTCCTTATTCAGCTGATAATAACTTCTTCTTTTTTCTAATCCATCGGATAAATGCATCGTTGGTCTCCTTTCCATTGCGGATTGTCATTGCTGTTCGTTTCCTTTCATTATACAGGAAAATTTTTCCCGGTGTCTGCGGTTTTTCCGGCAGTTTCATCCGTTTTTTGCAATTCTGTTGTTATTTTTGTACTTATTTTCTTTTGCCGTTTTTCCAGCTCCGGCAATTTTTTTCTGTTTTTTGTAAATATCTGCGCCGCTTCTGTCTGCCTGCTGCTCCCTTTGGATTTTTTCAGCCGAACCGCCCGTGATTTTTCCTTCTCCTGCGCCTGCGTGCCCGGAAATTTCTGCCAATCCGCATAAATATTCTTCCAATGCGGCACAGCTCTTTTTTCTATAATTGAAAGAAATAAGGGTTTTGAAAGAAATGATAAAAGCGGAATTGGAGGTAAGAGAAATGAACTCAATGGAACGTGTATTGAAAGCACTGAATCACGAAGAAGCGGACCGTGTGCCGGTATACCCTCTGCTGGCCGGTGTATCCCGCCATCTGATCGGCGTAAACTGCAAGGAATGGTCCACGGACGCAGAGCTCTGCGTAAAAGGGCTTTTAAAAGCAAAGGAAGATTTTGATCTGGACTGTATCGTTACCCTGATTGACCTTTCCCTGGAATGCGATGCCTGGGGACAGGAACTGGTGTATCCGGACAATGAGCCGGCGCACCCGAATTACAAAAATCAGGTCATTGCCACAGAAGACGACTATGACAAAATTCAGTATGTGGACTATCGGAATTCCGAGCGTATGATGATGCATATCGAAGTCTGCCGCCGGCTAGTGGAAGAAGCGAAAGGCGAGTATCCGGTCATCGCCTTTGTTTTCGGCCCGCTGGGCATCCTGTCCATGCTGCGCAATCAGGAAGAGATGTATGTGGACTGCATCGAACAGCCGGAAACGGTATACGCAGCCACCGGGCGGATTTCCCAGACCCTGAAAGACTATTGCCATGCCATCATGGAAACCGGTGTCCAGGGCATCATGTTTGACACGCTGTTTGCATCCGGTTCCATCATGAGCAAAGAAATGTGGGACGAGCTGGAAGGCGACTGGATTGAAGAGCTTTCCAACCAAGTGCGGGAAGACGGCGGTCTGGTCATGATCCACAACTGCGGCGGAAATATCTATTTTGACGCCCAGATCAAACGGATGCAGCCAGCGGCCATCTCGTTCCTCTATCCGCCGGATGACTGCGCGGACCTGGCAGAAACAAAAGAAAAATACGGCGATGTCACCACGCTGATCGGTGCCGTAGCTCCTACCACAGTCACTGTGGGCAGTCCGGAATCCATCGATGCGGAATGCCGCGGGAATATCGACGCCATGGCAAAAGGCGGCGGCTTCATGCTTGCCACCGGCTGTGAACTGATCTCTCCGGATGCTTTTGCAGGCGCCCGGCAGATGGTGGAAATCGCAAAAACCTATGGGGTGTATCAGCACTGATCCCTGTGAAACGGGCCGCTCCTTTATCAGCGGCCCGTTTTGCCGCATCTGGGCAGATGCGGTCCGTCATGCTTTTTTCTCCTGCCCGTCGGCCGAAGATTCAAAATCACCACTGAAGAGAGAATGAGAACCATTCCGATAAATCTTCCTGCTCCGGCCGGTTCATGATAGGCCAGAATTCCCAGGCAGGTGGCAACGACCGGCTCGATGGCTGCGATCACGGATGCCTGGCCTGCGTCAATCCGCTTCAGACCAGACGTATAGGAAAGAAACGGCAGAACGGTGCACAACACACCGATTCCCAAGGACTGAAGCAGAAGATCCGGCTGCAGAAATATTCCTCCCAGTTTTTTCACAGGAAGAAACGGCAGAGATCCGGCTGCAGCAAAAATGAACGTATAGACTGTGATTGTCAGCGAATGATACTGCCGCATCATCAGCAGTTTGGAAAAAATACTGTACAGCGCGTAACCAAGGCCGGAGCCGAGACCAAACAACAGGGCGGATATCGTAAATGATTCCCGGGAAGAAAAGATTCCTGTCACGAACAGCAGTCCCAGGATCGTTAACAGCAGTGCGCACAGTTTCTGTTTTGACAATTGTTCATGGAGAACCGGTATAGAAAGCACAAGAACCATTGCCGGCGCTGTATACAGAAGAAGCGACGCAGTGGAAGCGCCGCTGATCTGTATCACCCGGAAGTAGCAGAAGTTAAAAAACACGATGCTGGCAATTCCGGTTCCGAGAAAAAGCCATAGATCCTTCCGATGAATCTTCAGCATGGATTTATCACGGATCAGGACCAGTATGAGAAATACAGCCGCCGCGAAAAATGCGCGGATTCCGACGATTTCCATGGAATTGAAACCGGCTGCCGACAGCCTTCTTACAAATATTGATATGATACCCCACAGGCATCCCGCCAGGAGAACCGATCCGTATGCAGCTGTACTTCTCTTCATATCCGCTCCTTATGATTCCACCTTATCAAATACACCCTTCAAATCCACGCCCCAGAGCTTTCTGTATCCCGGAAGATAAATGTTCTGAACGCCGTCATAGGAGTAACTTGCCTTTCCGGTGTCCGGATCCAGATAATCATTCACATTGCCGCTGTCGATAAAGTACATGGCAAATCCGGAATCATTATGCACTTTCTTTCCCGCAAAATGGCGCGCCATGCAGTCCGCCGCATGGCAGGCTGCCCAGCCGATGCTTTCACCGAGATCAAAGTCCATATTACCATTCTTTACATAATCCACAAGCCCCGGATTTCCGTTAAAAGAACCGATGGTAACGGAATCAAGGTCAATACCCAGCTCCTGCAGTGCCGGCACTGCGTACAGACACATGTTATCATAGTATGTCAGCAGACCGTTATAGGAATCATCTGCCACAACCGCATTTCTGACTGCATTTCCGATACCTTCTGTCCAGTCGGTAATGGAAACGTCTGTCATAGTATATTTGCATCCGTACTGATTAAATACTTTTTCAATGCCTTTTCGTACACTGGAATCTGCGCTCCAGCCCACATCTGCTACTACGAGGCAGTTTACATCTTTCGGGCTTCCGACTTCATCAATAATCTTCATGGCCATCAGCTCGCCGGCACGCTCATAATCACATCCGACAGACACGGTTGCCGGCGAAGAGGTATCCGACACATCGGAACCGTGGATATCCTGAACATACACACCGGCCGAGCAGTATGCCGCACAGCTTCGGGCCCTTGTAAAGGCACTGGAAAAATACCAGAACTTTCAGATCATCCTTACTACAAAACAGGAGGAAGCTCCGGTTCCCTCTATTGACTGCTGGTATATGCAGCACATATGGATGCTCCAGATGACCCGGACCCGGTTTCAGTTCTGTTCCGATCCTGCCATCATCCATGTACTTTCCGACTCTATGACCGCATACATCCAAACCATACCGAAAACCAGGAAAAACAAACCGTCCGTACAGTACTGGCTGCTGGATCTTGCTGAAAAAATCCTGCTGCAGGACACAGGCGCTGCCGGCATTGGGAAGGAACAGAATTGGAAAGTATCCTAAACAGACAGGCCCCGCCTCTCAACGGATGGCGGGGCCTGCTTTTTCTGTAATTTATGCCTATTGCACCTTTATCTTACGCGCGCACAACCGAAATACGCTCCTGCACATGGTTCCCTTTCTCAATCTCATCCACCATTGCGATGGCATAATCCGCATAGGAAATCACCGACTCGCCGCGGTCATTCAGCGTCAGTTCCTCACCGCCGAGAATGTATTTTCCGCTCCGTTCTCCCTCTGCCTGAAAATCTCCGGCCGGGCTGATGTAGGTCCACTTCACATCTGTTCTCTTGCGGAGTTCCCCAAGGGCTTTCCCCATTGCTGCCGCAAGAGGTTTGAATGTATCCGGGAAATCCGGCGTATCCATCACTGTCACTGTATGCTCCGGGTTCACATACAGAGAGCCTGCGCCGCCTACAATCAGAAGCCGGACCTCTGTTCCGGAAAAAATGTCTGCCAGATGGGCTGTTATAACCGAATGCAGCGGAAGGGTCTCTTCCGTCCATGCGCCGAAGGCATCCACTACTGCATCAAAACCTTCCAGATCCTCCCGGGTCAGCTCCTGAATCTCTTTCTTGATATAAGTCTTCGCGTCTGTTTTGTTCTCATCGTGGCGGCCAAAGGCAACTACCTCATTTCCCCTGCTGACTGCTTCTGTAATAATCTTTTTTGCTGCTCTTCCGTCTGCTGCTAATACTGCAATTTTTGCCATGATTCGGCTCCTTTCCGGAGGAAACACTGTCCTCCCATACAATTCTGCTGTTCCTTAGGTTTTAATGTAATTTGTTTTATTTCATCTTGTGACTGTACTATAGCATGCGGTCTTTTAATTGTCAACACTTTTGTTACATTAAATTTCAATTTGTCTTTCGCTGTGCTACAAAGGAATCTGTCTGCCGTCTGCAGGGGAGGAATCTTCAACTGCTCATCTCCTCCTTGAGCCTTTCCTCTGCCTTTGCTACAATGCAGTTAACCGCACAGTTTTCCCAACACAGGAAATACGGTTTACCGGAGGTTCCCATGACACTGACTCAGTTAAAATATATCGTAACCATCGCCGGCGCAGGCACCATCAGCGAAGCCGCCAAACAGCTTTTCATTGCCCAGCCCAGCCTGACCGCTGCCGTAAAAGATCTGGAAAAAGAACTGGGCATCACCATTTTTCACCGAACCAATAAGGGTGTTCTTCTTACCGCAGAAGGAGAAGAATTCCTCGGCTACGCCCGGCAGGTCATAGAACAGACCAGCCTGCTGGAAGAGCGATACTTCGGCACCGGGCCGGTCCGCCGGCAGTTCTGCGTATCCACACAGCACTATTCTTTTGCTGTGGAAGCCTTCGTGGATCTGCTGAAGCAATACGGCAATGACGAATATGAATTTCACATCCGGGAAACCCAGACCTACGAACTGATCGAAGATGTGGCGAAATTCCGCAGCGAAATCGGCGTCCTGTACCTGAACCGCTTTAATGAGACCATCCTGCGCAAAACCCTGCGGGAAAATGGTCTGAGCTTCCACCGGCTTTTCGTGGCAAAACCCCATGTCTTTGTGGGATCCGCCAGTCCCCTGGCGCAAAAAGCCCTTGTTACCCTTGAAGATCTCTCCCCCTACCCCAGACTCTCCTATGAGCAGGGGGAGCACAATTCCTTTTACTTTTCTGAAGAGATTCTCAGTACACTGGAAAGCAGGCAGGACATCATGGTTTCCGACCGCGCCACACTGTTCAATCTTCTGATCGGCCTGAACGGCTACACCATCTGCAGCGGTGTCATCAATGAAGAACTGAACGGAAAAAATATCACCGCCATCCCTCTTGCGGTGGATGACTACATGGAAATCGGCTATCTCACCCACCGAAAAGCCGGTGTCGGAAGCATTGGAAAAAAATATATCGAAGCGCTGAAACGGTATGCACCGCAGGATCTTTCCGGCGTGTCCCCTGACCGCAGATAAAACTGTCTGTTTTTGCTTTTGCCATAGTCTTATCCTATATCAAACCGCATTTTTCTCATATTTTACAATCTGCCTCCCGCCCAGTATCCTGTATACGTACTTGAAAACACCATATTTCTTTCAGAAAGAAACCTTGCTTTTCATAAAAAATATTTCATTTGCGGGAGGCTTTACTATGAGCAATTTATATACACCATTTCGTTATGACCAGGTCGGCAGTTTTCTCCGGCCGGAAAAAGTAAAGATCGCGAAACAGCAGTTTGCCGACGGCAGAATCAGCCGGCAGGAACTGGATGCCATCCTGGATGACGCCATCCGGGATCTGGTCGAAAAACAGAAGCAGGCCGGCTATCACGCAATCACCGACGGCGAATTCCGCCGGACATACTGGCATCTGGATTTTATGTGGGGATTTGAAGGCGTCGGACATGCCAAAAACGGCTCCGGCGTTCAGTTCAATGCGGAACTGGCAGAAATAGAAGATACCTACCTGACCGGACGAATCAAGGCAAAACCCCATCCCTTTGTAGACTATTTCCGCTATCTGAAGCAGTTTGAAAATGAAACCACCGTAGCCAAATATACCATTCCGGCCCCGGCGCAGACATTCCAGCAGATGATTATTCCGGCCAACTATGAAACCACACGCAGATTCTACCCCGATGATGAAACCCTGATTCAGGACATCGGACTGGCGTATCAGGATGTGATTCATCAGTTTTATCAGGCCGGCTGCCGCAATCTGCAGTTTGACGACTGTACCTGGGGCGCAGTGGTCGGTGACGCGGCAAAACAGCGCTATCGCTCTCTGGGACTGGATATCGAAAACGTCAAAGCAAAGCTGCTCCAGGTCAACAATCTGGCCTTGGAGGCAAAACCCGCAGACATGGTGATCAATTCCCATATCTGCCGCGGCAACTACCATTCTACCTTTTTCACCAGCGGTCCTTACGATTCCGTTGCTGACTACGTGTTCGCGCAGGAGCATGTCGATGCCCTTTATCTGGAATACGATGATGCGCGTTCCGGCGGATTTGCTCCCCTTGCAAAAGTCAGCCCGGACAAGAAAGTGGTCCTTGGTCTGATCACCACAAAATCCCCGAAACTGGAAAAGAAGGAAGACGTCATCGCGCGGATCCACGAAGCGGCAAAATACATTCCGCTGGATCGTCTGTACCTCAGTCCGCAGTGCGGTTTCGCATCCTGTGAGATCGGAAATAAACTGACGGAAGAAGAACAGTGGGCAAAACTCCGTCTGGTGCGGGAAATTGCAGAGGAAGTCTGGGGATAACAACGCAATAACGCTTCTGCGAAAAATCACCCGCCATAAGGACGAAACTTTTCTACGTCCTTATGGCGGGTGACATGTTTCAGGCAATCTCCCGGTATTTTCCGGTACTTTTCCAATTATTTTCGGTACTTTTCCCGATAGTTCCTCTTCGATCCCATCTTCCCGCTCCCTCTTTTTCCTCTTCAGAAAAAGTGAAAAAGCGCGGCAGATTTACTTCAGTTCCTGCTGCATTTTGGGAAACAGAAGATTATTTTCGCAGTCCACGTGTTTCTTGATATGGGCAAAAAGCTCCGCCATTTTACGGTAAAACGCCTGAATTTCCTCCGGATCCTTCTGGTCCGGCAGAAAATATTCTGCTGCCTGATTCATTTCCTCGATTTTTCTTTCTGCTTCGCCATGTTCCAGTTCCATCTGCGCCGTCAGGAGTTCCACCCGACCAGAATCGGTACCCGCCGTCAGTGGAAACACTTCCGCCTCTTCTATCGCAAAATGCTCCGTAAGCATCGATCTTAATTCCACAAACAACGCATACACATGATGATACTGTTCTTTCCGCTGTTTTCGCGGAGGCACCTGCTGCCATGCATCATCAATGGACGCAAGCATTTCCCGCTCCGGCTGGTGATACTGTTCTATGATGTATTCTGTCAATCTGCTCCCGCTCATGCTGCGCAGGCGTTCTTCCTCTGCCCCTGCTTCCGCATACTGTTTCTTTAAATGAGCGATCATTTCACCTGTAATCATCTGTTTTTTCCTCCACAGCTATTTTCACATCACGGAGATTCTGCTCCCCGGTCTCAATATAGCAGAGTCAGGGGATGCTGTTTGTTGCGGAGGGCACATAATATTTCTGTCATTCTGAGAAATATTTATTTCAAGATATTCCTCCCAGGCATCCGACTGCCATAAGCGATTTCGCATCAGTTACTCCTCCACAAGCTCATTCTGTACAGTATCGCCTTTCCTTACATCTTGGATCCTGCGCTTTAACTCTGCTGCCTCTGCAGGTGTAAAGCCATTCTCGTCTCGAAGTGAAAAGCTCATACTCTGATCACGAACAGCCTGCTTTACGAGGGCAAGGGTTGCGGAAGACATTGTCAGACCGAGGGACTCACAGAGAGCGCTGTATGCCTCTCTGGTCTGCCGATCCATCTTAAATGTGAAATTTGTCATCTCAGCGGCGGAGTTTTCGTTTCGCTTTTCCTGCCATGCGACGCAGCTTCGTAAGCATCCTACTTTCGTATTTTATTTTTTCGATTTTAGTTTTCTCAAATATTTCCTGCTCATCGAGTGAAATCACCGTTTCCGGAGGATCCGGCGGCGTATCCGGATATTCTGCCAAAATATCATTCACATTCGGAAGAATCGGCTGATGCTCACGCTGTTCCAGTGTACGAATCGCGCCCAGTATGTAATCTGCGGATCTCGTTCTCTGCTCCTGCAATATTGCTTCCACAGCGTCATAATTGATATCCTCCAGCTTCATGGCACGGTCCCTATCGCTGTCCCGTTCTGCGGACAGCAGACGTCTCCAGCTTAATTGAAACACCTCAAGAACGGAATCTATTTTATCTCCGGAACGATCACCGGCAAAAAACTGCTTATGCATGAGAATCGAAAAACAGCATGCGTGGAAAGAATTGGTAAAAATATACTCCGCGTGATCCAGATACCAGAGCCATTCTTCAATTCCAATATCATACACCACGGAATGCCTTACTCCTTCGACCAAATCCGCATGCTCCAGATACTGCCCCAGCTCAATGATCTGCAGGTCGTTTTTTAACGCAAACTCACATGCTTCACGGACAAGTTCGGTCGGGCGCTCCATCACAATATAGATGAGAAGGTATTTCTTCTCCGGCATATGCACCGACTCCGGCGGAAACATCATTTCCCGGTAGTAAGAGACATCATTCAGAAGCACCGGATCCAGGACCAGAGGAATCTCCCTCCCTGTAATTCGGCTGATATATTCCTGAAAACTTTTTTCACGTGCTGAAAGAAAATCAAAATCAGAGATCAGTTTCAGGAATTCCTTTTCCTGTGCAATGGTGTATCCTGTTGCTCCGCGGCTCGGGGAATATGCTATTTTTTTCTTTCCCTTCATGGCGTTCAATGCCAGGAAGAATCCTTTTTCAAAACCGGTTACCTTATT
>OCVV012871122.1_pt1 | contig 16536 bp, 8 predicted proteins | sample 1539721 | NCBI WGS metagenome assembly OCVV01 (sample SAMN02144230, study PRJEB22623) | gut metagenome | biome: sheep rumen | host: Ovis aries | place: New Zealand | reverse complement strand
TTATCAAACATTTGTTGGTGTTAAAACATCCTTTTTGGTCTAAAACAGTCGATTTTCAAAACTTCGCTGTTCCCAAACCATCCCGTATTTCCCCTTTTATCCCCAATCTGTTCCCACGAAAATTCCCAAATTGTTCCCACTATGGTCTGGCTCTGCGTTTGGAGGCAGGCTTTTTTCATGCAGCCGCACAGCCATCTCGCGCTCCATCATTTCCTTCATCGTGCCTCCAAGCAAATCTTTCAGAGTGAATATTCCGGCATCCGTGACTCCAGCGTCCGGGCTTTTGGAAACCATGATTCCGGAAGTTGCAAACCGGCATTCCAGTGCTGGAAACCAACCATATTACACCTTGGAATTATGATATGCGTCAATTCGACGTAAATAATTCTAAGGAGGTCGCTCATATGACCAAGTACAGAGAGATCCTGCGATTAGCAAGTCTGGGGCTCAGCCAGCAGAGCATCGCCGACAGCAATGGTGTCTCCAAGAAAACGGTTAATCGTGTGCTGAAACGCGCCGGGGAACTTAACGTCTTCTGGCCGTTGGAGCCAAACATAACCGATGCAGTCCTTGCGGATAAGCTTTTTCCATCCGCGCAGAAACAGGTTTCCTCAAACAAGAGGATGCCTGACTTTGACTATATCCGGAAGGAGTTGCTCCGTAATGGAGTTAACAAAAAACTTCTCTGGACGGAATATCTGGAAGAATGTCGTCAGTCAGGCGACGAACCGCTCATGTCCATATGTATTCGCATTAATCCTTGAAGAAAAAGTGTAAAGAGATATTGACAATATCATAAGGATGCCCATTTCTGTGCTTACCTGTTCACCTATACGATTTTCAGAAGAGCTATGATCTTTCTTTACTTCTTCAAGCACCAAAGGTTCTATTTCCTTGATTAGTAATGATTTTTTATGATATTGATTGTGATCTTCGCATCCTTTGTAATCAGTATGATAAGATAAACTATCGTTCCAGTAGTCGAACAACCTGACTGGTCGTACAGCAGGACGCATGAGCAAGTTGATTTCTGCAGTCGTGCAGAAATGAAATCCAATCCCGTTCTTCTTCATCCGGAATATAAAGCATATAGAGGCCGGTATCTGTTCTATGCTTCATCATATAGCACAGTGATCCTAACTCCACGTCCGTCGCATCCTGGAGTGGTTCGTTAAACTGTGTGATGTAATTACTGTCGAGTGCATCTTGTATTTTGTCGTGCCATTTCTCTACGAGGGAAACTCGTTCCATTTCTATGATGGGAAAAAGCACCTGTACTTGTGCACTCCATAGCCGGTGTTCAAGTTCAGTAGTCTTATCGTTCCTGCTATACCACAGAACATGATTCGAATTATCCTCTGTGCCTCTGCGTGCATATTCAGAAGACCCCGCTATAGCCTTTATACCTTCAATAGCAGACTGTTTCCGGAAATCAACGGTTTCTAATAATTCAGCTGATACTTCTGCGTCCGTGTCGCATACAGAAGCAGCAACAGATGCAATGTATTTTTTCCACGTATCAGAATACTTGTCCTGATCATCAAGAACGAAGCTGTTGAATAGCTGAACATCGTAGTTGCTGACGTAATCGTCAAAATTGATCAGTTCGAGTGGCTTCAAATCTGCTTGACGTATTTCTCCCTGAACTTCGAGAACAAACAATCCGTCTTGCACCGCTCTATGACCAAATCCGCGACAGAATTTAATCCATTGTTCAGCGGCAGCGCCTCTCAAGCCTTTCACCCATATGATTCGATTTTTAATAACATTTTTAGCTGTGATATAGTCCTGAATGGAGACCCTTGATTTTTCTCTATAACCTCGGCTGATTGTGCTGGGGCCAAACCTTGACAGAATGAATCTGCCGGGTTCTATCCCATCAGGATTATCATCAACAACATCTATTGGTTCAATAACAATATCACTAACATCTAATCGATCTCGAAAAGCAGTCTGGATAGTTCCTCTCATGGCGTGCCGCCAGGGAAGATCTGTGGGAACGGCGAGAACAATCATATGATTATCCAGCAGTGCCTCCGAGACTTTAGTTACCACAACATGAGGCCCGGTGATATTCCTCCACCAGAACTCGTTCCAAGAAAAGTCAGACACCTTTATGCCTCCTTGTTATTGTTGACGATCTCTCGCTCCAAAACGTCTACTGTTTCGCCAATGATGTCTACGAAGGAGCTTCTCCGAAGTCGGTACAATCCAGCTTTTGGTTGGCTCAATATCCCCATTTCCTCCATTTCATCAAGCAAATTTTTATAATCGTCCAGGGTTTCGTCTTCCAGACAATGAATTTCATACATTTTAGCCATTTCAACAATCTCTTCGACCTTGAATCCAAGCCAGCTTCCGGAAGATCTGTCATCTTCATAATAATGATAAAGCATTGTAATGCAACGAGCTATCATGAAGTACCGTGGATCCAGTTCCAGAGACCATCTGAATTTGTCCTTAATGCTCTTGTGCATGTCTGACGAATTCATCACTGAGCCAAGCTGTTCATCCTGCAGAGTGAATGGAGGATTACCATCGGCCGCATGATAATACTTAGAATACTGTCCTGTCAGCGTCTGCACCAGCATATATCCGAAAAACTGAAGGATGCCCGGATAGTAGTTGGTGTTCGTCAGAATCGTTTCCAGATGCGGATACCGGTCTATTTGGAATCCGAGGTAATTCAACGGCCGAGAAAGAAGCTTAAGCGCATCGGTTGGAGAAAGAGGCTTGATGCACAATGGCGTACCAAGCTGGCCGAAGATACCATTTTTTCTCGTGGCGTTTTTTGCACGGCAAACATTATGCAGGCCGGCTATAACGAACTTGAAGCTATTCCTCGTTTCCCTCTTCAAATCCACAAGTGGCTGCAACTGTCTGTATGCCTGATCTGCAATAGCACCGAGGAAATCATCCACTTCGTCAATCAACAAATGCATAGAAACGATATTACCGCTTCTAAACATTTTGCTCAATTGATTACACATCTCCTTAAGGGTTGTACAACCATGAAGCTTAATTTTTCCAGCCGTTTTCTTGTCAATATCAGAAACCAGCGTGGCGACTACCTCTTCCTCATGTTTAATCCTGATGATGGATGAATACACAGCAAATACCTTGTTTTCTGGTTTTGAGCACCTACTTTCAACTCGCTCCAACAAAGCTGTTTTTCCGAGCTGGCGTCCACCGTAAACCACACAAGCACCATTTGGATCAATAATCGTGGCCAGTTCCTGCGTCCTGCCACAGAACATCTCATCAGTCGTCGAACCGCCGTCACGCACAAAAGGCTGATAAGTCGTATATGGCAATGTGCATTTCAAAAGCGCCGGGAGACGTTCCGTAACCTGATGCATAGCAAGGTACATGAAAAGAACCTGATCTATAAGCAGGAAAGGATTCTGCCCGGAAGTTTGTGTGTGGAAAATCTCTCCGATCAGTCTTCTGCGTGCAGCGTCAAATGGCCTATCAATCAGCACAATTGAGATTCCACCTAAGTCAAGTGAAGAGATGGTGTCCACTAATTGCTTCTCTGTGTAATTGCCGTACAGTACAATGACATTAATCGGAGATTTCAGCTGTGTGCCGAACGCGGCAATCGGGTGTCTATAGTCGGCCATGCTCTTTGGTGTGGGATCAACAATAATTTGGAACAGTTCTTCCTTACGTCCATTGACCTTAAATGCCTGAATTACATTCAACCCCAAGCAGGTGAATAACGTCTTTATCTGTTGGGGATTGGTGGCATCTTTCCGTGACGGCCAACTGGTAATCATTGTTTTGCTGTCATCGCGCAACCTGCTTGTCCAGTCTCGCGGAAGATTCTTCTCCAGATAATTCCAACCAAAAGTTTTCAATGCTCTTCCGTCATTGCGTCTGCACTCCCGAAGAAGCTTGTCAAAGTTTTCGCGTTTCAGGAAATCCTCGAAGTAATCGCTGTCATGCAGTAATAAGTCAGCAGCATCATCAAGTTCCGTTTCGCCTGCATCATAGCGATTCAGATATTCCTCTGTAACTGCAAGGTTCATATCCTCTTCAAGCAGTCTGTCTGCCTCCAACAAGATTGCAGAACGGGGAGTTCTTGCCAGCCGAGTGTCAAGCTTTGACCTCAGTCCGACCTTCCGACCTGCTGCATACTCTGTTATCTGGCGCTCCAATGCTTCGAGGAATCGACGCCAAGTTGCGAAATCCATAGATGCATAGAAATCTTTCTTATATCGCGTCATAATGCCGGACAGGGTTTCCTTTTCTATCTCATTGATCTGGTTGTATGTATAAGCCAATTCCAGTGTCTCATAAAAATGTTTTGCTCTTTCATCTGCTGAAGCAGTTGCCTCTCTCATCTGTGCATCTGTAATGACGTAATCGTCATCTTTACTTTCGACAAGTTTCCCGAGCATTTTCAGCTGGTGAAGGTTATCCTTTAATCCAGCCTCATCATCACCAGAATCAATATTGTCTCCCAGAATTTCAGCCTTCACTTCCTCAACGTTTCTCTTTTCAGCCACAATGTGACGCAGAGCATTTCGCCAAGGTTCAAAATACCGAATCTCAGCCATAGTGGAGTCGATATTTGGTGAACCATCCTCATTAACGGGGATTGCACCGGTCAAAAGAAGTTCGGAATAAATGTGAAGTGTGGAATACTCTCCGTTGAGGTAGTCTTTCATAAACAACAGAAGCCAGGAAAGAACATTTGCATGCATCTCTTTTTTCCAAGTTCCATCCTTCTGGATGTCTGCACAAACCGAAAGAATTTCTTGTTTCAAAACACGCAGTCTTGAAATATCCTGCTTTCTCTTGTTCAGATTGCCCATCTGCTCATTCCAAGTGAGCATCAATTCCAATCTTGATGTAAACTGCCTGATTGCCTGATCATGGGCATCATATTCCAACTTGAATTTATTCTTTTGGTTGATTTTATCCCATTCGACAGTGAGTCTTTTCTCAACTTTTCCGCTATTCAGCGTAAAAGCATCGTTCTGCCGATTGCAGTATTCCGCGAGAATAGTTTCCACATATTCAATGCTGTCCTGATCTTCTTTGTCATCAGCAATAATCCTCATGCACTCATACAAATCGCTGCCTGCCCCGAAACAGTTATTGTAAAGTAATGGCAGTGCTTTCATACGAGTCTTTGGAGACTGTACTACAAGATAATTATTTGCTTCCTTCTTCAGCCCATTAATAAACGCTTCACTCTCGGCGGCGCTTCCAAGGAGGGCGATGGTCGCAGGTGAAAAACCTGTCGTTGCAATACTCTGTACAGACATCAACTTATTAAACAGAGGCTTAAATGCACCAAATCTATCAAAATAAAGTTCATACTGAGAGAAAAACATCTCAGTCTGGTTCCTCAGGCCGTAATCATACGAAACAGAGGGGTTTAGCATAGCAAAAAGATATGCGGATAGCAGAAGTGCCTTGTTATCATCCTCTGGATTGGCAAAGACAGAAGTGAGGTGCTCTGCGGAATAGGGCGTATCTCCCAGTAGCAGATGTGTTGCCAATTTCAACTGCTCAGCATCTCTGTGGGCTTGAGGACGATCTTTCTCGAGAGCCACACCATTTGCGAGAAGTACAGATTGAACAATCACAGATGTGAGCTGATCCTTTGTTGATACTGAACGATTCAGCAACTTCGAAATAAGCGCGCAAAATGCCCCATCAGATGGGGTTTCCCTCATTTCCAGCAGGTCAGAAGGATCAACATCTTTCAACGTAGGCTCTACAGCAGTTTCAGTCGAAGTAGTGCGATCAGCAGAAATAGTTTCCATCTCTTTCACTTCTTCTGTTTCTTTTTCTGCCATTTTGATGGCTGCATGTTCATCTGTTGGATCATCGCTTTCTTCAACATGCGCTAACTGATTATCTGTCGGAAGCTCGTCCACAGAGAATTTCTCATCCCCTGCAATATCTTTTGCTTCTGCAGCATCGCCCTGAACAGGCCGCAGTTTTCCTCCTGTATATTCACACCTTACTATGGTTCCTTTGCAAAGCAGAAATACTGTATTTGTATTCTTATTTACCTTATCCGGTATGTTATCTTTTCCGGAACAGAACAGAATCTCTGTTTCCCCAGAGTCGATCATTTCAGCCTCGTCGGAAAGCAGAATGCACCTTTGTGTCTTTCCCTGATCTATCACTGCAACATAATAGTGATCATCTTCAAAGCGAATGGACTGCTTAACAATCTGGTACTCATCTTCATTCAACGCGTCTTTTGAAAAATAGAGATACTGAAGCAAGTCACCGTTTTTCTTTACGGCATCGAGCAGATAGCTTTTCTGCATATTATCGTCGCCAATGAATTTGTACTTACCAAATGAAAGTGCCCAATATCCCTTCATCTGAACAGAAATACTATCTTTGCGCAGACAATTGTAGCAGTAACTTGCAAGGCAATAAGCTTCTTCTTCATGCCCTTCTATCTCATATCTATAACAGGCCAGATATCCCTTTTGAACCAACGCATCGATACTAATCTCGACTGCATTTCTGTTTTTGTCTGTCTCATCGAAGCAATCCATGCACACCCCAAATAGGAATGCCTGTTCCTTTGTCAATACACCAACATTGGTCAGGAGCGGGAGTACGATCTTTATTTCAGGATTAATTTTTCCAATTTTTATGACTTCCTTTTTAAAAGACGATGCGCTTGGAGTGCCAGTTTTAATCTTGTTTACAGGACTAAGGAGTTCATGAAAAACCGCATCATCATTTTCTTCATTTTTCACAGGTGCATCAGTCGATTCAGGGGTAGCCGTATCTGGCTCTGACCCAGCAATTACTTGAAGATCACATGGCGCCCCTTCACCAACCGCCGTTTCTTCTGTGTCAGCATCAGCAACATTAATCTCTTCAAGATAGTCATGGGATTCTTCGGTCTCCTCCTTGTCGTCATAACCTGCGGTGTCTTCAGAAGAAGGAGATTTTTCATAGGCAGATTCTGTAAAGACGATAGAACCATCTTCATTGTCGGAGGTTTCTACATAGTATTGATGCCCAACCAGCCCCCACTGGACTTGCCTTGGATAATGTTTGCTGATTTCTTCGAGCAAAGCAAAGCCTTCCGAACTATGGATATTTTCAATATCAATTGCACTGAGAAGCGCCTCTGGTGCTTCGGTCGCAGTGGTAATCTCATCAACAGTTTCCTCCGACAGCTCTTTCAACAGATCAGCTGCAGCATCCTGATACGGCTTCAATACCAAGGCATATTCGGATAGTTTTGCACGAATTCTTGTAAAACGAGTAAGAATATTTCCTGCTCTTTCAATTCGCTGTCTAATCATCCGAGCAGAACTGTTTTCAACAGCAATTGCATATTCTTTTAGTCCACTTCCTTCCGGAGGCAGTTCTTCCTCAAGTAACTGCTCCTTTGCCAGAGCGACTGCATCCTCATAATTTGTTCGCAGTGTTACAAAATCAATGTCCAGAGCATCTATTGCTTCTTTCGAAGGGATTTTCCTGGATGCAATTAATGACATTATTTCTGTAAGTCGCTCCTGAGTGCTTACGGCCAATAGATCGAACTTCTCTAATTTTGCTTCGAAGTCATTCTTATTCATCGTCCTGCTCCTATCTTTATATCTTAGTGGGAACTAGTGGTTTTTTCTGGTCAAGCGTTTTTGTAACACTTGACCAGAAAACAATCAGATCCAAGTCAAAGCGGCGCTTCGCGGTTCCGCTGCGGCCTTCAATGGCATTGCGTTCACAGGAACCCTTATACATCCTGCGCTTTACTTTGGCGTCCGTCTCGCTTGCCTTCCGGCCGTTTACCGGTGCAGAGATACTCGTTGATTCGTGCTGCCTCCCCGACAGGGAATCGCTTGCGGAAGTAAACCATCATGGATGGGTCAAACAACCGCTGATCCTGAAATTTTTGCAGACCGAGAAATTACTGCATATAGGGTCTCCGCAGTGCCTTCGTCCGTCAGGTTGCAGAACTCCCTGATGAAGAGGGATCGGAACGCAATGCGGGAGAGGATAGAGGGTCGACCCGGTCTCGCTTCTCATATTCCGAGCATAGATTTCATCGATGTAGTCCCATGGCATCATCGCTGCCATCTGCACCCAGCGATTGTCTTTACGCAGTTTCCCGCCAAAGGGCAGGAAGAACTCGTCAATGGAAATCTGGTCGAAGTTCCCTCTGTAGTACATTCAAAGTGCCCCATAATCGCAGGTTGGCACCGGAAACTGAGTTTTTCCAGCCTCCTTTATTATACTACAGTTTTGAATATTCTGCGCCTGAAATGGCATTAAATTCTCGATTTTTACAGAAATATGCTGCCAAATGAGGACACTTGAGGTTTTTTCAGCAAGCCCCATTTAAAGGCACGCCGGAAACCGCCGGCGTGCCTTCATTGTTTGCTTTGAGTTTTCTTTTAACGATCTTACCCAAGCCAGCTTATCTCCAATGAATCTTCTTCATCGTTCAAAATAACTCCCGAAGTACCTGTTCCTCCTCCATATGACCACAAATGGCCATTCTCATCAAGCGATTCACTTTCCGTTTCCTCTCCATATAAAAGAGAAAGCTTTCGAACGAAATCATCCACCGTATCTTTATCCTGTTTTGCAGCTTTCCAGTGAATATACTTAACAATTTTCGCATCGCTCTCCGCCTGATAACTTACCGTGCCGTCAACGCCGTTGATTTGAGCCTGGCTTTCAAAAGACCAGTCAAACAGTGATTTGTCCTCTACCCGAATATCATTCGGCAGTTTATCTATGGACTGATTCACGACATCAGCAAATTTCACGTCTTCCGCAAATGCCTTAGATTCTTCGTCAAAATATGGAACGCTTTGTTTCGCAGGAATGACCGCGGCAAACTTTGATGCATCTTCTACATATTTGTTTATTTTTTCCTGCTTGGAATTATTAAATGTTGCTAGATTACCGCTTGGAGCTAATGCCAGCTCAGCGAAGGCATTACTTGATGTATAGGTATCTAATGCCGCATTATACGCATTGGATAATTCATCCGGGCAAGACTGCAGTTTCTGAATAATATACTTTGCGAATTCCTGCTGATCTTTTATATTAGATAATTTCTTTTTAATATTTTCATCGTTGTATACATTCCGAATCGCATCATTAAAGTCCGTAGTTCCTGTTAGATATACAGCGGTCTCTTTATCAGAATAATCAGAATATATGCTGTCTGTCCAAACCTTAGATACTAATGCGCACACATATTCTGCATCAGTGGATTCATGCCATGCCTCTACATACAACTGATTCAAACAATCCACATACCGATTATACTCCTGCACGGCCTCTGCTTCAGCTTTTTGCTGTTCAAGTTTTACATTCTGTACATGTCTGAAAGACGCAAATGCAATAATTCCAATACAGACGCAGCAGACAGCCCCAATAAGGATGCGTTTCTTCTGAAAGATAGTTTTCTTTCCGGCTGAAATCGTCTGCAGTTCAGCTGCATCAGATACTGTGCTATTATCAAAATTCTCATCAAAAGAAAGAAGCGTATCTTTTTTTGCTTGTTTTGCTTTTTTGAAGTGCACAATACAGATGGCAACGAGGCCAATACCTATACCATCCCAAATCAATAAAACCTGTACAACCTCAGCTGATTCACCTCTGCATATTATTGTTGCAAATACTCCAAAAAACAAAAAGCAAATACTTGCAATACTAAATACAATCCAAAGTATTTTCTTCACCCAATTTATCTGTTTCATCCCACAATCTCCTTAAAATATAAATTCATTCATTTTTCGTACAAGAGCATCCTCTCTCTGCCGTTTGTCTCCCCCCTCTTCTTTTCCAAATGATTTCCGAGCACCCCCTTTCAGGCTTGTCCTTTTGCTTTTTTCCGAAAATAACCGACCTCATAAAACAGGAATATTCGCGCAATGAACGGATCACCGCCTTCGCGCAGAACAGTTTTCTCAGTCATTTATCGCATAACCTTGTCCAACAATGACCGATAGCTGTCCACCACGTCATAGACAACATTGCCGCTGGATATTGCTTTGAAATGTTCTCTCGCGCAGTGGCGCTTGGACTCCTCGATCAGCCGCAGCTGCATGGAATTCATGGATCCCTTTGTCTCTGCCACAAAATAGATGTGCTTCACTGAGCCTTCATAGAAAGCAATCGCCCAGTCGGGATTGTAGCGTCCTACCGGTGTGGAAATATAGAAGCCGTCCGGCAACTTAACATAAACCGCTACATCAGCGTTCGTATCCAAATCGGCAGCAAAGTCTCTCTCGTTGCCGGAATCGTACACAATGTGATCGTACAGATGCTTCTTGGCCTTCATTGCGTTTACGCCCAGCTTGCCCTTGATGGTCGGATCGGTAAAGACATCCATTCCGTAATGCTCATCCAGCACATCATAGGTGATATGCTCAATGATAGCGGTTGCCTTCTGGTCGTTGATCAGGGCGGCTGCCTTCAGAATAAATTCCTCCGGATTGTCCTTAAACTGGTTAAAAACGGACGGCTGAATGCCCTGAAGGACAGCTATGATGGCTTTTCTCGTCAGACCGGTCTCATCCACCAGTTTTCCGACCAGATCATATTTCACATTGGAGCTTGCTGTTGCTGTCACGCCATAGCTGGCGGATTCTTTTTTTATGAAAGACGTACCCGAAAGCAGCTCATCCTTGGATTTGATCGCATCCATCGCACCGGTCTCTACCCGGAAATAAATCTTTGATACGCGGAGCTTGCTGTCCAGCGATGCAATCGACTTCTTAATCAACTCGTCTGTATCGAAATCAACCACATAAACAGACTTTGCATTGATCTTCGACCACAGCGCCTTGAATTCCGGCATAGCCAGCTTATCCTCGTCAACCTGAAGCTCCACGTTGTTGCTGCGGGCGTTTTCAGGCTGCAGGCTCTTGGCATCATAGATGGAGTCTACAATTTCGATAATGGATGCAGCGCAGTCTGCTGCTTCCTCAGCCACCTTGATCTCGCCATTTTGCTTATCTTCATAATATTTATCAGTCAGGATGCCCTTGCGGTCAATGTACCCGTTGACAATCATGTCGTAATGAATCGCCGAAGCGGTACTCTGATCGATAACCTGTTCATTGCCCTTCTCATCTTTGATAACCCTGCCGACAAACAGATCAACGGTAACTTCACGCGGACGATCTGCCACGGCATCCGCCATCTCAGTCTGCAAGCCTTTGGCAAACGAATCATAGCTCTCACTGGCAATGACAGTGAGCACATTAACGTTGTGAACATCGTTGCCGAGCGCGTTGGTATCCATACGCTCGCCGTCCTGATTGACACAAAGACGCAGGCCACGGCCTACTTCCTGACGCTTGCGGACATCGCTGCTGCTCTGCTTCAGCGTACAGATCTGGAATACATTCGGATTGTCCCAGCCCTCACGAAGAGCAGAGTGCGAGAAGATAAAACGTACCGGTGACCGCTTTGGGTCGCGATCCAAAAGCAGCTCTTTGTTTTTCATGATCAACTCATAAGCACTCACATCATCGGAGGTTTTTTCTTTTTTTCTGATCTTACCGTTGATCATTTTCCCCTTGCCATCCACAGAGAAGTATCCGGCATGTGTCTTTGCGGCCTGAATGCTGTTCAGGTATTGAATATAATCATCCTCGCCGATGGAAAGCTGCAGGCTGCCGATAATATCCTCGTATTCCTCCTCAAACATCGTGGCATATTTGCCATTCACCGGCTGACCTGCCGCATCGTACTCGCGGTAATTCGCAACCTCGTCAATGAAGAACAAACTCAGGACTTTGATTCCCTTGTAGAAAAGCTGACGTTCCCTCTGAATATGGGACAGGATAGTCTCGCGGATCTGAATGCGGCGCAGCTGATCCTCATCCACCTTACCGATCACATCACCAGCATAGAGCTTGATTCCATTCAGAAACTCGACAGAGTCATCTCGGCCATCAATGGACTTCACCACAAAACCTTCTTTGTATTCTTCCAGCCCATTGGAGTAGTCATAAAGGTTATCACCGATCTTAACGATACGGCTCTTTGGTTTGGTTCCGGTCGCCTGCTTCACATCAAACTGCAGAGTGGCCGTAGGATCACTCTTGGAAAGATTGATGCTCTCAAGATAGACATAGCTATTGGTCGCCGTCGTTCCAGACTCAGAAATACCTTTGACAGCGATCTTCTTGACCAGGCACTTGTTGTATGCCTCCATCGCGTCCAGCCGATAGACCATGTTATAGATACTGTCTGACTTATGCGTAGCCGAATACCGGAGAGTCAGTAGCGGATGGAACTCTTTCAGGCGCTCCTTGGTCTGCTTGCCTTCCACAGATTGTGGCTCGTCTATGATCAGAATAGGATTCGTTTTCGCAATAATATCAATCGGTCTACGAGAACGGAACTCGTCCAGCTTCATGTAAATACGTCTTGCATCTTTGCCCTTGGCGTTGAACGCCTGGGAGTTGATGATCATGACGTTGATAGAGCTGTCGGACGCAAAGCGGTCGATCTCTGTTAGTTGAGAAGAATTGTAAATGAAAAATCGAATTTTCTTGCCATACTCCTCCGCAAAGTGTTCCTGCGTCATCTCAAAGGATTTATATACACCTTCTCGAATGGCGATGCTCGGCACTACAATGATGAACTTGCTCCAGCCATAAGCGCGGTTCAGCTCGTACATCGTCTTGATATAGGTATAAGTTTTGCCGACGCCTGTTTCCATTTCGATGGTAAGGTTATACCCGTCAGCGCGGCCTTCCAGCTTTTCAGACGGCGCAATCTGATTTGCCCGCTGAATCTTATTCAAGTTCTCCAGTATCAGCTGATCGTTCAGCTCCGGGATAATCCGGTGGTTGCTCCAACCGGTATAGTCCTCTTCTTCATTCATTCCAATCTGAAAGGAGCCGGTTCCTCTGTCCATCATGTAGGAGGGTGTCAGATACGGCTGTCCGGCAAATACGTCTACGACAGCTTTGGCGGCATCCGCTTGGAATTTTTGATGCTTGAATTGCAGCTTCATCGCAAATGCCTCCTTAGATTACTTTGATTCTGGTATCCGGTGCCAGCAACTTGAAAATCTCGCCCACGTTGATTTTTGCAGGACTGCCGCTAAAGCTGCTGTCACGGAACACGGCGCGAAGCGGCTGGCGTTTTGCAATGGTTTTAATAACTGTGTCGGGAATGTTCTCATCGAAGCAAGCTATGAGATCGCCGTCGTTGTATGTGTGAACGGTGCATCCTTCAATCTGCTCTGACGTATACGGCATTGAAAGCGGCAGCCCCCACTCCAGTAAACAGCCAAACAGCAAATCCAGATCGGTACGATCGGGCTTTACATTAGATTCCAACATGGACAACATGTTCTGTGTATAGTCTCCTGCTGCATAGTAAACATCATTCATGTTTGAGTCATCTATTTTGAACACTCTAAAGCCTACGTCCAGATCTTGTGTTGCCAATGGATTTTCTTCTTTGATCTTGCTTCCAGCTCTCCTTATTCTTTCTTTTCCCACCTCTGCAATGGTTGAAAATCCGTCTTTTTTAGCATTTGTGTTATCACCGACTTCCTCTGGAAATTGCACCATTATCCACTTCCTGTTACCACCATCGCGAGCATTCTTCTGCATAACAGCATCAGCAGTTGTAGCACTACCAGAGAAGAAATCCATTACTATCATATCCGGATCATCGACTAATTTGAGGCATCTATCAATCAGTTTGGTGGGTTTAGGTGTATCAAAAGGAGCGCGGCCAAATAATGCTTTCAACTCAGAAACGCCTTCTCTTGTCGTCCCTGCATCTTTTCCAAACCATATAGTTTCAGGAGCGCGGCCTTCCAAATTCTTCAGATAGATCTTTCTAATAATTCTGGTCTCATCTTCACTGAATATTATTTCTCCAGTTTTTATTTTTTCTGCAACCGTTTCTTTGCTCCATCTCCACCCATTTGCACACGGTTTTATCACTTTCCCACTTGGAGATATAATGTCATAAATCAAGTTGGGTCTATAAAGAGCATTCCTCACGTCTCCACTTCTCCATGCACCATTCGGATCATTGTCAGGGTTAGAATAAGCCTTATTGTCCTCAGCTGTCCTTTCAAAACTACCCAGTTTGAAATTTTGAATCGATTTGCAGTAAATCATCAAGTAACTATGCTGTATAGAAAATGTTCCAAGGTACCCCTTAGGTTGGATGCTATGCTGCCACACAATAGTCCCAATAAAGTTACTTGCACCAAAAACCTCATCACACATCTTTTTAAGGTTTTCTTGTTCTTTATCATCAATACTGATGAAAATTGCGCCATCTTCGGTCAGAAAATTCCTTGCAAGCAGTAACCTCTGATACAGCATTGAGCACCATTTTGAATGATACTTTGGATTGCTGCTGCTGTTCTCTTGAAAAACCTTGTTGCCATCTTCATCATAGAGTCCTATTTCTTCTTCATATTCATCCTGCGTCATTTCATATTGATCCGGATATATAAAACGATCACTACCGGTATTATAGGGAGGATCTATATATATGAGTTTTACAGCACCTAAGTAGCTCTCTTGAAGGAGCTTAAGAGCATCAAGATTATCACCTTCAATATAAATGTTGCCTGTTTCATCCCAGTTTAGGCTATCTGAAACCGAAGGTCTGAGCGTTTTCCTGATGCGTCGATTTGCTTCTGCTATACATGCTTTTTTTCCAACCCAAGTAAACTCATATGCCTCATCTGTCGTTTCAGTTGAAGATGACAACATCTGTTTCAGCATATTCCAATTAACTGCTTTCCTTATCTCTCCAGCTTCACCCGCTGCCTCAGTAATACAATTGGGAAAGAGTTTTTCCAACAGAGCAAGATTTTTTTCTGATTGTTCGGTTGTTTCCATCTTCATTCTATCCATCAATAAGCCTCCTTAAATATTGCCTTCTTCTGTATCAACAAGATACTGACGTACTTTTTTATCAACCCTTGCTTGTTTTCTCACCATGTAGATTCCAAGGTCTTTAATGGTTTCCAGCGAAATAGGAGTGTTAAATGTATGATCCTTTCGCAGTTTCATATAACGATACCCTGCTCCAAAATTCCCCTTTGTAGCATACGGATGCTCTAACAGTTCCTTTTCTTCAACGTTGTCATTCTCAACCACACATCTATACATTATTGCTTTATACGGGATACCAACGTAAATATAAACATCGTCTCCGTTTTTTTCTCCGGCTCCTCTTTTCCAGCAAATGATATCTGAAGTTTTAAACCGTTCTACAACATCAAACACCTTTACATTACAGGGTATTACCCATGCTTCTTTCATCGCTTATGACCGCCTTTCTTCAAAGATGTTAATTCCATTTTTAGCTTCTTAAGCTCGGCATTCAGCTGCATTTGTTTGTTCAGCTGTTTCTCTTTTCTGACCTTGACCCTCAAGGCGGCAATCTGTTTTTCCAGCTGCTGCCGCTTAGTATCTCGCTCAACTGACTCCTTCAGCGTCTCATTGTTATCTGCCTGAAGAGCGTCCCCGGCAATTTGCCTCACAAAGTTCTCATATACTTTATCGATGCTCAGTCCATCTACCTTTAATGGAAGTTCTGATTCTGGGAGCCATTCGGTGTGATAGTATGTCCCCACCTTAAATGCGTTGTTTCCGGAAGCAGCGGTCTCCTTATAGGCCGTCCATGCTTGATACTTCCCGTCATATTCCAAAAGGAAAACTATGTGATACGGGATTTCTTTATCGATCTGACGAAGAACCGATATGTCCAGCTGTGGGCTGGCCAGTTTGACCTCGAAGACCTCCACCTCCGTTACGACCTCACCAGCGGCGAGATTCATCGTGGTCGCGGCAATCTTATTTCTCCAGTAAATGACTTTTATCTGATCGATGAACACACGCTTCAGCGCAGGCGTCACCGATAGGTTTTCATAAAATTTCTGTTTTGGAATTCGCTTATTGAACTCCGTACTTTTGGGTAATCCCAGCACCGGCAGCACCTCCTTATTTCACTACGAGGAAGCAGATCAGTTCGAAGTCATCCAACCCACTGATTTCTGACATCAGAGCAGATGTGCCTCCTGCAGAGAATAGGCTGTCAATATCACTGTCTTCCTTTACGTCGATGATGGAATTGATCGCATCATTTAGAAGCTCCGAGACTTCCTGCATATTACGGCCATCATCCGTTTCGGCATTAAACTTTCTGCATAAAGAAAGAACCGGTTCCTTTTTACCACGACACAATAAACGTACTGTATCCAGCAGCTTTTTCGGATTCAGGTAATCGCACACGATATCTCCGTCGATCCCAATGTAGACCATGTAAAATGGGTGTATGCGGTTTTGATTGTCGATGTTCACACTGTTGTTGATGTTCCGCAGCACGAAGATTACGCCTTCCGGATTTTCGTCGTCTGCCGGAACAACCGCGTGAAGACCTTTTGGCTTCTTGTCAAGGTCATCATGCGTTTTGATATACTCCAGCAGGTCAAGCCGGAACTCATTCAGGCCAAGATCCATGATGGAGATGCCGGAGGACATATCCTCGATATCTACGACCTCTTCCTGCAGCCGCTTCAGCTGC
>OCVV011353706.1_pt1 | contig 16536 bp, 14 predicted proteins | sample 1539721 | NCBI WGS metagenome assembly OCVV01 (sample SAMN02144230, study PRJEB22623) | gut metagenome | biome: sheep rumen | host: Ovis aries | place: New Zealand | reverse complement strand
GTGGCACTACCCCGTGGTCGAGCTGATGCAGCCGCGAAACTCCACCACGGCGCTCGCGCCGTGGCAGGTTGCGCTCGAGCTGGGCGTGATACTCGCGGCGGCGGAGCTGAGCTACCGCCTGGTGGAGGAGCCCCTGCGCAAGGGGTCGCTCCGGTCGTACCTCGCGGCGCTCGCGCAGCCCATCCTGCCTACCGCCTTCGTGCGCGCGGCTTCGGCCAGGGCCGAGTCCGGCGCCGGGAGGCGGGGCCACGTTGCCGCGGCGCTGGGCGCAATGCGTCGCGTGCCAAGGGCAGCAGTGCCCGTGCTCGTGTGCGCGGTGGCCGCGTGGGGCCTCGCGTTCGCACCGCCTGTGGCCGCGGTGGGCGGGGAGCCCGACGCTCACCGCGTGAGCGCGGCCACCCTGAGGAAGCCGCTTGCGGCGGGGAAGTACGACGTGCTGCTGATAGGCGACTCCGTGACGCTGGGCGCGCGCGACGCGCTGAACGAGGCGTTTCCATACGGTATGGTCGATGCGAAGGTGGGCAGGCAGGCCACGGACGCGCTGGACGTATACCGCAAGTACGCCGACCAGGGCGTCGTGGGCGACACCGTGATATTTGCCGTCGGCACGAACGGCGCGCTGACGCAGGACACGCTGCAGCAGATCTACGACGCGGTTGGCAAGAAGCGCCGGCTGTGGTTCGTGAACAACAGGGCACCGGAGGACTGGGTCTCGGCAAACAACGCACTGCTGAAATCGTTTGGCGACGCGCACGAGAACGTGGGGGTCATCGACTGGTACGGTGCGTCGTCCAGACACGACGAGTGGTTCTGGGACGATGGGACGCACCTGCGGCCTCAGTACGCGCAGGAGATGGCGAACCTGGTCGTGAAGGCGACCAGCTACGTGAAGCCTACGCGTGAGAACACGACGTACAGCACCATCGTGCTGGGCGATGCCACGACGCTCGCGGCCGCGGACGAGCTTTCCGCCGCGATGCCGCAGGCGATGATCGACGCGGCGGCCGGGCGCGAAGCAAAGGCGACGGCGCGGGCGTGGGTCGGCTACGCGAAGGCGGGAACGGCCGGCGACGTGGTTGCGATCGACCCGGACGACTCCGCGCCGCTAGACGCGAAGGCCGTGGCGCGGATGATTGCGGCCGTCGAGGGCTCGGGCGACGGTTCCAAGGGCGAGAAGGACGCGTCTGGCTCTGGCGCAGACGCGTCCGGACAGGCGGACAGGGTCATCTACCTGGTGACCTGCAGGTCCACCGCAACATACTGCGAGGCGAACAACCAGGTGCTGCGCAAGGCGGCGAAGGCCGGCAAGAGCGTGCGGCTCATCGACTGGTACGCCGCCTCCGCCGGGCACGACGAGTACTTCAAGTCCGACGGCGTGACGCTGACGAAGTCGGGACGGAAGGCGTACGCGAAGCTCGTGAGCGCTGCGGTGGAGAAGGGCTCTGCCGCCGACGGCAGCGCAAAGAGCGCGTAGCCGTCGGCACGACGCCGCTACGCGATTGTCGCGGCAAACTCCAGCAGGTCGTCCACGTCCCCGCGCGACGTTGCCCAGGACGTTACGAACCTCACGACCTTCCGGCCGTCGTCGAGAACGTAGAACGTCTCCGCGCCCACGGCCTGCTCGAACGCAGCCTGCTGTGCGGGGCTTACCACGAAGAACTGCTGGTTGGAGGGAGAGCTGCCATAGGGCTCGAAGCCAAGGCCCACCAAGCCCGCGCGAAGGTCCGCGGCCATGCGGTTCGCGTGACGCGCCATGCTCCAGTACGGCGCCTCCGCGTCGCCCTCGCCGCGCTCGAACGCCGCCTCGAACTGCACGCCGAGCAGCCTGCCCTTTGCGACGAGTCCGCCGCGCTCCTTCACCAGGAAGGGGAACGCCTCGCGAAGCCTCTCGTCGCGGATGACCATCGCCTCGCCAAACAGCATGCCGTTCTTCGTTCCGCCCAGGTAGAACGCGTCGACCGTGTGGGCGATGTGCGAAAGCGTCACGTCGTTTCCCTCGGACGTGAGCGCGGACGCCAGCCGCGCGCCGTCCAGGAACACCCTCAGCCCGCGCTCGTGCGCCCAGTCGCAGATCGCGTCCAGGCGAGCGGTGTCCCACACGCCGCCGAGCTCCGTCGCGTTCGTGACGTACACGGCGGCAGGCCGCGTCATGTGCCGGCCGCACGACGTCTGGAACGCGTACACGCGCTCCGCCCCCTCGGGAGACAGGAACCCGTCCGCGTCGTCCGTGGGCAGGACCGTCCTGCCGCACGCGGCCACGGCACCGGTCTCGTGCACGTTTATGTGGGCGTCACGCGTGCAGATGACGCCCTCCCAGTCGCGCAGCATCCCCGTCACGCCTATCACGTTCGCGGACGTCCCGCCAACGCAGAATTGCACGTCGGCCTCGCCCTCGTCCAGGCCGCACGCGTCCAGGATCAGGCGCCGCGCCCGCTCGCAGTGCGGGTCGCCCTCCGTGTAGCCCACGCACTGCTCGTCGTTCGTGGCCACGAGCGCGTCCATGATCCGCGGCGCCGCCCCCTCCGAGTAGTCGTTTCTGAACATGCGCATGATCGCTCCAATCGGTTTGGCCGGGCCGCGCCCGGCTGTCAGATCCCATGACTATAACCCTTGCGGGTCCTACCGCCCGCGAATTCGTCGCGTGTTGCCGCAGCTACAACATTTCGTGCGTCGGTACGATACGTTATAAAGGTTTCAGGCGAGAAGGACATCGCCTTCGGCTGGCACCGCGCCCCGCGCGCGGGCGCAGGGCCGCCCGTGGGATGGCGTGCTGGCACCGTCGTGACGCGACGCCGGCACTGGCAATGGTCGCGGGCCTGCGGGGGCTCGCGCAGGAGGAAGGAAGACGATGGGATACGTGCTGAAGAGGGAGGGCCTCGATGGCGCGCTCGCCGCGCTCTCGAAGGACTACCTGCTGTACGCACCGGTCAGGAAGGTGGGCGAGGGCCGCTTCACCGACGTGGACGTGGTGCGCTACGACTTCGTGACGAGCGCGTCCGAGCTCGAGCTGGACGCGAAGAGCGACTACAGCTTCAAGGAGCTGCTCACGCCGCTGTCCAAGACGCTGTTCTACTTCACGGAGGACGAGGTCCACGAGGCCGGCGACCTGGGCGCGCCCGGCGCCCCGGCCCAGGCGGCGGACGACCGCCCCGTCATCGTGTTCCTGCGCGCGTGCGACCTTCACGCCGTCAGGCGGCTCGACCAGATGTATCTGGGCAACGGCCCCACGGACACGTTCTACGCGCGCATACGCGACCGCGTGCGCTTCGCGCTCATCGGCTGCACGCAGAGCTTCGCGAGCTGCTTCTGCGTGGACATGGGAGCAAACGTTGCGCCGGAGGGCTGGCTCTTCTCGCTCGAGACCTCTGGGGACGGCTACCTGTGCGCCGTGGCGGACGATTCCGTCAAGGCGGCGTTTGCCGGTGCGGCCACGGCCGAGAAGGACGTGGAGCCGGCGCACGTGACCGAAAACGAGGTGCGCGTACGCACCCCCCAGAGCGTGCCGACCTCCATCTACAAGGACCCGCTGTGGGACGAGTACACCAACCGCTGCATCCGCTGTGGCCGTTGCAACATCGTGTGCCCCACGTGCACGTGCTTCACCATGCAGGACGTGTTCTACACGGACAACGGGCGCGTGGGCGAGCGTAGGCGCGTGCAGGCAAGCTGCATGATCGACGGCTACACCAACGTGGCCGGCGGCGGGCAGTACCGCAAGGCCGCCGGCGAGCGCATGCGCTTCAAGGTGCTGCACAAGGTGTGGGACTTCCGCCAGCGCTTTGGGTACGACATGTGCGTGGGCTGCGGACGCTGCGATGACGTGTGTCCGGAGTACATAAGCTTCGCGGCGTGCGTGAACAAGCTGACGGACGCGTGCGAGCGCGAGGAGGCGCAAGATGAGTAGCCAGACCAATCCCTACGTCCCGTTTCCCTCCAAGGTGCTCGAGGTCGTGCGCCACACGAAGAAGGAGTACACGTTCAGGATGGCGTTTGCGGGCGACGTCAGGCCCGGCCAGTTCTTCGAGGTGTCCGTTCCCAAGTTTGGCGAGGCACCCATCAGCGTGAGCGGCATCGTGCCCGGCGAGTCCGTGGACCTCACCATCCGCCGCGTCGGCCGCGTCACGAACGAGATGTTCGACACGTACGCCGGCCAGAGCCTGCTTCTGCGCGGGCCGTACGGCAACGGCTTCGACGTGGGGCGCTACGTGGACGGCGAGTGCGTCGTGGTCGCGGGCGGCACCGGCGTGAGCCCCGTGCGCGGCGTGATAGAGGCGCTGGCCCAGAGCGCGACCCCGCGCGACAAGCACGTGGTCGTGGGCTTCCGCAGCCCGGACGACATGCTGTTTCGCGACGACCTCGCGCGCTGGGACAAGGCGCTCGACCTCACGCTCACGGTGGACGCCGCGCCGGAGGGCTATGCGGGAAACGTCGGCCTCGTCACGAAGTACATCCCGGAGCTAAAGCTGCGCGACCCCGCGACGGCGCAGGCCGTGGTCGTGGGCCCGCCGCCCATGATGCACTTTACGGTGCTGGGACTGCTCCAGCGTGGCTTTGCCGAAGAGAATATCTGGGTGAGCCAGGAGCGCAAGATGTGCTGCGGCCTGGGCAAGTGCGGGCACTGCCGCATAGGCGAGAAGTACGTGTGCCTGGACGGCCCCGTCTTCAACTACACCGAGAGCAAGACCCTGATCGACTAGGAGGGCACCCATGATTCAGGACGTCAACGTAAAGGCGCTGAAGAAGAACGCCTTCCGATACAGCAAGGTGCGCGGCGAGACCGCGAGCCGCGTGCGCGTGCCCGGCGGCCTCGTGAGCGCCAAGAGCATGACGCGTATCGTCGAGATCGCGGAAGAGTTCGGCAACGGAGAGATCTTTCTCACCAACCGCCAGGGCGTGGAGATCCCGGGCATCAGCCTGGACGACATGCCAAAGGTGAACGCGCTCCTGCAGCAGGTCATCGAGGACACGCAGATCAACCAGGAGGACACGTCCCAGGGCTACCTGGCAAGCGGCACGCGCAACGTCGTGGCGTGCCCCGGCAAGCGCCTGTGCCCGTTTGGCTGCTATGACACCACCGCATTCGCACAGCGCATGGACCACGAGATCTTCCCGAACAACCGCCACGTGAAGGTGGCGTTCACCGGCTGCTCCAACGACTGCGCGCACGTTGCCCTGAACGACTTCGGCATCATCGGGATGACGGAGCCGCAGTACGACCCGACGCGCTGCATAGGCTGCGGGCAGTGCGTGGACTGGTGCCAGCGCCGCTCCGTGAGCGCGCTCAGGCTCGTGAACGACAAGGTGGTGCGCGACGAGGACCGCTGCATCGGCTGCGGCGTGTGCGTGGTGTACTGCCCCACGCGCGCGTGGACGCGTAGCCCCGAGCACTACTTCCGCGTGAAGATCATGGGCCGCACCGGCAAGCAGAACCCGCGCATGGCGCAGGACTGGCTGCGCTGGGTGGACGAGGACTCCATCGTGAAGATCGTGAAGAACACCTACGCGTTCATCGAGGAGTACATCGACCCCAACGCGCCGGAGGGGAAGGAACACATAGGCTACATAGTGGACCGCGTGGGCTTTGACGAGTTCTGCAAGTGGGCGCTCGAAGGCGTCGAGCTTCCGGAGAAATGCCAGCGTGCGACCCGTGTGTACTGGGACGGGAAGCGCTACGACCGGGACAACAGCCTGCGCTAGCAAGCCTTCCGAAGCGCGCTCGCAGGGGTTGCGAGCGCGCGAAGTGTTTCAGGCCTGTCTCATCCGTGCGATATAAAACGCCACGTTCTTCTCGCCGTAGTAGACTCTTCTGCACTCCGCGCGCAAGCGGGGATACGGTTCTATCGTGAGGAGTGTGTTGATGGAGAAGAAGGACATAGACTGGGGCGCCCTCGGGTTTGCCTACCAGCCCACGGACTACAGCTACGTTTCCAACTACAAGGACGGCAAGTGGGACGAAGGGGCGCTAACCACCGACCACTCCATTACCCTCTCCGAGTGCGCTGGCATCTTCCACTACTGCCAGGAGGTCTTCGAGGGCCTCAAGGCATACACCACCGAGAAGGGCGACATCGTCTGCTTCAGGCCCGACCAGAACGCGAAGCGCATGGCCAACAGCGCCCGCCGCATCGTGATGCCGCCGTTCCCGGAGGACCGCTTCGTGGACGCCGTCGAGAAGGTCGTCCGCGCGAACGCCGCCTGGGTGCCGCCGTTTGGCTCCGGTGCGACGCTGTACATCCGTCCGCTCATGATCGCGACCGGCAACGTCATCGGCGTGAAGCCGGCCGACGAGTACCAGTTCCGCATCCTGGTGACGCCGGTGGGCGCCTATTACAAGGGCGGCGTGAAGCCCGTGAAGGTGCAGGTTTCCAAGTATGACCGCGCGGCACCGCACGGCACCGGCAACATAAAGGCCGGCCTGAACTACGCTATGTCGCTTCTGCCCTCCGTCGAGGCGCATGCGGCCGGCTATGCGGACAACATGTTCCTGGACCCCGAGACCCGCACATACGTGGAGGAGTCCGGTGGCGCGAACTTCCTGTTTGTGGACAAGGACGGCAACCTCGTGGTTCCGCAGTCGCACACCGATTCGATCCTTCCGTCCATCACGCGCCGCTCGCTGGTGGACGTGGCCGAGAACTACCTGGGCATCAAGGTGACCCAGCGCCCCGTGCGCTTTGACGAGATCGACCAGTTTGTGGAGTGCGGCATGTGCGGCACCGCGGCCGTCATCAGCCCGGTGGGCGAGGTCGACTCCGACGACAAGCAGGTCGTCTATGGCATGGAGCACGTTGGTCCCGTGATGAAGAAGCTGCGCGAGACCCTGACGGGCATCCAGTCCGGCGAGATCGAGGACAAGTTTGGCTGGGTCCACAAGATCGACGTGGAGTAGCAAGAGAGACTCGTGCGCGGGATGATGCCCCGTGTGTGGACGCCCCCTTTCCGGACGACGTGTCTGGGAAGGGGGCGTCCTTTCTCGTCTAGAATCGATGTAGTCTGACGGGGCGTCCGAAGGGGGTTCGCGTGAGCACGACACAAAGGCCACTCGATTCCGCGCAGGCGGCGGTGGCGGCGTTTGCCGAGGTTGAGGGCAGGGAGTTTCCGAGCGACGTCTTCGAGGCGCCGAAGCTGCGCTGGGCGGTGATCGGCTGCGGCGTGATCGCGAACCAGATGGCCCAGTCCTTGGCGCTTGCGGGGCGGCGCCTGTACGGCGTGTGCAACCGCACGCAGGTGACGAGCGGGCCGCCGGCCTGATCGACTATGTCTCGGACGTGATGGACCTGATGACCGGTCTGCGCCGCGAGTGGGGCGTGACCTATCCGGAGGAAAGGGACGAGGGCCTGGCATAATGCCTGCTTGTGGATGCCGTTTTGACGCCTTGGCACCCTAGGTGCCATCTGTGCGGGGCATCTGTGCGGCATAAGGAGTTTTCAGCTGACAAGTCACATGACTTGTCAGCTGTCTTGTCAGGTGGCATACTGCGGACCCAGTGCGCGCCAGAGGGGCGCGCCCGTGGGAGGGCAGTGCTGTGGAAGACTACGTAAGGACGCCGGCGGAGGAGGAGAGCCTCCGCGAGGCGACGCGACGCTTCAGGAGCGGTCGGGGGTCGGACCTCTCCGCGGAGGAGCTCGCGCGCATCGAGCGCCGCGTACAGGAGCTGAAGCGCGAGCGCAGGGCCGTGGTGCTGGCGCACTACTACGTGCCGGCTGAGACCCAGGCGCTCGCGGACTACGTGGGCGACTCGTTCTACCTGGCACGCCTCGCCAAGACGCTCGACTGTGACACCATCGTGCTCGCCGGGGTGTCGTTCATGGCGGAGAGCGTGAAGCTCCTGAACCCGGCGCGCCGCGTGCTGAACCCGGAGCCGCGCGCCCTGTGCCCCATGGCGTACATGGTGCGCCGCGAGGATGTGGAGAAGGTCCGCGCACGGTACGGCGGCGACGTGGCCGTGGCGTGCTACATCAACTCGACCGCAGAGATAAAGACGTGGTCGGACGTGTGCGTGACGTCCTCGAACGCCGTGAAGGTGATATCACAGCTGCCCGAGCGCAACGTGCTGTTTATTCCGGACATGAACCTCGGCCGCTACGTGGCAGATCAGCTGCCCCAGAAGAACGTGATCCTGAACCGCGGCTACTGCCCCACGCACCAGCGCATCATCCCGCAGGAGGTGGAGCGCCTGGAGCTTGAGCACCCCGAGGCGGAGGTCTGCGCGCACCCGGAGTGCTCCGAGGAGGTGCTGCGCGAGGCGGACTACATAGGCTCGACGAAGCAGATCATCGAGCACATCGCCCAAAGCGACGCGCACGAGTTCATCGTGCTGACGGTGGTGGGCGTCGCGGCCGAGATCGGCCGCCTCACGGCCGGCCAGGGCAAGCGCGTCTACTTCCCGGCGACGCCGCCCATCTGCCCGAACATGGCGATGGTGGGGCCGGAGAAGGTCCTCGCCGCGCTCGAGGGCAACCTCGGCGAGGTGTCGCTTCCGGACAACGCGGAGAGGGCCATGGCCCCGCTCGAGCGCATGCTCGAGCTGGCGGCACGATGAGCGCGCGGGAGGGGGCTGTCGTGACGAGCGAGGGAAGGGACGCGGCGCAGGGCGAGCGTGACATAAGCTTTGACGTGTGCATCGTGGGCTGCGGCGTGGCCGGGCTGTACGCGGCGCTGAACCTGCCGCGCCACCTGCGCATCGCGATGCTCAGCAAACAGGACGTGGCAAGCTGCGACTCCATGCTCGCGCAGGGCGGCATCTGCGTGATGCGCGACCACGACGACTACGACTACTGGTTCGACGACACCATGCGCGCCGGCCACAACGAATGCCGCCCTCAGAGCGTGGACACCATGATCTGGTCGAGCCGCGAGATCATAAACGACCTCATCCGCATGGGCGTGGAGTTTGACCGCACGCCCACGGGCGACCTGGACTACACGCGCGAGGGCGCGCACAGCAGAAACCGCATCGTGCACCACGCGGACGTCACCGGCAAGGAGATCACCACCAAGCTGCTGGCGCGCGTGCGCGAGCTGCGCAACGTGTGCATCATGGAGTACACCACCATGGACGACCTCCTGGTGAAGGACGGCGCCTGCGTGGGCGTGCACGCGTGGGACGCCAGGGGAGAAGGACTTGCCATCCGGGCCCGCGACACGGTGCTGGCCACGGGCGGGGTCGGCGGCCTGTACGAGCACTCCACGAACTACCCCTGCCTCACGGGCGACGGCTGCCGCGTGTGCCAGGAGCACGGCGTGGCGCTCGAGCACATGGATTACGTGCAGATACATCCCACCACGCTCTTCTCGACCAAACCCGGTCGCTCCTTCCTGATATCGGAGGCATGCCGCGGCGAGGGGGCGGTCCTCCTGGACGCGCACGGCGAGCGCTTCACGGACGAGCTCCAGCCGCGCGACGTGGTGTCTGCTGCCATCAGGCGCCAGATGCAGAAGGATGGCACCAGGCACGTGTGGCTCTCATTCGCGAACGTGCCGGAAGAGGTGTGCCGCGAGCATTTCTCGCACATTTACCAGCACTGCCTTGAGGAGGGCTACGATATCACGCGGGAGCCGATCCCCGTGGTGCCCGCGCAGCACTACCTGATGGGCGGCATCCACGTTGACCAGGACTCCCGCACGCAGATGGAGCACCTGTACGCCGCGGGCGAGACGAGCTGCAACGGCGTGCACGGCAAGAACAGGTTGGCCAGCAACTCGCTGCTCGAGAGCCTGGTCTTCTCGCGCCTGGCGGCGCGGGACATCGTGAGGAGGAGGCACGGATGGATCCCGTCAGCCTGAGGCTCCAGGCGGAGCCGCTCATACTGCAGGCCCTGCGCGAGGACATCACCAGCGAGGACGTGACGACGGCATCGGTCATTGGCCCCGAGGCCGTGGGCCGCGTGCAGCTGATCGCGAAGCAGGACGGCGTCATCTGCGGGCTCGACGTGTTTGCGCGGACGTTCGAGCTGCTGGACGCGACCACCACGACGGAGCTTTCCGTATCGGAGGGAGACGACGTGCGCGAGGGGCAGGTGCTGGGAAGCGTGCACGCCCACGTGCGCGCGCTGCTCTCGGGCGAGAGGGTCGCGCTGAACTACCTGCAGCGCATGAGCGGCATCGCTACGACGACCCGCTCGATGGCCGCGCTGTTTGCCGGGACGCGCACGCGGCTTGTGGACACGCGCAAGACCTGCCCGAACATGCGCGTGTTCGAGAAGGAAGCCGTGCGCGTGGGCGGGGGAGGCAACCACCGCTACAACCTGTCGGACGGCGTGCTGCTTAAGGACAACCACATAGACGCGGCCGGTGGCGTGCGCGAGGCCATCGAGGCCGCCCGCAGGCACGCGCCGTTCGTGCGCAAGGTCGAGGTCGAGGTCGAGACCCTGGACATGGTGCGCGAGGCCGTGGACGCGGGCGCGGACATCATCATGCTCGACAACATGGACCACGAGCTCATGCGTGAGGCCATGGGCATCATCGCGGGGCGGGCCGAGGTGGAGGTGTCCGGCAACGTGGACGCCGAAAAGGCCGCGACCCTGGTGGACCTGGGCGTTGACTACGTATCGTCCGGCGCGCTCACGCACTCCGCCCCGATACTGGACCTGTCGCTGAAGCACCTTACGGTGGAGGGCAGGTAGCATGGGCGGCGAGGAGCGCCGCGCGCGCATCGTGGAGCTTCTGGAGAAGGCGCCGTCCCCGGTATCCGGCGGCGCCCTCGCGCGCGAGATGGGCGTGAGCAGGCAGGTGATCGTGCAGGACGTGGCGCTGCTGCGCGCGGACGGGCACGACGTGGCGTCCACGAACCGCGGCTACGTGCTCGTGCGCGACAGGCGCCCGCGCCGCCTGTTCAAGCTGCACCACGGCCCGAGCGAGGTGGCCGACGAGCTCTTCCTGATCGTGGACATGGGCGGCACGGTGGAGGACACGATGGTGAACCACCGCACCTACGGGCAGATGTCCGCCGCGCTGGGGCTGTCGAGCCGCCGCGACGTGGAGCGCTTCCTGTCAGAGCTGAAGGACAGCAGGTCGTCCCTCCTGAGCGGGACGACGAGCGGCTACCACTTCCACCACGTGGTGGCCGACAGCGAGGAGGAGCTGGACGCGATAGGGGAGGCGCTTGCCGAGCGCGGCTGGCTGGTGCCGATGAGCGACTACGAGCGTGAGACCCTGCGATAGGGGCGGGCGCTTGCGGACCGTGGGCGAGCACACCGCGCCAATGTGCAGCGTCGTTGTGCCGCGAGTTAAGGTTGGGCGTCGGACTCCGCCGCCAGAGGCCGGAGGCGTATACTGCCTACCTGTCGGTCGTGGAAGGCGTCGTGCGTCGTACGGCGTTTGTGGCCACGGCTATGGTCGCGCTGAAGGCGCGGAAGGAGGCCAGACATGGCTCAGAAGATCCAGGGTACCGAGGACCTGTACGGCGGGTACATGCGCGCGTGGCAGCACATGCAGGACGTCGCCCGCGAGCTCTTTGGCGCGTACGGGTTCGACATGATAGAGACTCCCGCCATCGAGCAGGTTGACACGTTCGTGCACGGCATCGGCGAGTCGACGGACGTCGTCCGCAAGGAGATGTTCCGCGTGTTCTCCGGCGCGCTCATGGAGCGCCTGCTGGACGCTGGCACGGAGAGCGGCCTGAAGGCGAAGCAGCGCATGGCGATGCGCCCGGAGGGAACGGCCGGCGTCGTGCGCGCCGCGGTGGAGAACAACTTCGTCCCGCAGGGCGGCGCCCCCGTCAAGCTGTGGTATGGCGAGGCGATGTTTCGCGGCGAGCGCCCGCAGAAGGGGCGCCTGCGCCAGTTCCACCAGGTGGGGGTCGAGTGGCTCGGCGCCCCGGACCCCGCGGCGGATGCCGAGTGCATCATCATGCTGATGGAGTTCTACAAGCGCATGGGCTTCGACCCCTCCACGCTCACGCTCCGCATCAACTCGATGGGCGACGCCGCGTGCCGTCCCGCCTACCGCCAGAAGGTCCGCGACTTCATCCTCGACCACAAGGACGAGATGTGCGAGGACTGCCTGGAACGCGCCGAGATCAACCCTCTGCGCAGCTTTGACTGCAAGAACGACCACTGCCGCGAGGTCATGGCGGACGCCCCCCTCGCGAAGGACAACCTGTGCGACGACTGCGCCGCGCACTACGCCAAGGTCAAGCAGTACCTGGACGAGGCCGGCATCGACTACGTCGAGGACCCCACGCTCGTTCGCGGGCTCGACTACTACACGCGCACCGTGTTCGAGGTCGAGTGCCAGGGTGCGGGCGTCGGCGCCATCGGTGGTGGCGGCCGCTACGACGGCCTGATGGAGCTCGAGGGCGGCAAGCCCACGCCGGGCATCGGCTTTGCCGTCGGCTTCGAGCGCATGTACCTGGCGCTCCAGACCCTCGGCGTAAACGTGGACGGCGACGAGCCCGCGTGCGTGTACGTCGCGTGCACCGGCGCCGACGAGCGCGACGCCGTCTTCCGCGCCACGCTCGCGCTTCGCCAGGCGGGCGTCCGCACCGAGGCGGACTACCAGGGTCGCTCGCTCAAGAGCCAGTTCAAGCAGGCGGACAAGCACAACGCGCGCCTGTGCGTCGTGCTCGGCTCCGACGAGGTCGCGGCCGGCGTGGCCACGCTTCGCGACATGTCCACGCACGAGCAGGTGCAGGTGCCCATGGCGGACCTCGCCAGCGAGGTGAAGTCCCGCCTGGCATAGCCGAAGGCGCCCGCGACGTCACTGCCCCACTACATCACTACCTGACAGATGCCACATCTGTCAGGTAGTGATGCCTTTTTGAGCGAGAAAGAGGCCTTTCTGCCTTCGTGGCCCATCACAAACTGACAGAATCGCGTTCTGTCGGTTTGTGATGTCTCCCGCGCCCGCGCGGATCTCGTCCGAGTGCCCTCGCGTCGCAAGGCATGTGCTAGGTTGGAACGATTCGCCGTCGGTTGGTTACGGATGCATTAGATGAGCCCGTCCCACGACGCTCGGTCAGGTCGGCGTGGTAGCATTTGCCCACGTGCAACCGCGATATGGTACCGGAAGATTGGACGAAAGATGGCGACTCGCTTCTGCACAAGCTGTGGAGCACCTATTCAGCCTGGCAAGAAGTTCTGCGCAAGGTGCGGCGCCCCGGTCGCAGACGCATCGCCCGCGCCAGACGCCACGATCGCGCAAGCCACTGCACCAGCGGGCGCCCCGACGTCGCAGGCCAAACAGAAGCTTGGCACGGGAACCATCGTTGCCATCGTGGCGGCGGTTCTTCTCGCCCTTGCGCTCGTGCTCCTGGTCGCGTGGAGCGCAAGTGGCAACGCGCTGCCGTGGCAGGCACGCGACGGGCAGGCCCGGGAGGTCGCGGGCGAGAAGAGCGAGGCCGCCAAGAGCAAGGAAGACCGGAAGAAGGCGGCCGAGGCCAAGAGGAAGGCCGAGGAGGCGAAGGCCAAGGCGGAGGAGAAGGCCGAGGAGAAGGCCGAGGAGGAGGCCGAGCGCAAGGCCGAGGCGACGGCCCAGGCGCAGCGCGATGCCGAGAAGAGTGCGACGGACGCGCAGTTCAAGGCTCAGATTCTGCCGTACTACAACAGGCTGAGCGACTACGACTCCCGCATCGCGAGCTGCGCGACCACGTTCAACACTATCTACCTGAGCACCGACTTCAACAAGCGCTACGCCGCGGCGCAGGAGTGCTACGCCCTGGAGCAGAGCATCCAGAGCGACGCGACCTCGTTCTCGAGCATCCAGGTTCCCGAGGGCAGCTCGTACGCCACGCAGCACGCCGCGGTCATGCGCTGCCTCAACGACCTGCAGTCACGCATCGCGTGCATATCGAACGCGTGGACGACCGACCTCGTCTACGAGGACCCAGCCCCGTACAAGGAAGAGATCCTGAGGCCGATCGCCGACGGCAAGGACCCCAACACGGGCAAGGTGATCGCGCTGCAGGACTACCAGGAGGTCTACCCGACCATCAAGTTCTAGGTTTTGTTCCAGGGCCTTCCGCGGGGCGGGCGAGAAGAACGGCTTCCGTCGCCCCCGCGTCAGACTGACCGCACCAACGAAAGGAATCGCACATGTTTGGAACCAACTCGTACGGCTACGGGGGCTACGGCTACAACAGCAACCCCTTGGGGCAGCTCTTTGGCTTCGGCGCAGCAGAGGGCGTGCTCATACTCGTCGCGTTCATCGCGGCCATCGTACTCACGGTCATGGGCTACAAGCGCTTCATCTCCGATAAGAACGAGCTCCACCTGAGCTTCAAGGACAAAGAGAGCTGGGGACCGTTCCTGCGCTTCGACATCCTGCTCATCGACAAGATCCTGAAAGCGCTCTACATCTTTAACGCCCTGTTCGTCCTGTTTGCCTGCGCATCGGTTGCCCTGAGCTCCCTCAGCTTTGGCTTCGGCGCGTTTTTGGGCTCTCTTGTGGGCATGGCCCTGCTGTGCATCGTGCTCGAGATCCTGCTCCGCGTGGGCTACGAGTTCGCGATACTGAACGTCATGATTGCGCGCAACACCTCTGACATCAGGCGCAAGCTCTTTAGCGACGCGTCCGCCGCGCCCGCGGCGCCCACGGCGCCCGCTCCTGCACCCGCACCCGTGGCACCCGCGCCGGTTGTCCCCGTCGCTCCGGCAGCTCCGGCTCCCGCGCCCGAGGCCGCGCCCGAGGCACCCGTCGCCCCCGAGCCCGAGCCCGCGCCGACGCCCGAACCCGACGCCTTCGAGACCGCGCCCACGACGGTGCTCGACCGCTCCGACCAGGCTCCCGCGGACCCCGCTCCCGTGGCTCCCACGGAGGCCGCGCCCAAGGCGTCGTTCTGCCCCAACTGCGGCGCCCCCGTCGAGCCGGGCGACCACTTCTGCGGCGAGTGCGGTCATAAGCTCGACTAGCACCACCCTCCCGCGCGACGCCCATCCCGCGCGACGGCCATCGCACGCGGTGTCCATCGCATAACGCCAGACGCCCCCGACCAGCACTCGTTGGTCGGGGGCGTCCTCGTATGTGCCGCACATACGGGGGATGCGGACGCGGGTCCGCGGTTCTTCTCGCCTACGCGGCCCTTGCCAGGCGGCGCGCGTCATCGCGGCGGTCAAGGCCAAGCAGGCGCGCCGTGTGCGTGTCGCTGAAGCCGGCGTGGGAGTGCTGGTACATGGAGATCGCGAGCGTCCACAGGGGGATGAGGACGCTGAGGCAGTTCCAGAGGATGCTCGTCATGGGCATGCCCACAAACGCGACGATGCCAACGCACGAGGTGGACCAGGGGATGACGGACGGGATGATGGCGGCGCTGTTCTCGAGGTCGAGCGCGAGGGCGGACCCGTCGCGCTCCGTGCCCTCGCACAGCTGGCACGTGAGCATGAGGGCCACGACCTGGTCGCACGCGATGACGCACGTGGCGATGCTCGTGAGCAGCACGCTCGCGAACGGGGTGGAGTGGCGCGCGACCTTGTCGACGTAGTCGCGCAGGCCCAGGAGCAGGCCGGTCTCGCGGAAGATGCCGGAGTACGTGGACGCCACGCCCACGATGAGCGCGATGTCGAGCATGGAGACGATGCCGCCGCCGTTGACCATGCGCGCGATGGCCATGTTCTTGCACTTGTAGCCAAACACGAGGATGGCCGGCAGCTCCGCGACGCTTATATGCTGCACGAAGACGCAGACGAGAAGGGCGGCAACCAGGCTCGCGACCATGGTCCTCTTGACGCTCACCTTCATGAGCGACAGCGCGAGGATGAGGACGGTGGGCACGATCACGACCCAGCCGAGGTCGAACGAGGACGCGAACGAGCCGGCGAACGACGGCCTCATGGCGCTGCCGGAGCTGGTCATGCCCGCGATGCCATAGACGACGCAGCACAGCGCAAACGGCACGGCGCCCGTGCGGACCATGCGGCGCACGTTGTCGAACACCTGCGTCTTGGTGATGCTCGCGACGAGCGCGGCGGAGGAGGACATGGGCGAGCAGCGGTCGCCCACGAACGCGCCGGCGAGGATGGCGCCGCCCACCAGCGCGACGTCCGCCTTCATGGCGGTGGCGATTGTCATGCAGATGACGCCGACCGTGGCGGCCGCGGCATACGAGCTGCCCACGAGCATGGACATGCCGGACGTGAGCAGGAAGCTGAGAAGGACGAGGTTCCTGGGGCTCACGAGCGTTGCGGACCAGCAGGTGATCGCCGGGATGGTGCCCGCGGCGCGCCAGCTTGCGGTGAGGGCACCGATGAGCACGAAGAGCGTGAGCACGCTCCCGACGGACTTGAGGCCGCTGGCCGCCATGCGCGCCACCTCGCGCGCGGAGAAGCCGCGCCACAGGCCGTAGCTCGCAAACAGCAGCATGCCAAACACCAGCAGGGGCAGAAGCGGCGCCCCCAGCACGATGCCCGCCAGAAGCACCAGCGCAAACGTAAGAAGAATGCCCGCCTCGACCATGTTGGCGCTCCCCGCAGCCCAAGGCGCGCCGGTTCGCCGGCGCGCGCCACCCTGTATGCGGCACTTAGGTTAGGGGGGTCACACACGTAAGTCCAACTGTTATTATCGGTATGCGATACAAGAGAAACTTGTGATGCGGCCCGCGCG
>OCVV011155890.1_pt1 | contig 16536 bp, 20 predicted proteins | sample 1539721 | NCBI WGS metagenome assembly OCVV01 (sample SAMN02144230, study PRJEB22623) | gut metagenome | biome: sheep rumen | host: Ovis aries | place: New Zealand | reverse complement strand
GGTTCACTTCAATTTGGTACTTATCAATCAGATAATGTTATTGATACTACTTTGGAAGATAAGAGTTTTGGACTAGCTTTAAAAATGGTTGATAGTAATGAAAATATTGTATCTAAGATGAACTTACAAAATATTAAGTTTAAGATTGGTAATAAATATTTCTTTATGGATAATGATTCAGTTGTTCGTATGGATTTAGGTACTGGTCTTGGAAATGTTAATACTGATTTAGTAATTGAAACTAATAGTGCTAATATTCAATTACCTAATGGTACATATACATTTAAGATTGGTTATTATACTTCTTATGATGGAACTTATTCTAGTGACATTACATACTTTAAAGATGTTACTGTTAGTGTTGCAGATAGTAGTTATTTACAAATGCAAAAGTTCCAAGTTAAGATGGATGATGAGGATCGTATTTTAGATAAAGCAAGCAGTAAACAGTTTAATGTTAGTATCTTACAAGATAGTAGTTATAATAATGCTTCTGTTAAAGTAAGATTACTTCGTAAAACATCATTTAGTGCTGCTGATCAAAGTTATACAGAAATAGATTTAGGAGAGTATTCTAATTCTGAATTAACTAAGTATTCTGGTAATATTTATAATACTTCTATTACTGGAAATAATAGTAATTATCGTGATTTAAGTTTTGACTTAGATACCGAGAGTTTGGGTAGTGGAGCTTATAGTTTAACATTTGATTTATATCATGGAGATACATATGTTAAATCTATTACTAAGAAAATAATGATTAGATAGAAGGGAGAATCAATATGAAAAGTATTAAAATAAAATATCGTATTGTAATTATTTTGTTTTTACTTGTATCACTTGTGGTTGGTTCTTGTATTACATATTCTTTATTCCATTCAAGTGGAAGAGTTATTGTTAATCAAGAAATAGCACAATTTGTATTTGATGCTAGAAATACTGATCATATTGATTTAAACCTTGTTGGTCTTACTCCTGGATCATCTGAAGATTATTTATTCTCTGTTACTAATAAAAAGAACAATAAGTTGAGTCATGTAACTTTAAAATATCAAATAACTATAAAGACGATGCATACTATGCCTTTAGATATTAAGCTATATAAAGTTGGAGATGAAGAAGATGAATTAGTTTTACAATGTGATGAGTCTTTTTCTAGAGACTCTGATCACTATTTATTATGTAATAGTTCAGTAGAAGAGATGGCTTATTCTAGTGAGGTAGTTGATCGTTATAAAATTAATGTATCTTTTCCACAAGAATATAATGGGATAGAATACTCTGATTTAGTTGATACTATTAGTGTTGATATTAAAAGTTGGCAAAAGACAAGTTAGGGGGATCGTATGAAGCTTAAAAGAAAATTAAAATTACAGTATCTAGTTTTGGTTATATTAATTCTTGGCGTTGCTGTTACTAGAGGATTTTCACTTGCTAAATACGCTACTAATAAAGCTTGGAATTATTATCTGAAGAGTAATGGTTTCTATTTCTCAACTGATTTTGATACACAAGATACTATTAATACTAACTGGAATGGTAATCCTATAACTTTTACTATTAATAACTTCGAAGAAGATTCAGTTACTAATTTCGATATTGGTTATCAGGTTACTTGTTCAGTAGTAGGTGAGGCTGCAAGTATTAGTACATGTAAGTTGAATGGTGGAGATAGTAATACTTTCAGTGGTACTTTATCTAGTAACGAATATTGTAGTGATGATCAATATCTTACTAAAGATGCTTGTGAAACTCATAGTGGTGAATGGATTACAGCAAAGACTCATAGAGATTTAACTTTTAGTGTAGTTCCTACAGGTAATGATGAAATAACTAATGCGACAGTTCAAGTTCAGGTAAGAGCTACGGCACCATTTACTAAAACAATTACTCATCGTTATATTCTAACTAAAGGTAAAAGTGAAATTGGTACTTTAAATTTAGATTATAAGAGTAGATCTCAATATGATCATTTAGTTGTTACTAATTCTTATAATGAAAATAAATGTGTTAATCTTACTTGGGATAGTTCTAAAGTAAGAATAGACTTAAATGATAATAGTTATGCTACTACTACAGATGGTAATGGTGTAATTAATGGAATTACTTTTACAATTCCAAAAAAAGATAGTAAGAATTTAGTTTTTTATAGAACTAATCTTAATGAAAATGTTACATCATCAATATTTACTATCGTTGAATCAAATGATTGCTAAATTTCAATAAAAACGATTGTTTAATGATTAGAATTGTGTTACTATAAAATAGGAGGGTAATATGACAGTACTTAATAAGATTAAAAATGTATTTTTATTTATTTTAGGAGTAGCTTTCTTTATATTTGCTTTATCTATGTCTATGTTATTGCTTAATTTTAACAAGTATGGATTAACTCAATTTGGAGATACTACTTTCGTAATTATTAATAATGATATTGTTAGTGATGTTTATAAAAAAGGTGATTTAGTATTTGCTGAAAATCGTAATATTATGACACTTAAAGAAGGAGATATGATGTTTGCATATCGTGTTGATAGTCAAGGTAGTGTTCATGTAGATTTAGGTAAGATTGGACATATTTATCCAGAAGAGAATGCAATTTCATTTGAGAATGGAAACACTTATTCTGTTGAATTCTTAGCTGGTGTTCCTACAGATCATCATAAGGGTATTGGAACTTTCTTATCAGTAGTTGAATCTAAATGGGGATTCTTATTTATCGTCCTAGTTCCATGTTTCTTAATATTCTTATATGAAATCTATGCATTAATAATTGAAATTAAATATGGTAATGAAGAAGAGAATGCTTAATGTATTCTTTTTTTTTTGATTATATGGTATAATACCTTATCGAAGGAGAGAATAAAATATATATGAATAATGATTCAAGTGAGTCGAAATTTACAACTATTGTTGAGCAAAAATTAAATGATGATGGCGATGTATCGCTGGATGATGCTGACAGATGTTTTTTATGTGGCAGTGTCGAAATGGGAAAATTTTTAGATGAATCTAAAAAAGAATGGAAGAAGATTAAGCGAGGACTTAAAAGATCTTTATTATTAGATCGTTTAAAGGGAGCTAAAAGAATTGATAGTTTAGAGTATTCAATAGAGGTTGCTAATAATTTAAAAGATCAATCTTTTAATAACTATCAAATGCTTATAGATTATGCAGAATTAAATTTTGGTAGTCCAAGTGTTGATGCATTAAGAATTTACTTTGCATTCAAAGGTTATTGCGATGCTTATGATAATGCAGCTATGGATTTTACAAAGTCTATCTTTAATCGTCAAACTAATAGAGGTTTAGTTCCAATTCTTATTGATAAAGAAGATGAAATTGGTGCTATACAAGAATCTGGTAGAGACTTAGTAGAACATGTAAGCCAAATAGTTTCTGTAGAAAATAATACTAGAAAAAGATTAGTAAGATAGTTTACTATTCTTTTTTTATATGCTATAATATGGAACTTGTTAGGGGGACGTATTTTACGTAATTATTTATGACTTATAGTAAAAAAGAGTTAATTGAGAAATTAGAAAATGGAGAAGAATTAACTGATGAAGAGTATAGGATTTTAATTTTAAATGGTAAGATGATGAGTAGAGATCATTTATTTATGATTAAGTCACCTGAGGCTCATGAATTATTAATTAAATATGCAGTATATGGTGAAGCAGCTGCTAGACTTGGGAGAGATGGTGCTGATCTAGCAAATAGTTGTGCTTATATGATGACAACTTATTCTACTAATATTTATCATTATGAGTCTTTATTAAAATATGTAAATCCTTGTTTTAAGCATTTATGTCGTTTTAATACATTAAACTTTGTGCGTCATGTTAGAGAAACGGATAAATTTGATTCTTATATTGGGGATTTACATGAAGAGTTATCTGATATATTTCATTCTGGTATTACGAAAGAAGGAATGGATGAAGTAGAAGATACCATTAATAAAATGGAAGAGTCTAAGGAAAAAATTAAAATAATTAAGAAGAAGTATATTGGTTTTTCCTTGTAAAATAAAATAATTGTGGTATAATGATTTGTATCGACATGGATTAAGAAGTAGTAGTAAATGATTTCTTTACAGAGAGTATGTGGTAGGTGGAAACATATAAAGAATAGTTTATGAATTCGTCTTAGGAGTTCTTATTAATAGTAAGCGTAATTCTTGCGTTAAAAGAAATAGAGTGTATAGAACAAGTTCTATAAAATAAGGTGGTACCGCGAGTAATTCGTCCTTAGTTTATAGAACTTTTTTTTGTACAAAGGGAGATGAGAAATATGAGTATTGAAAGTGTTAAAAGTGAATTAGAAAAAGATTTAGTCGATGTATCTTCTATGGAACAATTAAATGAATTAAAGATTAAATATTTAAGTAAGAAAGGTTTAATTACAGAACTTAATAGTGAGATTAAAAATGTTCCTAATGAAGAGAAAAAAGAATTTGGTCAAAAGGTTAATGATTTAAGAAATACTTTTAATGAATATTATGAATCTAATAAGAATCGTATTGAAGAAGAAGTATTAAATCAAAAATTAAGTAAAGAAGCAATCGATATTACGTTACCATCTACTAAGGTAGTTAGTGGGGCTCCTAACATGTTAGAGGAATTAGTGGAGCAAGTAGAAGAAGTCTTTTTATCTATGGGATATGATGTAGTTGATGGACCAGAAATTGAACTTGATAAGTATAATTTCGAAATGTTAAATATTCCTAAGGGACATCCTGCTAGAGATGCACAAGATACATTCTATATTGAAGGAGAAGAAATTTTACTTCGTAGTCAAACTTCACCTGTACAAGTACGTACAATGTTAGAGGGAAAAGGAGAAGTTCCTATTCGTATGATTTGTCCTGGTAAGACATATCGTAGAGATGATGATGATGCTACTCACTCTCATCAATTTATGCAAATTGAAGGATTAGTAGTAGATAAGAATATTTCTTTAAGTGATTTAAAAGGTACCTTAGATATTCTATTTAAAAAATTATTTGGAGAAGACACTCAATCTAGATTCCATCCAAGTTATTATCAATTTACTGAACCTTCAGTAGAAGTTGATATTACTTGTCATAAATGTAAGGGTGCAGGATGTAATATTTGTAAGAATACTGGTTGGATTACAATTGTTGGTGCAGGTGTTGTTCATCCTAATGTATTACGTATGAGTGGATATGATCCTGAAAAATGGACTGGATTCGCATTTGGATTTGGTGCTGATCGTTTAACAATGTTAAAGTACGATATTAATGATTGTCGTGCAATTTATAATACAGATTTAAGAGAGTCTAAAGCTTTCGATAGAAAGGAGGCTGAATAATATGATTAGTTTAGAATGGGTAAAAGATTATATTGATATTGAAGATCAAGATGTAAGAGAACTTGCTCGTAAAGTTACTGAATCTGGTATTAATGTTGAGAAAGTTATTACTAATCATATTGACCATTTAGTTATTGGTGAAGTGTTAGAATGTGTTAATCACCCAGATAGTGATCATTTACATGTTTGCCAAGTAAGAATAGGTGATGAGACTACACAAATTGTATGTGGTGCACCTAATGTTCGTGAAGGATTAAAGGTTATAGTTGCAACACCTGGAGCAGTACTTCCTGGAGATTTTGAAATTAAGAAGAGTAAAATCCGTGGTGTAGAATCTAATGGTATGATTTGTGCATTATTTGAATTAGGTCTAGAAGAGAAAACTGATGAGAATTATGCTCGTGGAATTGAAGAATTAGATAAGGATGCTCCAGTAGGTGCTGATCCGCTTAAATATTTAGGTTATGATGATACTTTATATGAATTAGATATTCATAAACATCGTAATAATGACTGTTATTATCATATTGGTTTTGCTTATGAAATTGGTGCTATTTTAAATAGAAGTGTTAAATTACCAGAAGATGGATTTAAGGAAGATAAAGATTCTATTAAGAAACATTTTGAATTAAAGGTAGATACTCCTAAATGTCCATATTATTTAGCTCGTATGGTTAAGAATGTTAAAATTGGAGAAAGTCCTGATTTTATTAAGAGAAGACTTACTGCTGCTGGTATGAGACCTATTAATAATGTAGTAGACATTTCAAATTATGTAATGTTAGAGTATGGTCAACCACTTCATTTCTTTGATAAGAAGAAGTTAGGTGATAAAATTCTTGTTCGTGATGCTAAAGATGGAGAAGAAGTTATTACTTTAGACGGAAAGAATAGAGTTTTAAAATCTAGTGATATTGTTATTACTGATGGTAAGAAGCCTGTATGTATTGCTGGTGTAATGGGTGGAGAAAACACTGAAGTTGATGAAAATACAACTGAAATTTTAATTGAAGCTGCAATTTTCGATGCTGTTTCTATTCGTTATACTGCTGCTAATTTAGATTTACGTAGTGAAGCATCAATTCGTTATGGTAAGGGTCTAAGTTATGAATATACTGATAAAGCAATGCAAAGAGCTTGTCACTTATTAGAAAAATATGCAGGAGCTACAGTTTTATCTGATATTATAAGTCATGATAAAGTTGATAAAACTCCTAAGACTGTAACATTTACTCCAGAAGGAGTTAATAAGATTTTAGGAATTACTATTTCTGAAGAAGATATGAAAGTTGAACTTGGAAGATTAGATTTCCCTTATGAATTAAAGAATGGTGTATTTACTGTTACTATTCCTAAGAGAAGACTTGATATTGATCCTAATGTTAACGATATTGCTGAAGAAATCGGTAGACTTTATGGATATCAAAATTTAGTTTCTACTGTACCAGTTGTTCCAATTCGTCGTGGAGAATATATTGGTGATGTTAAGTATCGTAAGCAAGTTTCTAAACGTTTAAGAAGATTAGGTTTAAATGAAACTAAAACTTATACTTTAGTAAGTCCTGAGATGATTAAACTATTTAATTATGAAGGTAAGGAACATGTTGTTTTACCAAATCCTATGAGTGTTGATAAGAGTATTGTTAGAACCACTTTAATTCCATCATTATTAAATGTTTATGATTATAATAAGAAACGTAAAGTTAAAGATATTATGCTTTATGAAATTGCTAAGACATATGATAAAGCTTATACAGAAGATAGTAAGATTTGTGGATTACTTGCTGGTAATTATGCAACTAATGGATGGGGTACTGCTATTAAGGCTGATTTCTATGTATTAAAAGGTATTGTTGAAGATGTTTTAGATTATATGGGATTTAAGAATCGTTATAGTTTTGAAGTATCTGATTGTTCTGATCTTCATCCTGGTATTAGTGCTAATATCTTACTTGATCGTAAGAAAATTGGTATTATGGGTAGAGTACATCCTAGAATCTTAAAAGATGATGTTTATGTATTTGAATTATCACTTCAAGCATTAATGAGTAATATCAAACCTATTAAATATAAGGAAGCTCCTAAGTATCCAATGATTGAAAAAGATGCTGCATTTATCTTAGATAAAGATATTACTGCAGGTAGTGTAGTAGATACTATTAAGAAAGCTGGAGGAAGACTTTTAACTGATGTTTCAATATTTGATGTTTATACAGGTGAGAATGTTGATCCTTCTAAGAAATCAATCGCATTTGGATTAACATTTATGGATCCTAGTCGTACATTAACAGAAGAAGAAGTTATGGAAGTATTTAATAAGATTACTGATAAAGTATGTGAGACTCATAAAGCAGAGTTACGTGATAAATAATAGAAAGGAACTATAAGTTCCTTTTTTTGTGGTATAATAACTATAGGATGGGGTGATGATATGAATAAAAAATTAGTTTATGGATTTTTTATAATAATTGTTCTAATCCTTATTGCTTATTGTATAAATGATTTTACAATAAATAAAAAACTAGATAATGATAAATCTTTTGAAGGAGTTAGTATGTTAAAAATTAATATTGATGGAAAAGATTATATTATGAATATCGAGAAGAATGAAACTACTAAACATTTAATTAATATTCTTCCTAAAACACTTAAAATGTCTGATTTAAATAATAATGAGAAGTATATTTATTTAGATGAGAGTTTACCTAAAGATGAAAAACTTCCTAGATATATTAATGCAGGAGATGTAATGTTATTTGGAGATAATTGTTTAGTTATTTTTTATAAGTCTTTTGATACTGTTTATAAATATACTAAGATTGGTCATATTGATAATTTACCTGATTTGGGTAGTGAAAGTGTTAATGTTACAATTACAAAATAAAAAGAATCTTATGATTCTTTTTTTGTTAATTCTATATTTATAAAATTATCTACTAATGAATTATCTATCCATGTACTTCTAGGTATTTCTTTATTAGCAATATGATACATATAATTAAATCTATTATATATTAACTCTAATAATTTAGAATCTATTCCTTTGCCATAAAGATTATGTATTTCTTCTATTACTTCATACGAATAATTATTGTTTTGTTCTTTAATTATTTTTTTCATTGCATAATAGACATTTATTATTTCAGAGAATAGTAGAGCATCCTCTGAAATCATACCTTCAAAGAATAAGTCATATTCTTCGATAGGTTTTGGTAATTCAACTTTATTGGTTTTATAATAATCATTTCTTATTTTATTTATTTTTCTTTTATGGATAAGATGTACTTCGCTATCAATAATATTTAAACTTGTATCTTTATCGAAACCAATTTTTAATAGTTCATTTAGTGCTTCGTTTATATTGTTTTCTATTATTAGTGTAGAAAAGTCCATATTATCACCTCGTTTTTATTTATTATACATTAAATTGTTTCTTTTAATATGGCTTTTCTTATAGTTTGTATTATTTCGTCTTTTAATTCATTATCTGAATTATTCCAAAGTAGTTCAAACATTACTCCTTCTCCCGGAAGAGTAGTTTCGGAATTACTAGATACTGAATTATCTATTTGATCACGTATTTCTTTATAATTATCATTTTTAAAATTATATAAGATATATTCTTTTATATTCATAAGTACCTCCTTATTTTATTGTGTTCCTTTTCTAGATTTATATGCTTACTTTTAGTATAATAGTAATTGGTGATGGACATGGAGTTTGAACTAGATGGAACTATTTATCCTATTGTTGTAGAGCGTAAGGCATTTCAGAAGAATACTTATATTAGAGTTAAGAAAGATATGTGTATTCATGTTACTACTGGTAAGCTTACTAGTAATCGTTTTATTAAGAATATGATAGATGAAAATGTTAGTAAAATTAAAGATATGATTGTTATTCAAAAGAAGAAAGCTGATAATAATAGCGGATTCTTTTATTTAGGAAAACAATATGAGATAGAGTATATTGAAGATAATAAGTGTTATATAGATGGAGATAAGGTTTATTTAGGAAAGAATTATGATATTTATGATTTTTATAAGAAGGAAGCTAAGAAGTTGTTTTTAGAAAGACTAGAGTATCATTATTCTAATTATTCTCGTAAGATTCCACATCCAACTCTTAGAATTAGAAAGATGACTACTCGTTGGGGAGTATGTAATATTAAGACTCATGTGATTACTTTAAATCTAGAATTAATGAAAAGGGATGTTGAATATTTAGATTATGTTATAATACATGAGCTTACACATTTAGTTCATGGAGATCATTCTAGTGATTTTTGGGATGTAGTTGGTGAGAATATGCCAAATTATAAAAAGTATCGTAAGGAGATGAAGGTATTTTGATTACAAGTGTTTCAAATGATAGAATTAAAGAATTATCGAAGTTATATCAAAAGAAGTATCGTGATTTAACAGGTAAGTTTTTAGTAGAAGGAGATCATTTAGTTGAAGAGGCTTATAAAGCAGGTGTACTAGAAGAATTATTTGTATTAGAAAATCATTCTTATAATTATGATGTTCCTGTTACTGAAGTAAGTTACGAAGTACTTTGTAAGATATCTAGTGTCGAAACTCCTAGTGATGTAGTGGGATTATGCAGAAAGAGAGAATCTAGTATTATAGGTAATAAATTATTATTACTTGATTGTATTCAAGATCCAGGTAATTTAGGAACGATAATACGTAGTAGTGTTGCTTTTGGAATAGATACTATTGTTTTAAGTTTAGATACGGTTGATTTGTATAATCCTAAAGTTATTAGAAGTACACAAGGTATGTTTTTTCATACTAATGTAGTAGTTGCTGATTTAAGGGACGTAATTAGTGATTGTAAGAGTAAAAATATAAAAGTATATGGTACTAATGTTAATAACGGAGTAGATGTACGTAGTTTAAAAGATACGGATTTGTCTAGTTTTGCCTTAATTATGGGAAATGAAGGTAACGGAGTTAGAAATGAGATATCTGAACTTGTAGATACGAATTTATATATTCCAATGAACTCTGTTGTTGAGAGTTTAAATGTTGGGGTCGCAACATCAATTCTTTTATATGAAATGGGGCGTATTAAATGATTCGTATAGGTAAAGTTGTATCTACGCATGGTATTAAAGGTGAGGTACGTATTCTTAGTGATTTTGAGTATAAGAATAAAGTTTTTGTAGTTGGCAATAAATTAGTTATTGATGGTGTTGATTATGAAATAAAGAGTTATCGTCCTCATAAGAATTTTGACATGGTTACTCTTAATGACTATAATAATATAAATCAAGTTTTATTTCTTTTAAAAAAGGATGCTTACTTTAGAGAAGAGGATTTAAAACTAAATGATTCTGAAGTATTAGATACGGAATTAATGACTTATAAAGTGATTAATAAAGATGGAAGAGTTGGTAGTGTAAGTGAAGTTTTCTTTGCTTCTCCTACTAATAAAATAATTCGTATTATGTTAGATAAAGAGTATTTAATACCTTATAATTCTCCTATGTTAGTTAATATTTCTAAAGATAATAAAGAAATAAGTGTAGACGTAATGGAGTGATTGTATGTTTTTAAAAGTATCTAAAGAGTTTACTGATCTCCCCGGTGGAAGATATGAGTCTCAAGGACCATTTTCTGGAGAAGAGTTTCGTAGAGATTATCTAATACCATACTATGATTTATCTGTTTTTAATAAAGAAAAATTAGTAGTTGATTTAGATGGCGGATATGGATATGGTTGTGGATTTATTGAAGAGAGTTTCGGAGGAATGGTTAGGTACGGATATTCTTGTAAGGAATTACTTAAAAATATAGAATATATTTCTAATGATGAACCTGGTTTACCTGATAAGATTAGAAATTATATTAAAGAAGCCGGAAAGGTAAAACGTCAAATTCAAAAAAGAAAAGGGTGGTTTAAGTGAAAATAGATATCTTAACTTTATTTCCTGATATGTTTTCTCATGTATTTGAAGAATCAATTATTAAAAGGGCAATAGATGATGGAAAAGTAGAGATTAATCTAGTTAATTTTAGAGATTATACAAATGATCCTCATAACAAAGTTGATGATACTCCATATGGTGGAGGAGCTGGAATGGTTCTTGCTTGTCAACCTATATTTGATTGTGTTAAATCAATTCGTACTGATGATAGTATTGTAATATTACTTACTCCAGATGGCGAAGTTTATAAGCAAGAGAGGGCATACGAATTAAGTAAGGCTAAACATTTAATTCTAATATGTGGTCACTATGAAGGATTTGATGAGAGAATTCGTAGTATTTGTGATTTAGAATTAAGTATAGGGGACTATGTATTAACTGGTGGAGAGATTGCTTCTATGGTTTTAGTTGATTCAATTACAAGACTCCTTCCTGGTGTTATTACTGAAGAGTCTCATGAGAATGATTCTTTTAATAATCATTTATTAGATTATCCAACATATACTAAACCTAGAGTATATGAAGGAATGGAAGTTCCTGAAGTGTTATTATCAGGAGATCATAAAAAAATAGATGAATGGAGAAAGTCTGAAAGTATTAAAAAAACGAAACTTAGAAGACCTGATTTATTCGAATAGGAGGAAGTTTATGTATTCCGTAAGTAAAAAGAAAAATACAAAGAAAATTGATACTTATGAAATTCTTAATTTAGATGGTTTTTTAATGTCTACTAAGAATGGATTTAAGATACATGATCAAGTTATACAGAATATTCGTATAGTAGATGCGGATATTGCGCATGGAATAGTCATAGATAAAGTAATGAAACGTTATAATAAACTAATTTCTTATCTTACGGATGTATTAACTAGTGATGATGATAGTGGAGATGCTTTATGTGAAGCACTTAATCAGATAGAGAGATTTAGATTAGAAATTAAAAATAAATATCGTAATTATTTAAAGAAAAAAGAGTTAGAGAAAATGTCTAAACAATTGATGAGACTAAAGAAAGAGACAGAGAATCAATTGTTAGAGATTCAAGAAAGTCGTGTAAAATTGACAAATGGGAAAGGAAGATAATTAATTTTTCCCATTTTTTTTATTATTGTGATATACTTAAAGTAGTATAAAAGTGGGTGGTTATATGAAGGATACTAAGAATAAGAAAAGGAATAATAACGAACCTAAATGGAAGAAGAAAAAGGAAGAGAAAGCTAAAAGAAAAATCGTATTAGATATCGGTGTTACAGGTAATGCGATTGAGGATGCTTTAGATGATACTTCTTCTATGGAAGAAATTATTGAAGCGGTTGAAAAGCACAAAGAGTTTGCTGGTGAAGATTCAGTAGATGCATTAGTTTCTAATGTTGCGAAAAACAAAAAAGAAGAAGTTTATGCTGAACCTGAAATCGAACTTCCAAAAGGTATTACTAAGGAAGATTTATATGGAACAGAACCACTAGCAGATGTAGATGAAAAAACTATAGAACAAGAAAAACGTGAATATTCCTTTGATGATGAAGTAGTTCCTGATGGAAACTTAGAAGATTTAGTAGATGATAAATTTAGTGATGATAAATATACTGAGGAAGAGTCTAATGAACCAGAAGAAGTAGAACCTGAAGAAAAAGATACTGAAGAAGATTCTTCTGTTGAAGTTGAAAAAGAAGAAACTCCTGAAGATGAACATAAAACAATAGATGAAGCAGAAGAGGTTATTGGAGAAGATACTGAAGAATCTAGTAAAGAAGAATCAATAGAAGAAAATAAAGAGGAAGAGAAACCTCAAACGAAAGAAGAAATAATAGAAGAAAAACTTAGTCATACTTCTCCATTAGAGTCTGTTCAAAATATCGTTAAGGAAATAGAAAATAATCCAGATATTGAATCTGAATTAGAGAAAACTCATGATTATGATGTATTTGAACCTTATAAAAAGAAAGAAGAGATTCGTCTTAATAAGTCAACTACAACATTTACTCCTAATAAGAAAAATGAAGAAAAGACACCTAAAACTAAGATTGATTTAAAACAATCTTGGAAGAAGGCTGTTCATTATAATTATTCTTCTAGAATAGCAACATTACTTGGAATTATATTATTATTCTTTATCCTATTTGTTGTATTCTTATTTAAAGCTTTTGGATATGAAATGGGAGGTTCTAGTACTTATTCTGAATATACTACAAATGATTATTCTGTATGTTCTGATACTACGAATGAGTATTGTACTCCAAAGGATAGAGAATATTATGCTAGTAGTGTAGATCATATTAATATTAAGTTTACTTATGATGCTAAGTATAGTTCTAGTGTTTCTTTTGACGCTAAGTACTATGTAGCTGCTAGATTAAGAATATATGATTCTATTGATAAAACTAGATTAAAATATACAAATGAAGATATTATTATTGAACGTACACCACTTAGAATTGGTGGAGAAGTAATTAATTTTTCATCTGATACTTTTGTAGATTTTCAATCTTATAGACAAAAAGTTAATGAATATATTGAGAATAATAACGAAAATGTAAGTGCTAATTTAGAGATAGCTTTATATTTAGAGACAGATGATGTAGCTAGAAAGATTAGTTATATTAGTGTACCTTTAACTGATGATAGTTTTAATATTACAGTTAGTAATTTAGATAATCAAAATAAGATGGTAGTTTATAATACAGTAGATTCTACTATTGATCCATTCTATATCTTTATTTCAATTATTTGTGTATTAATGGATTTACTATTATTCTTATATTTATATAATTTTGTTAATATGATTAATCATTTAGATTCTAAATATACTATTAAATTACGTCATATTTTAAAAGAATATGATAAGTATATAGTTAATGCGAATAGTGAATATACTATACCTGAAGATGTTAGAGTAGTAGATGTTGATCGTATTGAAGAATTAGTAGATGCTAGAAATTCTTTAGATAAACCTATAGTTTATGAGAAGATTAATAATATTAAATCTAAATTCTATGTTGAAGATGGTAATATTGTTTACTGTTATACTTTAAAAGATGATGAATAGAACTATTAATTTAGTTCTATTTTCTTTTGATTTTAATCTTTTCTTTGAAATAGTTGATTTTTCTTATACTTTGTGTTACAATCTTACTTGCAAACGCGATGATCCGCTGGTTTTCGTTATTATGATCATTGTAAGAAAATATTTATGTATAAGGAGGAGACTTTGATGAACATTATTGATAAGATCAATGAAAAACAAGTTAATCCTAACATTCCTGAATTCCGTGTTGGAGACACAGTTCGTGTTGATGTTAAGATTATCGAAGGTAAGAGAGAACGTATCCAAGCTTTTGAAGGTACTGTAGTTGCTCGTCGTGGTGGAAGTGTTAGTGAAACATTCACAGTTCGTAAGATTTCAAGTGGTGTTGGTGTAGAAAGAACATTCCCAATTCATTCACCAAAAGTAGCTGGTATCGTTGTAGTACGTAAGGGTAAAGTAAGACGTGCTAAGTTAAACTTCCTAAAAGGAATGACTGGTTCTTACCGTATTAAAGAACGTGGACAAAAATAATAAGACTTCGGTCTTATTTTTTTTTGATTGTTATGTTATAATTTGAAGAGGTGATACTCGTGGATAAATTAAAAAAATTTCTTAAAGAGAATTTTACTTTCATTGTATTATTAATTGTTATTATTGTTATTAAGTTTTTTGTAGTTTCTCCTATTAGAGTAAATGGAGATTCTATGAATCCAACTTTAGAAGATAGAGATATTATGATTCTTGATGAAATATCTTATCGTTTTAGTAATATAAAGAGATTTGATATTGTTGTAGTTAAGAAGAATGGGGAGTTTTTAATTAAACGTGTTATCGGTCTTCCTGGTGATGAGATTAGATATGAAGATAATACTTTATATATAAATGATAAACTAATAAAAGAAAAATTTAATCATGAAGACACTAAAGACTTTGATACTATTGTTCCAGATGACAAATATTTCGTTATGGGAGATAATCGTAATAATAGTGTAGATAGTCGTATGATTGGTCCTATTAGTAAGAAAGAAATATTAGGTAAAACTAATTTTACAATTTATCCATTTAATAAGTTTGGAAAAGTAGAAAAATAGTATTTATTAATTTCTCTCATTTGTTGCTATTATTGACTTTTAGAGTATTTTATGGTATAATTAAATCATTGAGAGGGAGTAGTTCCATCTAACGATGAAGTAACTCAACAACACGATTTATATCTGGGTTACTTATAAGAGAACAAGACTTTTAATATAGGAGTCTTGTTCTTTTTTATTAGAACACTCTAGGAGGATTTATGAGAAATTTGTTTCAAGACAAAAAAGTTATGACTATCATCTCTTGCGTTATCGTAATGTTATTTTTATTTGTTTGTAGTTTTACTACTATTCGAAGTGGTGAAGTAGGTATTCGAGTTCGCTTTGGTAAAGTAATCGATAAAAGTACTTCAGAAGGTGTTAACTTTAAGATTCCTTTTATTGAGAAAATTGAAAAGATGAATATTAAAGTACAAAAAGTTGAAGTAAGCACTGCATCATCTAGTAAGGATTTACAAGAAGTAGAAATGAGTTTAGCAGTTAACTATCGTATTGATAGTAAGAAGGCTGTTTACTTATACAAAAATGTTGGTACTGGATATGAACAAGTTGTATTAGAACCAGCTATTGAAGAAAGTATTAAAGCTGTTACTTCTAAATATACTGCTGAAGAATTAATTACTACTCGTAGTGAAGTTAGTTCTAAATGTATGGAAGAGTTATCTAAAAAAGTAGATAAATATGGTATTGATGTAAGTGACTTTAATATTACAAACTTTAACTTTAGTGCTGAATTTAATAAGGCTATTGAAGAAAAACAAGTTGCTGAACAAAAGGTACTTACTGCTAAACAAGAATTAGAAAAAGAAAAGATTGAAGCTGAAAAGAAAATTGTTAAAGCTGAAGCTGAAAAGAAAGCAAATGAATTAAAACAAAAATCATTAACTGATAACATCATCAAAGAGAAATTCATTGAGAAATGGAATGGTGAATTACCTAAAGTTACTAGTGATCAAAATATCTTTGATGTATCAAGTTTGATTAAATAACTTATAAAAGAAGCATTATGCTTCTTTTTTTTGTCTCCTTCGTTGCGGGTGGAGTGTTTTTTTGTTATAATGAATATATAATCAGGAAGGTTTACCCTTTCTACAATGGAGGAGGCACGTTATGTTTGAGATTATATTAGGAGCGGTTTGGTCATTTTTTGC
>OCVV011200065.1_pt1 | contig 16541 bp, 14 predicted proteins | sample 1539721 | NCBI WGS metagenome assembly OCVV01 (sample SAMN02144230, study PRJEB22623) | gut metagenome | biome: sheep rumen | host: Ovis aries | place: New Zealand | reverse complement strand
TGCGAGCACATACTGCAAGTCGGCGGAACCGTCTTCGTCCGGAGGCGTACCCACGGCGCTAAAGACCATTTCGACATTGTCGAGAACGCTAGCGAGGTCGGTCGTGAAGTTGAGACGGCCTTCGCGCTGGTTCCTGAGCACCATTTCATCGAGACTCGGTTCGTATATATAGGAATTTCACCCTTCTGGAGAGATTCAATCTTGGCCTGGTTCACATCAACGCAAGTCACATTGACGCCCATTTCGGCAAAACATGTACCGCTAACAAGGCCTACATAACCGGTTCCAACAATCGCAATATTCATATTTTTTCCCTTCTTTAATTACAAGCCGTAATTCTGTTTCATTTCTTCAATCTTCTTGATTTTTTCTTCAAATGAATCTCTAATGTACCATGTTTCTTCTTTACGGATAATCTTTGCAGGCATACCACCAAGCAAAACATTATCCTGTTCACAGTCTTTGTTTACTAGTGAATTGGCTCCAATAGAAATATTGTTTCCGAGTCTTACTTTAGATGTAATTTTGACTCCCGTAGATAAATACAGTCCATCGCCAATAATTTTCCCGTTATCTGTTATGCAAGTAGATGTATGCAGAACTGCGTAATTTCCGATTCTATTAGACTCTCCCACGACAATTGTTCCATAATGGGGAATTTTTACGCCGTAGCCAAGCGTATCACAACCAATAGAAAAACCAAGTTTCATTCCTAGTTTACGATATGATGCGTAATGGACAATGAAAAAAAATTTATTCAACAGACCTTTTCTATGTTTATAGTATGATGCATAACGCATTTCTATTAAGAATTTCCCGATGTAGTTTGGCCATAAAAGTCTCTTTAAGCCACCCTTAGTCAGTCCATTCATTATTCTGTCTGCCATTACGACAAATTTCAATTCTTTTTTCGATTATAATACTCGGCATACCATTTGGCGTACTTTCTTAGACCTTCACTGAGCGGGGGGGGGGGACCCTTCGCCTTGAACGCGGGACAGCACCCTGTGGGTGCGTTTCGCGGTCTCATTGATGCTTGCGCGGCTGCTCGCCGCCTTCATTTCGTTGTTGTCCATTTTGAGTTCCTTTCTTGAATTGAATTTAGCATTTTGTTTCAGCTAAAGAACCGTATTTTTACTGTCTAAATTTTCCCATCATGATTTATAAAACCATACAAATAAAAATCATGTTTTCAAAACATAACTGCAGAAACTATTTCAAAATATGTTTCATTACGGATTTAATCTGTTTTTTTATCATCAGTTTATCGCTTCTCAAAATATGTTTAATCAAATACATGGCCCCGCTTTCTTCATCTGAGGAGGGGAAACACTCAAAAAGAATTGGTTTTTCTGATTTAGTAGCAGTAAAATGTTTGACTTCATTTAAGAATTCCTCTTTTGTGCGAGCTGCAAGATATTGGAAACCTAAATTTGATGAAAAATTTTTTATCAAATCAGGGGATTGATTCCCATGATGGCCGCCAGCAGCAATGAACAAATTTGTTTTGTCTCCAAAAATCGAACCGAAAGAACCTGGATTTTTAAATTGCTGACCAAGACCATTATTGACAAGCAAGATTCTAATATTGTTTCCAATATGTCTATTCCCAAGTACATTTATATCATAGAAGAAGGCTAGGTCTCCAATCACAAGAAAATATAATTTGTCTGGATTGCATAACGAAGCACCGACAAAAGAAGACATGCAACCGTCGATGCCAAAACCACCTGTATTGCAATAAGCTTCCAAATCTTTTCTTGTAAAAAAGTTCCAAGACCTCAATGAATTTTGTATACCAAAGTGTAATTGAGATTTAGGGGGTATCAAATTAATTGTGGTTTGGGCAATCCATATATTAGAATAAGGAAGTTCAGGAATGGGTATAGAATTGATTTCTTTTTCCCACTTTTTCATATAGGAATCTGTTGAGGGAAAATCTTTAGATTTATCGGCGTAATATCTGAAGAAAAACTCCTCTTTCATTTCAAAAACAGATTCTAAATGTCCAAATGTATCTCTAACCTCACCATCTTCATTAACACGCCATACTTTCTTGGGATTTATTTTAGAATAATCCATTCCGTACACATCCCCTATGGAAATCATCAAATCAACATTGAAGCAATCGGAAAAATATTCCTCTTGAAACATTAACAACAATGGATTAACTGCATACTTTCCTCGATAATTACTTATTTGATCAGCAAAAACAACGGCTCCTGTTGCCGTACAAAAATCTTCCAACGCCTTAATTTCCTCATGAGACAATCGCTTATGGGCCCCCATCATTACAGCAATCGAGTGAACTTTTGGTATATCTGGTAACTTGTCAAAAACCGTAAAACGATTTATCATTAAACAATTTGGTAAATCCGTGGTATTAAAATCTCTGCTATAATTATTTGTCAAATTAATATGTACAGGTCCACCACCATCACGTTTTAGTTCAAGTAACGCATCGTTTATGATTCGTATGTAATCATTTTTTTCCTTTTCATTTTGAATGTTTGGTATATGAACACTTTTTTTAACAATATCATTGGGCGTTGTAGACCGGTCTATCATTTGAGGTATGTTTTGCCCACATTTTGAAATTTCTCTTGTACTTGTAACAGCCAAAACAGGAATTTTCCTATAAAAAGCTTCCGTTAGTCCAGGCATATAATTTCGTGACGCCGTAGCCCCTGTACAACTTATTACAACGGGTTCCTCGGATTCAACGGCCATGCCACAAGCGATATAAGCAGCCGATCTCTCGTCAACAGAAGAATATACTTCAAAAAAAGAATCATTTTGGACACTGGCTACAAAATGAATATTCGCAACGCCAGGACTTGCTACTATTTTTTTTATTTTATGTTTTTTTAAAAGCGATATTAATATTTGAACATTTATATCACTTGAATATCCCATATTTATCTCCTTGTTTTTTGAGAAATGTTCTCTAATAGAATTATAATGTATAAATAATTATTTTTTCTTAACAACTTTAATAGCAAAAGCCAACGAACTTTTAAAAACTGTAGTTCTATGATAAATAAACCACATTAGCGCGTTGGGTAAAATCAGGCAAACAACAGTTCTGCATGAAACTAAGAGTACACCTTCTAAAGGAATCAGCATGCAAAGATAATATGTAGCAGCACACGCTGTCGATGTTGTCAGTACGAACCCAAATAAAGTCAAAAAATATCTTTTTATACTAAATGAAGAGAAATAGTGATGAAATACAATATATCCACCATATCCAAATCCAATTAAGAGCATTGTAATGACTGAGGCAAAAATAATTCCATTTATACCCCAAAAACGACCTAAGACAAAATTTAATATCAAATTCGCCACAGCTTCTATAACTGTTCTATATCGACCATGCCACCAAAGGCCTGCGGCATCTTTATACAAAGAAATGATATCACTCATACATAGTTCTAAAAAATAAATGCAGAATAATATAACCGAAGAAAACGGAAGCAGCATATCTTGTCCCATCCAAAGTTTCATAAAAGGCTGAAATAAACACAATAGACAAACACAAAACCATGCGCTAACCCAAAAATAAATAAAGCTAAATTTTTTAAAATCGTTAAAGTTCTTTTCAACAGATTCAAGCGCAATGCTATTACCCACACTAGCACGAATTGCATTAGGGATTTGATACAAAAAAGCATGTATAGATGAAATAATCAAAAAATAATTGTTATAAATGCCTATTGACACCAATCCCAAATACATAGATATGACTATGCTGTCAAATGAATTTCTAGATGTGGAACAAAATTTCTGCAAAGCAATGCCTTTGACATGTTTTTTTATAGCATCCTTTTCTTCCTTGGATACATTTCCATCACATTCCAAATTTGGATAAACTTTATTTGTAATACGAGCGATAATTAAGTTCTGCGTTATTGATATAAGAGGATATACAATAACATATGCATAATAATTTTTTATTGTGATTAAAATTAGGATTTGTGCAGCATTTGTCACTATAGTCAGTACAGTGTTAATATTTGAAATTACAGAAACCTTTTGATATGCAGTAAGCAAAGCTCGCTTATATGCAAAAAGAAAGTAACTAACAGAAGCATTTATCAAATAGACAACGAATAGAATATAAATATTTATATCAGATGGATAACCGTCTTTTATTATATACGGCAAAAAAGGAACCAGGCACAAACCAATTATAAGAACACCAACTCCAATGATTCGATAGATTTTCCGATATAAATTCAACAATGCATTTATCTTTTTTACATCGTTATCAGCAACAGGTTTATACATGCTATAAACGAGAGCATTGCCGAATCCCAATTCGGACAAATTCAGAACCATTAAGATGGATGTAAAAAGACTACCTAGGCCCAAATAACTCTTACCAAGAGTCATCAGCATTACTGATCTTGCCGCAAACGGCAAAACAATCAATATGACTCGATTAAGCATTGCGGCAGCAATATTTCGTTTGCCGTTTTCCGTCCGTGTATTTGATCCAGCAATAGCCATTTTTACTTTTTCCGCCTTAACATCGGTAAATCGTATGCTATATAGTACTTCATATAAACCCAAAATGGGCTTTTCTTTTGTTTTAATTCATTATTTAATCTTTTATAAAACAGAGGCCTATTAGATTGATAAAAAGTACTCCTATCAAGATATTTGCAGGTGTAGCATTTCTCTTCTAAAGAAAAAGCCCATTTCATCATTCTCTTCGAAAGCAACTTGTTTTTATTCTGAATATATCTAAAAGATTCGTTGATTTTTCCACAACATTTGCTTGATTTATCAGAACAACAACATCGTTCTGTGCATACAACACCATCGTCTCTTTTTTTTAAAACTTTTCCAAGTTGATTATGTAAATAACCATAAGATTCATTTTTTAATTGGTTGATTTTTACTAAAACATTTTCATAATTTATTGGATAATCATATTTTTCACTAAAATCAAATATATTGTTAATCAGTCCAAGTTTTGCAAGCAAATCCGTCAATCGACTATTTTTAGAAAATTTATCATTCATTCCATTTTTCAAAAAAAGAGTAAACTTCTTTTCGAAGATGATACTCAAAACGGTAATATGAAAGGAATCTGTGTATATTGTTTCTGCGTGATTAATTAAATATAAAAGTTGTTCAACAGAACATCCATCAAAATTAGCATAACTATTATCAGAAGATTGTACAGAATGAAAGACTATTGGATACAAAGTTTTTTCGTTCAGATAATCCAAACACTTTTTTATATTACATTCATTATTCTTCAGAAAAAAAACAATCGAATATTTTGTTGGAATGTCATGAATAGGTTTACTTAGAGACAACCAATCATCTTTAGAAAGCAGAAAAACTGGATCCAGTACGTTTGAAACAGACTGCATCCCCATTTCTTCAACAATGCGGCACCCGGAAGATTCTCGTATAGAAACTGAAGAAAATCTATTTATAAGATTTTTCATTTCTATATATATTTCATTGTCCATTATTTTATCAACACCAATACTAGGACCATATGCAATTAGCTTTTGTTTATCCGTAACAAAATTGAGAAAATATACGGGATTAAACCATTCAGGTCCCCAAATTTGATCGCTTCCACACACAAAAGCATCATATAAATCGTTCAAATTATCTAAATCTTGCCGATATCTACAGGGAACTGTATATGTAAATTTATTCTCAAAAAAACTTTCAAATAGTTCATTTTTAAATTCTATATGGATTTCATTTCTTTTTCTTAAACTTTTCAATTTACTCCAAAATAATGAACTCAATGATTTGAATACGACCGGTTTTGTCCATTCCCTTCTATAATCAATCAGATCAACGGAACACCCATTTCTTTCGATAATTGTTTTTAGGGCATATGCCTGCAAAGCTGTTCCGTAATTACGAACATGATGCCACGTCATTAAAGCTATTTTTTTTTCAATTCGCATATTTTACTTAAAGATCATTAACCTTTGCATTTTCCAACGGGCGTAACCTGGTAGAGCTAATCCCTTCAGTATGAGGAAGAAAAACGACATCAACGCCAACTTTAGCCAACTGTTGTATTGTAACATTCCATCTCGAATTTCCTTTCCAGTCATCACCAACAAATACTACATCAAAATGAAAATTATTTAAAGCAACCAATTTGTCCAAAGTATAAACAATTTCACATTTATCAACAGCTTTAATATTAGCAACTATTTCCATTCTTTCCGCTTCGGAAATAACTGGAACCTTATTTTTATATTCGCGAACCAAGTCATCCGAATTTACTCCGACAATCAAAAAATCACATAGAGCTTTGGCATGATTAAGCAGATTTAAATGCCCTATATGGAACATATCATATACGCCCTGAGTGTATCCAATTTTGTATTTTTTCATATTCTGCAAGCTCCCGCATTCATAATTTATCGAATTCTTTGAACAATAAATTCAACAACAGATTTAGATGCGTTTCCGGTTTCAAAAGATCCTATTTTTTCTAAAAAAGATTCCACATTTTTTTTGTATTGTGTAGAATCAAAGCTAATAACAGAATCCTTCAATTCATTATTATTTGTGCTAATTGAAAATGGAAGTTCTCGTATGTCATAATAGAAGTCTCTTTCGTTGATATACTCATACATATCAGAGGCGTAAAGAAATATTGGTTTTTTTGTTAGCGCGAATTCAAACATTATGTTTGAATAATCAGAAACTAAAATATCTGATGCACATAACAACTCCTGCATGTCTTCGTAAGCAGACGCATCAATACATCCTTCAGGCAAATATATTTCTCTGCTCTTTTCTCTCACAGCGGGGTGTAGTTTTAAAAGAATCATCCATTTCCCACCAAATTTTTTTGACAAAGTATCAATTAAGCGACAGAAATCTATGTTATATGCATCAATGCTATGATTTTCACGGAATGTCGGCGCGTATAGGAGTATATTCGCATTAGGAGCGATACTGAAATGATTGTAGATTTTCTTTTTGAAATTTATTTTACTAAAGAATACGTCATTTCGAGGACTTCCGCATTCTAATATTTTTCCTTCATACCAAAAAGCACTCCTATACAAATCAGATCTCGCCTTACATCCAGAAATCATTACATCTGTTTTTTTTGAATCAGACTTTGCTTTTTTGACATGAGATTTTGAAAGCGTGCACTCAGCATCTTTTTCAATTTTTTTCAGCGGGAAGAATCCATGCCAGGTTTGTATATATAATTGACGACTATTTTTATATATATACTCATTTTTTCTATTATTGTCAATCCAGCAAGCGGCTGTAGCCAATTCAAAAAGCTCTCTCCAGCTCTCTGTCTGAACAGTCCTAACTCCTTGAGGGAAGGAGTAATTTTTTTTATTGTTAACAAGCCAAACCAAATCATATTTTTCGTTTTCTTTTAACAAAGCATCTGCAATATATTTAGGATTATCCCCATAACCTCTTCCTGCAAAATTTTCAAAAACTATTTTGTTTTTGAAATGAAATAACGATCCTACTATTTTCATAAAAACGGAACCAATTTTTCTGATTAAAAAATTATGCAAATGCTTATTGAGGCTTTTTACACCATCTTTTTTTATCAAGTAGAAAATACTTGCGATAAATCCACCCACTTTTTTTCCAAAAAATTTACTAAAAGATTTGTTCAGATTCTGATATATTTTTTGGTCTTCCGACAACCAACTTCCATTGGCATAATGAATGACAAATAATTCTGGATAATGAGTTATCTTTCCCGTTTTCCAATCTGTGGAAAAAAAATACTCTCTCGGGAAAATGGCAATATTGCCATCTAACAAATGGAACTTATTATCGTTGAGCAAACCATAATGTTTGTTTAGAACTTCATAAACAGTTTGATTGACCGTTTTATTTTTCCCATTAACAACAAAATCTCTTTTTTCGTATTCATCCATCACCCATTTGAATATGTCTGAATGACGAGCACCACCACACATTGGAACCGTCATTGTTTCCGCGCCAAATCCGAAAAAACCATTATACATCAGCAATTCATCTATAGGGCGAATAACCTCCGTATCTGTTTCGATGTATATACCTCCTTCATTGTAAAGGGCGTAAAATCTTACATAATCAACAACAAACGCCCATTTTTTCGCATTGTAAGCTTGCTCTACAAACTTACAACTATGAATATCAAAATTTTGTTCATTCCATTCTTTTATTGTATAATCAGGACAAAACTTTTTCCAGCTATTTATCATCTTATTGAATTCATCAGGAAGCGGATTTTTCCCAAACCAACAATAATGAATTATTTTAGGTATTTTATTCTGCATTGGATAATTTCCTCTTTCTTTTTGCAAGGGTGAGATTCACGCACAATTTAGGGAACGCAAAAAACAAAGCTGATTTAGAAAAATACATATTGTTGAACAAACATAATCTGAAATACTTGCAGAATTGTCTATACAACTTTTTTAAAACGTCTTTATTTTGATTAGTCACGCAAGCTTCTTCATACATACGCATCGAAGTTTTAAGACCAATGTTGGCCAATGATACACATAAACGTCTTTTACCAGCGATCTTAAATTTATTAATAAACGCATCAATTTCATCATAGACACACATTCTTTTAATTTTAAATGACGAATTTGTGTTACCTTCTCTCGAACAAAGATAGTAATGACCAAGAAAGTCAACTCCAACATAAGTGTGAATTCTCGAAAATATTTCTAAAGTAAAAAATATATCCTCGCTAACCTGTCCCAACTTGAAACGAGTCTTACCTATACTTTCTTTTTTCCAAAGTTTATTCCATACTTCAAATCGAACAACATTCTTATTGACTAGAGATTCTATAACTTTGTCAGAATCCATCACAGTAATTTTATTTGTAAACGCCCTGTCGCCCACTCGATTTCCATATAAATCAACATCTAAACTTCCGCATGCACAAACATCTGCATTATACTTAATACTCGTTTGGTAAAGCACCTCATACATATTTTTAGCTATATAGTCGTCACTATCAATAAACCCAATCCACTGACCATGTGCATAATCCAGGCCAGCATTCCTAGCTCCTGACAAGCCTTTATTTTGCTGGTGTATAACAACAAATCTAGAGTCTTGCTGATGATATAAATCGCATATATATCCGCTTTGGTCTGTAGACCCGTCATCAATTAGTATTACTTCTAAATTTGAATAAGTTTGACACATTACAGAGTCTAAACATTTTTTTAAATATTTTTCAACATTATAAACAGGAATAATAACAGAAATCAGAGGGAGTTTTTCTTCCATATAGTCACCTTCGTAAATCCATTCTGTGTATTCAAACCACTCTTTTCTTCCAACAAGAACAGCAAAACTGCTAGGAATGTAACACCATTCATTGTCAGAATCAGCCCCTTTACATTAACAACAACCAAAACCACTAACAATAGTAATCCAATAAAAGAAAAAATCGAATGTTTCGAAAAAAACAATTTTATGCATATTTTCCCATAGCATATACTAATAAGCATCATATAAACAATTCCCCCCAACCACATAATATTTATATAACCAACATCCGAAGCGTATCCATATTTTAAGGTCATTCCAGTAGTTTTATGTCCAACTCCAAATATTTTCGATATTATACCATCCGGCAGCTGATTTTTTTCTTCAGAGGTCCAATAAGAATCATTTCCTTGCAAAACAATTCCTTCAATGTCATCAAACCCTTTATTTAACCAAAGATATGTAACGTGATTCCATTCATCCAAATAAGGCAATAAAATAGAAATAGTGAAGATGCCCAGCAAAAAAAACACTGAAACAAAAAAAATTTTTTTTACTAAAGATATTCTTGAAAACAGGGCTAAAACAATTATTCCTATTAAAAGTACTACAATGCTAGTTCTCGCATTAACTAAACCAGATGCAAATAAAAAAAACGCATACACAATATAAATCCATTTTCCTTCCATAGCTTTTCTAATAGCAATCATTGATAATATTGTTTGCAAAACCGGCATCGCAAATGTTAATGTAGACGCAAATCCAAACATTCTATACGCAGAAAACTTTAAAATCTCATCTGTGTACCCATAAGCAATAAGTCGTTGAATAAAAAACAATTGTACCGGTTGAAAAAAGAATGACAACAAAGCCAATGCAGACTGAATCAATCCTACAAAGATGACAAAATCTAAAACATCATCTGAGGTTATATTATTATCTTCACAATGATGTCGTAAATAAATTGAAAATGGTATAAAATCCACTAAAAAATAAATTGGAACAGCAGCATTTTTTATTCCCGTACCATAGTAAAAAGACACCAACAACAGAAAAATAAATTCTATACTAAAAATTGAAATAAGAAACAAATCATCATCATTTAATTTTTTATCAAATCTTCTACAACAACATATTAAAGAAATAAACCCAACTACATGCATAAAATTAATACCAGCTAGTGGAGGATTATACATTAGTATAAAAGCTCCAACAAAACTGAAAAAATTAAATTTTTTTGTCAAATCAAACATGTAATTTATACGGAAAAAATTAAGTGAATATTCTATTTTTCAAACACCATCGAAATACATTTCTTATAATTCTTATAATCAAATACATTTTTTCCTACGAGAGCCGCATGCTTTTTCATTTTACACAGCTCTTCATCACTTATTTTTGACGCTTCAACAATCGCTTCTATATAAGATTTTTCATTGTAATCTTGAACTATTACCGCATTTTCACCATCAATAAGATAATCTTGCAAATCTGATGTATAATTCGTTATCATCGGAATTCCCAAAGTATAGCATTCTGCAACTTTTGAAGGAAACCCAGCTTTAGCAAACCTCATTTTAGGGTTTCTAAAAACAGTTGAAAAATCAGCAGTTTTTAACGCAGCAACGACTTGTTCTCTAGAAACACGACCATGAAAAAAAACATTTCTATAGTTCCGCCCAGGTACGCCATACTTTTTATTATAACTTTCAAGACTCACACCATAAACATGCAATTGTATTGTATTTATATCAGATATGTTAAAGGAATTCACAATCATACTTAAAGAATCTTTTCTTGCAGGACTACCGGCATACACAACAATCCTTGGATTATTTACACATTCTTTCGTCACACCATTCTTTAACGCATCAAAATCCATTATAGCAGGAATTCTAACAGTAAATATTCCTTTTTTTGTGTAATACTCTTCAAAAAAATGACTAATTGATATAACTTTCCAATATTTATCTACTACAATTGAATTATAAATAACATTAGCTAGATATTGGAACGAAAAAACACCAAAGGGAAATTCAGAAGGAGAATACCATTCTGTCCTATCAGTCACCAAGGGAATATCCAATTTTTTTGCTATTTTCTCAACAAATAAAACTACATTTAACGGTAGCGACATCAGCATGATTGCGGAATACGTCTTAAAATCACGCAAAACCCTCCTTACGTTTCGATTGTATAAAACTAAATTTCCCATTCGATGTATTATATCTTTCTTTTCGGATCGTAACGATATATAACGAACGCCGTTATATTCATTCCAAACAAAGGGCTTAATCTTACTCATTGTAACAATATTAACTTCATAGCCTAATTCCATTAAAATTTTAGACAAAGAATAAAGCCGTACAGATCCGGCATCCCCATTAGGGAAGTTCCAATATGTAAACACTAATATACGTTTCATGAATAACCCTTTTATAAAAAACTAATCAACATTATTAGAAACACTCACACACCCAATGATTCATATAATTTTTGTTCAACATTTTCAGCCTTATATTGTTTAGACTCTTCAATACAATTTTTTTGCATAGTCACAAATATATCGTCATCATCCATTATTTTTTTTATATTCACTTTTAAGTCTTCAACTGATCTAACAGAACATATCAATCCAGTATATCCATCAACAACAATTTCATTATTATATTTCCAGTTTGTTGCAATAACTGGTAATCCGGCAAGAAATGACTCAAGTATAGCCCCAGGAAAACCTTCACCTCTATAGTATGTAGGGAACAACATAACATCATAGCTATTCAAAGTTCGTATAATCTGCCCTTGATTTAAAACACCTTTATACGTAATTTCTCTCTTATTTGCAATTTCCATATCAATTTTTTCTCTTATTACTTCATTTTCTATAGGACCATATATATCAAGAGTACAATCCGCCCCATTTTTATACAAATCATCTATCGCTCTAATCGCTTCAAATACCCCTTTTTCAGGAATGATTCTAGAATAAAAAACAAATTTTCGAGCATTTGTTTTTATTTGAATTTCGCTAACCTCATTGTAATTTTCCCTATAGTTAGGAAAATAAACAACATTCTCAAACCCTTTTTGAGTCATATTATTTTTTATAGACAATGTTTGTACAAGCACACTTTTCAATTTTTTCTCAATTTTTTCCCAAAATGGGGTACTAATACTATCAAGAATCCAACCTCCTATTGCAACGTGAACTGTTTTATCTGTTCGTCTTAAAATATTTATTAACAGAAGCAATGGTTTTATTGCACTTTGTGCTGGCAAAATGACAATTTTTGAACTTGTTATGATGGCAAATATCGCACGAAAAAAAACAATCAAATGTTTATTTGCTGTATCAATTTTTTTTATTATGTAACAATCCTTATAATTTTTTAGGATAGAATTGTAAATAGTTTGGGTACGTAAAATCTGTCCATTAACCCTATTTTTATTTCCAAAATTTCCTATCACAACAATCGATTTCATCATACAACCCGCTATTTTCTACCTTGTGCTTTCCGCTTTTTCCCAAACAGGCTTCGATTTACCTGTTATCATATTAATGACGCCTTTCCATTGGGCAGCAACAGTCATGCAATAGTAAGACACAATCTTGACCCATCTATTACCGCCTTTTGTCACCCACCCAATCAAGGCTACTAAATAAAACAGAATTTGCAATCCTAATACAACCTGCCATGACAAACCAGCCAAAATCGCCAACGGAATGTTTATTGCAAAAACCAAAAGGTGCATCAGCCAAAGGAGATAACGACAAAAACGATGTCCAAAAAAGAAGTAAGAGAACCAACGATACGAGAAAACGTTAAAGACTCTCAAGCTAGGACAAATTCTTTTCAAGATCAATCGACTCATCCGAACTTTACGTTTAAATTCATCCCCATTTTTCTCACCAGCCTTCTCATAGGCAATAGCATTGGGATTGTAAATAGCACGTTTTTTTTCTAACGCAAACATAACAGGGAAACTTGCATCATGACATTCGATAGGCGGAATTTTTTTATAATCCTTATTACGAACTGCATATATTGCACCGTTTCCAGCAGTAATTGTTTGAAACCTGCTTTCAATGTTTCTGCATTTTAAATCAAGCTTCCAGTAGAAGCCCTCGGAATTAGCGGTTTTATTTCCTTCAGTATTTTTATATCGAAGTTGTCCCGAAACATAAGCAATGGACGGCTCCGTGAAATAGGATACAAGTTCTCTAACAGCATTGGGTTCAAACATTGCATTTGCATCTGTCATTACCAAAATTTCTGAATTGCACAATTCTTGCGTTTCATTCTGAGCATTTGTTTTTCCATAATGATTCACAGTCTTGTGAATACGAATTTTTCGCTCAGGATGTGCAAAAATGAAGGATTCTACAATTTCATTCGTTTTATCCGTCGAAAAATCGGAAGCGACCAAAATCTCTGTTTTTTCACTCGGATAATCAACCTTAAGTAAATTCTTAAGTTTTTCTTCAATAACCTTCTCTTCATTATGAGCAACAACCATAATGGAAACGGTAGGCTCATAAGAATAATCTTTCTTATTATTTCTTTTGAACAGTTTGCTAAGAATTACCAAAGAAACAGGGTAACCAACCATCGCCCAAAATATTATAAAAACAGCAATACTCCAAATAATAACAAGTGCAATCATACAACAACCCTTTATTTTTTTTTTCCATCCTTCTTCGGCAAATATTCGATGTAATAATATCCATTATCTAAAGTCTTGATAATGCGAATATCGTTTACAGCCTTAGTCGATTGCAATGAAGCATAATTGTCTGGGGAAATAGAACCAAATAAACGAACGTGCAAAAGGGATATAATATCGTTCATTACTAATCCCATCTGCTTTGCAATTCCTTTATTCCTCCATCGGTAATCGACGATACGCCCTCTAAAGCTTTTCCCGTTCACAAAGCAACGCAAAAAGAAATACCCGACGATTTTTTCGCCATCTTGCACTAAGAATGTCAAAAAAGCCTTGTTTTTGATTATTCTTGTCAAAGATTTTTCGTCAAAAGCGTGAGGTTTGAAAAACTTAAAAGCGTCTTCAGGTTGTTCAGCAAAAAACTCAGCAAGTTTTTTCGCATCGGTGCTAGAAGCAAGGCGTAGCGTAAACTTGTCTGAGAATTTTTTAAGAATGTCCGGGATTTGAGCAAGCTGTTTCTTGTGCATCATGGCGAACACAAAGGCGTTCAGCCACTCGATCAAATTCCAAATAAATCCGAATTTGTCACGAAGAATATGTGCCAACTTGTAGAGCATTACATAGCCTCCGCAATGAGCCTTTTCGCTTCCACTTGGCCCAGGTCGTACTGTTCACGGGTAATACGGCCTTCGGCAAACAGGTAATCGGCCAAATCCGTAGCGGTATCGCAGTTTTCTTCGGTTATGCCATCGCGTTTGAAGACCTTGCCGAGCGTGGTAAGAATAATTTTCACGTCGCCCAAGAAGGTGATATCCTTGATATACTCCAGGTCATACGCAATTTTCGTTTCCCAAGTCACCGCGTTGCGGCCGTTCACCTGGGCAAGCCCGCTGAGGCCCTGTCGTACAGTATGACGCTTACGCTGTTCCGGGGTCATGAACACCATGTCGCGCACGAGTTGCGGTCTTGGCCCAATCACGGCCATATCGCCCTTGAGGATGTTGAACAGTTCCGGCAATTCATCGAGGCTGGTGCTGCGGAGGAACTTTCCGTAAGCGGTCAAGCGCTTGTCATCAGGGAGCAAATTGCCGTTGGCATCTCGCTGGTTGGTCATGGTACGAAACTTGATCAGCTTGAAGATCTTTTCGTCTTTACCAGGGCGCGGTTGCGTAAAGAAGGGGTTGCCCTTCATCTTGATTGCCCCGAGGACCGTAAGCACGACTAGAACCGGACTCAGGCAAAGGATGGCTGACAGAGCGCAGAAAAAATCGAGGGGGCGTTTAAAGAAGCGGGCGTACATGTTCTAAATGTGACTGGATCCTTCGCTTCGCTCAGGATGACGGAGTGATGCATGGATTGCTTCGCTTCGCTCGCAATGACGTATTGTGTTCAAGCAGCCGGCATCCATATTACTCGAAGCATTCCTTGATGGTCTGGATGATGGCGTCCTGCTGTTCGGGGGTCATCTTGTTGTCGCTCGGGAGGCAAAGTCCGCGGGCAAAGATATCGGCACCAACATCTTGGATTCCTCCGGCGATGTAGGCGTTCGTGCGGGCGCGGCCGTTACCCTGCGCGGTGATGAACGCATGGCTCATGTACATGGGCTGCATGTGCATCGGCTTCCAGATGGGGCGGCCTTCGGCGTTCATGGCGGCGATGCGCTCGAGGATTTCCGTCGGGCAGCTCTTGCCTTTTTCGTGGATGTAGAGGGCCTCGGTTTCGCCGCGCACCTGCTTGCACATGGCGCTCTTGTCGATGATTAGGCAGCTGAGCCAAAAGTTCGGTTCGCTGTTCTCGGCGTCGTAGGGTTTCATCTGCACCGGGAGTCCCTTCAGACCTTCCTTGTAGCGCATGTAGATGGCCTTTTTCTGGGCGATGTGTTCTTCGAGGTAGGGCATCTGGCCGCGGACCACGCCGGCAATGACGTTACTCATGCGGTAGTTGTAGCCGATTTCCTCGTGCTGGTACCACGGGGCGGCCTCGCGGCTTTGGGTGCTCCACTTGCGCACCTTTTCTGCGTCGTCCTTGCTGTCGGTAAGGAACATGCCGCCGCTGGAGCCGGTGATAATCTTGTTTCCGTTGAAGCTGATGGCACTGTAGTCGCCAAAGTTTCCGGTCTGCTTGCCCTTGTAGCTTGCTCCGAAGCTTTCGGCGGCGTCTTCGATGAGGAGGGCGCCCCGTTTTTGGCAGATGGTGCGGATTTCGTCAACCCTGGCCGGAGTTCCGTAGAGGTGTACGAGTACCACCAGGCGCACGTCCGGGTAAATTTCAAAAGCCTTTTCGAGGGCGACCGGGTCCATGTTCCAGGTCTTGTACTCGGTGTCGATGAACACGGCCTCGCCGTTTTCGTAGGCGATGGGGTTCACTGTGGCGTCGAACGTCATGTCGCTGCAGAACACCTTGTGGCCTTGGAGCGCCCCGGTGCCGGCCTTGGGCATGCCGTAGAGCGCTTCGCCAGCGAGCTTTGTGCAGAGATGGAGGGCTGCGGTGCCGGCAGAGAGTGCCACGGCGTACTTGCAGCCGACCTTCTCGGCGGCAATCCGTTCGACCTCGTTGATGTTCGCGCCGACGGTGCTCATCCAGTTGGTCTCGTAAGCCTCGGTGACGTACTTGATTTCGTC
>OCVV011273262.1_pt1 | contig 16545 bp, 13 predicted proteins | sample 1539721 | NCBI WGS metagenome assembly OCVV01 (sample SAMN02144230, study PRJEB22623) | gut metagenome | biome: sheep rumen | host: Ovis aries | place: New Zealand | reverse complement strand
CGCTTCACCTCGTTGCTGCGGGCTATCACACAACCGTCGTTACCCGATAGCACAAGCACGGGTTTGTCACGCAGGTCGGGACGGAACACCCGTTCACAACTGACAAAGAAATTATTGCAATCCGCCAATGCAAACATTGCTACTGCGCCAAGCGCTCCCTAACACGACTGAAAAACACCTTTGCCGAACGCATGTGCCCGCCATAGTCGCCAAAGTCATAAGTGACGTTCGGTAGGTCCTGCCAGCAACGTTGCAGATGTTCGGCGCAACGGAAAGTAACTATCGGATCGTTGTAGGAATGCAGAATATACACACGCGTCTTCGGCCGCCACTCCGGGCAGATAACCTGCTGCCCTACTTCGCAACTGTCCAGGGGATAATGCACCAGACTGGAACGCAACAGCCCTTCGTACATCCGTCGTGTATCGGGTTGCGTCTTGTCGGCACCATAGGCGGTCAGCCAATGGCTGACTTTGTGATTCAGCATGCGCAGATACAGTTCAGGGAACGTATGCGTCTTGGAGGTCACATAGTCGTCGTAATGTTTGTCCAACTCGGGCGTGAAGAACTGCTCGCGCTGCAGATGGAGGTCGTAGGCGGCACTCGTACCCATCACGAGCATCGGTATAACCATCGGCATGCCTACTTTGTTCTCCGCCACCGCCACATCGTAGGTGGCTGCCACATCGTACGGTCCACTACCGGCGTAGCAGCCGGTGACATGTACGCGGTCTGCATAGTTCTGCTCCAGCAGTTTAAGTACCCACAGCGCCGTTGCACCGCCTTGCGAGAATCCCACCACGCTGATTGTATCCACAGTCAGGCGGCGGGCGGGTGTCGTGGCCTGCAACATACTGTCAACAGCGGCACGCGACGCCAGCAGCATATCCACGGTATTACGCGCCGTGAGTTCGCCGTGCAGGTACGGGTGAACCCTGTCGCGCGTCACGCCGTAGCCGATGTAGTCGGGCATGATCAGCACATAATCGTTCTGCAGAAAACGCTCCTCGCCCGAGCCGCCGGTTGAGGGCACCTCATCGTTGGAGGCTATCGTGTAGTGCGGCAACAGAATGATTCCCTTGGGTTCAGCCGGTACGTATATCTTACCCGACAATGTCAGACTGTCGCCGTGCTGGTCAACCGACGGATAGTACAGCACATGCTCCAGCACGCCGCCTTTCTTTGCCGGGGCTGCCGTCTGCTGACGGGTGGAGGCGCATGCGCCAAGCAACACCGCCACTGCTACGAGCGATAGAATCTGTCTGTACATCTTCCTGCTATTTGCGTCCCGAATGTCCGAATCCTCCGGCACCGCGCTCGGTGGCACTCAGTTCGGTCACCTCCACCACCTCAGGCTGCTCATGACGTGCAATCACCATCTGGCAGATGCGCTCGCCGGGTTCGATGGTCTGGTCCTCGTTGCTCAGGTTTATCAGTATAACGCCTACTTCGCCGCGGTAGTCGGCATCTATCGTGCCGGGAGTGTTCAGTACGGTTATGCCGCGCTTGAGCGCCATACCGCTGCGCGGACGAATCTGCGCCTCGTAGCCCGCAGGCAGTTCGATGAACAAACCCGTAGGAAGGAGTTTGCGCTCCAGAGGATGCAGAGTAACAGGCTCGGATATATTACAACGGATATCCATGCCGGCGGCCTGCGCGCTCTCGTAGCGGGGAAGAGGATTGGTACTCTTGTTGATGATGCGTAATTCCATATCTGTCGATTTTTTCTGCAAAGATACAAATATTTTCGGAAAATTACAAATTATTTTCGGAAAATTTGCATTTTTCATAATTTATTCGTACCTTTGCATCATGTCAACACACAATCGCAATAAACGTTCCCGCCGTTCAGCGCGTATCGTATCCATAGTGGCATGTCTGGTCGCTATATTGTCGTATGTTTACTCCACGTATCTGACGGGTCACAGTCAGGCTGAGGAACCACAGCCCGCAACGCCTGCAGCGGCAACCATTGCTGCCGGTCAGCAGCGCACGGCTACTGCCGCCACGGCGGATGTGCGCTACGAACTGCCGCAGGTCACCGACTCGCGCAGCCAGCAGATCATCGAGCATCTGGCATATACGGTCAGTTACAACCACGACTGGCATCTTCCCAACTGGGTGGCATACGAGTTGACCCATCATGAGGTAGGCGGGGATAATTCGCGTTCCGACAAGTTCCTGCCCGATCCGCTTGTGGACGGCGATCCCGTCGTTTCCAAAGATTACAGCCGTTCCGGCTACGACCGCGGACACATGGCACCTGCAGGCGACATGAAGTGGTCCGACCAGGCGATGCGAGAGTCGTTCTATATGACCAATATGTGTCCGCAGAGCCATAACAACAACGCCGGCGACTGGAAGGATCTGGAGGAACTGGTGCGCGACCTGGCAACGGCATACGGCAACGTGTATGTATGCTGCGGACCGATTGTTACCGATGCCTCCCATACCATTGGCGAAGTGCGCAAGATTGTTGTGCCGCAGTCGTTCTACAAAGTGCTGCTGCGCAAAAAAACCGATGGCAGATGGACTGCCATCGGTTTCGTTATGGATAATGCGCCTGCCAACCGGCCTCTGATGACCTACATGCTACCGGTAGATGAGGTCGAGCAGATGACACATATCGATTTCTTCTGCCAACTGCCGGATTCCGTCCAGGCATCGGTCGAAGCCGACTATACAGTAGCCGACTGGACTGTCAAGCAATAGTCACCGGATTGTACCCCTACTCTGCCTTGCGGCCTTCCAGCGTATAGAGTTGCCCGTCACGCTCAATCAGCAGCATGCCGTCACGCAGCACTTTCCGCACCCGCACATCCGGCTGCGGTTGAACGTACACGAGGCGTAGTACGGGTTGTCGAAATCCCGAAGCGTGCCTACATACTTCTTGTATGCCGCGTTCCATGCCGGTGCCGACTCGGCACCAACAAGTTGTTTGGTCCATTCGGGCATCGGAACCTGCGCCCATGCACACATCGCTGCCACACACAGCATAACAGAGATATAGAGTCGTTTCATTATATGTTTGTTGAGTAATTGTCGTTTTAGTCGGCTTCTTATTGCATCCTTATATTGTTCAGTAGCAATCCTTTCTGCCAGTGCAGCGAGGGATAGGTCTTCTTCAGATAAGTCTCCGACTGCTCAATGCCGCTGCCGCCACTGGTGGCAAACGGTATCAAGGTCTTGCTCTCCAGCTGCTCCAGGTTATTCTCCAGCCACGAATCGATGATTCTCGGGCATATACCCCACCAGATGGGAAAACCTACATAAACGGTGTCGTACGGCTGGATGTTCGTGCATTGTTTGATGGTCGGACGCGCTGCCGGGTCGGCCATCTCCAGCGACGAGCGCGACTGCTTGTTTCGCCAGTCCAGGTCGGCTGCCGTGTAGCGTTCGGCTGGCTCAATCTCCCACAACACGGCGTTCTGCTCCTTGGCTAACACCTGTGCGGCATTTTTCGTCGTTCCCGTGGCAGAAAAATACACCACGATCGTCTTGCCTTGCATTCCCGTTGCAGCGAGCATCGCTGCCGCAAGTATTGTCATAAACTTTTTCATATCCTTTGATTTTTATCACAACTCCGCCAAGATAGCGATAATCCGCTCTGCCGCATGCCCGTCCCACAACTCCGGGATAGCACCTTTCTTCCACTCTCCGGCAAAGAGTTTGTCCAGCGCCGGCTTGATGGCCTCGGGCTTCGTACCGATCAGTTCATTCGTTCCCACCGTGCAGGTCTCCGGCCGCTCTGTATTGTCGCGCAGCGTGATACAGGGCACGCCCATCACCGTTGTCTCCTCGGTTATGCCTCCGCTGTCCGTCACCACCGCTTTGGCGCGTTCCACCAGATAGTTGAACTCCAGGTATCCCAACGGCTCCACGATATGCAGGTTCGGGAAGCGCTCCTCAATTGTTAACTCGTTCATTCCTTCACTCATTAACTCTTTAAGGATTTTCGCCGTTCTCGGATGTATCGGGAAGATCACCGGCAGTCCATGCACATTATCAATGATCTGCTCTATCATTGCTTTCAGATGCGCCTCCTCGTCCACGTTCGCCGGTCGGTGCATGGTCATAACGATATATTGTTTCTCTTTCAGCCCTATCCTATCCCACACCTCGGGCTTCCTGAACCGTGCTCTGTTCGCCAGCAGCGTATCAATCATCACATTCCCTACATGCCATACGCGTTGCGGCACGCGCTCATAGGCATACTTATCCTCCGGCAAAGACTTGCCACTATCAACTTTCGCACTTCGCTCAACGCTCAACGCTAAACCATCAACCAATTCGGCTCCTTGCCGTACAAGGTTCCTATTCGCCACCTCGCTCGTTGTGAACATATAATCCGCCAGACAATCCGTCACCATGCGGTTGATCTCCTCCGGCATTGTCAAGTCCCATGAGCGAATACCCGCCTCCACATGGCATACTTTGGTATTCAGTTTCTTCGCCACGATCGAGCAAGCCATGGTGCTCGTCACATCTCCTACAACCAACACCACATCCGTCGGGTGCGCCAGCAGATCTTTCTCAAACGCCACCATGATAGCCGCTGTCTGTTCGGCTTGTGTACCGCCGCCACAACCGAGATTCACGTCCGGAGCAGGTATGCCCAACTCCTCAAAGAACGTGTCACTCATGTTCTTGTCATAGTGCTGCCCGGTATGTACCAGCCGGTACTGAATGGAGTTTCGTTCGTCCGTTAAACATTCACTCGTTAAACATTCATTCTTCCCCTCATTATGCGACTTAATCGCCTTAATGATTGCCGCGATTTTCATAAAATTGGGTCTCGCCCCTGCAATCAATGTTATCTTCATATGCTATTTAATTATCTTCTTATTCTCGTTAAACTATTAGAAAAATTCAAATGGTTGCCTACCTCCATTTGAACTCTCCGGATATTCCGGATGGTTACTCCCTCTCCGTCACAATCAGCCGCGCATTCTCCGGCTCCTCATACGCATTGCACGCCAATAGATACCGATTTATCGCCTCATAATCAAAGCCGTAAAGGTTCTGACTGAAAGCATGGAGTTTCTGCATTACCTGGATATACGCCTCGGGATTCTTCTGCCTACTCAACTTACGCAGCGTCAGCAGATAATCCAACCTGAACACTGTCGGCACGATGATCCGGCACTGGTCAGCATGCACCAGTTCCGCATTCATCATCACTCGCGCCATTCGTCCATTCCCGTCGTTGAACGGATGCACTTCGCTGATCATGAACATCATGAATATCGCCCTGGCCACCGGATCCTGCAGCGCCTCATACCGTTGAAAACCCTTTGCCAATGTCCCTTGCACCAACCGCGCATCCACAAACACCATGTCTCCGGCTCGGTTATTCTGCTGCTTGAACATCCCCGGCTGCATACTCGGACGACCCTGTAACAGCACCGCATGACGATGACGCAACAGATCAAACAGTTCCTGCTTGCTGTGCGGTACACGACTCATCTCCTCACGGTTGCTCACCACCCGATACGTACCTAATATATCATGCGAATCCTCATCGCGTCGCGGCTTCGGCAGTCCCGAATCGATGATCTCTTTCGCCTCATCCACAATAAACTCCGTTCCCTCGATGTAGTTCGAGAAATAACTCTCAAAGAACGCAAACATCCGAAAACTCTCCTCGTCCGGATAACGCACCGGCAGACTCGTGAAGAACCGATTGTTCAGTTGCTCAAACAGCACGTCAAACAGCTCCAATCGTGACGCGTCATACGGTTCTCCGGCTGCCGTAGCCACTGCCGATGCCGATTGCAGCACGTCTGCTTGATGCGTCGATAGCAAGGCCGATATGATCTTGTTCAACTTCTCAAACTCCTTCGTCAACCCCAACTCTTGCGCCACTTCACGTGTCTGATCACGGAATGCATTCAGCTTCGCTTCACCTTGCTGCAGCATCATCTTCTCCAGCCGTTCCTCCACAAATGTCTGCGGCAGACTCTTACTCTCGTCCCCACTCTTACGCGACGACTCCAGCACCTCCAGTATCCATCGGCTCTCCGACGAGATGTATATGCCCATGTAGGGAATGTCGCTCTTCTGTGCCGCATGCCCTTTGATCAGGTTCACGCCCAATCCCGGCAAGTCGGTTATGCGTCTGTTCTGCGTCGTTGTCAGGAATAACTCACCGGCACCGGTAGGACGCATCTCGTACGCACTGCGGTGACTGATTATTGCATTCGGAAAACGCCATACCAATATCTCTATCAGGTTACGTCGCACAATCGCCTCCGGACTATCTTTCATGTTGGTAGTGTACAGACGTGGAGCAATCTTCCGCAATTTACCTTGCTTCTCCAGGTCTGATATCCGTTGAGCCGTTGTCGAGTCTGCCGATCCGAACACGATCTCCTTATATAAATCTATCCCTGCCATAATTTTTATCCTAAAAATCGTTTAGCGTTTAGGGGTTAGGGGGCATTTCATTCCACTAATCCACTAACCACTAATCCACTAACCACTAACCGAAATCTCAAATCCGCTGCAAAGATACGAAAATTTTTGCGAATAAACAAATAAAATCACTACTTTTACTAAAATTTTCGCGAATATTTATTGTTTTTACTAAATTTTCTGCGATTATCTTATCTCTTTGGATCATTGTTAACCATTTTTCTTTAACACTCTCTCCGGCAAGTCACAAATCACAAGTGGCTTCATTGTTCTTCAATAATATCCTTCCGCTCAAATAATATTCGAATTTCTTCTCCATCAGTTCCATGACTCTTGCTCTCAATTTATACCTTCTTTAGAATAATTTCTATTCCGTTCTTCAAAGCATCCATCGCCTTTTCAAATGACACATTATCCAACCCAAAATCCACCAACGTATCTCCATGCGATGCTTCCGAGAAATGCTCATACTGCGAGAAATACTTATAATATGAGTATAATCGTTTCCCTATTTTACTTAATTCACTATTACTCAGCAACTCCTCAACCATCTTCTGCAACGTAATATGTTGCCCTGTCTTGTCAACCTTCCAAATAGAGCATTCGGAAAAGTTTGTTGCATTCGGATTCGCTTTTAAATATTCTCCGAAATGATCTTCTATCTGCATCGTGTACCATCCTTCCAATAGTTCTTCATATCCGGGTATTATATCCCGCACCTTATCCTTATACACCTCAGCTCGACTAAATAGTGATGACACATATTCCTCCGTCAGCGTCTGCGACAACTTCTCCACTTCATCCCCGGATAACAGCGAAACATACAATCCCATAATGCAGTCCGACAGACATGTCCGTATCAGTAATCCTACCGGCAATTTCAAGTACGTCGTTCCTCCTCTGTTGACAGCGTTCCTCGTTAACACTAACACCGCAAATAGATTGCATTCTATACGCCTTACCAAATCCATAATCAACAGGTCTCGTTTCTGCTTATCGTCCCGTTTGCAATAGTCCAACATTTGTCTTCGTTATTCCCGGCACATCTCCGTTGTTTGTTTACCTATTGCATTCCACGTCCGCATATTTCGCTCTTTGTCTGCCATCCTCTCCTATCTATTCTTTTGCATAAACTCTCTTACCGTGCGCAACAGCGAATGCATAAACTTGGTACGTAATCGTCCATCACCAGTCTCTATATACGCTTGAATTTTATCACCAAACGCCTTCAGCACGTTCAACTCATCTTTTGTCCAATTTTGGTAATCGTTGTTCAATTGATGCTCTACACTCGCAATAATCATGTATGCCTTCGGATTCGGTGCTTTCATCAGCGCAGCATAGATTCTATCCCAATCTGCCGTTCTTAACGACAATCGATGCGACTCGTCACGAGCATATGGCACGATACTGTCCTCATCCGAATCATCCTCTACTATCGCCATAAAACGATCCATCTCGCTTCCATATGTACTATTTGCTATCGCATTGTTTAATTCTACTGCATACGCTGCCAATTCATAATACCGTTTTACGACATCAATATCTCCTAAACTATCATTCCATTTACCTAATTTATCATCCAATTCCTCTATAAACACGCCATTCTTAGCATTTTCTTCAATCGCTTTCTTGAACAACTTATCTTTTTCCTTCGTCAAACCAATTACTTTTATTCCTTCAATTGTGTAATTCGCTAACACCGCATATATATCAAATAGTTCTATGGTTGAATACTTATTGTCTTTTACATTCTTCCATAATTCACGAAGCAATTTTGGAAATTCTTCATCTTTTAATAGTGCAGTGCTTTTTAATTTCAGCACCACTCTCGCCTCAGGACTCTTCTCGATTCGTTTATGAAGTTCCACTTGTCCTGCCACATATGTCTTTACATCTTCCTCTTTCAGCGCACCAGTGGCTATATAATCTATCATCCACGGCAACCGGACCATCTCTTCGTAGTTCGTCCCGTATAAATTCTGCGCCTCTGACACATCATATGGCTGTTCCTCATGTTCTTCCTCTTTACTCTTATTTGATTGAAAAACATCTTCAGACTGGAAATCCTCAAATGAAAAACTAATCTGCTGTTGCAGCAAAAGCAAATCCTTGCATTTGATTCCACGCTTATACTCCAAGATATAAATCAACGCTGATACCATCAAAATCCTCTCTATCTCCGATTTATATTTTTCAGGACTTAATGATGATACTATATCATACACCTTTTTATATACCTCAAGGAAGAACTTTAATGTTCGGATATTATTCCTGCCTCCTTTGGCAAACAATTCCAATATTTTCTGCTGATTCTCCCTTAGAAATGTTCCGTAGGCATCTTGCTCTCCATCTATTAACTTGCCATATATCCCCGCCACATCCGCTGTACAAGTATAGGTAAATCGTATCGTCTTCTCCTTGTATTGCTGATATTCCTCATCTAATTTCAATTGCACATTCCCTTTTTCAGATTTCTTCCGAAATGCTTCTTCATTACATACGATGATTACCTTTAGGTGCTTATGTTCAGCATAGGAATTAATTAAGCCTAATACCTCAATCGGAGATATCTTATCCAGGCATATACGCTCTAAGTCATCAAAGACCAATACCGCATTATGAGGAATATACGAACCTGCATTTAACTGTATTTTGGCTCCTGCATGATTCTCCAATAGCTGTTGTAATATTTTTCCACCTTTGCTTATCCACCCGTATACTTCATCGTTAACTCTCGCATAGAATTCCTCAACCGATGATATACCATATAGCGTTATATAGAACGGAAAATAATGCTTCTCGTCATATATCGCTTCTTCCTCTTTGTGATCCTGTTTAAATTTCTGCCACTTCTCACGTATGACGTTGCCATAATGATTGATATACTTATTAAATCCTGTCGTAGTCGGTGCCGGACACTCAGTCTGAGTTACCGTATCCACAAAATCGTGCTTAATATAGTACGACTTCCCACACCCCCAATCGCCATTGATCATAATAGCATAGTCTGTATCCTTTGCCTTCAGATAATCTTCAATGATTCGATCTAATTCTTTCATGTGCATTTATTAAAATTCTTTAAATCTGGTTATCGGTCGTCCGTCTATCTCCTTTCTCTCCTCGTCCTTCAATCGACCATACCAATACTTCGCATTTATCTTATCTCCCATCAACAAATATGCCCCATACTTCATCTGAGCATGTTTGCTCTTTGCAATTATCTTAGCCAACTCTTCTCTCTCTTCGTCTCGCAACGGACGCATACGTCGTACTATCTGTAATCGGTTCAGCACCATCGATTGTCTACTCAGCCTATCCTTAGTTTGTTTCGCTAACCAATCTTGCACACGCATCGCATTCTTCAGCAGCTCCCCCTTCCCTGTCTTATCGTACTGATCTATCATCGCCAACATATCCTCATTTGCCAGCTCCGTATAAAACTCCCGATCCTTATCTACCAATCGCTCATACTCATTCACCAATCGTTCCCAATCCAGATTCGATATTGTTCCTAACATCTCCGGCTTCTCATGCCGCACATACGATATTACTGGAACTTCTCGTCCTTCCTCACCTTCCGTTTTAGACGGGATCTCCAATTTAATTTCCTTTAGCGAATGCAACTTATATTGATACCCTTCATCATTATGTCCTATCTCCTCATACACTAACAATATCTGCAGATTCCCAATGGGTGTCACACAAAACATCGATTCCGGTTTCTTACATTCATACACCTCTCCACTCAACACTCCATTCGCCAATTTGGTCAACCACACCTCTTCACCATTCTTCAGTTGGCTAATAAACAAATCTTCCTGCACTCCTACCCTGTCTAAGAATCGCACATAGAATTCCACATCTCCATAATAACCTTTCCATTGCTTCACCGTTTCTTTGTCCGCAGCCAATTCTCCCATCCCCAAATGGATATGTTGTGCAATCTCAAAACTCCCATGTTCTATCGCTGCAAGCAGAAACCGCAAGTCATACAACCGCTTCCGTAACGAGTTACTTAAATTTACGCTATATCGCGCGTTTTTCTCCAGGAACTCAAACTCAAAACTATCACCTATGTGATATATAACTTTACCGTCTTGGTGAGTCCCGGTGCATATATCATAGTACCGAACCCCATTTACAGACACCGGCATATCCTGCTCGGTATTCACGCTTATCTTCACCTTTCCTTCCGAAACAGGAAACAACCCTTGCGGGGTACGCTTATACAAATACCTCGCCTCTTTCGTCAACACCTGCAACGGTTGCAGTTTATCTGCCCCAAATGCCGTTAACTGAATCTCCAACTGACTCCCATCAAGTTCTTGTAACGAAGGCAACTGCGTCCAGCCGTTCACCACCAGCTGCTTACGCATGTCATTGCAAAAATTGAACAAAAACGAATCTATCGCATCCTTCTGCGTCGGAAATTCGCTCAATGGCAAACTGATAGTTTCATGCGCTCTCGGTGACGGATACTTCTGGAGTATCTTCTGCAATTCCAACAACGGCCACTCCTTATAATATATACGATACTGCTCATCGTCCGATCCCAATAGTTGAACCACGAAGAACAAACACCCTTTATCCTTATAGTAGTTCTCTAGATCTGCCCAAGCAAACGGATATGTACATTTCCCTGTCAAAGCCTCAACTGTCACGCCCTTCACTTGCACCGGTATCAACCCTTCCATCCGGTCTTTGGTATGGTCTTCGGTAGAATACACCAGCAACTCCCCATCAAACGATGGAGTCTTGTCGTTCTCGGAGATCTGCGGTATCACATATTTTGATCTCAGTAATACCTTCTTGAGATTCGTTATTGCCAATTCTTCTATCCTATCTCGAGCCATACTCTTCGCTATATCTCTCTTACTTCCCAATTCAACTTAACCTTCTCCGCATCCAATTTCGCATAATTATCTCGATGTATTGCATAACACAACAGATGTTTCGGTCTACTCATCCCGACATACATAATACGGCTGATTTTGGATTCATCGCTTTCCGCTTTTTCATACACTTCGCCTTCAAGCGCTCTCTTCATGACTTGCGACTCTGTGCTCCCATAATCGGCCGTTTCCATATATAACGTAGCCAAATGCGTCTCTCCCTTCACCGCATGCACACTCGCCACCTCTATATCTACACCGGTTGCCTCGTCATGATATACATTGGATTTTACGACTTGCTCATCCGCTCCGCTCTCTCCTTCCGTTGCCGCGAAAAATAGTGGAAGCTGCACTCCTGTTTCATAAGATGGAGGCAAATATGTCGTCAAATTATTAGCCAAATACTGCTGCATCTCTGTCGCTATCGTTTGCTTCTCATTATTCTTCAGAAGCATTATCCAATGGGCTATCTTGCTTTTCAATTCCACATCCTTTCCGGGAGCCTTTTCTCGCAAATATCGCATCAAAGACGTAGCATTAAACTTCTTTCCTTTATCATCTTTTATACCATAAGCATCCAGTGCTATCACTACCGCGCTTGCCAGATTCGTCCTATATTCCTTCACCCCCTCATTCCCTTTCGTACGTAAATAATCCGATATATGAGCGCTCTGGTTTTTCGTTATTACACCGATTCGCTCATACGAAGGATAATATGATGTAACGTCCAATGCCGATGCGCTTTTACTCGTCTTTCCATGTTCCACCCTGTAACCTATTGCCTTCACAAAATAGCGATGCGCCTCATCTTTCGCATGTTTACGTTGTGCGATATCTGCAAGTCGCTCACCTTCCAAATTATATCCGCTAAGTATTTCAGCGAATTTCGGCAAAACATGCTGCGTGTCATTATACACGATCATGATGGGACGATGACTTTCTACATTACTATCCCCGCACAAGTTCGAATACTCCCGCGTGCAAACGCTGCGCAATATTTTTGCAATCGGCTCTCCAAATCTACAACTTTCGTCTATAGAGTTTTCTATTACCTTTGCTTCATTATTCTCATCACTCTCATGAAATATGGATTGATCCGAATCTCCGAATGTTTGCACCACTTGATTCGCTCCTCCGAATATCGTATCCGCTAATTGATGCTGCAATGGGCTCATGTCCTGCTGCTCATCAATAAACACATATGCAAAACGGTTTGCCAATATCTTTTTATAATCTTTATCGGTTGTAGCTTGTATGTACCCCAATGCCATCATGTAGGCTTCATTGTAGGTTAATATACCCTGACTATAAAGATCTTGCTTTATATTAACCACTTCTGCTCCGGGTTTTGATTCGAATCTATATCCTATTTTGCTACGATATGGATATACTTTTTTATTAGTCCAATCTACTCGACACGTGAGCATAAAGTTTGCAATGTAATCGTTAAGTGACAACTCGCTTTTGCTCCCCTCCCATCTATGCTTAAGAGTGTACCATAACGCACCTTTGTATTTCACTGCATGCGCTAATTTCTTCAATGCAAAATTATCATCAACGTATGTAAGCTTGGTCTTATAGTAGTGCCACAATGCTTGCTCTGTGAAGAACTTGTGCACAAACGTTTGAAATGTTCCAAAGAAGTTTGGATACGTAAAAAGCACATTCGCCTTCTCTCCCAACCGTGCCTTAATCTCATCTATCGCCACATTCGTATGAGTAAGCACACAAATCCCGCGTCCGTCCGCGAAAGGCATTCTGTTAGCAAGTATCACGATCTTCGCCAATAGAGTCGTCGTCTTTCCGCTTCCTGGACATGCATGAAAATCTGCGGTATCATTATGCTTAATGATACTCCGCTTTGCCTCGCTGAAATGGCAACCTTCCGGCAGCAACACACGCTCGGCATGATCGATTTCCATATTTGTCGCAAAATCACTCATCCAATCCTTCTATCGGTTTTGTAACATGACATATCGCATTCACCAAATATTTCAAATAGGGATCACTCAGCAAAGTCTCCGGTACATTTTCCCCCTCATTGGGATTTTTGGTTCTCTCTTTAATCAGCTTTGCCAAATATTGGGCTGTTGTTGCCTTAGATACCTCTTTTTCATTCAACGGCTTAAATAACTTATATGCTAACTCTTCCGATGCCGCTATCGCATCTCCCCATTTCTCTTGTACGTTGGATTCTACTTTCTCTTTTGCCTCTTGCAGGTCATATATTCCATCGCCTTCGTCCTGCTTAGCCCACTCAATAGCTTCACTCAACATCCGGCTCAATCCGCTTCGTGCTATATCATATTCCAATGTCCACAATTGAGGCATAAAAATCTCAGTTTTGCCTTTCGCATATTCGTCTTGAAGCATCTTTTTCTTATGAGCACGCAGATACCGGAGCATCGCAGGTGTAACCGCATGCTTATCATCATCTGTCAAGGGGTTCAACACTTCATTTATTTGTGCGGACGTAAATTGATTCGCTTTGAGGTATCGTATAATATGCGACTTGTACTCGAAATACTCTGGCAACTTTTCTTCCTCGAAATCAGATTGGATTGACTTGATTCTACTGATTATTTGTCCTCTCTCATATGCACTTTTAATATTTCGTCCACTTTCGTTGTAGTATTCCATCACCGGTATATCCATATCCGTCACAATCGACACCGGCATATCAAACACTTGTTCGTCCTTCCGTTGGAAAATCTTTGCATACCGTTTATAGGCTGTACTCCCTACATTCACAATGGATACGCCATACTTATTCAATGGTCTGCCTATCGCTTCTGCAATGACTGGTAACAATAGTTCTTCCGCGTCTCCCTCTACTATAATCACACCTCGCGCAAAGAACATATTCGCCTTCGTCGCATCCAAGAACCGTTCCAGGAACGAATAATCCGATTGCGCCAACTGCGTGTACTCATGTCCCATCGGATAATCCTTATCTCCTCGGAACACGATCAAACTCTCCAGTGGTAACTTCGATCCGATAGTGATGCTATGAGTGGACAAAATAAACTGCGTCTTATCTTTCTCCACCACGCTCTTGATATAATCAATCACGTTCATTTGATACTGCGGATGCAGATGAGCTTCCAACTCCTCTATCATCACCAGCTTCAACCCCTTCGTCTGTTGCTCAATCATTAGCATCTCAGCCGCAATACAGAGCAGATTTAGCGTTCCTAGTCCCGATTTATTCCCCTCCAATATCAGATCCAACTGATGCAGTATCTCCGACAACTCCCCTCCGGCTAATTTGATTTCTGCCTCTCGTTGGTCGAACAAAAAATGTTCTCGCAACAGATCATTGATTCCTTTCGATATCGAAAACCCTTCCTCTTCTCCTTTGAAGTAATCCTCTATATCCTGTTTTAGGCGCTCGTATTTCGTAACCAACGAATGTTTTATAGGCTGTCCGTCTGCTCCTTTTTGTGTCTTAAACAAACTATGTGCTCCCAATATCTGTGCAAAACGAGACTTATACCCATGCGTCATATCCGTCAACGCATCACGCAACGGTTTCAGATATACCGTACGCAACAACATTCGGGCACTTCCTTCCATAGTAGCTCCATCCCCTGCTCCTGCATAGAACTCCGGAAATACTGCATTATCCTGCCGTTTGGCATACATCCAAACCCTTAGAACAAACTTTTCATCTTCTAAAGTCAACCATTCCAAGAAGTGTCCTTGGTCTTGTTCAGTAAGCCCATCAAAAGTGCATTCAATCTTCATTTCATCTGCACGCACTCCGTCTTGATAGTGGAAATCTTTTTCCTCAATAGGAATAAACTCTCCGCTTTGCGTACGTAACACATAGCGTATGGCATCTATCACCGTTGTCTTGCCGGAGTCGTTCTCACCTATCAGCACATTCAGCCCTTCCCGAAACTTCACAACCAATCCTGGCAACGAAGATGCAAACTCTCCATCTCCCTTTCCGTACTTCCGAAAGTTCCATATTTTCAGTGTCTTTAGATACATCTTTCAAAATTAAAAATCTAAATTACTTAAACCGTTTCCAAAACTCTGCGTCAGCATGGCGGACTTCCTCCACAGATTGTGGGTAGGATTCAATAAAATAGGTTAGGAGCTTAGCACAATCAATTACTTACACTCTTCCAGTATTCCATCAAAAATGCCAAGCACTTCCGCCAAAACCTTCTTGCTGCGGGAGGTGTCTCCGAGGGCAAGTCCTTGGGTTTGGGAGGATGCCGAAAGCACATATTCCCGAATTTCTGCAGCGGAACGTGACTTGAACTCCTTGCCTTGCTCTTGCAGCACCACATCCACAGTCAGAAACTCATTCCGCGGAAAGAAAGACACAGCCGGAACACCCAGCAAAGCCGCTTCACGGGCAAATGTCCCGGCACCGGTTAACATCGCCTTCGTATAATAGCATACGTCCAGCCCATTCAAAGGCCCAGCCGGATACCAGATATTCGGATATCCTTCAGCCATCTTCTTCTCCTCCTTATATCGCGGAAGGAAGAGGATATTTTGATCCTTGAAAACCTCAAAGAGTTCCGGCACTATCGTTACTGCATCTTTCGGCACATACGCAGCTTTCAGGTTCTCCGGACGAATAGTAATAAAGTCCTTAAATGGCAGTTGGTCCAGGAAATGCTCATCAACCTTATAGTCCGCTATATATATATCTTCCTTAAATCCATCAAAAGTCTTTATCTGTTCATCGCTCAGGTGGAATCGCTTCTTTGCGCCTTCATATTTCAAATAAGAAGGAAAGATATAGTACGAACTAAACAAGTACGTAATGAACTTATGGGTTGTAAAATCATTATCGGAGAACGTGATGGACTTCTTTCCTCTCAGCCAAGCGATAGGTGCCGTATAACTTCCTCCAAGCGAGAAAGCCACATCGAATTTCGGCACACGCGTCAGCAACTGCCAATAGCGTCCGAGGAGTCCAAAGGTCTTTCGTACCCTACTCTTCCCATGGTGCGATCCCAACACGATTGGTTCTATACCATTCTTCCGCAGCAGCGGTATGGTTTCCGAGAAATCCCTTGCTGTGATTATCAACTCATGTCCTTTCGCCCTCAAATGCCTGTATATCGGCATCAGCACATTCACATGCGGTGTATTTGTTACGTCAATCCAGATTTTCATGATATGAATTTCAAATTTATAATTTCAAATTTATGATTTATTTTTACCTATTGATTCCAAGTCTAAAATTTGAAACTTGAAACTTTAAATCCTA
>OCVV012861356.1_pt1 | contig 16550 bp, 15 predicted proteins | sample 1539721 | NCBI WGS metagenome assembly OCVV01 (sample SAMN02144230, study PRJEB22623) | gut metagenome | biome: sheep rumen | host: Ovis aries | place: New Zealand | reverse complement strand
TTTCACACCAAAGAGATAATGCCCCAAGAAGGGACTAAGGCGGATGATGTAGCTTGCCAACAAGCTTAGCGCCAAGACAATCATCGAAACGGCAAGAATCACCCAGAACTCTACAAAATGATTATCGAAAGCCTTTAATTGATCAGCATAGGGCATCAGGAAACGAGGTAGGAAGAAATAGTGCAACAGATAAATATCCAAGGTTCGAGTACCCACATACTGCAAAGGTCTGGAAAGGTAAATTCTCTTAAGCCATGTACCAAAAAGGCGGAAACAGGTGAAGACGAGCCACATGCCTGTAATACCCCCAACATAGAACCTAAACATTTCGAACCATATATTATCAATATGTGATGTGGAGGCTATCGCAAAAAAAGCTACGGCAATGGCTAGGATTACAGCAGGTTTGCTCGTCCATCGGATAAACGCATCAAAATGTCTGCGCATCCAGGCACCAACACAGAAGAACAGGAAGAAACGCCACAAAACGACACTTAAGAAGCCAAGTCCATTCACCACAAAGGACAAAAATCCTGTAGCAGACATCTGAATGCTATTATAATATCGAGCATAAACAAAGGATGCAAACGTAACAGTCAGCGCCACCCAAGGACGCCACTTGCTACCCAAGCGGACAATCATCATATAGAGGATGAAGAACTCAAAGAGTACAAACGTAAACCAATAGCCGCCCTTCAAGGCTCCTATCTGATGAAAGAACTCTGGAGGCGGAGCCAAAAGTAACAGGAAGATAAACGTAGGCACTATCTGCACCATGAACTTTTTGCGGGCTATCGTGGCAAAAGGCCGCGTGGCAACTGGTTCAAACAACCAGCCACTCAACATAAAGAAACACGGCAGACGAAACAGGAAGAATGTGCCATTATACCCCAACAACGAATCCCCCAAACAGAAATGGCAGATATGCGAATACACCACGAGGATCATCGTGAATCCCCGCATCGCATCGATGTATTCTATCCGTTTAGTTGCCATTATGGGCACAAAATTACAGAAAAAAGCTGAAACTTTTGGTGAATTGAAGAGAAAATGTTACTTTTGCCGTATGAAAGAACGTATCAACTGGATAGACTGGGGGAAGGCACTGGCTGTAATAACTGTTGTGTTCTGTCACCTGCCACAATCTCAGGAGTGGTTCTATTATCGCTATCTGCAAGCTTGCATCATTACCATTTTCTTCTTTTTCTCAGGTTATCTGAAGAAAGATCGTGGCTGTGACCAGGAGAATTGGAAAAAATATTGGCACGGGCTCATCTTACCATATTTGATATATAATGCCATCATATATCCCTACTGGTTCACGAAATACTACATGCTGCATGGAGGAATGCCAGACCTATTCCATGCTTTGCGACCTATTTGGGGAGCATTGCTCTTCCAACACGAGAACGCTTTTAGCGAACCACTCAATGGACCACTATGGTACCTGCCCGCCATTCTATTTATGCACATACTCATTGATTTGTGCAGAAAGACAAAATATTTGCATACGATTATGATAACGCTATGCATCATCTCATTTTTCCTCTATGCCGGCAATAAATACTACGAATTCTTACCTAACCTTACCCCTATGGGCATTTTCCGACGCCTACCTTATTATTATATAGGCTACGTGATGGGCCAAAAACAACTTTTCAGAAGCTGCACCCCAAAACGCGATTTACTATGTTGTATCGGATGTATGGCAATTAGCATTATTCTTTTCGCATGGCATCTACAGGAAGAAGTATTCCTGCTGCACATAGCCCTCTTCTATCCCATCAACATATTCTTCCTCTTTGGAGCTCTCTATGGATGCAAGATTCTTGACGGCTGTAAATATAGCCTCATCACTAATCTATCTATAGGTACATTAGTCATCATTGGCCTCCATATCGTGCCAATTACCATCATCAATTTTGCGATTGAACATCTGCGACATATTGAAGGTGTTATTTGCTATCAGTGGTATGAGGCCTTGCCCATCGCCTTACTCATTACCTTTATCCTCTACCCCATCATCCTTTTCGGAAAACGACTTGCCCCAATACTATTAGGCAAAAAGTAAATAGTTCCGAAAAACATTTTAATCTATCCCAACAAAATGAAAACCTGGAAATAAATGATATCAACGTACTTTTTTAGAAAACAAAGACATAATGCAATGTACACAAGATGAACTTAGATAAGCAAATAAGAAAGAAACAGTAAACGCTATGATAAATACCAATTCGTAAGGACACCACCTATTCAGAGTAAGCCAAAAGCAAGAAAAAACAAATTCATGCCACAAATACAATTCCAATGAATGACTACCAATAGATTTCAAAACCGTAAGTACGTTTTGTGGGCTATGCTCAAGGCAAAATAACATAATACTTATCAGTGAGATTAAGCCAAATGCCAAAATAGGATACATCCATAAATCGTTTCCATAATGAAAATAATTTTTGACTGTAGCAAAAGTTGAAACCATTGCTATCAACAACATCAATAATCCCAAAACGCCATTGTTGTTTCTCTTCCAATTACTTTTTGTTGCAAAAGCCATTCCAATTATAAAAGCAGGCAAGCGATTGATTGTACCGGTAATATTATTTAATACATTTGGAATGAAGACATTTGTATAAATGCATCCTAAATAAATCACAATCAGCAAAATAAGAAAATGTCCATTAACTAAACGATAGAACAAGGGAGCTAATAAATATAGTATGACTATTGTCTGTATGAACCATAAGTCCAAGCCAATAATTGTCATGCACCCAATACCCTTGATTTCATAAAACACACTATTTATGTTATAAATAAGCCACTTCAGGATTCCGCAGAATAGACATAATGGAGCAAGTCTTAAGAACCTCCTCTGATAAAAAACTGCAAGTGTATTTTTATTCAGCGAAAAAGCCAAACCAAAACCAGAAACAAACAAAAATACATCCACTCCATAGTGCCCCCATAAATGAAAAGCATTAAAAGGTGGCCAACTAATCCATTGTTGATGAAAAAGCATAATTGAAATCATAGCCATTCCCATGATGGATGAGCGGTGTTTTGAAAGAATTCCTATTGAGATACTCATATTTAAAAAAGATATTTATAGCGCAAAGATAAAGAAAAAAAGGAACTAAAAGATATAGATAGTAGAAAAAGGCATAAAATAAAACTTTTTTTAATCAAAAAAACAATTTCTTCAAGAAAACCGTCTATTAGTCAACATTGGCATTCACATCTTGCCAATTGCCATCATCAATTTCGCGATTGGACAACTTCTTCATATCAATGGGATTATTAGCTATCACTTGCATGAAGCCTTGCTCATTACCTTTATCCTCTACCCCATCATCTTTTTCGGAAAACGACATATCCTAATACAGTTAGGCAAAAAATCAACACAAAGTTTGGCAATTTCAGAGAAATACACTATCTTTGCAAAAAAAATCACAAATGGCTAAGGATATTAAATTTAGCGTCACAATACCCGCTTACAAAGATAGGTATCTCAAAGAGACAATCGACAGTGTGCTGGCTCAAACATACCAGAACTATGAGATTGTAATTGCAAATGATGCTTCGCCATACGACCTCGATAGTATTGTCCATCAATATTGATTAATATGAAAAGGTATTTCTTCATACTTATAGAAATTCTATTTTTACCAATTAAAAAGAACCCTATATTTTTTTGTTTTATATATTTTTTAGGGATTCTTACCTGTATTACAGAATGTATAGTCTTAGGCTTCAATTTTCCAAAATTCAATCTATTTTCTTTGTTTTTCGATATATACATCATTCTTGCTATATCACTAATTATTCCATCAAAGATACGACCGTTTTATCTTTCTTTAATAGCATTTTGTTTATATTTTCTGGCAATAGTAAATTCGTTTTGTGTAGAAATATTCCATGCAAAAATCGGACCAGAAATATTAAATGTAGTTTTAGAAACAAACAAACGCGAATCAAGTGAATTTTTTGATAAATATATTGGAACAAATTTATTTTTTTCATATACATTTTTAGTTATTATTTTAGCAATTTTCCATATAACTTTCCATTTCAAGTGGAAAAACTTAAAAAAAGTAATATTTGTAACTAACAAGAAATTTATTGCTACATTAGAAGTCATATTTACACTTTTAATTATTCTTTCCACTTTCATTTGCTTGCCATCACGCATAGACCTAATCAGATTAACAAAAGCTAAAACAATCAAAGAAATAGATAATACCATTGGCAATTTTTCACAGAATTCTCCCTTCAACAATTTGGTGTTTGCAATTAAGATGCGTCAAATTGCAAATAACGGACTAGCCGTTTTAACTGAAACACAACAACAGGCCAAGATTGACAGTTGCAGTTTTCTATCACCAAACATCGTGTTAATTATTGGAGAGAGTTATATCCGATGTCATTCTCAACTATACGGTTACAACCTTGAAACCACCCCAAAACAAATGCAATACAGTCAAGGTGCAATTTCCGGCCACTTAATTCCATTTAGTAACGTAGTTAGCCCTAGTAATCTTACAAGCACTGTATTCAAACATGTTTTTTCACTCAAGAGCATTGAAGACTCTCTGGATTGGTCTTTTTATCCTCTTTTTCCAACCCTATTCAAAAAAGCTGGTTACAGCACTTTTTTTATTACAAACCAATTTGTCAAATCTTTAAACACGGATATATTTAACATTAGCGGTGGACTATTCCTAAATGAAAACAAACTCAGTAATATTCAATTCAGTCATAGAAACGCCCAATCACATCAGTATGATGAAGCCCTTATTCAAGACTATGATTCTTTAAAACAATACCTTACAGATTACAATCTCACAATATTCCATTTAGCAGGTCAACATATTGACTTTGAAAAAAGGAGTCCAAAAGAATGGAAAAAGTTCAACATAAGCAATTATAGAAAAAGAACAGATTTAAACAATGTAGAAAAGCAACTTGTTGCAGACTATGATAATGCTACATTGTATAACGATTATGTTCTAAGTCAAATAATTAAGAAGTTTGAAGACAAAGAAGCACTTGTCATATATATGCCAGACCATGGAGAAGAATGTTATGATGAACTTCATCGAATGGGTCGCATTCCTGGCAACAATTATCAACCAGAAATTTTGCGGCAAGAATATCAAATACCATTTTGGATTTGGGTTTCTCATTCGTATGCACAAAAACATCCAGTTATTTTTAAACAAATCATCAACGCTAAAGACAAGCCTTTCATGACAGACAACTTGCCACATATGCTTCTTTTTTTAGCAGGGATAAAATGCAAATGGTATAACAACAAAAACAACCCCTTAGATACAAATTACAATTCAAATCGCCCAAGACTTATTAATGGCGTTGCAGATTTCAACAAGATTTGCAAATAATCTTTTCGGGTATTACCCATTACTTACAAATTATCTCCATCTTCCATCTCATCATCTTCTTCGGAAAACGACATGCTCCAGTTCTATTAGGCAAAAAGTCAACATAAAGTTTGGCTATTTCAGAGAAATACGCTATATTTGCAAAAAATTCACAAATGGCTAAGGATATTAAATTTAGTGTCACAATTCCTGCCTATAAAGACAGGTATCTCAAAGAGACAATCGACAGTGTTTTAGCTCAAACATACCAAAACTATGAGATTGTAATTGTAAATGATGCTTCGCCATATGACCTAGACAGTATTGTTCTTCAATATACAGACCCTCGTATCCGTTATTTCAAGAATGAAAAGAACTGCGGTGCAAAAAATGTCGTTGATAATTGGAACATCTGCCTAAGTTATGCAACTGGTGAATATGTTATGTGCATAGGCGATGATGACAACCTAACAGCTCGCTGTCTACAAGACTTTTCAGAACTAATAGAGAAATATCCCCAACTTGACCTGTTTCATGCGCGAAGTGAGATTATCGATGATAACTCCAACTTCGTGATGACATTAGAACTACGCCCAGAATGGGAATCAGTATATTCTCTGATTTATAATCCTCGTAATACGCACCTAGGCGACTGGCTTTTCAAAACGGAAACGCTTCGAAAAAATGGTGGATTCTACAAACTTCCATACGGCTGGCAGAGTGATGACATCAGCGCCTTTATAGCAGCAGCCAGTCATGGCGTAGCCAACACCCAAGAACCAGGATTCCAATATCGAGGGAACGGTCTTTCTATTTCTCATGATCTCACTTGTATTGAGGATAAAATTGAAGCCGTCAGAGCATCTGTGAAATGGCGTCTTGCCTTTGTAGAAAACAAGCACCCAGACAACCCAGAAGATCTGAGATTAATTGAACTCATCAAGCGCGATGCTCATAAATACGAATGTAGCGAAATCGATGACATGGTGGAGTTCGACATTCGAAAGAATTTCTGGGCTCGTAGTTGGTTTTGGCTGTTAAATAAGGAAAAACATGGAATATCCTTCACCCGTTATCTCCGCTGTTTGTTGAGAACAATCAAATACAAAATAAAGTAATCACCCACCTATCGTCCAAGATAAGCATTTATATTTATTAAAAATATAGGATAGGCACAATGGAATAAAGAAACTTATAACAAATATAACCAATGGGCCAATTTTATAGTTTTGTTCCAACCAATAATTAATACTTGGCACTAGCAATAAAGCATTAATAACAAATTGATTAAAAATATAAACGCCCATACTTAGTTTATCGATTTTTTCTACAATATTTCGAACATCTGAAGACAATTTCAATTTACTCAATACAATAAAGAAATTTGCTATAAAAGTATATGACAATACACGTAAAATAAGATTATCCATAGTATCACTGCAAGAAGACATAAAAAAAACATAGAAAAACAATGCTAGAATCATTAATAGAGAAAGGAAAATTGATGCTCTTGAGGCTCTTTTCCAAATTTGTTTCTTGGCAGATACCATTCCAATAAGGAAAACCAATGAATAAGAAAGGGCTGACTCAAAACACAAAAAAGAATGATGACTAGAAAACCGATGGTAAATCAACCAGATAGAGTAAAGTAAAAAGAGTATTAATAAAAAAAACTTTGTATCCTTAAGATTCAATACTTTTTTCCATAAAGCAGAAAAAGTAAACAGCCAGAACAACATTAACAAAAACCATAAATGAGCACTTCCAACAAAAAGAGTTTTCCAATCACAAGGAGATGGAGGTAATGCTGCAACAATTATCCCCCAAAACAAATAAGGAATTAACAACCTTCTAACTTTGTTTTGGAGAAAGATTTTTGTATCATTGTATTTTCCTTGATATAAATACAAATAGCCATACAGAAAACCTGATATATAAACAAACATTGGTAAGTCTATGGAATCAAGGAATCTAGCAACCTTAACCCATATTGGAATTACTTTTCCTCCAAAAACCCACCACGTGCCTGTATAGAAAAGAAAGCTATGGAATAAGACTATCATTGTCATTGCCATAACCCGCATTAAAGATATTGCATCTATTCTTTCGGCTGTTTGCATTTTTTTTGCAAAAGTAATAGAAATAAATAATACTACCAAAAATAGTGGCACTTATTTTATAAAAAATACTTTTTTCACGTTTTATTTTGCCATCTTGAAGATATTTACTAATTTTGTAGCGTCGTTAAATAAAATATGAATATCAGCAAACATAAATTCATCATTCTCGGGAGTGATCACTCCAATACACTGGGGCAAATAAGATGTCTTGGAGAAATGGGAATTCGCCCTATTGTAATTATAACAGAGAAACGCCCTTATATCATAAACAAAAGCAAATATATCGGGGAATACCATATTGTAGATACTATATATGATGGTCCAAAATACGTTTTGGAGCATTACTCCAATGAAGAATATCCTCCTTTTATCTATACAGATAGGGATGACATCATGTGTGCCATTGATGATTATTATGATGAACTCAAAGGGAAATTCATATTCTGGAACGCAGGACAGAAAGGTAGAATTCGTCAACTCATCAATAAAGAGGTGCAAATAGCACTCGCCAAAGAATGTGGGCTAAACGTAATTCCTACAGAGCATGTGAAACGAGGGGGAATGCCAAAAGAACTGCAATATCCAATATTCACAAAAGCAACTAACTCTCTTAACCCATATTGGAAAGCGAATGCATTTATTTGCAATTCAGCAGAAGAGTTAAAGACAGCATATAGCAGAATGGGGATTGAAGAAGTTTTGCTCCAAAAATACATCCGGAAGAAAGATGAAATGCCAATTGAAGGCATTAGCATCGATGGCGGCAGAGAGGTAAAACTCTTAGTCAAGAAATCTTCCCTGCGTTTCGCAGATAATGGCTTTGGCATCTATAGCAAGCTGTCAATATTCCAAGATGACGACTTAGAAAACAAGGTCATAAACTTTATGAGAAAAGCCAGATATACAGGCATTTTTGAAATAGAGTTCATCATTGATGAAGGTGGCATTGCTTATTTTATGGAAGTTAATTTTAGGAATACGATGTTCAACCATGCATGTGCTGATTATGGTTTTAACATCTTGTACCTATTTGCTATTTCCGCTTTAAGCAACCATATCGACCTAAACGACATTACCCCCCTAAACAACAAGGAGCACACGGTGATGTATGAATTTGATGACTTAAAACTTTCCGTTATTCAAGGCAAATTGCCCTTATGGAGGTGGATAAAAGAGTTTATATCTACAAACTCTTTCCTGTATATTGACAAACATGATATGGCTCCATTCTGGTCATTGCTGAGACATAAGATCACTGACAAACTGAGAAAGAGATGAGAATAGTCTATACATACCCTGCCTTTATCAATGTCGGTGGCGCAGACAAGATCATCATCAACAAGGCGAATTACCTGGCTGACAAGTTGGGCTATGAAGTGTATTTGATAACAGATTCTCAAAATGGACTGGAACCGTTTTTCCCGATATCGAAACATGTAAAGCACATAGACCTGGGGCTGAATTTTTATCAGCAGTATCAATATCCTCCCTATAAACGATTGTGGATTTACCTGAAACTGATGAAGCAATACAAAAAAATGATGAAAGAACAACTGGCTAAGATTCAGCCGGATGTACTCATCTCAACCTTTACACGCGATGCTTCTTTAGCCGATATCTATAAACACTACTCGAAAGCAACAATTGCAGAAGTTCATACGACAAAAGGAAATATCAGAGCCTTGCCAGAACTTAAGCGAAAGGGCAGTCTCTATAAACTTTTGGCTGCGTATATCGAGTGGCAATTAAATAACTCCGCCAAGAACTATGATGAGGTCGTGGTATTAAATACACTGGAAAAAGAGTTATGGGCTCCTGTCAGGGATGTGAGAATTATCAACAATGCCGTGCAACTCTATCCGAAAGAGCAGAATTCTCTCACGGCAAAAAGTGCCATTTTCGTGGGACGTGCAGAATATGAGAAAGGCCCAGACAGACTGATTGAGGTTTGGCATTTGGTAGCCCAAAAACATCCAGACTGGACGATCAAAATGTTCTGTACAGGCTCTATGTTGGACCATCTGAAAGCGAAAGTAAAGGAATATAGCATCGAGTCACAAGTTTTGTTCATGCCTGCTACTAAAGACATGGAACATGAATATATGACTAGTAGTATGTGCGTGATGACTTCACGGTTCGAAGGATTCCCTGTGGTCCTTCAGGAGGCCATGGGTTGCGGTCTGCCATGTATCTCCTTTAATTGTCCTAGTGGACCAAAACATATCATCACGGACAAAGAAGATGGATACCTGATTGAAAACGGGAACATCGAAGCCATGGCAAACAAAATTTGTGAACTCATTGAGGATGAGCAATTGCGCAAACAACTTGGAGCAAAGGCTAAAGAAAATATGGCACGCTACTCTGAGGACAAAATCATGGGACAATGGAAAGCGTTGTTTGAGGAACTTATAAACAGGCAAAGGAATGATTAACAGGATTATCAATAGACTATGCAGGAAAGAAGGTGCCTTTGCCGCAGCCATCTTTGCCAATGAACAATTGACATTGGATGCATTCGACGAAGCGCACTTGATATTCCAACTTCCCATTAAAGAGCTCTGGAAACCCAAACCTGTGCTTTTTCAAGCGGACTCATTCCTCTTTGTCAAAGATGAAGAGCTTTTTCTGTTTTATGAACTCCAGCACTGGGACGATCCTGGCTACATCGCCATGATAAAGACTTCAGATCTACAAAACTGGAGCAAGCCCCAAATAGTGCTAAGGGAACCCTTCCACCTGTCTTTTCCATACGTATTTGAAGATTATGGGCACATCTACATGGTGCCAGAATCGCAGGAAAGTGACTCAATACGACTCTATGAAGCCAATGGAGACCTGACCAATTTCACATTTGTCAAAACATTACTAAAACAAGAAAGGAGGGATGGTATCCACTATAACTTTAACGATAGCCACATCTATAAAAAGGACGACAGATACTATCTATTTACATCATACCAAAAAGACTGGATGTACTATCAAGAGTTATATGTGACTGATAATCTGCTAAACGGGACGTTTACGAAACATCCTCTATCCCCTATCTGCACTAGTAATGAATATGGGCGAAATGGCGGATCACTAATCTCATACGGAAAGAAATTACTGCGAGTCACACAGGACTGCCACCAAAACTATGGTGACAACATCTCATTGCACGAGATTACCCTACTCGATGAGAATCATTATCAAGAAGAATTGTACCGTAGAAATGTTTTCCCTAAAAACAATATCTTTATTGACGGAGGACACCAACTGAACATCACTACATTTAAGGGAAAGTATATCTATGCTACAGACTATAAGATCAACAAACGGACTTGGTACCAACTCTACATCTCGCTATTGGTAAAACTAAAACTGCATAAACACAAGGGGTAAGATGAGTTACGATGTTACGATAGGAATTCCCGTGTATAGGGTAGAAGACTACATTGAACGGACGATGACGTCTGTTTTGATGCAGACTTACCCAAACATTGAGTTCCTAATTGTTGATGATGGCTGTGATGATCGGTCTATAGATATCGTCAATGAAATTAAAGCCACACATCCAAAAGGAGAGGCTATTCATATCATCACTCTCCCACATAACTATGGTGCCTTCGAAGCTCGCAATCGTATCATTGAGGAAGCTACAGGCACCTATCTCTACTTTATGGATGCTGACGATGTGATAGAAAAGGACACCATTGAAACCTTGGTGCAAGAAGCAACAGCATTTAAAGCAGACGTGGTATTCGGCTCATACGAAAAAACGGAAATAGACGGAACAAAAATCGTATATCAATATCCCGATGCAAGATATGAATCGGGAGATGCCTTTGCCTCTTATGCTTACAGGAGATATGCTGGCATTCAGGCTTCTGCATGCAATTTCCTTGTCAAAACAACACTACTGAGAGAGAAGGGAATTCATTTCTGCAAATCCAAATTCTGGGAAGACACCGTATTCACACTTGAACTCACAACTCATGTGAAAAGGGCTGTACTCCTTTCAAAAATCACCTATTACTATCTTTGCAGGGAACACTCGCTGACAGACATCCGGTATGACAGGCAAATCGAGCAAAAGGAACTACAACAATATTTGCTTACAATAGAGCATCTGAAACAAGACAAGGCAAGGCTTAAAAGCAAGCCTTATTACCCCAATTGGTGTTATGTGGCCGTAATGTCAGATTTCTATATCATTTGCAATATCTTGAAACGACGGCAATATATAACACCGCCTTTCACCAATCAGCAATTAAGAGACTGTTTGCGACACCCTGCAACACTTTCAGAGATTGTTAAGTTCAAACAAAGACGTATACAAAATCTATTATTATATATTCTTGGCAAATTGCCGTCTCCAGTTTGTATTGCCTTCATCAAGGTAGCAGGAAAACAAAAAGGTCTAATCTAATTCTTCGACAATATGACATGGTACGATAAATATCTTTCAATTTATGGGAAAACAGCAGATGAAATCCCCGACAACATCTATGAGGAGATCAATAAAAATCTTGCTTTAAAACAAAGTGAACAACCACTTATATCTGTTGTGGTCATCGCCTACAATGAGGAAAGAAGGCTGGCAGCTTGCCTATGGTCATTAAGTGAATTAAAGACACAATATCCCTTGGAGATTCTTGGTGTTAACAACAACTCCAAAGACGGAACGGAAGAAGTCTATCAACGACTTGGCCTGCCATATTATAATGAGTTACAGCAAAGTCCTGGCTTTGCCCGTCAATGCGGACTGAATCATGCTAAAGGCAAATATCACTTCTGCATAGACGCAGACACATTCTACCCCCCGCTATATGTAGATTTGATGATGACAAAGCTTCTGAAACCTGATGTAGCCTGTGTGAGTTCGTTCTGGAGTTTTTATCCCGATGAAAAACATTCAGCCTTTGGACTCGCTATATTTGAACTTATAAGAGACTCTTTTTTGTTCATCCAGCATTTCAAACGTCCTGAACTATGTGTCAGGGGCATGGTGTTTGCCTTTAATGCAGATTATGCAAGACAAGTGAAAATACGAACAGACATCCGACGAGGAGAAGATGGGTCTTTGGCATTATCACTAAAGCAGTTTGGAAAGATTGCATTCCTATATAACAGAAAGGCACGCCCTGTAACCGGCTATGGCACACTTAATGAAGAAAGCCTGTGGCAAAGCTTTCTGTATCGCGTAAAAGTACAACTAAAAGGGATCACTCGTATCTTCTATACCAAAGACCATTATGAGGATAGCGATGACAATCTTGTAAAGCCTAAGAATTGAGAACGTCTTCAAATAACAACTGCCATCTGTCTGCGATTTCATCTATCTGAAAACGACGGACATTACAAATGGCATTCTTAGCCATCTGATGCCTTAATTCATAACTATCCATCAATTGGCTCATAGCATTAGCCAGTTTGTCGATATCACCGGATGGAACCAACAAGCCATCTTCGTCATGAGAAACAATATCCTTGGGCCCGCAGGGGCAATCAAAGGATACTACAGGCAATCCACAGGCCATTGCTTCTATCAAAACCATGCCAAAACCTTCAAATCTTGAACTAAAGACAAAAAGCGAACTTTCCAGATACTCTTTTTTGATATTCTGAGTGCTGCCATTGAGATGACAACGGTTCATATCAACACCTAATTGCCTAGCCAAATTTTCATAAGGCGATCTATCGCCCATACCATAGATAGCCAACTCCCAATCAGGGAACTGCTTTTCAATCTTCGCCCAAGCCTGAAGCAACAAATCAAATCCTTTCTGATAAACATATCGCCCTACTGCAATGACTCGTTTTGCTTTCATAGGACTGACCTCAGCAATATCAAAAGCCAAAGAATCTGGAATCACCTCCACATTTGACAATTCTGTCCACGATGCCTTATCTTCTTCTGTCAAAACGATAAACTTATCCAATTGTTTCAGGTGTGATACCAAACTGCGCATCCAAAATTTCGCAAAGAGATTTTTGATAAAATTGGCATCACCTTCCTCAAAATTACGATAATTGGCTCGATTGACATGAAGCTCACCTATTTTCTTACTACCATCCTTAATATCATTGATGAAATTAATCTCACGACGCAACAAACTTACCGTAATATCAGGACGAATGTGCATCAACTCTGCAGTTAGACGCTTTTTGAAAATACGCTGCTTCGACAAATAGACAAAGACTTTCTTGACAAAAGAACTAGTCCATAGTTCCTCAAAGTTGACGTTAAGATTGACTATCTTTATTCTATCGGAAAGGGGATAGAATAATGGTTTGTCCTTTCCTTCTGTCAGGATGATCGTAATATCATAACCAAAGTGTTCTGCAAAATAATTGGCCTTTAAAGTCAGTACACGCTCTACCCCGCCCGCCATGTATAAGGCTGGTGTACAATAGACTATTTTCAATGGCCGATTTTGCATTAAACACTATATTTTTCTGCAAATGTACAGATAAAATTTGATTATTCCAAATTATAATCGTATTTTTGCATCGATAACACATCAGTATGGTTAAAGTCAGTGTCATATTGCCTGTATATAATGTCGCCCGATATTTGGATGACACCTTCACATCACTTCTGAATCAGACGCTTCAGGAGATAGAGATAATTGCCGTGAATGATGGTTCTACGGATAATAGTGAGGAAATCATCAAGAAATATGCTCAGCAAGATCAACGAATCAAATACTTTAGTCAGAAGAATCAAGGTCAGTCTGTTGCTAGGAATCTTGCTTTACAACATGCGACGGGAGAATACATCTATATGATGGATTCTGATGATGTGCTAGCCAATCTTGATGCATTGCGTGTCTGCTATGAATATGCAGAACAGAACAATGCAGATTTTATATTCTTTGACGGAGATATTTTACAGGAACCCGGAACGTCTCATTTCACCTGGGACTATAAACGGACAGAAGACTTAGAGGAGTATAAAGTTTATCAAGGTGAAAAACTCTTGAGTGAGATGCTGGACAAATGGAAACATAACTGCGTGGTATGGCTACTTATGATTCGACATGACTATTTGAAAAGAATCGGATTATCATTTTACCCAGGAATCATCCATGAGGATGAACTTTTTACGACTCAACTAACATTACAAAGTGATAACATCTTTTGTCTACAAAAGAGTTTTGTAAAGCATCGGGTCAGGCAAAGCTCAACAATGGGTAAAACCTATTCCAAACGTAATCTGGATTGCTACCTGACCGTCATCGATGAGCTTTTTAAATTCCAAGACTCACCCATTATCAGGAAATTCGCCAAATACACCTTAAGCAAAGTATTTTATACAGGACATCAGATTCCATTTAGGGACAAGTTCCCTGTTTTCTGGAGAGCCTGCAAGTCTGGCTATTTGAAATACATTGGTCTTAAACCAGCTCTCGTATTCTGGTTTAAGAAGAAACATTGAGAGTTCAAGTTTCGTCAATCACTTTTTTCATCTGAACCTTCCAACTCAAATCTTCTACGCTCTTACGTATCTCTGCAGGATCAAAATGTTGGGTTTCGATAAAATCAAGAATCTGTGAAATATTAATCGGCGACTCGTCAGAGGGTGCCTTGATGATATAAGGTCTTGAATCGAAATCACTATCTTGTTCTGAATAGATGAAAGGAATACCGCGAGTAGCATATTCACGATTCTTCAAAGTCTTAATAGAAGTAATGCCTGTGCGATGGCGTGCCAAACTGCCAATGGCAAAACAACTCTGATTGAATATCTTATCAAGTTCTTCACCAAACAACTGTCCATGAAATACGACATGCTGCTGGAGGCCGTATTGACCAATCAAGGACTGAATACCTGGATAGTCACCTTGCCCATATAGATCGAATGGATCTACGCCACCAACGATATGGAAGACAATATTCTTGGGAGACGACTCTCTCAGATAATATTCTCCCAAACCGGCAATTAGCCGATCATAGCCATGCCAAAGATGGACTTCAGCAACCCCAATGAGGTGGATAGCATCATCAACGGGGCGATAATCATGTAAAGGAATGCTATCAAAATCAACCCCATTACTGATTCGAATCGTACGCTGCCCGAAAATGGTCTCTGCATCAGAGAATGTGACAATTGCGGACATCTGGCGTGACAGAGAATGACGAAACAACTGGTCAATCTTCAATCCTAAACGCTCTTGACGCGAAAAAGTAGCAAACTCTTGATCGTAAGGATAGGTCGGTATCTCGGTAACAGACTTAATGCCTAAGGCACGCAGTTTCTTAAACAAGCGAATCAAAAAGGGATTGGCATTCATGAAACAGCGGGCATAGACAAACTGTATGCCTGTTCGCTTGCAATAGTCATAGATACAATCGTAGTCTATCCGCTGACGGAGGCCTGCGATGGGACCAGTACCATAATCCTGAATGACCTCATCATCGACATATCGGCAACGGTGGCCGTTATTATCAAAGTCATAATAGCACAGATGAACTTCATAGCCATTCTCACGAAGGCCCTTGACTTGATAGTGGATTTTCTTACTAATACCACTGACTTCTGAGAAGCCATGATAGACAAGAAAGAGGATTTTCATCTGCTAATTGAATTATATCAGTACCATAATTATACTTTTCATTCGCAAAAGTAGGAAAAAATTTGGAATTATACAAAAAAATGACTATTTTTGTGGTCAGAATAAACCAAAGTCGTCATGAATCACGAAGAAGTCAGAGCGAAATTTAAGAGTAACCCCAGACTGAAAAGAATGGTGGACTGGCTGGTCATGAATCAGGTGGAGACGCGACCACGATGGTTCATCAGGTTATTAGCCCCTCTCTATCAGCATCGGGGCAGGCATGCCATTATCCATCATTCTGTGAGAATGGACACACCGCCTTATCGGAAGTTCTGGCTCGGAGACTATTCTGTCGTGGAATCTTTTGCCTGTATCAACAATGCCGTAGGTGATGTGATCATCGGTAACCATACAAGAATAGGTTTACACAACACCATCATCGGCCCTGTCACCATAGGGAGTCATGTAAATTTAGCACAGGGCATCACCATCACAGCTCTTAACCACAATTT
>OCVV011350976.1_pt1 | contig 16553 bp, 13 predicted proteins | sample 1539721 | NCBI WGS metagenome assembly OCVV01 (sample SAMN02144230, study PRJEB22623) | gut metagenome | biome: sheep rumen | host: Ovis aries | place: New Zealand | reverse complement strand
CGCCCGCTGATGATCGTGGCCGGCGACCATGCCAACAACGACATGGCCGGCGACGAGGAGGACTCCTGGAAGAGCGTGTTTGAGAGCGCGGGCTACGAGGTGGAGTGCGTGCTCAGAGGTTTGGGCGAGCTGGAGGAGATTCAGAAACTCTTCGCGCAGCACGCGCAGGCGGCGATGGATTCCCTGAAGTAAACACAAGCTGATTATAATAGAAAGCAGCCGCCCGGACGCGGCTGCTTTCTTGGGAGATTCCGATGAAAAAACGTCTGTTCAGTATTCTGCTCGCCGTCCTTCTCCTGGGACAGACGAGCGCCTTTGCCGAGGGCGGCGTCGCCACGGCGGCGGATATGACCACGGTGGAAACCGTGGTGGAGGAGGGGATGATCCCCGTCTACGCCGGAAGCCTCCGGGCGGGGGAATACCCCGTCACGGTGGATTCCAGCTCCTCCATGTTCCGAATCCAGAGCTGCGTCCTGCGCGTGGGGGAGGGCGAGATGAGCGCCCGCCTGACCATCGGCAGCAGCAGTTACGGCTATCTCTATCCCGGCCCGGCCGAGGAGGCCGCCGCAGCCTCGGAGGAGGACTGGCTCGCCCCGGAAATCGGGGAGGACGGCAGCTATACCTTTACGCTTGAGGTGGAGGCCCTGGACGCGGGGGTGCCTTGCGCGGCCTTCAGCAAAAAGAAGGCGCTCTGGTATGACCGGACCCTGGTCTTCCGCGCCGATTCCCTGCCCCTGGAGGCCTTTGCCGAGGGGACGCTGACGACGGCGGAGAGCCTGGGCCTGGCCGACGGCAGCTATACGGTGGAGCTCAGTCTGGAGGGCGGCTCCGGCCGGGCCAGCGTGAACTCCCCGACGGTGCTGACCGTGAAGGATGGCCGCTGCACGGCGGAGATCCTCTGGGGCAGCAGCAATTACGATTACATGCGCGTGGGGGAGGAGCAGTTCTTCCCGCTGGACACCGAGGGCAATTCCCGCTTTGCAATCCCGGTGAGCGCCTTTGACACGCCACTCGCAGTCGTGGCGGACACCACCGCCATGAGCAAGCCCCACGAGATCGACTACAGCCTGCGCTTTTCTTCGGCCAGCCTCCGCCCGGCGGAGAGCCCGTCGCAGCTTTCGCTGCAGTACGCCGAGCAGTTTTCCGTTGATTTCTGCCCCGACGGCAGCGCGAAGCTCACCGTCGCGGGGACGGAGCGCTACCGCATCCTGCCCAAGGGGGCGGATCTTCCGGAGGATCTGGCTGCGGATGAAACCGTACTCTATCAGCCGGTGGAGCGGGCCTATCTGGCCTCCTCGGCAGCGGCGGACCTGTTTCTGGCTCTGGACGCCCTGGATCAGGTGCGCCTGAGCAGCACCAAGGCGGACAGCTGGGGCATCCCGGAGATGCGCCGGGCGCTGGAGAGCGGCGCGATCCGCTACGCGGGCAAGTACAGCGCCCCGGATTTCGAGCTGCTCACAGCGGAGGACTGCGACCTGGTCGTGGAAAACACGATGATCCTCCACGCTCCGAATATTAGGGAAAAGCTGGAAACGCTGGGCTTCCCACTGCTGCTGGACCGCTCCAGCTATGAGACGCATCCCCTGGGCCGCCTGGAGTGGATCAAGCTCTACGGCCTGCTCTGCGGCAAGCTCCCGGAGGCGGAGGCCTTCTTCGCGCAGCAGGTGCAGACGCTTCAGGCCGTGGAGGCCCGGGAGCGCAGCGATAAGACCGTGGCCTTTTTCTACATCACGCCCCAGGGCGCGGCAGTGGTGCGCACGGCGGAGGACTATGTATTGAAAATGGTGGAACTGGCCGGCGGCCGCTGCGCGGCGCTGGACCTGCCGGAGAGCCAGGCGGGGCAGAGCAGCGTCACCATGCAGATGGAGGCCTTCTACACTGCCGCCCGGGACGCGGACGTGCTGATCTACAACAGCACCATCGATGAGGAACTGGACAGCATCGAACAGCTTCTGGACCGCAGCCCCCTCCTGGCCGACTTCGCCGCGGTGAAAAACGGCGAGGTCTGGTGCATGGAGCGGGACATGTTCCAGCAGAGCTCGGCGGCCGCCCAGGTGATCGCGGAACTGCAGGAGATCCTCAGCGCAACAGCCGAGGATGAGATGAACTTTTTACACCGACTGACATGAACGATCCCCGAATCAAGCGATATCGGCTGAGCTTCGCGCTGCTTGCGCTGCTGCTTGGGCTGCTGCTGGCCCTGAACGCCGGCATCGGCAGCACGGCGCTGAGCGGGGCAGAGCTTTGGCACGCCCTGCTGCACCGGGAGGAGGGCGGCATGACCGCCCGCATCCTTTGGAGCATCCGCCTGCCGCGGCTGCTCTCCGCGGCGTTGCTGGGCGGAGCGCTGGCGGTGGCGGGCTATCTGCTGCAGACCTTTTTCTCCAACCCCATCGCCGGACCTTTCGTGCTGGGCATCTCCTCCGGCGCCAAGCTCCTGGTGGCCCTCACGATGATCGGCTGCCTGAGCCGCGGGCTCGTGATGCGCGCCTGGGTCATGGTGGCGGCCGCCTTTCTCGGTTCGCTTCTGTGCATGGCGGCGATTCTGCTGGTCGCGCGCCGGATGCGCGGTATGGCCATGCTGATTGTCTGCGGCGTCATGATCGGTTACGTCTGTTCGGCCATCACCGAGATCGCCGTGAGCTTTGCGGAGGATTCCAACATCGTCAACCTCCACAACTGGTCCATGGGCAGCTTCGCCGGGATCGGCTGGGGCGATGCGGGCTTCGCGGCGCTGCTGGTGCTGCTCTGCCTTTGCTGGGCGATGCTCCTGTCCAAGCCCATGGGCGCCTATCAGCTGGGCGAGGGCTACGCGCGGAACATGGGCGTGAATGTGCGCTCCTTCCGCCTGCAGCTCATTTTGCTCTCCAGTCTGCTGGCCGCCGCGGTGACGGCCTTCGCCGGGCCCATCTCCTTTGTGGGCGTGGCGGTGCCCCATCTGATCAAGAGCCTCTTCGGCACGGCCCAGCCGCGGCGGATGATTCCCGCCTGCTTTCTGGGCGGCGCGGTGTTCTGCCTGGGCTGCGATCTGCTGGCCCGGATGGCCTTCTCGCCCATGGAGCTGAGCATCAGCTCCGTCACGGCCGTCTTCGGCGCGCCCGTGGTGATCGTCCTGCTCTTGAGACGGCAGAAACGGTAGGAAGCCTATGGAAAACGCTATTCTCTATACGGAAAACCTGAGCGTCGGCTACGGAAATGACCCGGTGCTGCGGGAACTGAGATTGCAGGCGGAGCCGGGGAAGATCCTCACGCTGATCGGCCCCAACGGCGCGGGCAAGACCACACTGCTTAAGACCCTGATGCACGAGCTGCCGCCCCTCGCGGGCGCCGTCTGGCTGGACGGCCGGGAGCTTGAGCGGATGCGCGAGCGGGAGATCGCCCGCCTCAGCGCCGCGGTGCTCACCGAGCGGCCCGAGCCGGAGCTGATGCGCTGCTTTGAGGTGGCGGCTGCCGGGCGCTATCCTTACACCGGGACCCTGGGCCTGCTCAGCGAGGCCGATAAGGAAAAGGTGCGCGAGAGCATGGAGCTGGTGGGCGTGTTTGAACTCCGGGACCGGCCCTTCACCCAGATCAGCGACGGCCAGCGCCAGCGCCTGCTGTTGGCCCGGGCCCTCTGCCAGGAGCCGAAGCTCCTGCTGCTGGACGAACCGAGCTCTTTCCTGGATCTGCGCCATAAGCTGGATTTCCTTACCCTGCTGCGGCAGCTGGCCCGGAGCCGGGGAATCGCGGTGATCCTCTCCCTCCACGAGCTGGATCTGGCCCAGAAGTTCTCCGATTGGCTGCTCTGCCTCCGGGACGGGAAAATCGACCGGAGCGGCAGCCCGGAGGAAATCTTTGCCGGAGATTACCCAGAGCGCCTCTACGGTGTGGAGCAGGGGATGTATGACGTGCGCTTTGGCAGTGTGGAGCCGCCCGCCCTCGGCGGCAAGCCCCGGATCTTTGTCCTGGGCGGCGGCGGCAGCGGCATCCCGGTCTACCGGGCGCTGCACCGCAAAGGCATCCCCTTTGCCGCGGGCGTGCTGCCGGAAAACGATATGGATCTGCCCGTGGCCAGAGCCCTGGCCGCCCGGGTGTTCACCGACCGGGCCTTTGAGCCGGTAGGCGAGGCCGCCGTGGCGGAGGCTCTGGCGGTATTGCCAAGCTGCGAGGGACTGATCCTCTGCCCGGAGCGCCTGGGCAGCCAGCTGGCCGCCAACCGGGCGCTGCTGGATTATGCCGGGGAGCACGGTCTGCTCCTCGATCGGAAAGGTCTGGATCTTCCATGAACAGCGCAAACAAAAAACCCGATTTTCTCTCCACCACCGCCGGCGTCCTGGCCGGGGCGGTGGCGGCCAATCTGCTCTGGGGCAGCGCCTCCCCCTGCATCAAGCTGGGCTACCAGCTCTTTCAGGTGGGCAGCAGCGAGGTCATGAGCCAGATCCTCTTTGCGGGCATCCGCTTTTTCCTGGCCGGCGTGCTGACTGTTTTGATGGGCAGCCTCCTGCGCGGCCGGCTGCTGCGGCCCAAGCGCGGCTCCGGCGGCATGGTCCTGGCCCTGGCCATGATGCAGACGGTGATCCAGTATACCTTCTTTTATATCGGCCTCTCCCAGGCACCGGGCTTCAAGGGCTCCATCACCTCGCCCACCAGCACCTTCTTTGCCATCCTGATCGCCTCGCTGATCCTGAGGCAGGAGAAGCTGACGGGAAAAAAGATCTTTGGCAGCCTGATCGGCTTTGCGGGCGTGGTGGTCGTGAACCTGGGCGGCGGCAGCGCCGGGGGCTTTCGCCTGACCGGCGAGGGCTTTCTGATCCTGGCCGCCTTCTCCTACGGCTGCTCCTCAGTACTCATCAAGCGCTTTTCCTCCCGGGAGGATCCCGTGGTGCTCAGCGGTTACCAGTTTGCGCTGGGCGGCGCACTCATGACCCTGGTGGCTCTCCTCTTCGGCGGGCATCTGGCGCCCATCCGGCCGGCGGCCTGGCTGCTGATGCTGTATCTGGGCTTCCTCTCCGCCGTGGCCTATACGATCTGGTCGCTGCTGCTGCAGCGGCATCCGGTCTCCCGCATCACGGTCTTCGCCTTCTTGAACCCGGTCTTCGGCGTGGTGCTCTCGGCCCTGTTGCTGGGGGAGGGAAAGATCCTCAACGTCCCGCGATGTCTGCTGGCCATGGCGCTGGTGTGCCTGGGCGTCTGGATCGTGAACATCCCGGAGAAACAAAAAATCTGAGCATAAAAAATCCTCTGTTCCCACGGAACAGAGGATTTTTATGCTCATGTGCCAATTACAGATGGTCGAAGCCGTCGTCCTTTTTGGGCTTTTCCGCTTTCACTTCGCCCTGCTGCAGGTTCTCGATCATCACCCAGTTCATAAAGATGAACATCAGCGCGGTGGCGAAGAGGATGATGTGCAATCCCATGTAGCGCTCATCCGCCAGCGACAGCAGGCAGAGCATCCCGGCGAACATGGCGCTGAACATGGCCTTTTTCGGCTGAGGCACGCCGAAGAAGAAGCCGGCGATGCGGAAGAAGGCGGTCATGGCCGCGATCACGGTGATCACCTCGATCACATAGGACCAGATGACGCTGTTGATGGCGTTGGCCCGGTAGTCGTAAATCAGCCAGACCGCATAGAGAAAGATGGGCAGGAAGGAGAAGACGCAGAGGAGGTTCACGTTGTTCTTCTCCTGGCCCGGGGCGGACATCAGCAGGGGGAAAGTGACGCCCACGGCCATCGCCGTCAGGGCCAGCACCCGCAGAAGAGAGGCATACTTGTCCAGCTCCGTGGTCATCAGCACCAGCAGGCCGCCCGCCACCATGATGAGGCCGATGGCCCAGCGGATGGGCTTGAAGAGACGGCTCTCGTTTCGAAAGGCGAGGCGGTAATCCTCGGGCAGGGTCTGGTTGTTTTTCTCAAAGACCTTCAGAAAATGCCGGAACACGAGGGCGGCGGCCAGAAGGAAGGCCGGCACCAGCACGTGAAAGGCGCTGGGATCGGCCAGCCCGTCGTCGTTAAAAGCCAGCATGTCCTGCAGCCAGCGCAGGAACACGCCAAAGGCGCCCGCGCCGCCCACATAGCAGCTGATCTCCAAAGCTTTCTTTCGCATAATCACAAACCTGTTTCATAGAGTTGTAAGGATAAAAACCAGATATGTATTCTATACTCATTTGCGCAAACCGTCAAGGTCAAAGGAGTTTTTGCCATGAAAAAGTCCGCTGTTGGGGCCTATCTGATCCTGTTCCTCGCCTTTTTCCTGCCGGCACTGCTCCCGGTGCGGGAGGCGCCCATCCCGGAACCGAGCGGAGAGACGCCCCCACCGGAGAGTGCGCCGCGGGAGGAAGCGCCGGTACGCGTACTGGTGAACGGCGAGATACGGGAAATGGCCATGGAGGACTATCTGGTGGGCGTGCTGGCCGGGGAGATGCCCGCCTCCTTTGAGATGGAGGCCCTGAAAGCCCAGGCCGTGGCCGCCCGCACCTACACCCTCTACTGCGCCGAGGCCAACAAGCACGGCGAGGCCCAGATCTGCGCCGATCCCAGCCATTGCCAGGCCTGGCAGGACGAGGCGACCATGCGTCAGAAATGGGGCGAGGGCTGGGAGAGCTGTGCCGAACGGCTCCGCCAGGCGGTGCGCGCCACGGCGGGACAGGTCCTCCGCTATGAGGGGGATCTGATCTTCGCGGCCTTCCACGCCTCCTCCGCCGGCGCGACGGAGGACAGCGGACAGGTCTGGAACCCCCGGCCCTATCTGATCAGCGTCTCCAGCCCCGAGGGGATCGACACTGTGCCCAACTACGTGACGGAGCTCCACTGCGCGGCCCTGGACTTTCGGGACGCGCTGCTTTCCGCCCACCCCGACTGCGATTTCAGCGGCGGGCCGGAGACCTGGATCGGCCCGCTGGAGCGGGACGGCAGCGGTCGGGTGACCGCGGTCAGCCTGGGCGGCGTGACGGTCCGGGGCACGGAACTGCGCAAGCTCTTCTCCCTGCGCTCCACAGCCTTTACGCTCGAGTACCGGGAGGGGCTGTTCTGCTTCACGGTGACCGGCAGCGGCCACGGCGTGGGCATGAGCCAGTACGGGGCCAACGTCATGGCCCGGGAAGGCGCGGATTACCGGCAGATCCTGGCCCATTATTATCCGGGCACGGAGATCACAAGCTAACGAAAGGGCCCGCGCCAAAGCGCGGGCCAACACTATTATTTCTTCTTATAGGTGCAGAAGCAGTAGCGGATGCCGTTTTCCTCCTGCCAGTCCTCACTCTCGCAGTCCCAGTCGGGCAGCGCGTCCAGATCGGGGAAGAAGCTGTCGGATGCCGGCGCAAGGTCGATCTTGGTGATATGGACCGTGTCCAGATAGGGGAAAAACTGCCGGTAGACGCTGGCGCCGCCGATGACCAGACAGCGGGGATAGTCCTTCGCCATCGCCAGCGCCTCCTCGGTGCTGTGGGCGACGCGGGCGCCCTCAATGTGCAGATCGGCCTGGCGGCTGACCACAATGTTGTCCCGGCCCTTCAGAGGCTTGCCGCCGGGGAAATCCCCCAGGGTGCGCCGCCCGACGATGACCGCCGCGCCGGCGGTGAGTGAGCGAAAATGGGCTCGGTCGGCCTTTAAAACCACGGGCTGGGTGCCGTCACGGCCGATGCCCCAGTCGCTGTATACGGCTACGATCGCCTCCATGCCGCCACCTCAGACCGCCACCGGGATCTTCCCGGTGAACTCGGAATACTCGTAATTCTCAATCGTAAAACTGTCCCGGGTAAAGGCATAGAAGTCCTTTACCGCCGGGTCCAGATGGAATTGCGGCGCCGGTTTGGGCTCGTGGGAGATGATCTCCTCGATGGCGGGGACGTGCCGGTCATAGATATGGGCGTCGGCGATCACGTGGACAAGCTCGCCCGGCTCCAGGCCGGAGACCTGGGCCATCATCAGGGTCAGTACGGAGTACTGCACCACATTCCAGTTGTTGGCGGCCAGCATGTCCTGGCTGCGCTGGTTGAGAATGGCGTTGAGCTTGTTGCCGCTGACGTTGAAGGTCATGGAGTAGGCGCAGGGGTAGAGCGCCATCTCGCTCAGATCGGCAAAGGTGTAGATGTTGGTCATGATGCGGCGGGAGGCGGGGTTGTGCTTGAGATCCCAGAGCACCTTGTCCACCTGGTCCATGTCCCCCTCGGGATAGTGGTGCTTCACGCCCAGCTGATAGCCGTAGGCCTTGCCGATGGAGCCATTCTCGTCCGCCCAGGCGTCCCAGACCCGGGTGCGCAGGTCGTGTACGTTGTTGCTCTTCTGCTGCCAGATCCACAGCAGTTCATCGATGGCGGACTTCCAGTAGGTGCGCCGCAGGGTCAGGATCGGGAATTCCTCGGCCAGATCGTAGCGGTTCACGATACCGAATTTCTTGACGGTATGGGCCGGCGCGCCGTCCTCCCAGCGGGGGCGCACCTCCCGATCGGTGTCCCAGACGCCGTTTTCCAGAATGTCCCGGCAGTTTTGAATGAAAATCTCGTCGGCTTTGCTCATGCCCAGCACCTCGTCTCTCAAAAGTGTCCCCATTGTAGCACAGGCACCGGCATTTGTCCACGCGAATAGAATAGCCCGGAGGTGGTGCCGAGATGAAAGTTGCACTCGTCGGCGGGGACAGACGCTCCGCCCTGCTGGCGGAGCTGCTGTGGCGGGACGGGCACCGGGTCCGCTGCTATGCGCTGGAAAAGGCCCGGCTGCCCGCGGAGATCCCCCGGGACAGCTGCCTGCCGGCGGCTCTCTATGGGGCGGACGCAGTGATCCTGCCCGTACCGGCGGAGAAGGGGCCGCTGCTGAACACGCCGCTTTCGACGCAGAACCTGACGATGGAGTCGCTCTGGGAAGCGCTCTGGCCGGAGCAGTGGGTCTTCGGCGGGGGCTTCGGGGAGGCGAGCGCGGCCCGGGCGCTGCAGGGCGGGCAGATCCTCTGTGATCTGCTGCACCGCCCCGGCTTTGTGACGGGCAACGCCGCCCTTACGGCCGAGGCCGCCGTCGGCATCCTGATTCGAGAGAGCGAGGGGAGCCTGCGCCACAGCCGCTGCCTGCTGCTGGGCTGCGGGCGGATCGGAAAGCTCCTGGCCCGGAAGCTGGCGGGCCTGGGGGCGGATGTGACGGTGATGGCCCGGAAAGCGGCGGATCGGGCCCTGATCGCGGAGCTGGGCGATACGCCGCTGGAGCCGGAGGCCCTGGAGGGGCGGATCGGGGACTTCGACCTGATCGTGAACACCGTGCCCGCCCGGGTGATCAGCGACGCGGCCCTCTGCTGTGTCGCACCGGAGGCCCTGCTGCTGGAGCTGGCCTCGCCGCCGGGCGGCTTCAACCGGGACCTGGCCAAAAACATCGGCCTGCGGGCCCTGATCGCGCCGGGCCTCCCGGGACAGTACAGCCCGCTGGCGGCGGCGCGGCTGATGCGGCGGGAGATCGAGGCCGCGCTGGAGGAAGGAAAGGAGACTCTGTTGTGAGCAAAAAACGTCTGGGCCTGGCCCTCTGCGGCTCCTACTGCACCTATGAGACCCTGTTTCGCGCGGCGGCGCCCCTGGCGGAGAGCTACGACCTGGTGCCGATCCTGTCAGACACGGCGGCCGAGACCGACAGTCGCTTCGGCACGGCGGTGGAACATATCGAAAAGCTCATGGAACTGACGGGAAAACGGGTCGTCACCACGATCCCGGAGGCGGAGCCCCTGGGTCCGGCCCGGCCGATGGACGCGCTGCTGATCGCCCCCTGCACGGGCAACACCCTGGCAAAGCTCGCCCACGGCATCACCGACAGCGCCGTGACCATGGCGGCCAAGGCCCATCTGCGAAACGGCCGCCCGGTGATCCTCGCTCTGAGTACCAACGACGGACTCTCCGCCTCGGCGGAAAACATCGCCCGGCTCTTGAACCGGAAACATTTCTATTTTGTGCCCTTCGGGCAGGACGATCCGGAAAAGAAGCCCAACTCTCTGCAGGCGGATTTCTCCCTGCTGGGTGCGGCGGTGGAGGCGGCCCTGGAGGGAAAACAACTGCAGCCGATCCTGCGGCGGTAGAGAAGGGACGCGGAAGGGGCTTGCCCCTCCGCGTTTTTGTCATTGTAAAGTCTGCGTAACGGGCGGTGGCAATCCGTCTCCTCTGCGGCAAAGTCTTGCGCGCAGAGGGTGTGAGCGTGTATAATTAAAACACCAATCCTTGGAAAAGGAGAGAGAAAGCATGAATGTATTGTGCTTCGGTTCCCTGAACATTGACTATACCTACTCCGTGCCCCATTTCGTCCGGAAGGGGGAGACCCTCTCCTCCACGGACCTGCGGCTCTTCGCCGGCGGCAAGGGGCTGAACCAGTCCATCGCCCTGGCCCGGGCGGGGCTGAACGTCTCCCTGGCCGGGGCCATCGGCGAGGACGGGCGCTTTCTGCTCTCTCAGCTGCATGAGTCCGGGGTGGACACCCGCTGGGTGGACGTGCTGCCCGGCGTGCGCACGGGCCACGCCATCATTCAGAACGACGCCGAGGGCGACAACTGCATCCTGGTCTACGGCGGCGCCAACCACTGCACCACCCGGGAGCAGATCAACCGGGTGCTGACGGCCTTCGGGGAGGGCGACGTGCTGACCCTGCAGAATGAGATCCGGGAGCTGGACTATCTGATCCGGACGGCAAAGGCAAAGGGCCTGCGCGTGGCCCTGACCCCCGCGCCCATGAACGAGGCGGTGGAGAAGCTGCCGCTGGACTTGATCGACTACCTGTTTTTAAATGAGGTGGAATGCGCGGCGCTGCTGCACGCGGATGCGGAGGCCGACCCCGTCGGCTCGGCGCAGGCCCTGCGGGAGCGCTTCGGCATCGGCAGCGTGGTGCTGACCCTGGGTGGGGAGGGCTCCGCCTACGCCGGGGCGGAGGGCTGCTTCCGGCAGGCGGCGGTTCCGGCCGAGGCGGTGGACACCACCGGCGCGGGCGACACCTATGCCGGCTTTTTCCTGGGCGGCGTGCTGAGCCGTCTGGACGTACCCACGGCCATGCGCTACGCCTCCACGGCGGCCTCCATCGCCATCTCCCGCCCCGGCGCTTCGGCCTCCATTCCGAGCCGCGAGGAAGTGCTGGGGAAAATGAAGGAGTAAACAGGAAAAAAAGAAAACGGCTGTTTCAAAACGCAACGCTGTGTCATTCCGAGGAACCAGTCCGCAGACTGGTGACGTGGGAATCCCTTCCTTATATGAGGAAAACGGATTGCGAACCAGTGACATCGGTCACTGGTTCGCAATGACAGGACGTTTTGGGACAGCCGCTTTTGTATGATAAACTTATCTCTTATTATACTTCTCAATGGCGACGGCGAGGATGTCCATCGCGCGCTCCAGATCGCGGCAGTTGATGGTGTAGGCCATGCGCACCTCGTTCTTGCCCTTGCCGGGGGTGGCATAGAAGGGCTCGCCGCAGGCGAACATCACGGTCTCGCCGTGATCGTCAAAGTCGCTGAGCAGCCAGTGCTGGAAGGTATCCGCGTCGTCGACGGGCAGGGCGGCCATCACATAGAAGGCGCCCTTCGGCTCCTCGCAGACCACGCCGGGGATTTCCCGCAGCTTGCGCATCAGGGTGTCGCGGCGGTTTTTGTACTCCGCGCGCACCTCGTCAAAATAGCTGGGATCCAGGGCGTAGAGGGCGGCGGCGGCCACCTGATCCACCGTGGCGGAGCAGAGACGGCACTGGCACCACTTCATGACCTCGGACATGAAGGCCTTGTTCTTGGAGATCACCATGCCCACGCGGGCGCCGCAGGCGGAAAAGCGCTTGGACACGGAGTCGATGACCACCACGTTCTCCTCGTAGCCGGCAAACTGCAGGGCGCTCATCAGCGGCTCTCCGCCGTAGACAAACTCCCGATACACCTCGTCACAGATGAGGATCAGATCGTGCTCTTTTGCGATATCCAGCATGAGCTTCAGCTCCTCCGGCGTCAGCACCGAGCCGGTGGGGTTGCCGGGGTTGGAGATCAGGATGGCGCGGGTGTGCTCGTTGATCTCCTTCTCCACGCGCTCGCGCACGGCGTAGCGGTAGCCCTCCTTGGGGTCGGTGGGGATCGGATGGACCGTGGCGCCGGCCAGGGTCACGGAGGTGTGGTAGTTGGGATAGTAGGGCTCGGGCACCAGCAGCTCATCCCCGTCGTCGAGAATGGTGGCCATGGTCATCTGCAAAGCCTCGCTGCCGCCGGAGGTGGGCAGGATCTGGGCCCGGCTCAGCTCCACACCGATGCGCTGATAGTAGCCGCGCACGGCGTCCAGCAGCTCCGGCATGCCGCTGGAGGGGGCGTAGGCCAGCACCGGCTGGCTGAAGGACTTGAGGGCGTCATAAAAGGCCTCGGGCGTGCGGATATCCGGCTGGCCGATGTTCAGATGGTAGATCTTGATGCCGCGCTCGACGGTCTTGGCGGCCTCGCCGTTGAACTTGCGCATGGGGGAGAGCCCGCAGCGTGCCATTTTGGATGACAGTTTCATGATAAGTCCTCCTTTGTGCCTGCTAAAAATTGGATATCATCCACGTTTAATTAAATTTTATACCACAGTCAAAGAACAAAGGCAAGGGAAAGCGGGCGTTTTTTCCGCGGGCCTTGCAGGGAAAATACAGATTTGGTATTATAACAATACGGTTTTTGAATTGCTGTCATCCGATGATTTTGTAACAATAAAAGGAGGGATCGGCATGCTGCATCTGCTGCTGGGCAAGGCCGGCGCGGGCAAGACCGCCGCCATCATGGCGCAGATCCGCCGCGCGGTGGAGGAAAAGCGGGGCGGTCAGATCCTGCTGGTGCCGGAACAATACAGCCATGAGGCGGAGCGGGAGCTCTGCGCCGTCTGCGGGGACAGCCTCTCCCTCTATGGCGAGGTGTTCAGCTTTACGGGCTTGGCCCGGCGTCTGACCAGCCGCCTGGGCGGCGGCGCAGCCCAGAGCCTGGATAAAGGCGGGCGGCTTTTGTGCATGGCCCTGGCTCTCAATCAGGTGGGCGCCCGGCTGCGGGTCTATACCGCAGCGGCGCGGAAGGTGGAGCTGCAGACCATGCTGCTGGGGGCGCTGGACGAGCTGAAAAGCGCCTGCGTCTCCGCCGAGCGGCTGGAGCAAGCCGCCCGGCAGGTGGACGACAGCCTGGGGGATAAGCTCCACGACCTGGCGCTGATCTGCGCGGCCTACGACGCGGTGGTGGCCAAGGGCCGGGCCGATCCGGCGGACCGCCTGAGTGTGCTGGCCGAACAGATCCCGGAGAGCGCTCTGAATGAGACGAGCAGCGTCTATGTGGACGGCTTTATCGACTTTACCTATCAGGAGCAGGCCGTTCTGCAGGCTCTGCTGCGGAAAAACGTGGATCTCACGGTCTGCCTCACGGTGGACGATCTGGACGGCAACAACGAGCTCTACGCCCTCTCCCGCGTCTCGGCGGGGCGGCTGCTCCGACAGGCGCGGGAGCTGGGGGTCGAGGCGGACGTGCGCTATCTGCAGCCGAAGGGGGACAAGGCCCCGGCCCTCCACTGGTTCTCGGAGGAGATGTTCCGCTACGGCTCCGCCCGCTGGCAGGGCGGGGAGGCCCCGGTCCGGCTGGTGCTGGCGGAGAGCCGCAGCGCCGAGTGCGAGGCCGCGGCGGCGGAGATTTTGCGCCTGGTACGGGACGAGGGCTGCCGCTGGCGGGAGATCGCCGTGGCAGTGCGCGGCTTCGAGGACTATCGCGGTACGCTGGAGAGCGTGTTCCGCCACTATGGCGTGCCCCTCTTTACTACCCGCCGCAGCGAACTGCTGGCCAAGCCCCTGCCCGCGCTCATCTCCCTGGCCTATGAGATCCTGGAAGGGGCCTGGGAGGTGGACGACGTAATCAGCGCCCTGCGCACCGGGCTCACGGGCCTGAACGCGGAGGAGAGCGACCAGCTCATCAACTACATCTATAAATGGCAGCTGCGCGGCTGGGCCTGGGAGCGCCCGGGCGATTGGCGGCAGCATCCCGAGGGCTACGGCGCGGCCTTTGACGAGAGCGCCGAGGAGCGTCTGGGACAGATCAACGCCCTGCGCCGCCGCTTTGCCGAACCGCTCCTGCGCTTTGCCGAGCGCTCCGCCCTGGCCCATACGGCCGAGGGACAGGCCGCGGCCCTCAGCGCGCTGCTGGCCGACTGGCGTCTGCCGGAGCAATTGGAGGCGCGGGAGGAAGCGCTGCTGGCCTCCGGCCAGGCGGAGCTGGCGGCGGAGTACAGCCAGCTCTGGGATCTGATCGTGGGCGCGCTGGAGCAGTGCGCCGCGATCCTGGGCACGACGCCGATGGAGCGGGGCGACTTCGGGCGCCTCTTTACCCGCATGCTCTCCCAGTATGACATCGGGCTGATCCCGGTCTCGCTGGACCGGGTCTCGGCCGGCGACTTTGACCGCATGCGCCGCCGCCGTATCCGGCATCTGCTGGTGCTGGGCTGCAGTGACGACCGCATCCCCCGCACGGAGGAGAACGCCTCCATGTTCGACAGCGAGGAGCGGGAGCGGCTTTTGAGTCTGGAGATCGATCTGGGCGGCGGGGAGAGTGAGCTCTGGCGGGAGTTTTCTCTGCTCTACGCGGTGCTGACCCTGCCCTCGGAGAGCCTGTATCTCAGCTGCCCGGTCTGCGGTGAGGACGGGGAGGCCTTACGCCCGGCCTTCGTCTTTAACCGGGCCAAAGTGCTTTTTGACAAGAGCCCCCGGAGCGCGACGCTGGAGGAAGCGCGCCTGGCCGCGGCGGCGCCGGCTTTGAGCCTGGCCGCCCACGCGGTCCGGGGCGGGTCGCCCCGCGCCGCGGCCGCCGCGGCCTGGTTCCGGGAGACGGAACCGGCCCGCTTTCAGCGCCTGGAGGAGGCCGCCGCCATGAGCCGCGGGCGCCTCTCCCTCCGGGCGGTGGAGGCCCTGTACGGTCCCCGGCTCCGGCTGAGCGCCTCGCGCATCGACCGCTTTGCCTCCTGCCGCTATTCCTATTTCTGCCAGTACGGCCTGCGGGCCAAGCCCTATGAGCCCGCCGGCTTCAAGCCGCCGGAGATCGGCACCTTTATGCACTATGTGCTGGAGCACACGGCCCGGGAGGCGAAGGAGCGGGGCGGCTTTGCCGCCATTACGGACGAGGAGCTGCACGCCATGACCGACCGCTTTGTGGCCGACTACGTCCATGAGGAGCTCAACGACTTCCGGGAGAAGTCCAAGCGCTTTGTCCACCTCTTTAAGCGCCTGTGCCTGGATGTGCACCGGGTGGTGCTGGACATGGCGCAGGAGCTGCGGCGCTCGGATTTCGTGCCCCTGGACTTTGAGCTGGACTTCTCCAGGGCCGACGAGCTGCGCCCGGTGGAGCTGGGCGAGGGGGAGGGCGCCATGACCCTCACCGGCATTGCCGACCGGGTGGACGGCTGGCTCCACGAAGGGAAGCTCTACCTGCGCGTGGTGGACTATAAGACCGGCAAAAAGGCCTTCTCTCTCTCGGACGTCTGGTACGGGATGGGGCTGCAGATGCTGCTCTATCTCTTCGCGCTCCAGACCGACGGGCCGGAGCGCTACGGGGAGGAGATCCGGCCCGCCGGGGTCATGTACGTTCCGGCCCGCAGCTCCCTGGTCAAGCTGGAGCGGGATGCGGGGAGCGAGGAGATCGAGGCGCAGCGGAGCAAAGAGCTGCGCCGCAGCGGCCTGGCCCTGGACGATCCCGCGCTGCTGGAGGCCTGGGAAAAGGGCGAGGACAAGCGCTATATCCCGGTGAAGTTCAAAAACGGCGCGGCGAACTCCGATAACGTGGCCTCGCTGGAGATGCTGGGCCTGCTGGCCCGGCACATCCGCGGCAGCCTGAGCGAGATGGCCCGGGAGCTGCGCCGCGGCAGCATCGAGGCCGATCCCTTCTACCGCAGTCAGGAGGAAAACGCCTGCCTGACCTGCGATTACTTTGACGCCTGCCATTTCTCCGAGGGAGAAAACGGCGAGCAGAGACGCTTCCTGCCCAAGATCCCCGAAAAGCGGGTCTGGGACAAGATGCGGCAGCGCTGGACCCCGGCCGAACCGGGAGAAAGGGAGGAAAGCGATGGCTGAGTTCAAACCCACCCCCTCACAGGAGCTTGCCATCCATACGCGCGGCAGTGCGGTGCTCATCTCCGCCGGCGCGGGCAGCGGCAAGACCAAGGTGCTGACCGAGCGGCTGATGGCCTGGCTTCAGGACGAGGAGTACCCCGCCGACCTGGACAGCTTCCTGATCATCACCTTTACCCGGGCCGCCGCGGGCGAGCTGCGCGGGCGGATCATGGAGGAGCTCGCCGCCGCCCTGGCCGCCGACCCGGGCAACAGGCATCTGCGCCGCCAGAGCGCCCTGTGCCGCCGGGCGCAGATCGGCACGATCCACAGCTTCTGCGCCGCTCTCCTGCGGGAGAACAGCCATCTGGCAGGGCTGAGCCCGGATTTCAAGATTGCCGACGAGGACCGGGCCGAGGCCATGCGCACCGCCGCGCTGGAGCGTACGCTGGAGCGCTGTTACGAAACGCCGGAGGCGATCCCCGGTTTCCTGCAGCTGGCCGACACCGTGGGCGCCGGGCGGGACGACAGCCGTCTGGCCGCGCTGGTG
>OCVV011330109.1_pt1 | contig 16553 bp, 15 predicted proteins | sample 1539721 | NCBI WGS metagenome assembly OCVV01 (sample SAMN02144230, study PRJEB22623) | gut metagenome | biome: sheep rumen | host: Ovis aries | place: New Zealand | reverse complement strand
AAGGAAAAAGCGAGAATGGAAAAAGAGCTCGCCAACGCCGAAAAGCAGCTGGCCGGCCAGATCGCAAAGCTTTCCAACGAGAATTTCGTCACGAGAGCGCCGGAGAACGTCGTCAACGCCGAGCGTGAGAAAAAAGCCAAGCTCGAGGCGCTGATCGAAAACCTCAAGGCGTCAATTGCAGGCTTGGGTCTGTAAAATAATCATGGGCGACGGTATTTGACAAAAGCTGCCGTAACAAACGCATATAATGGCATCGCACAAAAGTGCGGTGCCATTTTTATTTTGGAGTGGAGCTATATGAAATATGCAGCGTCATTTTCCTCCGGGCGTCTAACGGTCTATCTGTCCGGCGAACTCGATCATCATGAGGCCGGAGGCGTGATCCAGACGATCGGAGAACTGATAGAAGACAACATGCCACGGGAGTGTGCGATAGACCTTTCGGAGCTTAGATTTATGGATTCGTCCGGAATCGCTGTTATTATCAGCGCGGGGAGAAAAATGAGGACGCTCGGCGGACGTGTGATTGTGGAGAATCCACAGGAGCAGGCGAGAAAAGTGCTCGAGACATCTGGGATCGAAAGGCTGATAGCCGTTGGTTCCCACATTTGAGAGGAAGATAACATGAAGGAACAAAACTACATAAAACTGGAATTTCCGAGCAGAAGCAGCAACGAATTTTTTGCACGCAGCGCGGCGGCCGCCTTTGCGGCACAGCTTGATCCTACCCTGGAAGAACTTGGCGACGTCAAAACGGCCGTTTCTGAGGCCGTAACAAATGCGATCGTTCATGCCTATCCCGATGAGATCGGCCGTATTGTCATGCGGCTGCGGATCCTGGGCGGGAACACGCTCGAGATCATGGTCAAGGATTTCGGAAAGGGGATCGAAAACATCGAAGAGGCTCGAAAGCCTCTCTTCACAACAGGCGGGAGCGAGCGCAGCGGTATGGGCTTTACGATCATGGAGAGCTTTATGGACAAGCTTCGCGTCCGCTCTGCTCCGGGAAAGGGAACAACGGTCGTGATGCAGCGCGCGATCCGGCTGCGCGTCGGAAAGCGATGAGCGACGAGATCTATTCTGATATCAAGCTTGCGCAAAAAGGAGATAAACAGCGGGCGGAAAAAATCGTCGAGGAAAACGCGGGACTGATCTGGAGCGTTGTCCGACGCTTTTTGGGACGCGGGGTCGATGCGGATGATCTTTATCAGCTGGGTTGCATGGGGCTCCTGAAGGCTATCGACGGATTCGATGAGAGCTTCGGAACGCGTTTTTCAACATATGCCGTACCAAAGATATCCGGAGAGATCAGACGCTTTCTTCGCGATGACGGTGCCATTAAGGTCAGCCGCGGCATCAAGGAGCAGGCGACCCAGATCCGCGCGGCACGCAACATGTTGGAACAGCGCATTGGGAGAGAACCTACGCTTTCTGAACTGGAATGGGAGACCGGGATCAGCGCAGAGGATATCGTCTATGCTGAGACGGCGACCGGACCGGCGGAAAGCTTGCAGAAGGAGAGTGGCGAAGACGGTTTTTCGCTGGAGCTTGTTTTAGGAGACTATGGCGCGGAAGAAAAAATGCTGGAACGCGTTGCTCTTAAAAGTGCGATCGATCACTTGCCGGAGCGCGAGCGTCAGGTGATTGCGCTGCGTTTTTTCCATGGGATGACCCAGCAGAACTGTGCCCGTGTGCTGCACGTGTCACAGGTGCAGATCTCAAGACTTGAGCGCCGGGCGATCGATGCACTTCGAGAGCTTTTGAAAGAATCAACAGGTTGAACGCCGGGAGAAATGAAAACTCCCGGCGCTCTTTTTGTGCTTGTGAAAGGCAGGGCTTTGTGTTAAAATCGCTGACATGGACGATTTTACAAAGAGATTTGTCGAGGCACGCAAAAACGTCGTGCGCTCTGACTTTGAAAAACTGAATAACAAACAGCTGGAGGCTGTTCTGGCAACCGAAGGACCGCTTCTGATTCTCGCCGGCGCCGGAAGTGGCAAGACGACCGTTTTGATCAATCGAATCGCCAATCTTTTAAAATACGGCTGCGCTTCCGACAGCGACCGTCTGCCGGACGGGGCGGATGAGGAGATGCTGAAAAAGCTTCTGCAGGGCGGTGAGGAGGCAAAAGAGCTTGCCGCGCTTGACCCCGTCCCCCCCTGGAGGATCCTGGCCATTACCTTTACCAACAAGGCCGCGGGAGAGCTCAAAGACCGTCTCGAGCGTATGCTCGGCGAAGAGGCGGGCGATATCTGGGCCTGCACTTTTCACTCGGCCTGTGTGCGGATGCTGAGAAGAGACGCGGAAAAGCTTGGTTTCCCGAGCAATTTTACGATCTATGACACCTCCGACAGCCAGAGTCTTGCCAAAAAGATCATCAAGGACATGGATCTTGATGAAAAATCCTTCGCCTATAAATCCGTTTTAAGCGAGATCAGCCGCGCGAAGGACGGCGGTGTCTCGGCTGGAGAGTATCTCAAGCAGGCGCAGGCGATCGGCGATATCCGCCGCATCAAGATCGGTCAGATCTATACGGAATACATGCGCAGGATGTTTGCCGCCGGTGCGATGGACTTTGACGATCTGCTCTTCTTCACTGTGAAGCTCTTGCATGAGGATGAAGAGGTGCGCAGCTATTGGCAGCGCCGCTTCCAGTATGTCCTGATCGACGAGTATCAAGACACCAACCGTTTGCAGTACCAGTTTGCTGCACTCGTTTCCGGCGGGTGGGGGAATATCTGCGTCGTCGGCGACGATGACCAGAGCATTTACAAATTCCGCGGCGCCACGATCGAGAATATCCTCTCCTTTGAAGATGAGTATAAAAACTGCCGCGTGATCCGTCTCGAGCAGAACTACCGCAGCACCGGTCAGATCCTGGACGCTGCCAATGCCGTCATCCGCAACAACAAGGGGCGTAAAGGCAAGGAGCTTTGGACCAACAGCGACAGAGGCGAGCCGATCGAGCTATATGTCGCGGACAATGAAAACGACGAGGCGCAGTACGTTGCCTCGAAGATCATGGCGGATTACGGCCACGGTGCCAATTGGCGCGATCATGCCGTACTCTATCGCATGAACGCCCAGTCGAACCAGCTTGAATACGCCTTCAAGCGCAACGGCATACCGTATCGCATCATCGGCGGCACCCGCTTCTTTGACCGCGCCGAGATCAAGGACATGCTCGCGTATTTGAACGTGATCGCAGTCCCGGGCGACGATCTGCGTCTGACGCGCATCGTCAACAACCCGCCGCGCGGCATCGGCGCCAAGAGCGTGGAGACAGCGCTTGATCTTGCGCACCAGAACAACACGACGCTCTTTGATATTCTTGACAGAGCAGACAGCTTTCCGGAACTGAGCCGCAGTGCGCTGAAGATGCGCGAGTTTACCAATATGATCAAGGCACTGCGGTCATTTTCCGAGAACAATACGCCCGATCTTCTGCTCGACGAGCTGTTTGAAAAGAGCGGCTATCTCCATATGCTCGAGGAGAAAAACACGGTCGAGGACACGGCGCGTGCCGAGAACGTGCGAGAGCTGAAAACGAGCATCCTTACCTATATGAAAGAGTCGGGCGACCAGACCCTCGCCGGATTTCTCGCGGATGTTGCACTATACACCGACCTTGATAACTATGACAAGGACGCAGACAGTGTCGTAATGATGACGATCCACAGCGCAAAGGGTCTCGAATTCAAGACGGTATTCCTGGTCGGGCTTGAGGAAACGATCTTCCCCGGTCTTCGCGCCATCGGCGAGGAGGATGAGATGGAAGAGGAAAGGCGTCTTTGCTATGTTGCGATCACACGCGCCAAGGAAAAGCTGCACCTTGTCTGCGCCCGCCAGCGTATGATCTTCGGCCGGACGAATACGAACAAGGTCTCGCGTTTTGTCGATGAGATCCCGCCCGAGCTGATCGCGAGCAAGAACATCCCCAAGGGCTTTGATTATCATGAGCGCCGCGAAACGCTCGGCTTTGAGCCGCCGCGATACACGGCGGCTCCCGGCCGCAAGACAAATCCATATGCCTTCCGACCCGCTCCGCAGAAAATGACGGAAAAGGCTACGCCGGAATTCAAGGTCGGCGATCATGTCAAGCACAAAGCCTTCGGCTCCGGCGAGATCGTGAAGATGACGCCGATGGGCGGTGATTATCTCATCGAGGTCGTGTTCGACGGCTCTGTAACGAAAAAACTGATGCTGCGCGCTGCTGCCCAGCACATGGAAAAAACATCGGATTGAAAGTTGCCTGAAATATGCCCTGCTCTGCGCAGGGCATGTTCTTTAAAAGCAAGGAGCGGCGTATGCGCTATGTAAGACCTTCTTTTTATGACAGCTTTTCCTGCATCGGAGGGGCGTGTCATCACAACTGCTGTATCGGCTGGGAGATCGATGTTGACGACGAGACTGCAGACCTGTACGCATCTATCGGCGGAGAATTTGGCAACGAGCTTTCGGAAAAAATCACGAGCGAAGGCGGGCGCCATTTTCGCCTCCAACCGGACGGGCGTTGTCCGTTCCTCAATGAACACAATCTTTGTCGGATCATTTTGACGCTCGGCGAGGATGCGCTTTGTGATATCTGCGCACTGCACCCTCGCTTTTTCAACAGCTTCCCTGGACGGGAAGAAGCAGGACTGGGACTTTGCTGTGAGGAGGCTGTTCGACTCCTTCTGCATTCACCGGACGGCTTCCGGCTTGTGGAAGAAGAGAACGAAGAGATTGAGAAAACGAACGAATGGACAGAGCGTCTGGCCGAAATCCGTAAAGAAATGCTATTGGAACTCTCGGCTGAAGACAAGTCGTTTTCGGAATGTCTCTTGAACTGTTGCGCAAGCGTAAACATTTCAGAGCTCTCATTCGATCTGAAAGAGTGGATCCCGTTTTTCCGGTCACTTGAGCGAATGGATCCGGTCTGGGATCTTATGCTTGACAAGATGGAAGAGATCACGTATCCCAATCGATGGGAAGAGCAGATTTCCGATCCACGATACGGAAGTATCCTATCTTATTTCATTTTCCGCCATTTTTTGATCGCGAAAGACCCTTCCGAGGCTAAAACGATATTTGCCTTCTGCGCACTTGGTACCTGTCTGATCGCGGGGCTCGACTGGGCCGATCCACTCCGAGCGGATGAGCACGTTCGACTTTACAGCGCCGAGATCGAGTATTCCGATGAAAATGTGGAGAGAATCTGTACAAAGCTGCGAGAACGATTTGCTTTTGATAACATCCTATGATATTATAATTAATTAGAGAATTTTTACTTAAAGGAAGAAGCCCATGTTACTGAATCAGGAACAGATCAACCGCAGACGAACCTTTGCGATCATCTCTCACCCGGACGCCGGAAAAACCACACTGACGGAAAAACTGCTGCTCTACGGCGGGGCGATCCAGCTTGCCGGCTCGGTCAAAGGAAAAGCAACGGCGCGCCATGCCGTTTCCGACTGGATGGAGCTTGAAAAGCAGAGAGGGATTTCCATCACCTCGTCCGTCATGCAGTTTGAATATGAAGGCTATTGTATCAATATTCTAGACACGCCCGGTCACCAGGATTTTTCGGAGGATACCTACCGCACCCTGATGGCAGCCGACTCCGCCGTTATGGTGATCGACGCGGCTAAGGGTATTGAGCCGCAGACACGAAAGCTCTTTAAGATCTGCGCGATGCGCCATATTCCGATCTTCACCTTTATCAACAAGCTTGACCGTGAGGCGCGCAGCCCTTACGAGCTGATGGAGGAACTGGAAAACGAGTTCGGTATCGGTACCTATCCGATGAATTGGCCGATTGGCTGCGGGCAGGAATTCAAAGGCGTATATGACCGGGAAAAACGCGAGATCCTGGCTTTCACGGACTTCCACCGCGGTCAGAACAAGATCAAGGCGATCGAATGCACGCTCGATGAGACGGAAAAGCTCGATGAACTCATCGGCGAGAAGCTGAGAAGGGTTCTCTCCGACGATATCGAGCTTCTTGACGGCGCCGGGTACGATTTTGATATCAATGAAGTCCGCGCGGGACGGCTCAGTCCTGTGTTTTTTGGCTCCGCTCTCAACAACTTCGGCGTCGAGCCGTTTCTGGAGAGCTTTCTGCACATGACGATGCCACCCCTGCCGCGCGTTTCGGAGGACGATGTCATCGATCCCTTCGACGATCGCTTTTCAGCCTTTGTTTTCAAGATCCAGGCCAACATGAACAAAGCGCACCGCGACCGGATCGCGTTTATGCGCATCTGCTCCGGCCGCTTTGAACGAGACAGGGAATACTTCCACGTCCAGGGCGGAAAAGCCCTGCGGCTTGCACAGCCGCAGCAGCTGATGGCACAGGAGCGCGCCGTGATCGACGAGGCTTTTGCCGGCGATATCATCGGCGTGTTCGATCCCGGCATCTTTTCCATCGGCGACACGATTTGCGAAAAGGGTATGAATGTCCGCTTTGAAGGGATCCCGACCTTTGCTCCGGAACATTTCGCCGGTGTCGAGCGTGTCGATACCATGAAGCGCAAGCAATTTGAAAAGGGCATCATGCAGATCGCCCAGGAGGGCGCGATACAGATCTTCCACGAGCCATATACCGGCGTCGAGGAAGTCATCGTCGGCGTTGTCGGTGTTTTGCAGTTCGAAGTACTGGAATATCGCCTGAAAACGGAATATGGCGTCGATATCCGCCGCAGATCCATGCCCTATGAGGTCGTGCGCTGGGTCGAGAATGAGAACATCGACATCAACTCGCTGAATCTCACAAGCGATACCAAGTGGGTACAGGACTTTCGCGGAAATAATCTGCTCCTCTTTACATCGGAGTGGTGTGTGAATTGGGCGCTTCAGAAAAACGAAGGCTTATCCCTGCGTGAATTCAACAGAGAATAAGATGGGAGCGTGCTGAAAAATGGCGAATAAGATCATCATTGATATTTTCAAAGAAAAGAAAGCGGAGGACTTTACCGCAGCCCTTGCTTCACCAGACAGCAAGGCCGGTTCGGGGAGCGCGGCTGCTTATATGGCCGCCATGGGCAACGCGCTGGTTGAGCGCGTTGCAAAATCCTGCCTGGAGAAGGACGAGGGAAACGAGCGCCTCGAATATATCGTCCGAAACGCTGAGATCCTGCGCAGTTATATGGTCAATCTGATTGACGAAAACATCAAGGCGAAGCGGCCGATCAGCCGCGCCAGAAAAGAAGGCGGGGCGCGTGAGATCGAAGCTTCGATACAGACCGCAAGCTGCATCGAAGCGGAGATCGTCAACATGGCAAAGCCCACGCTGGAGTTTATCGAGGAGCTGTCCGCTCTCTGCGCAGAGGAATATAAGCATACCCTGCAGGAGGCCGCTGAACTTATCATGACATCCTGCCGTGTTTCCCAAAGCGTGATCCTGTTCTATGCCGCACTGAGCACCGACGATACTTATCGGTATGTCACCAGACGGGAGAATGAGATATTCCTGTCCGAACGTGAGGATCTTTACGCGAGCATCTCGGAAAAACTCAAGTAAATAAGAATTCTTAAACCTGTTTCCGTCGCGCTTGCAGCAACTTGTCAGTGCAGGCGATGGTGTGTATACTTGATCTGTCAAACAGGAGGGCGAGCATGGTAAACGATAAGATCGAAAAGCTGAAAGAGATCGTCCGCGATAGCAACAACATTGTCTTTTTCGGCGGTGCCGGCGTCAGCACGGAAAGCGGGATCCCTGATTTCAGAAGCGTAGACGGCCTGTACAATCAGCAGTGGAACTATCCGCCTGAGACCATTCTGAGCCACAGCTTTTTTACGCGCGACCCTGAGGAGTATTATCGGTTCCACCGCGCTAAGCTTGTCGTGGAGGGCGTAAAACCGAATCGTGCTCATTTGCGTCTGGCCTCGCTTGAACGCGAGGGGAAACTGCGTGCCGTTATCACACAGAATATCGACGGCCTGCACCAGGCTGCCGGCAGCAAAAAAGTGCTGGAGCTGCACGGGAGCATCCTGCGCGCGTATTGCTCCAAATGCCGCAAGCCGTATCCTGCCGATGTCATCAACTACGGCACCGGTGTACCACGCTGCAGCTGCGGCGGGGTGATCCGTCCGGACATCGTTTTGTATGAAGAAGGGCTTGATGAGGATATACTTTCTCAGTCGATCTCGTACATTCGGAATGCGGATGTGCTGATCGTAGGCGGTACATCGCTGAACGTGTATCCGGCGGCCGGGCTGATCAATTATTACCGGGGAAATAAACTCGTCCTTGTAAATCTGAGCGAAACGCCCTATGACAGTTATGCCGATCTCGTGATCCACGAAAAGATCGGGGAGGTTTTTGATCAGATATGAAGCGTTTGCGCGTTCTTGGGATCGGGATCGATCAGATAAGCCCTGATGAGGCGGTCGAGCTTGCCCTGGACGCGATGGATAAACGCGAAGGCAAATATGTCGTCACCCCAAATTCCGAGTTCCTGCTCTGCGCGACGAAAAACAAACGGCTGCGAAGCGCGGCGGAAAAAGCGTTTCTCTCCCTGCCGGACAGCATTGGCGTTCTTGTCGTGGCTCACATTCTCGGCATTTCTCTTCGTGAGAGGATTCCCGGCATCGATTTTGCCGAGACGCTTCTCAAGATAATGGGGAAAAGAGGAAAAAGTGTCTTTCTCCTCGGCGCAAAAAAGGGGATCGCTGAAAAGGCTGCCGCGAGAGCAGGCAAAAAATATCCCGGTCTAGTGATTGCCGGAATGAACGACGGTTATTATGCGCCGTGTGACGAGGAAAAGCTGCTTGAGAGAATAAACGCCGCGTCTCCCGATCTCCTGATCGTCTGCCTCGGCTCTCCAAGACAGGAATTGTGGATGTACAAAAACGCCGTGCGTCTTCGCGTCGGCTTGATGGCGGGGCTTGGCGGAACCATGAACGTCATGGCAGGTGCGGTAGATCGCGCGCCTTTAAAATGGCGAAGAGCCGGCCTTGAATGGCTCTACCGTACTATAAAAGAACCAAAACGCATCCTGCGGGTCCTGCGGATCCCGCTTGTTATTCTTGTATCACTGTGGTACAGGATCGGAGGAAAAGGAAATAAATGAGTAAGGGTAAGCTGATTGTTCTCGAGGGGATCGACGGCAGCGGAAAATCTGCCCAGTATCGCAGGATCTGTGAAAAACTGCAGCATGACGGCATTGCATACGACCACATTGTCTTCCCACGTTATGATAAAGACAGCAGTATGCTGATCCGTATGTATCTCTCCGGTGAATTCGGGGAGCATCCGAGCGATGTGAACGCCTATACCGCGTCGACCTTCTATGCTGTGGATCGCTTCGCATCGTTCAAGCAGGATTGGGGAAGGAAGTATCTCGACGGTGCGTTTATCCTCTCTGACCGCTACACGACTTCCAATGCCGTCCATCAGGGAAGCAAGCTCCCGGAGAACGAACTGAACGATTTCTTCGGCTGGCTGTCCGATCTGGAGTACATCAAAATGGGCCTGCCGAAGCCTGATCTTGTGATCTATCTTGACGTTGATATCGAGCTGTCGCTTGCCCGCATGCGTCGCAGACAGCAAAAGACCAACACTTCGGCCGACATACACGAGAAGGACATCGCATACTTAACGCGCTGCCTGAACACAGCGGATAAGGCGGCGGCGTTTTATGGCTGGCACAGGGTTCCGTATCTGAAAAACGGCGTGGAACGGAACATCGATGAAAAAAACGAGGAGATCTATCAGCTGATCCTTGACGAACTGAAAAAATAAAAAGGGTCTCCTTATGGAGACCCCCGATCTGGCTCAGCAGCCGCAGCCGCAGCCGTTGTTGTTGTCACAGCCGCAGTTGCAGCCGCAGCCGCAGCCGTTGCCATTCCAACCAAAGAGGATGATCAGAATGATGATCAGCCAGAGATAACTGTTGTTGCATCCGTTGCAGAACATGTTGTACCCTTTCTCCGCACTTGAAGATTTCCCGTTTGTGCCGTGCCTTGTACGGCAGACGCCGGCATACAAAAGCGGCTCTTTCCACCGCTCGCGCTATCCTATGCCGATTTGCGGAGACTTGACACACGAGACCCTCAGCGACAGGAGGTAAACCATGGCAGAAGAAATGGAAAAAATCAATGCGATCTTTCGGCTCCATGAGGAAAAGGAAAAGACCGCGTCTCAGAAAAAAATAGAGGACAGCGCTTTGCATACCGCGGCATCCAATACGGGAAAGACCGGATCAGCGCGTATGCAGCAAGCGTCGGAAGAACCCGTAGATCCAAACGACTATGATGAGGAAGACCTGACCGAGCGTGATTTTCAGCCTGTGCGGCGAAGCAGAGAATACCACTCCGGATGCCTCGGCGGTGTGATGTATTTTGTTTTCATTGCATGCGTCAGCATCATTCTGGCCTGCGTCGCCTGGATGTCTGCGGCTGATGCACTTGCGCTGAATAAGGATCTGTTTACGGCTGAGGTATCGCTTCCGTCGGATATTTTCACGTCCAAAACCGTTGAGATCCTTGATGAAAAGGGGAATGTAACCGGCACGAAGCGTGTTTCCAGCGCGGATATCAATTATGTCGCAGACGAACTGAAGTCTGCGGGTCTGATCCAGTATAAATGGCTCTTCAAGCTGTTCTGCAAGGTTTCAAAGGCAGACACGAAGATCGAGCCGGGTGAATATGAGCTTCGCTCCTCCTATGACTATCGCGCCCTGGTCGGAAAAATGCGCAAAAATTCCGGCGCGGCCGCAACCGTAAGCGTCACGATCCCGGAAGGCTATACCATGAGCCAGATCTTCTATCGTCTGGAAGAGAACGGGGTGTGCAGCTATGATGAGCTGATGGAGGCCGCAGCCAACGAAAACTTTGAATATTCTTTCCTCAGCGGGCTTGAGCCGGGCGATCCCTCTCGACTTGAAGGATTCCTTTTCCCGGATACCTATGAGTTTTACAAGAGCATGAGTGCGCCCAGTGCAATCAACAAATTTTTGCAGAATTTCTATGGCAAGCTGAATGCGGATGTGGAAAAACAGATCAGTGACAGAGGGCTGACGCTCCGCCAGGTCCTGGAGATCGCTTCTCTGATCGAACGTGAAGCGGCTAACGATGAGGAACGGCCGCTGATCGCTGCCGTTATCTACAATCGAATCCGTAACGGCTGGACGCTAGGTTTGGAGTCTTCAATCCTGTATATGCACCAGGATCACGAAGGAGCGCCGACCGCTGAAATGCTTGCGGAGGAGTCTCCCTATAACCTGATGATCAATACTGGTCTACCGCCCACGCCGATCTGTAACCCAGGCATGAGTTCGATTAATGCGGCGCTGGTCCCGGCCAACACAAACGATTTCTTCTTCACCCTTGACACCGCTACCGGAACGCATCGCTTCTTTGAAACGATGGACCAGTTCAATGCCTTCGTGGCCACGCAAGACTATGGCGGAGAAGGTTGAGCTGTTGTCGCCCGCGGGCGATTTGGAAAGATTGAGAATGGCGCTCCACTATGGCGCTGATGCGGTTTATCTCGCCGGACGCGAATTCGGCATGCGCTCTACCGCGGTCAGCTTTGACGACGAAACGCTCCTCGAGGGCGTTCGGGAAGCACATTCCGCCGGGGCAAGGCTGTATGTAACGTGCAACACGCTGCCGCGCGAGGATGAACTTAAAAGGCTTCCCGACTATCTGACGTTTCTTCAGGAAATCGGCGTGGATGCGCTGATCATTGCGGACCTCGGCGTGATGCGTCTTGCCCAAAAATACGCGCCGAAGCTGGGACTGCACGTCAGCACGCAGTTCGGTGTCATCAACAGCGAAACAGCCAACGTGCTCTATGACCTCGGCGCCGATACGGTTGTGCTCGCCCGGGAAACGCCGATTGAGGACATCAGAAAGATCCGCGCCGAAACGCCGAAGGATCTCAAGATCGAAGCATTCGTACACGGGGCTATGTGCGTTTCCTTCTCCGGGAGGTGTCTGCTTTCCAATTATATGACCGGGCGTGATGCCAACCGCGGTCAATGCGCGCAGCCGTGCCGGTGGAAGTATCATCTGGTGGAAGAAACGCGCCCGGGCGAATATTTTGAGATCACCGAGGACGGCGGCACCTACATTCTCAATTCCCGCGACATGTGCATGATTGAGCATATTCCAGAACTGATCGACGCCGGTATTACAAGCATGAAGATCGAGGGGCGGATGAAGTCCGCGTATTATACCGCCGTTGCCACGAACGCCTATCGTCATGCGATCAATGCGGCGCTGCGGGGAGAAGCTCTCGATTCGATCTGGGTCGAAGAAACACTGAAAATCCGCCACCGTCCGTATTCGACGGGCTTTTACTTCGGAATGCCCGGGCAGAGCTACGAACACACGAACTATACCTCAACATACGACGTTGCCGCGGTCGTGGAGACCTGCGACGATCAGGGGCGTGCTGTCGTGATCCAGCGCAACAAGTTTGCCGCCGGAGACAAACTTGAGCTTTTGCGAGCCGATGAAAAGCCTGTTGCATTTGTTGCTAGCGAACTTCAAGATGAAGAGGGAAGCACGATCACCGATGCGCGGCATCCGATGATGAAGGTGCGTATGCAGCTTCCCTGCAAGGCTGAACGTTTTGCGATCGTCAGGAAAGCGAAAGAAGAGCATTTTCCTTGACAAATCAAACGTTTGTGATAAAATCAAAACGAAAAACGGCTATGACGAAACGAGCCGGCAGCAAAAGCACTTCAGAGAGGGATCGGTTTGGTGCGAGATCCTGCGGCAGCTGTCGACAGCCACTTCCGAGCCTGCTTCGGATAACGGAGCCGCAAGCCTGCGTTACGGGCGCCGATGAGGCCGCATTGCGGCAAATCAGGGTGGTACAGCGAATTAACCTTCGCCCCTGCAAAAGGGGCGGAGGTATCTTTTTTTCTGCCACACATCAGGAGGACAACATGGAAAAATACGGACTGAATCAACTGAGAGAAATGTTTTTAAGCTTCTTTGAGACGAAGGATCACCTCCGTCTGCCGAGCTTTTCACTGATTCCGCAGAACGACAAATCTGTTCTGCTGATCAACGCCGGCATGACACCGATGAAGCCTTGGTTCAAGGGAGAAGAGGAGCCGCCGCGCCGCCGCGTCTGTACCTGCCAGAAGTGCATCCGGACGGGTGACATCGACAACGTCGGTCATACCGCGCGTCACGGCACCTATTTTGAAATGCTGGGCAACTTCTCGTTCGGTGATTATTTCAAGCATGAAGCGATCGCCTGGAGCTGGGAATTCCTGACCTCTCCGAAATGGGTCGGTCTCGATCCGAACAGACTGTATCCGTCTGTTTACGTGGACGACGACGAGGCTTGGAACATCTGGCATGATGAGATCGGCATCCCCGCCGAGCGCATCTTCCGCTTTGGCAAGGAGGACAACTTCTGGGAGCATGGCTCCGGCCCGTGCGGCCCCTGCTCTGAGATCTACTATGACCGCGGCGAGGAGTACGGCTGCGGCAAACCTGGCTGCACGGTCGGCTGCGACTGTGACCGGTATATGGAGGTCTGGAACAACGTATTCTCACAGTTTGACAACGACGGGCACAACAACTATACCGAGCTTAAGCAGAAAAACATCGACACAGGTATGGGGCTTGAGCGTCTGGCCGTCGTCTGCCAGGGCGTGAATTCGCTTTTTGAAGTCGACACGGTCATGAATATCACCAACAAAGTAAGCGAGCTGACGGGAGCTTACTATGGCAAGAGCGAAAAAATGGATGTGTCGCTGCGCGTGATCACCGACCATATCCGCTCGGCCACTTTCCTGATCAGCGACGGTGTACTGCCCTCGAATGAAGGCCGCGGTTATGTCCTACGCCGCCTGCTGCGTCGGGCTGCCCGTCACGGCAAGCTGCTTGGCGTGAACGACGCATTTCTTTACAAGATCGTTGATACTGTCATTCATGAAAACGAGTGCCAGTATCCCGAGCTTCGCGAGAAGCAGGATTATATCACCAAGGTCATCCGCACCGAGGAAGAGAGCTTTGACAAGACGATCGACGCCGGCATGAAGATCTTTTCCGATCTGCTTGCCGAGCATAAGACAAAAGGGGAGACCACCTTCTCCGGAGCTGACGCCTTCAAGCTTTACGACACATATGGCTTCCCGATCGATCTGACGATCGAAATGTGCGCCGACGAGGGAATGAGTGTCAATACCGATGAGTTCAAGGATCTGATGCAGCAGCAGCGCGTTCGCGCCCGTGAAGCGCGCAAGGCACTGGGAGACCTCGGCTGGGCAGGCGTTGAGTTCGGCAAATCTGTGCCGGACACGGTGTTTGTCGGATATGACAGGCATGAGTGCGAGGCGAAAGTGCTGGCTATCGTTTCTGAGGGCGGCCTTTGCGATGAGATCAGCGAGGGCAGCGAGGCTATCGTTGTGCTCGACCGCACCTGCCTTTATGCCGAGATGGGCGGCCAGCTGGGCGACCATGGCGAAATCAAGGGCAAAGGAAAATTCAAGGTCAACGACGTCCAGAAAAACAAGGGCGGCAAATATATGCACTACGGTGTGCTGGAAAGCGGCTCTCTTAAGGTCGGCGACAGTGTCACAGCTTCTGTTTGTGAAAAACGGCGCGGCGCGATCAGCCGCGCACACAGCGCGACGCATCTTCTCCACAGTGCGCTGAGAGAAGTGCTCGGAGACCACGTGCATCAGGCGGGTTCTCTTGTGGACCAGGATCTGCTTCGTTTTGACTTTACGCATTACGCGGCTATCACGCCCGAGGAACTTCGCAAGGTCGAGGACGCGGTGAATGCGGCGATCCTTGCGGGGTATCCGATCACAACGGAGGAAATGTCTGTCGACGAAGCGAAAAAGAGCGGCGCGACCGCGCTCTTCGGTGAAAAATACGGCAGCAGCGTTCGTGTCGTCAGTATGGGCGATTACAGCAAAGAGCTCTGCGGCGGAACGCATTTGAACAACACAGCGAAGGTCGGCGCGTTCCATATTCTTTCCGAGGGCTCGGTGGCTTCCGGCGTACGCAGGATCGAGGCCGTGACCGGTATGAAAACGCTTGATGTTTTACGCCGCGATATTGACAAGATCAATGAGCTTTCCGCGCTTTATAAATCCGCACCCGATCAGATCGTTGACCGTGCCCGCCAGCAGATGGACGAACTGCGTGAGGCGAAACGCACGATCGAACAATATAAGGCCAAGGAGTCGGCCGGCGGCGCTGACAGCATGCTTTCCGGCGCAAAAGAGATCGGTGGCCTGCATGTTGTGACGGCCAAGCAAAAAGAGCTTGACGCCAATGCGCTGCGTCAGCTTGGCGATGTGCTGCGAGACAAGGATCCTGCTGTCGTTGCGGTGATCGCGTCTGTCAGCGGCGAGAAGATCACACTTCAGTGTGTCTGCGGAAAGGACGCCGTTGCCAAGGGCGTTCGCGCCGGCGATATTATCAAGACGATCGCGCCTGTTATTTCCGGACGCGGCGGCGGCAAACCCGACTCTGCCATGGGCGGCGGCAGCGATCTCGGAAAACTGGATGAGGCACTCTCTGCGGTCGAGCAGTTCGTGTCCGGTAAAATCTGAAAGGAGAAAAAGAAATGCTGAACGATTGCCTTTTCTGTGCCATTCCGGCGGGAGAGATCCCCAGTGACAAGGTGTATGAGGACGAATATGTTTTTGCCTTCCGGGACATCAACCCCCAGGCACCCGTTCATATTCTCGTTGTGCCGAAGGTGCATATAGCCTGTGCGCAGGAGATCGATGAGAAGAATTCCATCTATGTTGCGAAATGCTTTGAAGCGATCGCCAAAATCGCAAAAGCAGAGGGCCTGGATAACGGTTATCGCGTCGTGAACAATTGCGGCGCGGACGGAGGCCAGAGCGTGATGCATCTCCATTTCCACCTCATCGGAGGAAAGAAGTTCCCCGAAACGATCATCTGAAGATATAACGACACAGGACCCGCATACGTTTTCAGGCAATGTGTGTGGGTCCTGTGTGCGATCATGGGAGCGGCTGTATGCGAAAACTTGCGATAGCGGCTTTTGCTTTTTCCGCGGCGGTGTATGCGGCCAACTATTGTTTCTCGCGATCTTCCGTGATTTACGCTGTGGTTTTCTGTGCTTTTATCGGTGCTGCGGTCCTGGGGATCCGGCTGAAAAGCCTGAAAGGGATCGTGATCGCAGCGTTTGCCGCGGCCGTCGGCTTTGTCAGCTTTGCCGCGCATTACGATCTTACGACGGAGAAAGCACATTCGCTTTCCGGCAGTACGGAGAGCGTGCGCTTTGTCCTGATCGCTTCACCGCAGGAATATGAAACCTATACCAGCGCGGAGGTCCGCCTCGAAAGAGAAGGATTGCCGCGTCTGAAGTGCATCTTTTATGACAGCGAAAAAGAGCTTGGACGCTATTCCTGCGGCGATGTGCTTACAGCAAAGGTGAAGCTGTCCGCGGCCGATGTTCGTTACGGAGCGCGTACCGATCGATACACCGCCAAAGATGTTTATCTGACGGGCAATGTCAAAGGCATGATCCTTAAGATCGGACACAAATCCTCGCTTGTTTCTTTGGCTTCTGCTGTCAGCGGCGCGATCAGTCGTCGCGTAGATTCGATCTTTCCTGC
>OCVV012876142.1_pt1 | contig 16554 bp, 7 predicted proteins | sample 1539721 | NCBI WGS metagenome assembly OCVV01 (sample SAMN02144230, study PRJEB22623) | gut metagenome | biome: sheep rumen | host: Ovis aries | place: New Zealand | reverse complement strand
TGGAAGGATGGGTGAGTGGCTGAAACCAGCAGTTTGCTAAACTGCCGTACGGGTTCCCGTACCGGGGGTTCGAATCCCCCTCCTTCCGCAACCGTGGGGATTTCCTTTGAGAGCACCTTTGACATGTTGGTCGATTCATCTAATGGTTAGGATACAAGATTCTCAATCTTGGCATAGGGGTTCGATTCCCCTATCGACTACAAACAATCCCTTGCAAATGCCTATTTGCAGGGGATTTTACTTTCTTAGGGTGTAAATTAAGGTGTTAATCAGCGAAATCTCTGTGTTTACCAAATTACTGCATGCGGGTTGCGAAGCCCCGGGCTCCGTGGGTCGAAGGTGCCGCCTCCGTGGGGCGAAGCCCTGGGCTTCAAGGGTTGAAGGTACGGGCTTCGTGGGGCATGGGGATTATCCCTAAGGGTCTTGGGGATAGTTCCTTTACCCCCTAAAGGATGCCTTGCGTCACCCATAGGAGATATCGGAGTGCCCCCTTAGGAGGTATCGGAATGAATGATAAACTATATCTTTGTCAAAAGGATGCGTTAATCGTAATGAAAACAGGCTTTAGTCGGTAGGAAAGTGGGCTTTAGTCGGTAGGAAAACAGGCTTCAGTCGGTAAGAAAGTGGGCTTCAGTCGGTAACAGATTTTTTTATGAATTTCGCAAAAACATATAACCTTATAACATGACAGGGCGCAAACCCCGATAACCAGAGGCTTTAAAGCATGTTATATGTTTGCTGAACATATAACATACATATAACATGCTTCTCACCAAAATGTTATATGTATGTTACATGTATGTTACATGTTTGAGCAACATGTAACATGGCTCAATCCCTTTGCACAAGGGCATTTGAATCACATTATGTTATATGGTTATATGTTTTTGCGAAATCCGTAAGTGTTCTTTGAATTTCTGATACTCCTGTTAAATAATACGAGTAACTTATTAAGCAATACGAGTATCATAATTTTTATTCCGATGCTCGGAATAAACAATACGACTGGCAGAATTTTCACTCCGCCAGTCGTATTGCTATATAAATCACCACTCTTTCCTATGCCGCTGTCGCGGCTAAAATAGATAAAAAGGTGAATAGTTTAAAAAGCGAGGACGGGGCGAACACGGGAGTCACCACTATGCAAAAATCTTATTCCTTAAAATGCTGAACAGTCGGTTGCCTATTTTGTTACGAGGCAACAGGTCGGCAGCACGGAGCAGTAACTGCTGACGTGGATGATGGCGCCACGAGAGGGCATGCTGGAAGCGACGGGATATTTCACGAAGACGGGGTGTCTTTTCCATAAGGACATAGGTGAAGCAGAACCTCGTAAAGTACAGGTTTGCCTCTCGCATTTCGTCGCCAGTGGTAAAATGCGAGGATATGATGTCGCATACCTTCATGGCATGTTGCTGGCGTGTCTCCAGTCTGGTGCCATAGGTGATGGAGTCGGGTCTGTAATAATAGTAATAGGTAATCTGGGGGATGATATACACATGCTGCAGGTGTTTCATCTCGAAGAAACTCCACAGGACATCCTCCCATATCATCCCCTCCTCGAAGCGCAGCCGGTGGCGGTTGATGAAGTCACGGCTGGTCAGCTTGTTCCATGCTGCTGGTGGAATAGGGCGTGGCGGGTTCAGGAAAAGGTCGCGCACAGCCTCCCTGGTCGGATAGTCCGTCTCTTTCCATGGTGCTGGCTGCCGCTTGCGCTTCGGCATCTCGACATCGGAGAAATACCGAAAGCCACCCATCACCATTTCGATACCAGGGTCTCTCTGTATGGGAACCATCAGGTGTTCCACGCAGTCGTCACTCAACATGTCGTCGCTGTCAACAAAGAGCAGGAAATCGCCCTCGGCAGCCTCTATTCCAGTGTTGCGCGCAGCTGATAGTCCCCTGTTCCGTTCATGGTGCAGGATGCGGAACCGGATGTTCCCTTCATACTCAGCAATCATCCGCTCACATTTCTCGATGCTGTCATCCTCCGTTGCATCATCCACCAGGATGCATTCAAAGTCACTGAATGTCTGCTGCATCACTGACCGTAGGCACCGCTCCACATAGGCGGATACCTGATAAACGGGAATAATTACCGAGATTTTCATAGCGTGCCACTTTGTTTTGTGTGCCAAAGTTACGATAAAATTCTGAATCAGCAATGCTTTTGTCATGATTAATAGGAGCATAACAAGAAAATTTTGTACCTTTGCATCATGAATCAAGACACAAAAACTCCTCATCCCCTGGTGGCTGTCATCCCCGTGGTGATACTCATCGCTTTCCTCGCCACTGCCATATCCCTGTTCGGCAGTGACTCGCTGAGCGGTGGCAGTCAGATTGCCCTGCTGATGGGTATGGCGGTCTGTGTCAGTATCTCCATGGCGATATACCGCACACCATGGCGGGTCTTCGAACAACAGATCAAGAAGACGTTGGGAGAGGTGTCCATCACGTTGCTTATCCTGCTCTGTGTGGGCATGCTGTCCGGTTCATGGATGATCAGCGGTATCGTCCCTACCTTAATATATTATGGGGTACAGATCATGTCACCCCAGTTCTTCCTCGTGTCGGCAAGCATCATCTGCGCACTGGTGTCGCTGTTGTCGGGCAGTTCATGGACCACGATAGCCACTATCGGTGTCGCCCTGCTGGGAATCGGTCATGCGTTGGATGTCTCGGAGGCATGGACGGCAGGAGCGATTATCTCCGGTGCCTATTTCGGTGACAAGCTGTCACCGCTGAGTGACACCACCATTCTCGCCTCGTCGGCACCGGCATCTTCCTCAACCTCACCACGGGCGACCAGTTTATCTCTATCGTGCTGACGGCAGACATCTTCAAGGAAGTATATGATGACCAGGGGTACGAGACCCGTCTGCTGAGCCGTACCTGTGAGGATGCCGCTACCGTGACATCAGTACTGATACCTTGGAATACGTGTGGTATGACACAGTCAACGGTGTTGGGCGTTCCCACGCTGACCTACCTGCCATACTGTTTCTTCAACCTGCTGAGTCCGCTGATGAGCATCATCATTGCTGCCATCGGCTGGCGTATCGTCAGAAGAAAACCTTAACTTAGTTTCTCACGCAGGAACTTTCCCGTGATGCTCTTTTCGCAGGCTGCCACTTCCTCTGGTGTGCCACATACGACAAGGTCGCCACCACGGTCACCACCGTCCGGACCGAGGTCGATGACATGGTCGGCACATTTGATGATCTCCATGTTATGCTCGATGATAAGGATGGTATGCCCCCGTTCGATGAGTGCGTCGAAGGCATGGAGCAGTCGTTGGATGTCATGGAAGTGAAGTCCTGTGGTGGGCTCGTCAAATATAAATAAGGTGGGCTCCTGCTTCTCCTGTCCGATGAAATAGGCGAGTTTCACACGCTGGTTCTCACCACCGGAGAGGGTAGAGGAACTCTGTCCCAGTTTGATATACCCCAGTCCCACATCCTCCAAGGGCTTGAGACGGTTGACGATGGTTTTCTGCTGGTGCTCGCCAAAGAACTGTATCGCCTCAGAGATGGTCATGTTCAGCACGTCGTCGATATTCTTTCCTTCAAAGCGCACGTCCAGGATGTCGTGCTTGAAGCGATGACCATGACATGCCTCACACTCCAGCACCAGGTCAGCCATGAACTGCATCTCGACCGTGATGACACCGGCACCCTTACACTCGTCACAGCGTCCGCCGTCCGCATTGAACGAGAAATACTGTGACGTGAAGCCCAGTTGTTTCGACAGCGGCTGGTCGGCAAAGAGGTCACGGATGGCATCATAAGCCTTGACATAGGTGGCAGGATTAGAGCGTGTCGACTTGCCGATAGGGTTCTGGTCGACGAACTCCACATGGCGTACCGCTTGGTAGTCGCCACCCAGTCCCTGATACTCACCGGGAGCGTCACACACATCACCCAGGCTGCGTTTGAGGGCAGGGTAGAGGATGCCCTTGATAAGACTCGACTTACCACTGCCGCTGACACCCGTGACGACGGTCATCACATTCAAGGGGATGGAGACGTTGATGCCTCGCAGGTTGTTCATGCGGGCACCCTTGATGTCTATCTTCTGGTTCCATGGGCGACGGCTCATGGGAACAGGGATCTGCTCCTCATGCAACAGGTATTTGACGGTATGGCTCTTGGGGAATTTGGAAATGAGCAATGAGGAATGGGCGATGTCATTGGGGATATTCCCCTCATACACAATCTCACCACCCAGTCGTCCGGCATCAGGACCCACGTCGATGAGGTAGTCGGCGGCACGCATCATCTCCTCGTCATGCTCCACGACGACCACGGTATTACCCAGAGCCTGCAACTCCTTGAGCACTTTGATGAGCCGGTCGGTATCACGGCTGTGCAGTCCGATGCTGGGCTCGTCTAATATATATAAGGAACCCACGAGCGAGGAGCCGAGGGATGTCGTCAGGTTGATGCGCTGGCTCTCACCACCACTGAGTGAGTTGGACATGCGGTTAAGGGTCAGGTAGCCCAGTCCCACGTCCAGCAGGAACTGCAGGCGCGAGTTGATCTCTGTGAACAACCGCTTCCCGATCTGCTGCTCCTGTTCTGTGAGCTCCAGGTGGTCGAACCAGTCTTTCAGTCGGACGACGGGCATCTGCACCAAGTCAGAGATGCTGCGTCCGCCAATCTTCACATAGTCAGCCTCCGGCTTCAGACGGGTGCCGTGACATTTCGGACAGGTCGTCTTACCACGATAGCGGCTCAGCATCACCCGGTATTGGATCTTATACTGGTTCTCCTTCACCATCTGGAAGAAAGCATCGATGCTGACCTGGTCGTGAATGTCCTTATGGCGTTCGGAGGGGAGTCCATGCCACAGCATGTCCTTCTGCTGCTGCGTCAGGTTGTAGTAAGGTTCGAAGATAGGGAAGTCATCCTTCGCGGCACGCCGGCAGAACTCCTCTTTCCACATGCCCATCTTCTCACCATGCCAGCATACCACACAGCCGTCGTATACCGACAGGGTGCTGTTGGGAATCACCAGATGCTCGTCGATACCGATGATCTTGCCAAAGCCCTGGCACTCAGGACAGGCACCCACGGGGGAGTTGAAGGAGAAAAGGTTGTCGGAAGGCTCCTCGAACTTCATGCCATCCGCCTCGAAGCGCATGGAGAAATCATAGCTGATCATAGAGGGCAGGAACATCAGCCGGCATTCTCCGTTGCCCTCATAGAAAGCCGTCTCGGCAGAGTCGACAAGGCGGGAGATGGCATCCTTTGCGTCATCGACCGTCAGGCGGTCAATGACGAGGTAGTAATTATTCGGAGTACTCGGATTACTCGGAGTATTCTGATTACTCTGATTACTCAGAAAATCATCAATACGCTGGAAATCACTATTGACGAAGATGCGGGCATAACCGTTGAGCACATACATCTTCAGTTGCTGTTCCAGGGTGCGTCCCTCCGGGATGACGATGGGAGCCATGACCACAAACTTAGTACCCTTGGTGTATTGCTGCGTGCATTGGATGATGTCCTCGGTAGAGTGCTTCTTCACCTCCTGTCCGCTGATGGGCGAATAGGTACGTCCGATGCGGGCATAGAGCAGTCGCAGATACTCGTAAATCTCTGTGGTGGTACCTACAGTGGAGCGGGGATTGCGTGAGATGACCCGCTGCTCGATGGCAATGGCGGGGGGGATACCCTTGATGAAGTCACACTCGGGTTTGTTCATTCGTCCCAGGAACTGACGGGCATAACTCGACAGACTCTCCACATAACGGCGTTGTCCCTCCGCATAGAGGGTGTCGAAGGCAAGTGACGACTTGCCACTGCCACTCACACCGGCGATGACCACCAGTTTGTTACGTGGAATCTTCACGTCTACGTTTTTCAGGTTATTGACCCGTGCCCCTTTTATCTCGATACAATCACTCATGCGTATGCTTTAAAGTTTAGCACGCAAAGGTACGAAAAAAAAGTGAGCCAACCAAGCGTCAGCTCACTTTTATATATTAATAAGGTGTGAATTACAGGATTGTCTTCACAGCCTCCAGCATACCCTTTTCCTGGATGAGGTCGAGGAACTGCTTTACCATGGTGTTCAGACCCTGGATCTTGTTGAGGTCCTCCTGCCAGATGAACTCAGCACCGAGTACACCGTCCGTTACCTTCTGGGTGTCACCGGTAGCCCACAGCTCCTTCAGCAGGTCCATGATCTTCTGGTCGTCGTTAGGAACAATCTCGGCACCATCGGCACGCTTGCCACCCTTATAGTAAGTGATGATAGCGGCAAGACCGAATACCAGACCCTTAGGCAGCTCGCCCTTGCGCTCCAGATAGGTCTTCACGCCGGGGAGGTCGCGAGCCTGGAACTTCGGGAAACTGTTGAGCATGATGCTCGTTACCTGATGGTCAACGAATGGGTTGTCGAAGCGCTCCAGTACGTCGGCGGCAAACTTCTGCAGCTCGTCCATAGGCAGGTCGAGGGTCTGCATCAGCTCGTCGAACTGTACCTTGTGGATATACTTGGAGATTACCTCATGGTTGCAAGCGTCACGAACGATGTTCACACCACTCAGATATGCAACAGGTGAGAGAACGGTGTGCGGACCATTCAGCAGGGTTACCTTACGCTTGTGGTATGGCTCCTCTGAAGGAACGAACAATACGTGCAGTCCTGCCTTGTCTGCGGGGAACTCCTTGGCAACTTCCTTCGGAGCCTCGATAACCCACAGGTGGAAATTCTCTGCCTGAACGACGAGGTTGTCGCGATAGCCCACTTTCTCCTGAATCTCAGCAATCTCCTTGCGTGGGAAGCCGGGAACGATACGGTCTACCAAGGTAGCATAGACACCACAGCACTCGTCGAACCACTTCTTGAAGTCTGCGGGCAACTGCCACAGCTCAATGTACTTGTTGATGCAGTCCTTCAGTACGTGACCATTGAGGAAAATCAGCTCACAGGGGAAGATGATCAATCCCTTCGTGGGGTCGCCGTTGAAGGTCTGATAACGACGGTACAGCAACTGCACGAGTTTACCGGGATAAGAAGAAGCGGGTTTGTCGTCCAGCTTACAAGCGGGATCGAAAGCAATACCAGCCTCAGTGGTGTTAGAGATGACGAAACGAATCTCCGGCTGGTCAGCAAGTGCCATGAAAGCATCATTCTGAGAGTAAGGGTTCAGTGCACGGCTGATCACGTCGATACGCTCCAGCGTGTTGACAGGCTGACCATTCTCACGACCCTGCAGGTTAACGTGGTACAGGCAGTCCTGACCATTCAGCCACTCAACCATACCTTTGTCGATAGGTTGTACGACAACAACAGATCCATTGAAGTTGGTCTTCTGGTCCATGTTCCAGATAATCCAATCAACAAAAGCACGGAGGAAGTTTCCCTCACCAAACTGAATCACCTTTTCAGGCATAACGCTCTTAGGCGCAAAATGTTTGTTTAACGGTTTCATAATATTACTAATTGTTTGTTTTAATTGATTTGTTTTATGTCGTGCAAAGGTAGTGCTTTTTTTCTTTATCACCAAATATTGGCAAGAAAATTTGCAAGCATCAGAATTTTATATTATCTTTGCAGGACTATTGACATCAATTTATGTTAACATATAATAATACATTGCTAATCTTATGAGCCAAAAAAGAGTTTATACCTTTGGTAACGGAAAAGCTGAAGGTAACGCAAAGATGCGTGAGGAACTGGGCGGTAAGGGTGCAAACCTTGCTGAGATGAACCTGATTGGTGTTCCCGTTCCTCCAGGTTTTACAATTACTACAGATTGCTGTAACGAGTACTATCAGGTTGGTCAGGAGAAGATTATGGAACTCCTGAACGATGATGTGATGGCTGCCGTTAAGCATATCGAGGGTCTGATGAACTCGAAGTTCGGCGACAAGGAGAACCCACTGCTTGTCTCTGTACGTTCGGGTGCCCGTGCCTCTATGCCGGGTATGATGGACACCATCCTGAACCTGGGTCTGAATGACGAGGTTGCCGAGGGTATGGTGAAGAAGACCAACAATCCTCACTTCGTTTATGACTCTTATCGTCGTTTCGTCCAGATGTACGGTGATGTCGTGCTGGAGATGAAACCCGTGAACAAAGAGGATATCGACCCGTTCGAGGAGATTATCGAGAAGGTGAAGGCTGAGCGTGGCGTGAAGCTGGACAAGGACCTGAGCGTTGACGAGTTGAAGAAACTCGTTCAGTTGTTCAAGGCTGCCATCAAGGAGCGCACCGGCAAGAGCTTCCCCGACGATCCTATCGAGCAGTTGTGGGGTGCTATCTGCGCCGTGTTCCGTTCTTGGATGAACGAGCGTGCTATCCTGTATCGTAAGATGGAGGGTATTCCCGACGAGTGGGGTACAGCTGTTTCTGTCATGGCGATGGTATTCGGTAACATGGGTGACACCTCTGCTACTGGTGTATGCTTCAGCCGTGACGCTGCCAATGGTGAGAACGTGTTTAACGGTGAGTATCTTGTCAATGCTCAGGGTGAGGACGTTGTTGCCGGTATTCGCACACCACAGCAGATCACCAAGCTGGGTTCTCAGCGTTGGGCTGAGCGTGCTGGTATCTCTGAGGCTGAGCGTGTTGCCAAGTATCCTTCTATGGAGGAGGCAATGCCTGAGATCTATGCTCAGCTGAATGGTATCCAGGAGAAACTGGAGGAGCACTACCGTGACATGCAGGATATGGAGTTCACCGTTCAGGAGGGCAAGCTCTGGTTCCTCCAGACACGTAATGGTAAGCGCACTGGTGCTGCCATGGTGAAGATTGCCATCGACCTGCTCCATGAGGGTAAGATTGATGAGAAGACTGCTATCCTGCGTTGCGAGCCTCAGAAGCTCGACGAGCTGTTGCACCCTGTCTTCGACAAGAAGGCGCTCTCTACCGCTAAGGTGATTGCACAGGGTCTGCCCGCTTCTCCAGGTGCTGCCTGTGGTCAGATTGTGTTCCATGCTGACGATGCACAGGAGTGGCATAAGGATGGTCATAAGGTGGTTCTCGTTCGTATCGAGACCTCTCCTGAGGACCTTGCCGGTATGTCTGCCGCTGAGGGTATCCTCACCGCACGTGGCGGTATGACCTCTCACGCTGCCGTTGTGGCTCGTGGTATGGGTAAGTGCTGCGTATCTGGTGTTGGCTCTCTGAACGTAAGCTATAAGGATAAGACCGTAGAGATTGACGGTGTTGTATATAAGGAGGGTGACTATATCTCTCTGAACGGTACTACTGGTCAGGTATATGCCGGCGAGGTTCCCACCAAGGCTGCTGAGCTGAGCGGTGACTTTAAGGAGCTGATGGACCTCTGCGACAAGTATACCAAGTTGCAGGTACGCACCAATGCTGATACTCCACACGATGCAGAGGTTGCCCGCAACTTCGGTGCCAAGGGTATCGGTCTGACACGTACCGAGCATATGTTCTTCGAGGACAAGAAGATTATCGCCATGCGTGAGATGATTCTGTCGAAGGATGCTGCTGGTCGTGAGAAGGCTCTCGCTAAACTGCTTCCTTACCAGAAGGCAGACTTCAAGGGTATCTTGGAGGCGATGGACGGACTGCCCGTGAACATCCGTCTGCTGGATCCCCCATTGCATGAGTTCGTTCCCCACGATCTCGCTGGTCAGGAGACTATGGCGAAGGAGATGGGTGTCAGCGTAGAGGATATCAAGCGTCGTGTAGACTCTCTCGCAGAGAACAACCCGATGCTGGGTCACCGTGGTTGCCGTCTGGGTATCACCTTCCCTGAGATTACTGCTATGCAGACACGTGCCATCCTCGGTGCAGCCTGTGAGCTGAAGAAGGAGGGTAAGAATCCTATGCCTGAGATCATGGTTCCGCTGATTGGTACACTCTATGAGCTGAAGCAGCAGAAGGAAGTCATCCTGGACGCTGCTAAGGAGGTATTCGCTGAGTATGGCATTGAGGTAGAGTTCGAGATTGGTACGATGATTGAGATTCCTCGTGCTGCCCTGACTGCTGACCGTATCGCTACTGAGGCACAGTACTTCTCCTTCGGTACCAACGACCTGACACAGATGACCTTCGGTTACAGCCGTGACGATATCGCTTCGTTCCTGCCTGTATACCTCGACAAGAAGATCCTGAAGGTTGACCCGTTCCAGGTTCTCGACCAGAAGGGTGTCGGCAAACTCATCAAGTATGCTGTGAAGGCTGGTCGTGAGGTACGTCCTGAACTCCGTTGCGGTATCTGTGGTGAGCATGGTGGTGAGCCCAGCTCTGTGAAGTTCTGTGCTAAGATTGGCATGAACTACGCATCTTGCTCTCCATTCCGTGTGCCCATCGCCCGTCTAGCCGCCGCGCAGGCAGCCGTAGAGGAGTAATTAAATACTCTCATATAATTTGCAAAGGGATCTGTCTGCTTGGACAGGTCTCTTTCTTATATCTTTTTTATTTCACTACCTTTATGCCATAAAAACGTCTAATTAAGGAAGATTTCAATCGTATATTCCCAAACTATACACTTTTTTATAAAAATATAAAATGATTGATACAACAAAATATAGCAAACAACTAAGTGAGCATGTAGAAACGATATTTAAGAAGTACAAAGAACATGGACTTCATGTTTGTGATCTTGCTACTGGTGGCGGTAAAAGTCATGCTATCGCCAACCTTACCTGCAGCTATTATCCAAACCATTTTGAGCGCATAGTAATACTATGTGTTCAAACAAAACTCGTTGACGGTATGGTTGACGAGATAAATCGTGCATTGGCAGAAACTATAAATAAGCGTGAGAACTTATTGTCAGAGGATGATATTCTTGTTGTCAAGAAGAATGCTGTAATTATCCAAGAAGCACTTGAAGGAGAAGATTTGCTTGGGGAACTCATTGATGAGATGGAAAACAAAACTAACAAGTTAGACAAGGATAGTGAGAATAACTACAAACAAAGACTCAACAAGATAATTGAAGATATACGCCAGACTGCACGAGGATTAAAGGCTATCATTCAAGTTATCAAGAATGACAAAACTATAGCTCATATTTATGAGGAAGAGATTGAAAAGCAAGAGCGCAACTTACGAAAACAGATGCGTAATTTCTTCAGACTGTACAAAAAGTATGACGAAAAGGAAAACGGACGCAACTATACCAGTGAAACATTCCTCAAGGAATTTAAAAATTTAGGAAAAGTATATCCACATACAGCCATATCCAAGAAAAGGGTATTGGTTATGACCATTCATAAGGCTTTGCTGGGCATTGATCCCATCATTCGAGATAAGATGAAGTTGGAGGATCTGGTCGTCTCTGGTAAGGACAAAAGAACTTTGTTCATCTTTGATGAATCAGATCAGGCTGCCATGGATATGCGAACTGCCATAATAGATAACCAAATGAAAGGATTGGGTAACGACAAATATCTCAAAGGATATGTTGGTTATCTTACATATAAGAAGCTCGTAGAGGATAGGGACAATGTAAATAATGAAGAACAAACCCTTATGCTCAGGACTAGTCTGGATGAAGCCGACAGAAGACTAAGACAGAACTGGCAATATCAGTTCAAGTTAGACAGTGGCTTCAATGACATCCTCATTGGCAATAATAACGAGTTGGAGAAGTTCAAGCGTGCTGTGTTCTTTGCCGGACCTACTGTAAGGTTGAACATTGCACCAAAAGGAAACAAGACGGAAACTTATATATGTTATAAAGACGGAAATAAACATTTTAGTCTTGTACATAGAAACTACAAGGAAAGGCAAGAACTTGAAAAGGAGTACGATGCTGTAGTTCCTATGGATCAGTTTCTTACGTTCAATCTTAGGAACATAAACGTCATTATGGCTCAGCTCGCAAAGGTAGCAAGAGAGTCATTGAAGAAACATATTGAGGAGTTTGTTGCTAATTTGAAGAAAACCTCCTCAAACGCTGCTGATGCTGAAGAGTATCTTAGTTTTCCAACTAATGAGAATGAGGCATATTCGCTTTTTGCCCGTTTTGGCAAAGATAGAGACATTCAGATGCTAACGGCACAGCTTATCAACTATATGACAAATCGTAAGAACATTCTTGTTGATAAGGACAAAGAGATAAAAGTACCGGATGATTCTGTATATGCTCAGGGAATCCAACTGTTTGAAGAAGAAATAGATGAGTCGGATAATCAGAGGCATATTAGGATTACTTGCCGTGAGATAGAGACTACACCAGAGAAAATTCTATATAATCTGGCTATCAATGATAAGGTCTCAGTAGTACTTTGTTCTGCTACAGCTAACGGACAATCAGTAATAAACAACTGTGACGTGCAGTATCTTAGAGGACGATTAGGGTCCGACATGCATTTTCTATCGAAAGAAGATAAAAAACGTTTTGATGAACTAGTAGAACACACGTACCCTAATGAACATAAGGTTGCAGTAAAGCGTATAGCTACTTATAAAAACACCGACAAACGTCCTACTGGAAAGAAGATTCCTGATAATTACAAGGAACTATTCTGCGAGGATGCTATAAATGACGGCTCGGTTGATCAATGGTATAATGACCTTTTATCTGATAATGCACAAGAATATGAGATCAATCGATGGCTTCAATTCTCTGAGGTCTATTCATGGTTCTGTAAGAAACCAGAGGTTCATAGTATGCTTTTCTTCCAGAATAAAACTGGCATGGCAAAAGAAGACAGTAAAATGTTTCACAGAATAGCTCGTATGATTGATGGAACATATAAAGACGAACAGAGGGATAAAAATGGAAACCCTATAGCTAAGTATATCGAAATCACGAACAAAAGCGAGGATTTGGAGAATGACATTCTTCCTAAACTTGAAAACGATAAGGATAAGAAGATTATGCTTGTCTGTGCCTATGGTAGTTTTAAGGCAGGCGTGAATATGCAGTACAAGGTACCTGTTGGCGCAGATAACTGTATTAAAGGTGAAAACTGGGAGCAAGACGAAACGAAGCACAAAAAGGATTGGGATGCAATATATCTGCAAGCCCCGTCTAACTATATGAGTATAGATATGTCACGTGAGAAGAGTTATGAAGAGAGCTTATATAGAATCATGCTAAACCTAATGATGCTCAAATCACGTGGATGTCTCTCTATAGATGAGATTAGAACCTTGTTAAATAACGCACTGTCTAAACAGTTTTTGTTCTCTACGGACATTTTTCATGGTGCATCGATAGACAAATCAGCATGGGCACTGACAATAATAGAACAAGCTGTTGGTCGTTTGTGCCGTACACGCAACAAGCCAAATACAACTTATATAATGTACGACGAAGCAATAGCTCCGTATTTCCATGGCATCGACAAAGAGAAATCACAGACTAAAGAGTTTCGTGAATTAGTAAAACAAGTAAAGGATGATAATCGACAGATTGAAGAAGAATCTGATATAGACATTAATGAGATTATTAGGTATAATAAGGTAAAAAATGCGCGTGAGTATCTTGAGAAAACAAGAAGATGGGCATTGAATTATACAGTCAAGCCAAATAATGAAAACTTAGTACTCCCACCAAAGGATAATATTCCTTTTGAAGTATCCAGTAGTCAATATGTCATCTCAAACTTTAAAGAAACAATACTCAAGCATCCTGCAGTAGATAGTATCGAGGAACTGTCAGATGAAGATAGAAAGACACTTTTCATTGATGAATGCTACGGCGATTGGAAAGCTGATGCCAATGGTAGTTATTCATACCGAGTAAATACATCCGGCAGGTCGTGGGAAGTAGCTTATGATGGTAAAGCGATGGAGGTAACTACTGAATCCGTAAGATTAAATGTCTTAATGAAGAATCCTACAATTCGCAAACATTTTGAAGATAATGGGTATGCTACTGATTGGAAAGGAGGAAAGTTAAGACTTCATCCTGAGATACTATTATACGATTATGCCGGAGAAATCGGTGAACAGGCTTTTCTCGCTTTGCTGAATAAGTTTGTAAATCTTGATGGCGTTACAGTAGGACATCTTGAAGGTTTTGATTATGAACTTGCAGACTTCATCATCAAAGATAAAGAAGGTAATAGACGTATTGCTATAGATGTGAAGAATATGAATCCTGAAGCATTGCATTATGACCGTGCAGGTGATTTGCCTAGTGTAGAAAAAGTGTCAAAAAAGGAAGAACGTCTGGGGTGTAGGCTAATTATCGTGAACATAGTGAAAATCAATCAACCAGGATTAAATGAAGGTGTAGAGATACTTGGTCTTATCGATGAGAACGGTGTTCCATGTCTTGATAAACTGGATCAATTAAAATTTTTAATTCAGGGAAAATGAAAAGTATAAGTAACGAAGAATATATGCAGAAGAGGATGGTATTGCCTCTAAGGACGAATACATTGGATGTAAATATAAACATGGATGCATTCTTTGAAAAGTATGCCATCGTGTCATATTATACGGAGAACGAAGATAAAAAGAATATCGCATACGAACAGTTCAGTGAGTGCGACTTTTTATCTGTGACAGGAATCAGAAAAGAATGGCTTCCAAAGTGTTGGTTTACAAAATTCTTTATACTTGTTGAAAAAGAGAATGTAGCACAGACAAAAGAGAGTCTTGAGAAACAAGATGAAATCAGGTATTCAATAGACTTCCTTGATGCTTATGACAATAATACGAGAAGTCGTATTGTAGCTTCATTGGCCATAAATTCTTTGGGCAAAAAGAATGATGACAGGTTAATGTATAGTAATGGTTCACTCCTTGTGTGTGATAGCACCAATTTTGGTGCAAATGAGAGTCTTAAGGAACTTATTTGCCTTAATATTGTGGTTAATGAATACCTTAATCTGTCTGCTCGTGTACAATCATTTTGCAAGCCTAAGACTATCGGTGCTATATATAACGCCCCTACAGTATTTAAAATAAGTAGTGGTGTTAATGGTAACTGGTGGAATGGTAAAACAGTAAAACCTGTAATTGTACATGGTCAGAAGCAATCTGAGTTAGATATTGAAGATTATCTTATAAAAGGAAAATTGGTAAAAGGAACCAAGAACTCTGTTCCTTATTGGCCATATAAGGGTGAAGACTATCCACACGGAAAACTTTTCGTAATCAAGCAAATTGTAGAGTCTGTAAATAAGAACTTTGACGGACTTATGCACCTGGGGTTTAAATCTTTTAATCTGGATTATTATTACGAAAGTGAAACTAGTAGTGATACGGAGTCGTTCATAAAAGACTATCTATCAGGAAAAATTATCTATTTTGAGGATAACATTAATACAGATAGTTCAAAGGAACATGTAGATGCCCTGAAAGAACTTATGCATACCTACATGAACAATGAACTGAAGTTTTCTAAGAAAGAAAAAGGCAGTGACATGTTCATGATATTATGCGAGCCAGAGAAGGATAAAGCATCAAACTCTCTATACAAAAAGAACATGAAGAGAATGATGTTTGAGAACTTTGCTATCCAGCATATTGTTCATAGCAATAATAAAAGGGAAGATAAGGTGTCTGCTGCTATGGCAAGAAGAATAATGCTGGAACTCATAATTAAAGATTGCATTGCAAAACACAAAATGCCACTAAGCCTAGTTGAGACGATTCAAGGATGGGAATATATACTTTTCCGAGAAAAGAATAAGAAAGCTATAGGCTCAACAATGTCTGTTGATGTAGAAGGCAATATGAAGTTCTATAATTTTGGCTTCAAAAACGACAAGATGCCATTGGACATGTCATTATTCTTCAAGGGAATACTTAACACTTCCGACTATTGTAGAGTAAAAGGATGGGGGGACTACTATGTGATGAGGAAAGATGGGAACACTTATATCATCTATGATACAGAAGAGATTCCTATGTTTGATGCAGATAAAATCAATGACGGATATGATGACGTATTAAACAATGGGGTCACGGTAAGCATGTTTAAGCGTAAAGCAAACGTACAAGAATATTTTAATGGATATGTTGGATTATCAGCATGGTTGATTGATGACCTGCATGGTAAAAAGAATGGTTCATATGCTTATATATCAGGATTAAATAGGAATCTGACTGTCCAAAACGGTGGTAGCCTGGAAAAAATGCCTCATGCAAGGTGTATTCATGCACTCAAGTTACAACATCCAGAAAACAAAGAACAAGATTATAAAGAGATTCTGGATATGTTGAAGTTTGGCTTTGCAAGGTGGAATGAACTGATGACTTATCCTTATGCCTTCAAATTTCTCCGGGAATATCTTGATGATCAATGTGAGATTGCATACGATTGTCATTGGCATCAAATCAATAATGATTAGCAATGAGTCTTTGATAAGATATAATTAGCAAAGGGACATGTCCGCTTGGGCAGGTCCTTTTTCAGTCTCCAGAATAAGGCTTCCGACGATTTATCAATAAAAACGTCGCAGAATGTGCGTTATTTTGCACATTTATTTGGTGATTTGCCTTTATTTGAGTATCTTTGTCGCAGAATTTGCGACGTTAATCGCTGTTTTATGTCGCACAAAGTAGGAATGCGTTATGTATATACACGAAAGAGACAATTGGACGGACTTCCGTTGGGACATGTCCCAAGTGTCACTCCTTCAGGAGAAA
>OCVV011197209.1_pt1 | contig 16555 bp, 18 predicted proteins | sample 1539721 | NCBI WGS metagenome assembly OCVV01 (sample SAMN02144230, study PRJEB22623) | gut metagenome | biome: sheep rumen | host: Ovis aries | place: New Zealand | reverse complement strand
CAGACTCGGCTGGAGTGAGGGGAGATGGGGCTTCGCCCCATTTGCCCCACTGGGGCTATCGCCCCAGACCCCTTTTAAAAGAACTTTTGCGACAAGCAGAGAGCACCGAAATAATTCGGTGCTCTTCTTATATTTAAAGACTTCTTAATAACTTTTCTGGTATAATCATTTCAGCAAAGGAGAAATCCTACGAAGGGAAGGCTTAAAATGAAAAAGATTATACGCATTATCTGCATTACGGGAGCTGTGCTCTCGGCACTGGTTTTCAGCGGCTGCTATTCGTCAAGCTACTCGGCTGTTGCGCTTGTACATTCGAGCACTTCACATGAGGGCTATATGAACTTCTACAAATTTAACGGCACAATGGTTTTCAAACTTGATGCCGATGACGGCAAGGTAAAGTGCAGCGGAAAGCTTGATAAGGGAAAAGCCGCTGTCTACTATGACTATGAGGGCGAAAAGAAAAAGCTTTGTGAGCTTGATTCTGGAGATACTCTCTCCGATAAGCTTGATGTACCGAAGGACAGCTCGGTGTATATCATAGTTGAGACATACTCTCAGTGCGAAAGCGGAGAGCTGACATTCAAGACCTGACAGCAAAGCCGTATCGGAATTATCCGATACGGCTTTTTACAAACAATAAACAATGGTATAATTCAGCGTCTGCCGCCCTTGATAACAGGTGACAGCGGCTTGTAAATAAGCATTACTATCAGTGCGCAAAGAACGCCCTTGATAAACGTAAACGGCTGATTAAAAATACAAAGTGCTGCAAAGGTATTCTTAACGCTCGGCATGATTTCCCTGTATGCTGCAAGGATAGCCTGCTCGCCGCCGTATGCCTTGAAGTAAATCGGGTATACGATAAAATAGTTAAGCGGAAGTGTTATCAGCGAGAATGCCAGCACTCCGAAGATAACTGCTATTCCTGCGCCCTTTTTGGTGCGCTTTCTCCGATAGATAAGGCTTGAGGTCAGCACCAGCACTGCACTGGTCACAAAGTCAAAGATGTTGCCTATTCCCATAGTTGTGCCGAAGCCCTTTACAAGAAGCTGGATAAGGTTCTTGATAAGGCACACTATAACTCCCGGAACAGGTCCGAGCGAAAAGCCTGCAAGCATTGAAATTACATTCGAGAAGTCAAGCTTTATAAATCCCGGCATAAGCGGAACATTAAAATCAAGATAGTAAATGACGGTCGCAACTGCGCTCATCATTCCGGTCATTACGATAGTTCTGGTTGAAAAGGTGCTTTTGTTCAAAGCCACATTCTGTGATGTCATTGTTCATTCCTCCAATAATAATTGATTTTTGCGTATTATTAGGAGAAACAGCGGAAAATGAAAAAGCCCCCGAACGTATCGGGGGCTGTGATCCAAAATTGAACCGTCGTTTCTTCCATCCGGACTTTTACCGTCGGTTTCGGAATTTCACCGAATCAGCGCTCTTTCAAGCGGTCGAGGACTGTCACCTCCGGTGTGGACTTTCACCACCCCTGAAACTTTTTGTTTATTGTTTGCTTTATAATGTCAGAAAGGTATTCCCTCTCCGTCATCACTGTCTAATTCCGAGAAGTCAAACTCCAGCTTCTCACCGCAGTTAGGGCAGTCAATATAACCCTCAGCGACAACGCCCTCACCGAGCATTATCTCATCACCGCAGTTAGGACATACGCACTGATACATAGGTTCATCGTCAATATCCACGAACTCCCCGTCTTCATCATCGTCCCAGTCGTCGTCCTCGAAGTCATCATCATCGTCTTCGTCAAGATCATAGATCTCATCATAAAGACCGTAGATCTCATCGTCGAGCTCCTCGATAGTATCAACAGCCACATCTACCTCGTCCTGAACGTCCTCGATAGCAGCAGCCATATCCTGCATAAGCTCAGCCATAGCTCTGATAATCTTTCCCTCGTCGGTCTCCTCGCTGAGCTTCAGCCCATCGATAAGCCCTTTAAGGTAAGCTGCTCTGTTAGTAAGCTCCATATCAAAACCTCCTGTCATTAATAGGGGTCATGCACGCTCCATGTACTCACAAGTACGGGTATCAATTCTGATCTTGTCTCCTGTGTTGATGAAAAGCGGAACTCTGATCTCTGCACCTGTCTCAACAGTTGCGGGCTTAGTTGTGTTTGTAGCGGTATCGCCCTTGATACCGGGCTCAGTCTCAGTTACCTCAAGGTCTACAAAGTAAGGAGGCTCAACACCGAATACTGTGCCCTTGTAGGACAGGATCTTACATACCATGTTCTCCTTAACGAACTTGAAGTTATCGGAAAGCTCTGCCTTGTTTACAGGAACAAGCTCATAGCTCTCGGGATCCATGAAGTAGTAAAGGTCTCCGTCATTGTAGGAGTACTCCATATCCTTTCTCTCAACATAAGCAGTCGGGAACTTTGCAGTAGGGTTGTAGGTTTTCTCAACTACGGAGCCCGAGATAACGTTTCTTACCTTCGCTCTTACGAAAGCAGCACCCTTACCCGGCTTAACGTGCTGGAACTCTACGATCTGCATTACGTTTCCGTCTTCCTCAAAAGTCATTCCATTTCTGAAATCGCCTGCAGTTACCATTATTTTATACCTCCAATTATTTTCTTATAACCAAGCATAATTACTTATGGTATTATTTTACCACATATTATTCAACATTTCAAGTGCTTTAACACATTTTTTTCATTCTCACAAAAAGTTTACAGACAGATAAGCTCCTTTGGTGCTTCTGTCATATTGATACATCCGTCCTTTGTGACGATCACAAAATCCTCTATCCTGACACCGAACTTACCCTCAAGATAGATTCCGGGCTCTACGGTCACTACACTGCCCTCGTTAATGATATTGTTGACCGAGGGTGAAGCATAAGGGCTTTCGTGAATTTCCATACCGACACCGTGCCCGAGCGAGTGCCCGAAAAACCTTCCATAGCCCTCATCAGCAATAACCTTTCTTGAAACCGCATCAAGAGCCCTGCCGTCAATGCCTGCTTTTACAGCCTCTATGCCTGCGAGCTGTGCTCTGAGAACTATATCGTAGACCTTTCGCATTTCGTCAGTTGGCTCACCCACGCAGAACGTTCTTGTCATATCGCTGTGCCAGCCGTCAACCACTGCACCGAAATCAAGAAGCACAAAATCGCCGCTCTCGACCCTCTTATCCGAGGGCACGCCGTGCGGAAGCGAAGTATTCGCACCCGAGAGGGCTATAGTATCGAAGGAGAGCGCCTCTGCGCCGTGAGAAAGCATATAATAGTCAAGCTCAAGCTGAATTTCCTTTTCAGTCATGCCGACACGGACAAAGTCCATCATGTAAGCAAGGCCTGCCTCTGCAATGCGCTGAGCCTTTATCATCTTGTCGGTCTCAGCTTCAGTCTTTACTATACGCAGAGAGGATATAAGCTTTGAAAGCGTATTGTCAGATACTATCTTAACATTCAGTTTTTTCATCAAAGCAGCAAGCTGATCTATCGTGCATACAGAGCTGTCGATAAGCAGGCGCTCTGCACCGTGCTTTTCTGTTAGAGCATTTATCTGCTGATAAAGCTTATCCTGTAAGATCACCTCACAGCCCTGAGCAGTCTTTCTTGCCTTCTCGATGTATCTGAAGTCAATGATAAAATAGGCTTTCTCCTTAAACACAAGAAGCGTTCCTGCGCTGGACTTCATTCCTGTGAAATAGCGCCTGTTTACATCAGAATCTATCAGGGCACAGCACTTTTCGTCAAGCCCCTTCTGAAGCTCTTCTATATGTGACATTATTTCGCCTCCGTAATATCTTTAAGAGCCTGCAGGCCAAGCAGATAGGAATTTTTCCCGAAGCCTGCTATAACGCCCACGCACACAGGCGAGATAACCGACTTTTCCCTGAACTCATCACGAGAGTGAACATTTGAGATATGCACTTCAACTACGGGTATTTTAATTGCAGAGATCGCATCTCTGATAGCATAGCTGTAATGGGTATACGCTCCTGCATTCAGGACAACACCTGCACAGTCCAGCCGTGAAGCGTGCAGCTTGTCAATAAGAGCGCCCTCGCTGTTTGACTGAAAAACCTCGCACTCAAAGCCGAGCTCCTCTGCCTTCTTTATTATCTCGGCATTTATGCTCTCAAAGGTATCCGTACCGTAGATTCCGGGCTCACGCTCGCCAAGCAGATTAAGATTCGGACCGTGCATTACTAAAACTTTTTTCATAAAACTCACTCCTCTGTGAACTTTTTCGGAAGCAGAGGCTTTTCCACTGCTCTTTTCAGCCTGAACGGCAGACTGCTTTCAGGCTCTATCGGGAACACGAAAAACGATCTTATTCCGCAAAGATTAGAGCCCATTATGTCCGTAAATATCTGGTCTCCGATAGCTGCGACATTAGCTTTATCGAGCCCCATTTTCTTTACAGCCCTGTTGTAACCCGAGGTCAGGGGCTTTTTGCCGCCGCTGACAAAGTCTATCCCAAGCTGCTCCGCAAAGGGCATTACCCTCGGAGCATTATTGTTTGAAACTATCATCAGCTTTATCCCTGCAGCCTTCATTGAATTTATCCAGTCAAGGCTTGACTGCGGCACTATCGGATTATTATGAGTGGTCAGTGTATTGTCAAGGTCGAGTATCACGCCCTTTATGCGCTTTCTTTTCATAAATTCGGGCGTTATATCAACTATCTTGTCAAACACATAGGTAGGCTTAAATACAAACATAAAACTCTCCTAAACAAAAAGCGGACATACCAAGATGCCCGCTTCATTGAAATCAATATTTACGCTTACGAGCAGCTTCGGATTTCTTCTTGCGCTTTACCGAAGGCTTTTCGTAGTGTTCTCTTTTACGAACCTCAGCGATAACGCCGTCTCTTGCGCATGATCTCTTAAAACGCTTAAGAGCAGTATCCAGAGTTTCGTTCTTTCCAACACGAATTTCTGCCAAAATTATTCCCTCCCTTTGCCACCTTATGACAGAGTGAAATTATCGGCTATCCTGTGACCAACGGTGATAGTGAAGGCAATCCACTTACAAAAGCGGTCTCGCAGCTGTGCCGACAAGCACAGTATCTCTGTCTTTACATCACAAGAGTTCACACCGAAATAATTACAAGTCAAGTATACCACATTTGCGACAAAAAGTCAATAGTATTTCTTAATTTTTAAGAAAATATTTCTACTTAACTACAATATTAACAAGCTTACCGGGAACATAGATCTCCTTAACTATGCTCTTGCCCTCTGTAGCCTTGACAATAGCCTCGTCAGCCTTCGCCATTGCAAGAACGTCTTCCTTTGCAGCGTCGGCAGGTATAGTAAGCTTTGCTCTGATCTTGCCGTTTATCTGGGCTACTATCTCTATAGTCTTGTCAACGCAGAGAGCCTCATCGAAGTCTACCCACTCCTGATGACTGAGTATGCCCTCGCAGCCGATGAGCTGATAGAGCTCCTCGGTAACATGAGGTGCAAACGGATAGAGGATAATAAGCAGGTCTCTGAATTCCTTCTTTGTGATAGAGCCCACATTATATATCTCATTAAGCAGGCTCATCATTGCAGCGATAGCGGTATTGAACTTCATTGCCTCAATGTCCTCGGTGACCTTCTTGATCGTCTTGTGCATAGCACTTCTGAGTGCCTCGCTGTAGTCATCACCGTCAGTTACCTTATCCTGAAGCGCCCATACACGGTCGATAAATCTCTTGCAGCCCTTAACACTGTTCTCGCTCCACGGAGCAGCCTTTTCATAGTCGCCCATAAAGAGGACATACAGTCTGAGAACGTCTGCGCCGAACTCATCTACAACGTCATTCGGGTCTACAACGTTTCCTCTTGACTTTGACATCTTCTCGCCGTCGGTACCAAGGATAAGACCCTGTGCAGTTCTCTTTGCATAAGGCTCTGAGGTCGGTACAAGACCGAGGTCATACAGGAACTTATGCCAGAAGCGTGAATAGATCATGTGACGGGTAACGTGCTCCATACCGCCGTTATACCAGTCAACAGGGAGCCAGTATTTAAGCTCCTCCTGAGATGCGAACTCATCATTGTTGTGAGGATCGCAGTATCTGAGGAAGTACCACGAAGAGCCTGCCCACTGAGGCATGGTATCGGTTTCTCTTCTTGCGTCCTTGCCGCACTTGGGGCACTTGCACTTAACAAAGCTCTCAATTCTTGCGAGAGGCGACTCACCGTCTGTACCGGGCTTGAAGTCATCTACAGGGGGCAGTCTCAGAGGAAGCTCCTCATAAGGCACTGCTACCATTCCGCAGTCGTCGCAGTGAACTATCGGGATAGGCTCGCCCCAGTATCTCTGTCTGTTGAATGCCCAGTCCTTCATCTTGTACTGAACTCCTGCTTCGCCGCAGCCCAGCTTTTCGAGCACTTCGAGCATCTTGGCGATGGCGTCTTTCTTGTTCTTAATTCCGTTGAGCTCACCCGAGTTTACCATCTCGCCGTCGCCTGTGTAGGCTTCCTTGGAGATGTCTCCGCCCTTGATGACCTCGATAATGTCTATGCCGAACTTCTGAGCGAACTCATAGTCTCTTGTATCGTGAGCAGGCACCGCCATGATAGCACCTGTACCGTAGCCCATCATTACATAGTCGGAAATGTAGATAGGTATCTCCTTGCCTGTAACGGGGTTTACAGCGGTGAAGCCGTCGATCTTAACACCTGTCTTGTCCTTAACAAGCTGAGTTCTCTCAAACTCGCTCTTCTTCGCACACTCTGCCTTGTAGGCATCGAGCTCAGCTATGTTCTTTATGCTGTCTCTGTACTTCTCAATGAGGGGGTGCTCGGGAGCCATTACCATGAAGGTAACACCGTAGAGGGTATCAGGTCTTGTGGTATAGATGCGCATCTTCTCGCCGTTTTCCTTGATAGTGAAGTTTACGAACGCACCTGTTGACTTTCCTATCCAGTTCTCCTGCTGAAGCTTGATGTTCGGCAGATAGTCAACCTCTTTAAGGCCTTCGAGGAGCTTGTCAGCATACTGAGTTATGCGCAGATACCATACCTCTTTTGTCTTCTGCACGATATCGCTGTGGCAGATATCACATTTTCCGCCCTGTGAGTCCTCGTTAGAGAGCACAACCTTACAGCTCGGGCAGTAGTTTACAAGGGTCTTGTCTCTGAACACAAGGCCGTTCTCAAACATTTTCAGGAATATCCACTGTGTCCACTTGTAGTAATTCTCATCAGTCGTGTCAACTACTCTTGACCAGTCAAATGAGAAGCCTACCCTCTTGAGCTGACCTGTGAACTTCTCGATGTTCTCATCGGTTATCTGTCTTGGGTGAACACCGAACTTTATAGCGGAGTTCTCTGTCGGCAGGCCGTAAGCGTCAAAGCCTATCGGGAAGAGCACATTGTAGCCCTGGAGCCTTCTCTTTCTGGATACTACCTCAAGACCCGAATATGCCTTGATATGACCAACGTGCATACCGTGACCCGAGGGGTACGGGAACTCTACCAGACCGTAGAACTTCTTCTTTGTGTGGTCATTTGAAGCCTTAAAGGTCTCGTCCTCGTCCCAGAACTGCTGCCACTTAGCTTCGACAGCCTTAAAATCGTAATTCTTCATTTTTATCAGTCCTTTATATTAAAATTCGTTTTTGAAATGCTCTCTCATCTGCTTCGGGAGAACAAGCGTCACTACGCAAAGCGCATCAAAGGCCGCCTCTGCAAGATACAGAAGCCTTGCATTAGTCAGGTTATCCCACAGGTGAGACACCGCCACAAAGCCCAGAAGCACCGCAGTGACTATATTCATGTACGGCAGACCCTTGATAAGCGTGTACCCAAGTCCTGCCGACACAGCAAGCATAAACACATTATAGCCCGAAAACCCGATAATAAGATTCAGAAGGCTTTTGAGCACCATCCAGCAGGCAATTGCTGCCGCTGCCTTCGGAGGCTCAATCTTTGAGAAAAGATCCTTCATCATTCATCACCGAGATACTGCTCGGGGTCTATCTCCTTGCCGTCAGCCCAGAGCCTTTCAAGGTTATACTGGTCTCTTGTCTCCTTATTAAAAACATGAACTACAATATCGCTGTAATCAAGGAGTATCCAGTTGTTAGGGCCGTAGCCCTCAGTGTGATGAGGCTCCACTCCCAACTGAGAGAGCCTGAACTCTACCTCCTCGGCAAGAGCCTTTGTCTGTGTTGTTGAGGAAGCGCCTGCAATAACAAAGCAGTCTGCAACTATCGTAAGGTCGCTTATCTCAATTATCTTTATGTCCTCGCCCCTCTTTTTATCGAGAGCCTGAACTATCGTTTTAAGCTTCTGCTCATAACTGATTTTTTCCATTTTAACACTCCTTACTGCTTGTCTTCGCTCTGCTTCATCAGAGCCGCAAACTCGTTATATGCTTCAAAAGTCGAAGCAGGGATAAGGTTTCCCTTTTCCGCCGAATCCTTTATCGAAAAGCGGAAGGCCTCAAACATAGCCCTTTCCAAGCTTTGTGCAGCGACCTTGCGCATTCTCTTTACATCTTTATAATCTCTGTCCTCGGAGATAAGGTCTGCCAGATAAACTATCTGAGCCAGCAGGCTCATATTCCCGCAGCCCACTGTATGATATCTGATAGCAATAATAATCTCGGGGTCTTTGACTTCAAGCGCTGCCCTTGCGATCTCCGCACCTGCTATAGCATGATAAAGCGGCACAGCCTGAAGCTCAATGTCGCTCACATCAAGCTGAGAATGCTTGGCAAGTGCAAGCTGCTCCTCGACGGGCATCTCCTTTGCACAGTCATGAAGAAGTCCTGCTATGTACGCCTTGTCCTCATCAGCGCCGTAGCGTCTTGCAAGCTCCAGAGCTGCATTCGCAACATTTATAGAATGGGTATATCTCTTCTTGGACAGCTTGTCCTTGATATATGTTTTGTATTTTCCTATAAGCTTTTTATCTGTCATTTGCATCCCTCATATACAAATTTCTCTTCTTTATATATTCTATCACGTTTTTATCAAGATAGCAAGTGCAGTCTCCGCCCTCGGCAATAAGCCGTCTTACCGCTGTTGAGGACACCTCAAATGGCTCAACGGGAACAATAATGACCCTTCCGCCCTCGTCCCTGAGCTTCTGTGCAAAGGGCTCAAGCTTTTGCGTATCCTCATCGGAGCGTGAAACACAGATAAGCGTACATAATGTCAGTATCTCCTGCCAGCAGTACCACTTATCAAAGCAGAGGAGCATATCGCTTCCCATTATAAAGCAGAGGTCCTCTTCGGGATATTCCTCATGAAGCTGTCTCAGCGTTATCACCGAATAGCTTTTGCCCTCACGTTTAAGCTCCATATCGGATATTTCAGCATAGGGCAAATCCGAGAAGGTCAGTCTCAGCATTTCTACCCTGTCCTCAGGCGAGGCTATATCCCTTGACTGCTTGTGAGGCGGTATCCTGTCGGGCATAATGATGACCCTGTCAAGCCCGACCTTTTCTATAACGGTGAGCAGGCAGTGCTTATGCCCTAAATGAACAGGGTCAAACGTTCCGCCGAAAATGCCTGTTCTCATAGCTTGATGACAGGCTCTTTTTTGTTTCTCTTGAAGAGCACAGCCTTAGCACCGATAGTCTGAACAACTATCGCATCTATCCTCTCGGCGATGTCCTCTGCGGCTTCTCTTGCGGTCAGCATGGAGTTGTCGAGAATGTTTATCTTAACGATCTCATGCACTCTGAGGTAATCATCTATCTGTGACACCTGTGCATCGTTCACACCGCCCTTGCCTATCTGAAATGCAGGCTGGAGCTTCTGTGCGATGGATTTAAGTGTCGCTCTCTGTTTTGTAGTTATTTCCATATTATCTTTCCTTTAGCTTTTCTTCAAGATCTCTGAGAGCATTCGCCCTGTGAGACACATCGTTTTTCATATCCGCCGAAACCTCGGCAAAGCTTTTTCCTTCATACATGAATATCGGGTCATAGCCGAAGCCGTTCGTACCCACAGGCTCATAGCCGATAGTGCCGAAGACCTTCCCCTCAGCGGTAATATGCTCACCGTCTGAATCTATAAAGCAGATAGAGCAGGTAAAGTGCGCTCCCCTTCTGCCCTCGGGCACGTCTTTCATCTTATCGAGAACAAGAGCTGTTCTCTCGCCCTCGGTATCTAATCCGCCGTACCTTGCGGAGTACACCCCGGGCTCACCGTTCAGCGCATCAATCTCAAGGCCGCTGTCATCAGCGAGCACTGCACAGCCGAACATATCATAAATAGCCTGTGCTTTTAGCGCAGAGTTCTCTGCAAAGGTAGTGCCTGTCTCCTCAACCTCGATATCGGCACCTGCCTCACGCTGAGATACCACCTCGTAGCCCATCGGCTCGAGTATCTGCTTATACTCTCTTATTTTCCCCTTGTTGTTGCTTGCGATTATAAGCTTCATACTCTACCTCACACATCGAAAGTACTGGTCATTCTTGTCTTTTTGATCTTCTCACGGCATTTCTGAGCCTTATCACCGTAGACTGTACCTATTGCAGGCTCACAGAAAATAATTTTCAGGCCGCAGTCCTCTGTAGCGCCTATAGCAGTATTACCTACCGAGTTTCCTCCGTCAACACCTACCAGTTCAAGCTCCTTGATACCTCTTGCTCTTACAAATTGATAAAGATCATCGTTTGAAAAAGCATCGGGCTTGCTCTTTTCATAGATATTCTTTGATACTACCTTCAGGTTTTTTACAAAGTCAGCATCAGCAGAGCCTGCCTTAGGCATACCGCCGCCGAACAAGCCCTTTTTGATACTCTTGACATAGATAACAGCCTCGGGCTCGTAAGCCTGAATTCTGATATTTACATTCTTGATAAGTATATCAACAGGATAGGAGTATTCATTCTTATCCCTGCCGCTGCCTACATACATCTCCTGCATATCCAGAACCATTAATGCTTTATCCATAACTCTCTATACACACTCCCGAAAAAAACAGATTACTCAAACAAAGCCTCCACAAAGTCTCTTGCAACAAAGGGCTGAAGATCATCTATCTGCTCACCTACTGTTACAAGCTTTACAGGCACTTTAAGATCATCGGTGATACTTATTATTATACCACCTTTTGCAGTTCCGTCAAGCTTTGTAAGAATAATTCCCGTAATATCAGCCGCTTCGTTAAACTGCTTAGCCTGATTTACAGCGTTCTGACCCGTTGTTGCATCTAGTGCCAGAAGCACCTCCAGAGCACAGCCCTCAGCCTGCTGATGAACTATCCTCGAAATCTTTTTAAGCTCCTCCATGAGGTTCTTTTTATTGTGCAGTCTTCCTGCCGTATCGCAGATCACCACATCGGCATTTCTTGCCTTTGCAGCCTGCATAGCGTCGAATACTACCGATGCGGGGTCAGAGCCCTCATTGTGCTTGATGATGTCAACGCCTGCTCTCTTCGTCCAGACCTCAAGCTGATCTATCGCCGCTGCTCTGAAAGTATCTGCCGCCGCAACAATAACCTTTTTGCCCTCGTTATGAAGGCTGTTTGCAAGCTTGCCTATCGTTGTAGTCTTGCCGACGCCGTTTACGCCTATCACAAGTATAACCGACGGAGTGGTTGACATATCAAGCGGCTGATCCTCTCCAAGCATTTCGGTGATGACGTCTTTGAGAAGGTCTTTAATGACCTCGGGGTCTTTTACGCCCTCACGCTTTACTCTCTCACGGAGCATATCGCAGATCTTTACCGAGGTGTTCACTCCGATATCGCAGAGGATAAGCGTTTCCTCAAGCTCCTCGAAAAGGTCTTCGTCTATCTTGGTGAAGGAGTGAAGCAAAGCCTCTATCCTTCCCATCATTGAATTCTTGGTCTTAGCAAGACCGTTTCTCAGCTTTTCAAAAAATCCCATAATTTTCTCCCAACTATTTTACTCGGCGGCATCCATTCTCAGAAGCTTTGAAATGCCCTTTTCCTGCATTGTAACTCCGTAGAGAACGTCTGCCTCCTCCATTGTTCCTCGTCTGTGAGTTATGGCTATAAACTGCGTTTTGTCAGTCAGGCGGTGAAGATACTGAGCATACCTTGTAACGTTCACATCATCGAGCGCCGCCTCGATCTCATCAAGCAGACAGAACGGCGACGGCGATATTTTCAGTATCGCAAAGTATATCGCTACCGCCACAAGCGACTGCTCTCCGCCTGAAAGTGACATAAGGTTAGTTATGACCTTTCCGGGCGGCTGAACATTTATATCAATTCCGCAGTTAAGTACATCATCTGGGTCTGAGAGTGACAGCTCTCCCTTTCCTCCGCCGAAGAGCTCGGTGAAGATTTTACCGAAGTTTTCATTTATGCTGTCAAAGGTCTGAATAAACATGGATTTCATGTTCTCTGTCAGGTCTCTGATAAGCTCTTCAAGCTCTGCCTTTGAGGTATTAACATCGGAGAGCTGAGTGTTTATAAACTCATACCTCTCGGAGACCTCCTCAAACTCTTCTATAGCGCCGAGGTTTATACTTCCGAGTGCTCTTATCTTATTTCTGAGCGATATAAGCCTCTTGTCAGCCTCACCGAAATCCTCGATAGGCTCTGCCATCGCAGATGCGTCAGTTCTTGTAAGCTCGTAGTCGTCCCAGAGCTGGCCGACAAGCTTATCAAACTGTGCCTGAACGTTTTTCTGCTGTTCCTCAGTTCTTGAAATAGAGGCATACAGATTTTCTTTTTCGGAGAGCTTGCCCTTCTGGCTGTTGCGGAGCATATTCGCAGCATTTTCAAGCCTTATCTTTTCAGCGAGTGCCTGTTCGGCCTCACGCTCGATACGCTTTATCTCCTCCGATGCATCGGACTGACTTAGACGTATCTCGCCTATCTCATTTTCCTTATCACGGATAGTCTTTCTGTTCTGCTCTGTCTGCGTTCTGAGCATTTCCTGCTCCTCACCGCCCGAGCTGATAGTGCGCTCCAGCTGCTCTATCGAAAGCCTGCAGGACTGAATATCCTTAGCAAGCTCCGCACTTGCAACTCTTGCTGCCGAAAGCTTCTCGCCAAGCTCCTCTCGCTCACGTCTGAGCTTAGCCTGCTCATTCTGCGATTCTGACAGCCTTGCCTCGGTCTCGATGATCTCACGGTCGGTCTTTTCCATCTCGGCTGTCTGAGTGTCAAGCTCCTTCTGAGCGTCCTTGATACTCTTCTCTAAGCTGTTGATGAGCTCATCAGTCTCATCAAGCTGCTTTTCATAGCCTGCCCTGAACTCTCTTATTCTCTTGATCTCAAGCTCAAATCTCAGCAGGTCCTCCGCTGTCTGAGAAGCCTCGGTTTTCAGTGCATCGAGGTCAGCTTCAAGCTTAGCATTCTCCTGAACAAGCCTCTCCCTTGACGCTTTAAGCTCACCGAACTTCTCTTCAAGCTTTTTCTTCTTTGCTTCCAGAGCCTCTATCTCATTCTTTCGGGAGAGTATTCCCGTTTTCTTTGCGGCACTTCCTCCCGTGAAGGAGCCGCCCGCATTTATTATCTGACCGTCCAGTGTGACGATCCTGAATTTGTATTTATACTTCTTTGCAGCTGCAGCCGCAAGGTCTATGTCCTCAAACACGGCTATCCTGCCGAGAAGGCTGTCCATAACTGAGCTTATCTTACTGTTGCAGCCTGCAAGCTCACTTGCATTTGCGACAAAGCCTTCCTCATTATCCATGCCGCCGAAGTCACTTCTTGTGCCCTTCACCGAGCTTATCGGCAGGAAGGTTGCACGGCCTGCATTGTTCTCCTTCAAAAGCCTTATACCACGCTTTGCGATGTCCTCATTCTCAACGATGATGTTCTGCATAGCACCGCCGAGAGCTGTCTCTATCGCAAGTGAATACTCGGGCTTTACACTTATAAGCTGAGCCACCGTTCCGAGCACTCCGCCGAGCCTGCCCTGCTTTGAAGCCTTGACAATATGCTTTACACTGTAGGCAAAGCCCTCCATTGAGTTTTCAAGGTCACGCAGAAGCCCAAGCTTCGAGTCGGTCTCTCTGAGGGTAGCGTCAGTGTCGGAGAAATCCGCATTTGCCTGCTCCAGCTTTTTGCGCTTTGACTCTAACAGCCTTTCCATTCCGCTTACACGGTTCTGAGAATCCTGCTGTTTTTCCTCAGCAGAATTTCTCGCTTCATTAAGCTCACGAAGCTCCTTTGAAGCATCATCAAACTGCGCTTCAAGCTCCTCGCTTCTTGCGTGTGCGGCAGTAAGCTGCTCCTCGCCGTCGCTTATATTGTTCTTTGCGTTCTCTATCGCAAAGCTTATCTTCGATTTTTTAACATAAACCGAGCTTATCAGATCATTGGTCTCACTGAGGCTCTTGTCTGTCTCGTCGGTCTTCTGCTCCAGGCTTGTGAGAGCCTCTTCAAGAGCCTTAATTTCAGTCTCGGAGGTCTTCTCCTTATCATGCAGCTCAGCGAGCTTATTCTCCTGTGCTCTCTTCTGCTCATCGAGATACTCCGCAGACTCCTTTGACTGCTCTATCTGCTCTTCAAGCTTTGAGATGTTATCTTTAAGGTGCTCTATATCATTTTCGAGCACTGCTATATCCGAATCCGACTTTGAGCTTTTAAGCTGTGTATCATGGATAAGCTGTTTAAGCTTTTCAGCTTCCTCTGCCTTTTCGGCACTCTGCTCAAAGCTGTCGCTTATCTCTCGCTCAACATCTTTAAGCTCCTCCGAAAGCGCCGAGTACTGCTCCCTTACGGATTCAAGCTTTTCTTCAAGCTCCTTGCCCCTGTCAAAGTACTCATCGAGCCTTCTCACCCAGATAGAGACCTCAAGCTTTCTCTTCTCATCATCAAGCACTCTGAACTTCTTTGCCTTTTCTGACTGCTGTCTCAAAGGTTCGATACGTGAGGCAAGCTCGCCCAGAATGTCATTAAGCCTTGAAATATTGTCCTCGGCAGCAAGAAGCTTTCTCTCGGCTTCCTCTTTCTTGTATCGGAACTTTGAGATCCCTGCGGCTTCCTCAAATATCTCACGGCGCTCGTTGGATTTCTCATTCACTATGTCAGCGATACGTCCCTGACCGATTATCGAATAGCCGTCACGTCCGAGACCCGTATCCATGAAAAGCTCAAGAACATCTTTAAGTCTCACCTGCTGAGAGTTTATCATATATTCGCTGTCGCCGTTGCGGTAAAGCTTTCTCGATACGCTGACCGTGTCATGCTCGGGGTCGAGCTTGCGGTCGGAATTGTCTATCGTGATAGTTACCTGCGCAAACGAGGCTTTAGGCCGTGAGAGCGTTCCGTGGAAGATCACTCCCTGCATCTTCTCGCCTCTGAGCTGCTTTGAGGACTGCTCGCCCATTACCCAGCGCATAGCGTCTCCGATATTGCTCTTTCCCGAGCCGTTCGGTCCGACTACAGCAGTTATGCCCTTATCGAATTTAAGCTCTATCTTATCAGGAAACGATTTGAAGCCCTGCATTTCCAGACTTTTTAAGTACACGCTCTCACCTCTTTTATCTCATATTTCGGGATAGCCTTATCCCCTGTTATTTTAAGCTCAATTCCAAGCTTCTTAAAGTATTCGTAATTTGCTCTTTTCTGACCAAGCGCCTTGCTTATGCACGAGGGGTTCACCGCTATGGTCACATTTCTGCCGTCGGATTTATCTGTACAAAAAATTGTACTCTCGATTTTTCTTCTGTAAATCTCCGCCTCGCAGAGTTCCCTAAAAGCAGGGTGGTAAAAGCCGCCCACCATATCACGCTTGACAAACTCGCTTGCGTGCAGCCCGCATTTGAGAACCTTAATTCCTGCTTTTTCAAACTCGCAGAGCATATCCGCACAGACCGACACAACCGTATCAAAGTCCATAGTAACATACTCACCCGAAAGGTAAAGCTCGGCAAGCTTTGTACCTTTTAGTATCACCACAGGGTATATCCTCACCGCCGAGGGTGCGATCTCCAGTGCCTTTCTCAGGTTCTCACGCTCGATACTCTCATCGGACTTATAGAGCCCCACCATAAGCTGTAAGCCAAGCTCAAAGCCGTACTCTTTTATAAGAGAAGCCGCATTCACAATATCCTCTGCGGAGTGCCCTCTCTCATTAGCTTCAAGCACCCTGTCATCAAGCGACTGCGCCCCAAGCTCAATTGCGGTTACTCCGTATGAACGAAGTATATCAAGCACCTCACGGTCTATATAATCGGGTCTGGTAGAAAGTCGAATGCCCTTAAATTTCCCCTCTCCGACAAACTCGTGAGCCGCACTGAGAAGCTCCGTCATGTAGGAGCGTTCAATCGCTGTAAAGCTTCCGCCGAAGAAGGCTATCTCGGTGTCAGCAGGGTCACTTACCTCATGCAGTGCCCTTTCGCATATCCGCCTGACATCATCTCCCGATGGCAGGTCAGCCGAGCCTGTTATAGTCCTCTGGTCACAGAAAGCGCACAGGTGCGGACAGCCGACGTGGGTCACAAAAATAGATATGTTGCTGTGAGCCATTACTTCACTTCAATTCCCATAAGGCTGAGTGCTTCCTTGGCAGCAAGCTGCTCCGCCGTCTTTTTGGAGCGCCCCGTGCCCTCGCCGATAACATTGGAGTTCAGAAGCACCTGCACAGTGAACTGCTTGTTGTGGTCGGGGCCCGACTCACCCTTGAGGTGGTACTC
>OCVV011352418.1_pt1 | contig 16563 bp, 13 predicted proteins | sample 1539721 | NCBI WGS metagenome assembly OCVV01 (sample SAMN02144230, study PRJEB22623) | gut metagenome | biome: sheep rumen | host: Ovis aries | place: New Zealand | reverse complement strand
CGTGATCGTTCCGCCATTGGTGACATACGTCGCACTCGCATCCGTGCCATACTTCACCGTATAGCCAGCTTTACCGGTGCTTTCCTTCACAACATACTTCAGTTCTGTTGTCCCATCTGTGTCATACTTCGGCAGATCTTTGAAGGTGGCTACCCAAGCCGTCCCTTCTCCGGCCGTGTCCGGCGTTCCGTCCAGTGTTACTGTCTTCACGACCTTTGTTGATTCCGCCGCTTCTGTTTCTGTCTTCCCTGAATACAGGCTGAACACAACGCTCGCTCCGTTCGGCGCGGTTTTTGTTCCGTCTGCGTTCTCCCATGCCTTTGTGGCGGATACTTCAACTGTAGCTTCTTTATTGATAAAGACAATAGCATCCGCAGAAGTAGAACCAGATACTTCTTCAAGATATTGTCCCTTTATCCTGTACCTCGTAACATCCTTTTTCTTTGGAGTTGTCCCTTCAAATTGAAGTTCACCAGCTTGATTCAGATCATGCACATTCGCCGAATATTCCTCTTTTAAATCACCTGCTGTCTTGCCTGATTCACTTAATTTATAATATGACTCCGCTATAGAAGTAGATGCTTTGCCGTTATTTACGGTCACAGAAACAACAGCTTTCACAACATACCAAGTATCATCCGCTTTAAAACGAAGTATAGAGGGATCTTCTTCCTCACGAATGAGATAATAGTGCTCTCCTTCGTCAGCAATTGTATACTGTGTCTCAGGGAAAACTATTTTTGATTTGGAATTAGTCTTCTTATTTGCATCAGTTGCTGTCTTCCATCCGCCGTTATCATTGTCCCATTCCTGCATGACGAAGTTGAACACTTCATTTTCGCTGGGATTAGTGTTTTCTGTGCTTCCCGCATAGCGCATAAGTTTTGTTGCCTTAAAACCGGTTTCTGCGCCTTCGTATTCCCACGATCTGTCCTGGTAATAGAAATGCCATTCAGCGCGTGATTCAAATGTTCCGCCGGTCAGGATTGTTCCCGCCCCGTCCTTCTGAAGCACCTTTGTCGCTAAGGGCGCAAGGATCAGGCCGGAGGCTGTGCTCAATTCAAGTTTTGTTGCTTCATATGCATTAAAAGTGATATGCCGCATGATATCCTGATCCCACTGTTTGGCATCATCTGACAATCCATCACTGTTTGCAAACTTACTCGTCTCCGTCGAAACGGTTCTGGAGGGGGTATCACTGTTCAGATCTTTATCTTCATATATATGAGCTTTCATCTTCCCTATAACAGGGTGAGTGCCCGGAACATTGAAAACAATGCTTTGGCCTGGACGTTTATTGATTTCCCACCCTGTTTCGGCCATCTTGTCCACAATATTCGTACAGTCTACATAGATTGTTATACCATCAGGGAAATCACGCGTATCAAGAAGCAGCTTCCCATTCGTTACTTTCTCCGGAGTAACCGTTTTCTTCTTTGAATATGCTTCTGATTGACTCTTACCGTATTCGATCAGGCCATTTACATAACTGTTAATATCTTCCTGGGGGGTGGATATAAGATGATATCGATCGGGGGCCTTGTTAATCCTGGAAGTCATCTCACGATCGATTCGTTGGTCAATATCATCCTGCGTCATGAATACATACAGGTTATTTTTATCCGATTCGATCCACAGGGTAGTATCCGAATCAACCTTCCCGATGTAGAAGGGAATATCTGCACTACCCGCACCGTTAACACTATCATTTGCCGTATCGTGCAGTTCATTGACCGCATAATTCGTTTCTGTATGCCCGTATTGTTCATACCGGTTCGCAATAACTCCATACTCAGCCGCATCTCCGATAATATCATGGGGAGCAACGGCTTTATCATAATTTGCCTTTGTCAAACGGATAAAATGAGTAATAGTAGTCTTCTTGTTGGTATTATCAACCTGAATATTAGTACCTTCCACCTTGCCGGTGTCATAGGTCACCGTATAGTAATCATTGCCGATCTTGATCGGATGACCTGCGGGCACTTTTCTGCCATTACTTGTAATCCAAATATCAAAGGTTTCATTCCCGGAGATTTTTTGATCTGTTGCATCTGTGGTCCAATGTTGTTCGATACTTTCTCCGTTCTGATCCTCGATCGTATATATAACTCCATCCGAAGTTTTTTCTGTAGTCACCCCCTGCTGAACAGTACTCTCATTGGTCACAACTGCTACTGTTTTTCCAGCTTCTCCATTTTCTCCATCTTCACCATATTTTTCAGTTGTACCGCCTGCATGATTCACAGTAACATACAGGTTTACACCGTTGCCTGCCGTAATCGCAACATCCGAAGGAATTACTACTTTAACCTGATACTTTTTGTCGTATGCACTGTAAAGACCGATTTCTGTCTTTGTCTGCTCTGTAGCATCGGTTATTGTCTTCTGATCCGGGCTGAACGTGTTATACCAGAAATCAAAGCCCGGTATGGTATCCGTTCCCTTATTCTCGCAATCTTCGAGATTCTGAGGAAGGTCCGAATTGTTATTGGCCTTGAACAAACGAACATCACTGGTATAGACGGTCGGATCATAATGCAGGGTGCCTCCTGCAATGTCTTTTCCGTTATCATCTACAAGTTTGAAGAGCGAAGCATCATCATCGCTTGTAGCCAGAATTTTATGCGTAAAAGTGCCGGAACTATTTACCGCAGAAATCTCACCGGCTGTAACGTTTATGATCTTGTAGGCTACAAGTTTATCGTTGTTAAACAGTCTTACACGGAAATAATATGCTCCTGCAGAATCAAGATTTGTTTTTCCCGCATTCAGTACTGCATCACTTACTTTCGCTTCACGCTTTTCAAAGAAGGATACCGTAATATCATGCTGCTTACCGTTGTCCTTCTGCTTTGCAAACGTAGTTGTTAATACATTGTTGGCTATTGCAGAAGATGAAGAGTAAAGGTCTTTTGTCAAATCGCTGTTCTGGGTTTCCCCGATTGTGTTCTCATTGTAGAATACAGCACCGCTGACCTTATGATTAATCAAATCCGTGGTGAGTGAATCTGCACCGGTTACGACTTGCGTTGAAATCGTCTCATCCCCGGAATAGTAGTATGCACCGGATAATTTGGGGTTGTAGTTTTCATTCGTATATTTTTGGAATACAATAGGATCAGATAGATCTGAAGGATTACTGGCGGCTGAAACGCTCTGCAACGCATAGAATTCCTCACCGTCCAGATCTGTCATTTTAATCAGGAGCTTGTAGTCTTTAGGAACTTTCCCATAAGGAACATATGAAGTTCCATCATCTTCTTTAAATTCAGTTTTCAGTTTCAAATCAGGCAGGGGCGTAAGAAGAATTGTTCCCTCTCCCTCATCAGATCTGCTGGATACCCTGTACTTATTTACAACGTCACCGTCTCCGTATTTCTCAGCTACCTTTGCGCCGTTTTTACTCCCTGTCATTACTTCGGAATAGTATTCCAGCTTGGTTGTTGAATAAACCAGTTCATCGGTGACTGTATCCGTGGATTGATAAACAGAAGTCCCAGTGCTGCCATCCGGATTATCGATTGATACATTCTGGTTGTTTCCAGCACTGTAGAAAACGGAAATGCTTCCATCTGTCACCTTTTGAATTGTGTTGCTGTCTTCAGATAATTTTGTTACATAGTAATACTTGCTTCCATCATGCTTTGTCAGAGTTGAAAGCAAGTACCAATAACCTTTGCATTCTTCATCAAAGGCAATGGCCGTTCCTTCTACTGGGGAAGAAATCGTGTAGTTATATTTGCTGATTTTACTTGCGTTATAATGATAGTTTCCATCTTCTCCTTTCCCGGAAGGGAAAGTAATCTTATATTCACCATCGAGAATATCATTGTTTTTTATCTCTGAAAGCCCGGGTACATTCGGAGCGTAATCATATCCTTTTTTCAGAGCATCGCTGACATCCCCTGTCTCAGTATACCTGAATAGCTTGAAAGTGCATGTTTCATCAGTGGAAAACTGATACTTGTCAGTCGAATCTACTATGCTGAATTCACTGATTATTGCTTTGGATCCTGATATAACAACAGGCGCATAGATTTGTATATTTTTCGAATAGAGTTTAGATGAAAGATAATAGTTCCCAGCTAAAGATGCTTCTGTGTCCTCAGTCGTTCCATCTGCTTTATAGAAATCAAAAATGCATTTGGTACTGGGAGTTTCCGCATCATTCCGATTATTCTCAGCTGTTTCGGCAGTAACCTTAATTGTATTTCCTGCAATCTCCCATGAAAAAGCAATATTTCCAATCGAATCTCCACTTTTCGTAGCTGTTGGAAGTTCGGATATTGCAGAATCACTAAGATCTGTGATGTCTTGGTCACACTTCACGACCTGTAAAAAATAGTCTCCGCTTATAGAGGTAACGGTTTCCCCAATCGCCTTCATATTAGTAAAATTCGTATTCTGAGCATTATAAAGTCGAGTATAAAGAGCCACGTTGCCCAAAGTGTTCTTCATGACCAAATAGTATTGTCCATCTATTGATCCGGAACCACCATAACTCAGTTGAGCCTGTGTAACTCCTGAGACGTTCGTAAGTTCTGCATTTGATGATTCGCTACCACCTTTTGCATCTTTGGCGGGTTGAAAAACTCCGGTCTGCGGTTCATCATAATCCTGTGCCATGACTGGAACCATCTGGAAGACCATCAGGAAGGCCATCAGGAATGCGATTGTTTTTCTCAGCGTGTACTTCATCTTCATAACCCCTTTGTCCTAAGGTTCGGATTTGCGTTGTTCAGGTTTGATCCTTCAGGTCTCATTCCTGCGGCTCTGCCAGCCTGGCTTTGATGCGCCAGTAGTAGAGGTAATTTTCTTCTGTAACGAGAATGTCAAGCTGTTTCCCGTTTTCACCTTCCACGGTGTTCCAGTTCTCGTTGTCCTCGCTCCACTGCCAGATGAGCTCATAGTCGATTTCTTCATCCCCGGTGGCGGTGACCACGAAGTGCATCACGTCGCCGAAGTTGAGTTCCTCATCGTCGCAGTAGGCTTCAAAATGAAGCTGGAAGTCTTCCGGGAAAGCAGAGGCATTTTCTTCATTCTGTGGAGTGTTTTCGATTTCTGAACCGAAGTCTGTTTTTGTCTCTTTAGTGCCGTTTTCTTCAGTATTTTCAACGGTTTCAGGCGTTTCATCCGCCGGTTTTTCTTCGGATTCTTCCGGATTCTCTTCGGTGTTATCCTCTTCCGGGAGCTTCTCCTGGATCTTTATACCATAGGGTACATACCCTTCGTTTTCAGTGATCAGGGTGACGGCGTATTCCTGATTCAGCAGCAGCTGTTTCTCAAAAGTGTAAAGAATGTCCGTTGAGGTTTCGTCAGGATTCTCTGCCTTTTCCAGCTTGACGTCCGTTTCGTTGATCTGCACCTTCACGCTGTCTTCGGTCTGAACGGTCAGGGTGAAGATCACGGTGCTGTTGTAATCCACGGCTGCCTTGAAGGAGGCGGGAGCCGCTTTGGTCAGGATGCCTTTCAGGGAATCTTTGCCGTTGGGGTTCAGGATCTGGATTTCCTCTTCGGGTTCGGTAGCTTCTTCGGACTTGGGTTCTTCCGCGGGGGTTGTATCAGGTTCCTGTTTGGGTTCCTGGTTGTTTTCGGGTTCAGGGTTCTGTTCAGGTTCAGCCTGGGGTTCAGGAGCGGCTTCCTTTTCAGGTTCCGAAGCGGGCTGCGGGGGATTTGTATTGATGTCTTCTTTTACTTCTTCCTTGCCGCTTTCCTCTGTGTTTTGGGCGGGCGGATTGGAGACTTCGGTCTGTTCCTGGTTGGGGGTCGGATTGCCCGCCGAAGTTTCTGTATTGTTCTGCTCCGTTGTCCCCTCTTTCTGCTGTTCAGAAAGCGGTTCAGTGTGGAGTGCTTCCTCAAAAGTCATGCCTTCGGAAGCAATTTCCGCGACAGAAAGCACAGCAACTGAATTTCCAGTGCTGTCGGCTTCTGTTTTGTCCGTTTCCTCCGTGTTTACCGTTTCAGCCGGCAGTTGATCCTCCGGGACGGCTTCCGGATCCGTTTCGGGTTCCGTTTCTGTCCCCTCCGGCGGATTCGTCTGTCCGGTTACGGTCACCGGCTGCCGCGGATCCCCGTCGTCCGCGAATCCCGGTGAGACTGTGCAGGTCAGCAGCAGTGCCAGCGCGCACATGATGGAGAAAATGTTCCTGAACCGTTTTGCCATTTTACCTTACCCCTTTGCCCTTGCTGGATTTGTTCTGTAACATTCGGTTTAATAGTTACATAAGAATTACTTGTTTGGGTTTTTGTGCGTGTCCGCCCATTTCCAAATAGGTAGACTAAACCACACATAATATACCATTTTTGCGAGTTGTATTCAATAGGTAAATCAATTTACCAGTTTATGCATCTTTTTATGGATTCTTTTTTTGCTGAATTGCCCGAAACATTGATATTCCTTGCGTTTGTGCCTTGCTGCTGCTATTTGTTTCCAATTATTTGTTTGATATGGTATTTCCGAACAATGTAACAAAAATTATTTGTTTGTTCGTGTTTCTGAAAATCCATGTATCTTTTGCTTCAGTAACCCTTTTTCCGGTCCACCAGATGGCTGAGGGGCTCCCCTTTGATGTAATGATCCAGGTTTTCCGTGAAGATTTCCACGATCCGGTCCACGGTGTGGGTCAGGGTCATATTTCCAGCGGTATGCGGGGTCAGGAATGCGTTTGACGCTTCCCAGAGGGGATCTTCCTGCGGGAGCGGCTCCTGCTCGAAGACATCCAGGCCGGCGCTGAGGCGGCCGCGCTGCAGCTCTTCTGTGAGCGCCTGCTGGTCAATGACGGAACCGCGGCCTACGTTGATCACGATGGCACCGTCCGGGAGTTTTGCCAGCTGTTCCTTCCCCAGCATATGGAAGGCTTCCTTTGTCCCGGGAAGGGAGATGATCAGGATATCCGTTTCGCTGAGAACGGATTCCCAGTCTCCGGCTTCGTCCCCGCTCCCGTTCCTGTTCTCGTTTCCCTTTGTCCCGGCTATTTTGATGCTGTCAAAAAGGTTTTGGGGGTTGTTTCCGCTGCGGTTAACGCCGGTAATCGACTTCGGTTCAAATGCCCTCAGGCGCTTTGCGGTCTCCTGTCCGATGTCTCCGGTTCCAAGGAGGGTAATCCGGCTGCCGTATACAGAGCGGATGGCAAGGCCGCGCTTCCATCCCCTCTCCGCGATGATTTTCCGGTATTCCGGGTCCCGGCGCAGGATGGAAAGAAGAACCATGACCGTATGCTCGGCAATGGTAACGCCGTAGGCGCCGGAGGAATTGGTCAGGAGGGCCTCCGGATTGGCGAAGTCTGTGGTGTGAGGGGGAAGAAACTGGTCCACTCCGGCGAAGGGCGTGGCGATCCACTTCAAAGCTGTGCTGGTTTTGGCCACCTCCGGCCAATGGCCGAAGACGATTTCACAGTTGTATGTGTAGGCACTGTCTTCCTCCGGGGTTTGGAGAAAACGAAGTTCGCAGCCGTTCCGCTTTGCGGCAGCTTTGATTTGGTCTTTATGGCCTTCCGTCAGGTTCGGAACGATGACTGCCAGCTTTCTTTCCATGGTGTTTTCCCCTTGTTACAAAAGATGCGGCGATCTGCTGACCGCCGCACCTTGGTTATCTTTGGTTTTACCGCATGAAGCGGGCCTGGCGTTCCACGGTTTCCGGGTGGATGGCCAGGAGGGAGGCCTGTTCCTTGTCGATCTTGCCGTCGCGCAGGAGCCGGGCCAATTCCGTGTCCATGGAGAGCATGTCCGCGCCGCCGCCGAAGATGGCGTTGTCGATCTGGTGGGTTTTGCCCTCACGGATCAGGTTCTGGATGGCGGGATTGACGCACATGACCTCGAAGACCGGGTGGAGTTTGCCTTCCTTGGTGAGGATCAAGCGCTGGGAGACCACGGCGCGAAGCACCATGGACAGCTGGGAGCGGATCTGGTTCTGCTGGTTGGCCGGGAAGGCGTCGATCACACGGTCGATGGTCTTGGCGGCGCCCAGGGTATGCAGGGAGGAAAGGAGCAGGTGGCCGGTTTCCGCCGCGGTAATGGCGGTGGAAATGGTCTCGATGTCACGCATTTCACCCAGCATGATGACGTCCGGAGCCTGGCGCAGGGCTGCGCGCAGGGCACGGGCAAAGGTGGAAGCATCCCCGGGAACCTCACGCTGGCTGACCAGGCACTGTTTGTGGGGATGCAGGTATTCGATGGGGTCTTCAATGGTGATGATATGACCGCTGCGGGTCCGGTTGATCTTGTCGACGAGGCAGGCCAGGGTGGTGGATTTACCGTTGCCGGCGGGGCCGGTGACGAGGATCATGCCGCTGCGGAGATCCGCCAGGCGCATAACTACTTCCGGGATATGCCGCTCTTCCGGATCCGGAATGCCGAAGGCAACCACACGGCAGGTCATGGCCAGGGAGCCGCGCTGCCGGTAGGCGTTGCAGCGGAAACGGGAAAGATCCCTCACGGCGAAGGAGAAGTCATCGTCGCCTTCCACCTGCAGGGTATCCCTGGTCCGTCCGGCCAGCTCGTAGGCGCGGTCCACCAGGATAGCGATGTCATTGGGCAGGGCTTTGTCCTGGGTGATGGCAATCATCTTCCCGTTGGCCTTGGTCATGATCTGGGAGCCGGGAACAACAAATACGTCAGATCCTTTGTATTCGAGGGCTTTCCGCAGGATCTCGTCAAGTGTTTCTACCATTCCCAATCTTCCTCCGGTTCTTCTACCTGCAGCTTGTAATTCTTCCATTCGACCCGGGGCATTTCGCCGGGGGCGTTCAGCTGCACTTCAATGTTCATGTTGCGGTTATCCAGGGGCTCTGACCAGCTGACGATGTTTCCGTCCATGGTCATTCCCTCCGGCAGGCTTTCCTCTACCTTTTTCAGGTATTCTTCCCCTTCCGCGTTCTCCGCGCAGCGGACCAGGATAGCATCCAGCTCCGCCAGGCGGCGCTCGGAGAGCTCATGGAGCTCGTACACCCGGGTAATCATCTCCGCGCTGCGGGAGGAAAGGCTGTAGTCGTTCCGGGAGCCGATCTGGGCCAGCATGGCCAGCATGGCCAGGGAAAGCACCACAACGATGAGGATCAAAGAGGCGGCGCCCGGTCCGAGCGCTACTTTGCGTTTGTTCACGGGCTCACCTCCTTCGGCAGATACCGGGCGGAAGGCAGGGAGAAGAGATCCTTCCCGTCTCCTTTTCCGTCGATGGTGAAGATCCGGAGCGTTCCCGCCTCGGTCTCCTCCGTCTTCTGCGTCACCGTCAGGACATATTCATCTTTTTCCAGGGTCCACACGCCGTCTGCAGAGGTGAATCCGAGGGTGGCAAGCGTCCCTTCCGGATCGTCGGATCCGTAGAGGTCGTCCGCGATATTCTCGGCTTCCATGATGGCGACATTGGTGGCCTTGGCCTGTATGGTCTTGTGCTTCGCGTCGGCAAAAAGCTGCACCAGGATGGTGGCTGCCAGCATAAAGAAGAAGATAACCAGCAGCAGTTCCACCAGCAGGGCATTGGCGCGGTGTCCTTCTCTCATTGTCCGGCACCTCCCGCCCGCAGGGACATCCGGATGGTGCTTTCCGTGTCGTCTGAAGCCTTCAGGCGCACCGTCAGCACTTTTCCGTTCAGTTCCGGCTCAAATTCCTTCAGGTCGCAAAGGGGCTCGCCGTATTTCGGGTCGAACCCGGTTTCATCGTCCGTGTAGGCCTCCAGCAGGCTGCCTTCATAGGCGAATATGCGCTTGTAGTTGGTTTCCCCGTCGATCTGCTCCTGAACCGTCAGGGCGGTGAATCCCCAGGGCTCCATTTTCTCGACATAGACGTTTCCGCCGTCCTCTGCCCATACGGCGCTGCGGACCACGGCGGTCATAATCCGGGTGGTGTTGTTCCGCTCCGCGCTGTCCACGGTGCCGCGATAGAGCTGGGCCCCGATGGTCACCAGGAAGGTGCTCAGGCAGGCGAAGACGGACAGCAGCAGCAGGACGAATACGTTCTGGATGGTTTTGGGGGAATTCCCGATGGACTTTCTGCTCACAGGTCCATATTCCCCCTTTCAACGACCTTGATCGACGGCATAATATTGGACGCGAAAGGTCGGTAGTATACCATGTATTTATCCTCGTTGAAGGAGAGATTGTAATGCTGCCGCAGGTAGGTCAGGTCGTCCGGATACATGCCTTCCACGGCGTAGCAGGTCAGGGCCGCGTTTTTGACGGCGTCCCGGACAATCTCCAGCTCCCGGCCGTCTCCCTTGCCGGTGATGTTGTTGACGAGGAGTACGAAGGCAGCAATCAAAGCGATGAAAATGAGAATCGCCGCTACATCTCTTTTATTGATACTCATTCCCTTCGCTCCTTTCCTTTGATTTCGCTAATCTTGCGTGGATTACATCGAGCTCAGCACGCCGGCCATGGGCAGCATGACGCTCAGCAGGATGGCGCCGATAACGATGCTCAGCAGGGCCACCAGGGTGGGCTCCACGATGGAGATCAGGTGATCCAGTCCGTCTTCCACCTGCTCCTCGTAGATCTCGGCGATCTTGTCCATGACCTGGGGTTCATGACCGGAGGCGGCGCCGACCTTCAGCATGCGGTTATGGAAATCCGCAAACAGGCCGCTCTTGGAAACCGCGTCGGTGAAGGTTTCGTCCTTCTTCATTTCCTCCCGGATGAACCGGACCTTCTCCACGGACTCCTCGTCCGACAGGGCGGCGGGAGCCATCTCCAGGGCGTTCTCCATGGGGAAGCCGCTGGACATCATCAGTCCCAGGATGCCGGCCACGCGGGAAGCGGACAGCTTTTCCGTCAGCTTGCGCACCGGCGGGAACAGGTTCTTCAGGAATTTCAGGGTCTTGCCCCGGGCCTTGGTCTTCAGCAGGATCATGACCACGATAGCGCAGACCACCACGAGGCCGATGAACACCAGCACGGCCCAGCCGGCCCAGGTACCGACGGACATCAGGACGGAACCGCTGCCGGAAGCGCCCACACCCAGGGACTCCAGCACCCGGCGGAACACGGGCAGCACCCGCCACAGCAGGATGCCGATGATGACCACCAGCATGACGCCCAGCACCAGCGGATAAGTGATGGCGCTGACGGCGGCGGACCGGATCCGGCCCTCCCGCTGGTAGTAGGTGGAAAGGCTGTGCATGATGTCTTCCAGGCGGCCGGTCTGCTCACCGATGTCCACCATTTCGATCATGTAGGAAGGCCAGTCCTCCTCGTTTTCCTTCATGGCCACGTAGAGGGAGCCGGTCTCGTCGACGACCTTGTACAGGTTGGAGTAGGGATGAACCTTCTGGTTCTTCTCCTTCATCTCGTCCTCGGCGAGCATCTCGATGCCGTCCCGCAGGGTCATGCCGGAGCTCAGCATCAGCGCGATCTGATCGCAGAAGCTGCTCAGCTCTTCAGAGGACATGATTCTTTTCTTCTTCTTCCCTCCGATGATTGCCATTCGTCTTCCCTCCATACCGCGGCGCTCAGCTCCGCGCCGCTTTTGATATGCTGATTTCTGTTCCGGGGATCAGTACCACCGCTCGGTGGTGTAGCTGTCGGTCTTGTTGGTTGCGTTCAGCTCAGCCGTGGGATCGAAGAACTTGTCCTCCCCGTTCACAACGGCCATAACCCAGGCGTGGGGCGTTCCGGAACCCAGGGTACCGATAACGAGCCTTGCCGGCACGCCCTGGCTGCGCAGCATGGCGCAGGTCAGCGCGGAAAGGTCCTGGCAGATGCCCATCTTCTTGTCCCAGCAGTAGTTGATATCCGGAAGAACGCCGGCCTGCACCGTAACGCTCTTGATAAAGTCGTAGGAGTAATTGGAAACCACATATTTGCAGATGGCCTTGAACTTCTCGGCCTGGTCCGTCATGTCCTTGCACATTTCCTCCGCCAGGAGAACACAGGGCGTATCCGCGGTGTAGTTCACATACTGGTTCGGATAGAGGAAGCAGCGGAGCTCGTCCTCCATGCCCTTGGGGGAAACGGTTACTTTGCCCTTTTCCTTGTATTTCTTGCCGCTGACATTCTGGTAGAGGGTAACCGTGTAGTTTACTTTGCCGAACTGCAGGGGGAATACTTCGTATTCGCCTTCGTTGTTCAGGTCATACTTCAGGGAGCTTCCGCCCACGGAAATAACCACTTTCAGCCGCTTGTTGCCCTTCTTCGCGCGAACCATGACATAACCGTCTGCGGCGTTGCTGCTGTCCACAGCCAGATTACCGTCCTTCTGGACCTTCTTTCCGGTAGCTTGCGGCATCAATATTTCCGCAGAAGAGATGACCGCCACGCAGATGGCCAGCAGCAACACAAGAAGCATGCTGAGTCTGCGTTTCCGGGTTGTCCCAGCGAACATGTCATTTCCCTCCTGTTATTTCCATTGTCAGTTACGGTTATGATAGCACAATCCTCCGGGGTTTGCAACCGTTCCAGCAGAAAAGTATTGCCAAAAAAGACATCTTTCTGAACGCTCTCTCCCCTCCGGAGGGCAACAAAAAACCGCAGGTACGAAACCTGCGGTTTATGTGAACGAAACGAAATTACTTTTTCTTCTTCGTGTTCACAGCGTCCTTCAGGGCCTTGCCGGCTTTGAAAGTGGGGGCCTTGCAGGCGGCGATCTTCACGGAAGCGCCGGTGCGGGGGTTGCGGGCAACGCGGGCAGGACGGCTCTTCGCTTCGAAGGTGCCGAAGCCAATCAGCTGGACTTTTTCACCCTTAGCCATGCTCTCGGCGATCACTTCGAGGATACCATTCAGAGCAGCTTCGGATTCTTTCTTCGTGGATTCGGTCTTCGCGGCCAGAGCAGCGATCAGTTCTCCCTTATTCATGAGAAAACCCTCCTTGGTAGAAATAATGCTCCTCAAGTATATACCAAAAGCCTTTTCTGTCAAGCACTTTTTCCGTTTTCAGGGACCTCGGGCGGCCTTTTTCCGGTTTTTCCCGGCCGCATCTTCACTTCTTGCCTGCCCTGTCTTGCTTTTTGCTTCCCTTTCGGCCGCCTGACCGCGGAAGGCCCCTTCGTTTCCATGCCCTGCAGGCGTTTCCGCAGGCCCCTTTGCAGGGTTCTTTTCCCTGTGGTATCATAGGGAGCGTGAAGAGGGGGAAAAAGCATGCTGCCGAAACTCATTGTCATCGAGGGAACCAATGCCTCCGGGAAGAGCTCCCTGGGGGTTGCCCTGGCGGAACGCTTCGGCGGGGAGATCGTCTCCGCGGATTCCCGCCAGGTATATGAAGGGATGGACCTGGGCTCCGGCAAGATTACCCCGGAGGAAACCCGGGGCGTCCCCCATCACCTGCTGGACGTGGTGAAGCCCGGGGAGTTCTTCTCCATGGCGGATTTCCAGCGCCTGGCCTACGGGGCCATCGACGGGATCCTCGCCCGGGGGAAGGTGCCCTTCCTGGTGGGCGGCACCGGGCTGTATGTGGACGCGGTGGCCGACGGGTATGAGCTCAGCGACCGGGCGCCGGATCACGGGCTCCGGGCACACCTGGAGACCTTTGAGACCCCTGCCCTGTATGAGATGCTGAAGGAAAAGCTTCCGGACACAGACATCGATCCCCGGAACCGCCACCGGGTCATGCGGGCCCTGGAGCGCATCGAGGCGGATGATTACCGGCCCGCGGGGAAATCCCCCCGGTATACCCTTTTGAAGCTGGGGGTCACCTGGCCCCGGGAGATCCTGAAGCAGCGCATCGACGAGCGGCTGGAAAGGCGGCTGGCCCAGGGCATGACGGATGAAGTAAAGGCCCTGCTGGACGGGGGAATTCCGGAGGAATTCCTCGTGAAGCTGGGCCTGGAATATAAATACCTGACCTGGTACCTGACCGGGAAGATGGGCTATGACCAGATGGTGGAGGAGCTTGGGAACGCCATCAAAAGGTTCGCCAAGCGGCAGATGACCTGGTTCCGGCGGGATCAGCGGATTCACTGGCTGGATATGGCCGGGGATCCGCTGGAGGAGGCCTCCGGGCTGATCCGGGATTTCCTGGAGGATTCTTCATCGCCGCAGTGACCGGATGAAAGAAACTGCCTGACGGAATGATACCGCAGGCAGTTTCTTATTTTGCATAATCGGTTCACCTGGGTCAGGTATTCTGCAGGAATGCCTGGATCTTCACCGCCAGCTGCCGCTGGGTCCTGGCAGCGGGGTGGAAGTTGGCGCCGTAGCCGTTGGCCTTTCCGTCCTGCTCCTGCAGGGTCATGGAATGGATTCGGGTGTCGCCGCTTTCCGCCCGGTATTCGTTCACCGCGTGGACCATGGTTTCGTTCAGGTCCGTTCCCATGATTCCCAGCACGCACAGCAGCATGGCCCCGGGGTTGTGGCTCCGCACCTCGTAGAGGAATTCCTTGTACTGTTTCCTGTACATGTCCTTCCGGGGCTCCTTGCCGGAGACCCAGCTCAGGTCGTTGGTACCCAGGTTGATGAGGATCTTCTCCGGCTGCCACTGGCTGAAGTCCCAGAGGATCTCCTCCGCCCGGTGGCCGGAGGGCAGGGTGAACTCATTCCGGCCCGCCCGGTCGTACCAGGGCTGGACCAGGGCGTCCGTGTTCCGCTTCTCCGGGTCGTCGGTATATCCGGACACGAGGCCGAATCCGCTGAAGGACGTCAGCATGGCATCCAGCCCCATCCATTCTGTTACAAGTCCCGCATAGGACAGGGAGGCGTCCTCCGTGGCGGTGGTGAATTCCTCCGCCTCGCTCTTCCCTTCCACGCCGTATCCGCAGGTGATGGAATCCCCGATGAATTCCACCTTCATGCCCGCGTCCTCCAGGGGCACAACCTTTCCGTCCGTCCGGATCTCCCGGATGGCCATGAGGCTCTGGGTGCATTCGCTCAGCTTCCGGATCCGGACCTCCGCCCCCCAGGGCTGTCCGGATTCGAACACCGTGACGGTGGTTTCCTGCTGCTCCATCCGTCCGCCAGTAACCCGCTCCCCGTCCACCAGCACGTCATACCGGGGCAGCCGGTGGCCGCAGTCCGGCCGCAGGGGCGTGTCGTCCGCCCGGAGCACCACTTCCAGCTTTTTCGCCCCGGTGACCCGGAAGCCCGCCTCGCTCAGGGAAGAGCAAAGCCACAGCATTCCGCCGTCCGCTACGGTCCGTCCGCGCACCCGAACATGATATTTTCCGATCCGTCCCTGCATCTTTTTCGTCTCCTCCGTCATTCGTCAAAAAGGAATCTCCGCAGCTCCTCCACGGTTTTCAGGTAAATCCCGCAGTTCCGCCGCATAAAGGTCTCAATCTGCTCTATGTCGTTGGCCCATCCCGCCGCGGCAAAGGGCACGCCGGCAGCCCTGGCCATGTCGTATCCGGGCTTCAGGTCATCCACCACCAGCAGCTCCTCCCGCCGGAAGCCGAAGGCCTTCATGATTTCCTCCAGGGGCCAGGGAGAGGGCTTCCGCTTCTCCGGCGGGGACTCCCATCCGAAGACCAGGTCCGGCTCCGGCAGCCCGTTTTCCCGGTAATCCCGCAGGATGTAGCGGCTGAAGGAGTGGCTCACCACGCAGATCTTCCCGCCCCTTCTTTTCTGCTCCTCCAGGATTTCCCGGATCCCCGGGTAGGCTTTGGGCACGTGGTTCGCCACGTACTGCGCCCAGAAAACCTCCTCCTCCTGCATCTGCCCTTCCGTCAGGCCGCAGATCTCCCGGAACATCCCGATAACCCCGGGATCAAAATTGTACCGGAAATATTCCTCCAGGGTCAGCATGCCCTCCGGATGGTTTTTCTCCATGTATTCCACAAAGGCCGGGTAATGCACCGTGGCCGTGGAGTTCACCGTCGTGTCGTCGTGGTCCAGCACCAGACAGGGTACCTTCAGCATTTTTCCTCCCGCGATCCCGTTTACTCCTCCGGCTTGTTGGTTTCCTCCAGCAGCCGCAGGGTCTCCCCGAAATACTCCTCCACCTCCGCGTCCGTCAGCTTCATGGCTTTCTTCAGCAGCTTGGGAATCTCCTTCGGGCGCACCCGGGCGTAATACTTCGTGGCGCTGATATTCCTGCGCCAGTTTTCTATCTTCATGTTCTTCCACCGGCTGATATGCCGCGGCAGGATGGGCTCCAGCTGCGCGATCACCCGGTCGAAATGGGCTTCCACGTTGTCCCAGCGGAATACCGTGGCCAGCAGCTCGCTGACCCGGTTCAGGAACTTCGCCTTGTATTCCGGAAGCGCCAGCAGGGCGTTCAGGGGCTCGTGGCGGAATCCGTTGATCTTCGCGGTCACCGGTTTGATGTAATACTCAATGGGCGTCTTGTCCAGTCCCCGCCAGCAGGCCTCCACGTCGAAGAGCAGGTACTTCCATTTTCCCCCGGGCACCCGGTACAGCCGGACGTTGGTGAAGTCCACGTTCCCCAGGATGATCTCGTACGCCGCGTGGGTGAACATGTTGTCGATGTCCAGCTCCTCCTCCACCCGCTTCAGGTTTTCCGGGTCGCTGAGGCTGTTCTTCTTGCAGAAATCGCACAGGGCCAGCCAGTCCGTGTTGTCCCCGTTCTGGAGAAACTCGTCCCGCCCCGTCCGGGCCAGGATGTCGATCCGGTCGATGTCCGCCTCCTCCGTCACGCCCTCATAGGCCGCCACGAAGTACTTGTTGATCTTCTCCCGGAG
>OCVV012882365.1_pt1 | contig 16567 bp, 9 predicted proteins | sample 1539721 | NCBI WGS metagenome assembly OCVV01 (sample SAMN02144230, study PRJEB22623) | gut metagenome | biome: sheep rumen | host: Ovis aries | place: New Zealand | reverse complement strand
ATCATGATCCTGTACTTCTTCATCTCCATCATGGAAGACAGCGGCTACATGGCGCGCGCGGCCTTCATCGTGGACAAGCTGATGCACAGGATCGGCCTGCACGGGAAGAGCTTCATTCCCATGGTCATGGGTTTCGGCTGCAATGTACCGGCAATCATGGCCACCCGCAGCATCGAAAGCCGGAAAAGCCGGCTGGTGACCATCGCCATCATTCCGTTCATGTCCTGCGCGGGACGCCTCCCCATCTTCGTGCTGTTTGCCGGCGCCTTCTTCCCGCAGAACCCCGCCACGGCGCTGCTGGGCATCTATCTGCTGGGCATCGTGCTGGCCATCCTCAGCGCACTGGTCCTGGGCCGGTTCGTCAAGGACGACGACCTGCCGTTTGTCATGGAACTGCCGCCTTACCGCGTTCCTACGGGCAAGGCCATCTGGCGCCACACCTGGGAGAAAGGCAAGCAGTACCTGGAGAAAATGGCCACCACCATCCTCATCTTCTCGGTGGTGATCTGGGCCCTCGGCTACTTCCCGCGCCACGAAAGCGCCACCCAGGCGTACCAGCAGGAACACTCCTACATCGGCACGCTGGGGAAAGCGATCGAGCCCGTGAACGAGCCGTTGGGATTCAACTGGAAAATGGACGTGGGCCTGCTCGCCGGTGTCGGAGCCAAAGAACTGGTTATCAGCACTATGGGCGTCATGTACGCCCAGGACGGCGAGGAGTACGAAGGCCTGGGATCGGAGGAAGACACCCAGCTGCAGTCGGCCCTCAAAGCTACGGTTCCCACGGCGGCGGCACTCGCTTTCATGGTCTTCGTGCTGCTGTACTTCCCTTGCATCGCCACCTTCGTAGCCATCAAGAATGAGACCCATTCCTGGTGGTGGGCCATCGGACTCGCTGCCTATACCATACTCGTCGCCTGGATCTGCGCCTTCGCGGCCTTCCGCATAGGCCTGCTGATCTGGCCGGTCTAAGGGACGTCAATCTCCAGGACCAGGGTTTCGCTGTCGCCGCCGGCATAGGTCAGGACCGCCCTCACGCGGTGATGACCGCTGGTAAGCGTGACGGAAGCGGCCTCGGTGGCTGCGCCGTCATAGAACCACGCCACGGATGCGGGCGTTTCCTTGGCCGACTGTTCCAGCGTAAAGGTAAACGTATCTCCGACCTTGTAGCCGCCGGGATTGGCAATGTAGCTGTATCCCAGCAGCGGCAGGGTGATACTGCTCTGAGCATCCAAATCCATCAGGGTGGCACTCACGAGGATGGCTTCTCCCACCCGGGCGCCCCAGCTGCTGCGGGTCGTTGAGAAAGATGACAGGAAGAAGCCGTCGGCCAGGCCGGACACATTCTTTTTCAGGAGCGGATAGTTGGCGTTGACCCCCTCCAGGGCATAGCCGATATACAGATCTTTTCCGGGCTCTATCCGGATTTTGGCCCCGCTCACATCCACGGTAATGTTTTCATAGGGTTGGGCGTCCGGAACCAGTGACGTTAGCACGCGCTTTCCGCCTTGGTCGACGATGACATAGGCCTTGGCCGAATAAGGCGACGCCTCTGCATACTGGATAGTAACGGCCTGCAGGTACATACCGCCCCACTGCCGGAGTTCCGAGATGCCGAAGTGTACGGCGCCCATGATGTCCTGAGGCTTCTTGTTGGCATAGCCCACACCGTTTGCACTGCCCCCGTCGGGATATTTGCGAAGGTCTGCAGAAGGGGCGTCCACCAGTTTGCGAAGCACGAAATTCTGCTCCGCCATGCGGTCCACCTCCAAGATTGCCTCCCGCGTCACAAAGTCGTCCTTGGAGGCCGACACCCGGAATACCTTCTCGCTTTCATCGGCAGGAAGTTTCAAGATGAAGGCTCCGTCTTCTGCCGACCGGGTGGTATAAGCCGCGGAGCGGGGCCGGATATAATTGGTCCGCACTTCAGAGGCCGACGTGGGCGACGAATAGGCTTCCAGGGTCAGCGTCACGTCCGCGATGCCGACACCGTCGGTACCGGTAACCATCCCCACAATCTGCCGCTCGTCGGAGAAGCGTTCCACCCGGAATGTAGCCTGGGAACCACCTACAGAAATATCGGAAAGCCGATAAGGCAGGATGTTGCCGCTCCAGGCGAGGGGGACGAAAGAGGTGACATTCTCCTTGCCCGGGTACACCATGGTCTCCAGGGCGGTCGTACTGTAGGCACTGGAGAATTTGATATAGTAGCAGGGATGGCTCCCGTAGCAGTTGACCTTGTGGCTGTTCCAGGCACTCTTGGCCGTAATGCTGCCGGAAACGTAATTCTGCGACTGGTCCACGTGATAGATCACCAGGCCTTTGGGGAGGTAGGCGTCCCAGCCGGTGCCGTCCCGCATCTCATAAAGGAAATATTCTCCGTCCACGTCGGCGGGCGTGATACAAGGCGTGGTGTTGGAACGGATTGGTCCCAGGGTAAAGTTTCCGGAAGCGGTTATGGGCTCGCCGGCGCCCATCCATCCCAGCATCTGACGTTCCACGGAAGTGAGATACGGCGGAGTGCGGCCGTCGTTGAGGTAGTTGCCGTTGCACATGAGCGAGAATCGCGACAGGTCGTTAGCACGGCCGTTGGTGTCACCGTCGGTGTCGTAGAAGTCCGGCAGGCCCAGGCAGTGGCCGAACTCGTGGCAGAAGGTGCCTATTCCGGCCCGGTTGGTCCCGGAAGCGCCTTTGAACTCGGACGAGCAGCCATAACGGAAGATGCGCACCCCGTCCTGAACCAGGTTGTGGCTGTACATGGAGTACTGGTGCGGCCAGATGGAGGCTGCGTCAGCGCCTTCGGCCTGGCTGTGGCCGGCAAAGAAGAAGAAGGTGACATCTACATAGCCGTCCTTGTCATTGTCGTACAGGGAAAAATCAATTTCGCTGTCCAAGGCGACACAGGCCTCATACAGGGCGTCGGTAGCATGGGCCGAATGGTCTGAATTTACGTCCTCCCCGTAGTAGGAATAACTCCGGGAAACGGTCACGGGCCCGTACACGTCGAAGGTGGGGACAAACTGGCCGCCGGAATTCTCCGAATAGTACTGTTTGACAGAGCCGGTGGCGCCGTCGTCGGAATAACCGGTTTCATTGAGCATGCGGGAGAATACGCTGTTTGCATTCTCCGTGGTGAATTTGCGGTCAGGGAAGTCGATGAGAAGGACCAGGAAACGCTTGTTTCCCATGCTGATCCCTTCTGCACGGGCCTCTTTCTGCAGCCGTGCGGCACGCTCGCGGAAAGCCTGGGCTTCGAGGCGGCGGGCCTGCCGGCGGGCGGATGCGTTGGCCACGGGGCGGAAGAATCCGTCGGCTCCTTTTTCCACCTCAACGCCGTTGCAGGTAATCCAGCTGAAGAATTCGTCACCGTGGTTTTGCAGGGTGATGACGCTGCCGTCCGGCTGGGTGTAGCGGTAAGGGACGGGAGAGGCCGGCGAAGCGAGGGCAATGACGGCCGATGCCAAAAGACCGGCCAGGATGACTGTCAAGTTTCTCATAGGTCTTCCTTTTTAACGATGATGCCTTTGCCGGAGTCGGAGGTGGCAAGGCAGATCCGGCCATTCTCCAGGTCCACGACAGTTACCTGGACCTGGACAGGTCCCTTGGTGTAAATGCCGTCCTGCAGGGTCACGGAGACGGTGAAGCTGTCATTGTACTGAAGGGTGGCGGGGATGCCCGATATGCCCAGCACCTGTTTTTTCTCCGGACTCAGGATGCGGAAGGAGGCCCATTCGGCCCCGGTGCGCCAGGACCACTGGTCGGTGCCGGCAGCGTAGGGATAGTCCTCATCCAGGATACCGTAGACACCCGGAGCAGTCTTGTCCATGACGGCATGTTTGTACATCTGCCTGACTTTCAGGTTCTTGGACAACGGACCGGACTTGAGGGTAATGTCCGCATCCCGGAACTTGCCGGTGCGGTTTTCGTCCAGGTGGAGGATAACCTCGTTCCGGTTCAGGGACTTTACTTCCACCAGCTTGATCCATTTCACGGAGGAAGGAATCTCGACGGAGAAGTCCACGTTGGTGTTGACAGGGAAGGGACGGTTGCCTTCCAGGGCATTGGCGTACAGGGTATTTTCCTCCGTATACAAGACATCGGTCTGGACCTGGGTAACAGGGACAGTGATGGTTTCCGCCCCGGTTTTGATGATGACGGTGGCACTTCGCTCGCCGACGTTCTCGTTTGCGTCGGCCGGCATGACGATGAGGCGGACAATACTGCCGGAGCCCTGTTCCCGGGTCAGGGTGAGCCAGTCGGCCTCACAACTTGCTTCCCAGTCCTGCTTCAGGCGGATGTCCAGGCGGCCGGGCGCAGTCCCGCCCAACTCCAGCGAAAGGGGCTTCACGACGGAAGTCAGGCCTTCCTGGGTAAGAGAAACGGTCTTTTCCTGTTTTCCGGCGGTAATGACCAGCGTGAGCGAGCGGGAAGCGTCTTCCGGGTTGAAGGAGAGGGCAAGCAACGCCTCGCCTTCTTTCTGCGTGAGCCTGGCCCAGGAGGCCGATTCTTTCAGTGCTGCCTTCCAGGAAATGTCACAGGAGACTTTGACGGAAACGGTCTGTGCCTCCGCCGTTGCCGAACCCGGCGACGACACAGTGAAGGTGCCGGGCTCTGGCTCTTTTTCTTTCACCGAATGGTCGCAGCCTGCAAGGAGCAGTGCTGCGAGCAGGAAAAGGGGAAATTTTTGCATACGCGGTAACAACTAAAGGTTGACCAGAAAGATTCTTCACTCCGTTCAGAATGACAGGAAGGTTGCCACTGGCAGATTGGTGTCATTCTGAGGCAGGTTTATCCTGCCGAAGAATCTCTTTCTGGTCAACCCTCGAAAAGAGATTCAAACGCGTGGGTTAAACGGGTTTGTAGACGAAAACGGCACGGATATATCCGGAAGTATTCTGTTTATGCTTATAGCCAAAACGACCTACATCAGCATGATAAGCCCAAACATATCGGCTATCGGTATGTTCCGTGCTTGAAAAATAAATATCATTGTCTAATGCAGTAGCACCAGCATTTGTGAATACCGAAGCAAAGACAGTTTGCTTAAGCCCTTCCTGCCCAGAAGTCGTAAGATCAGCAGGATCGCTGCCGGTTGCCGCCTTGACCATAGCGGACACCATCTTCTGCCACTGACCGGCACTGGGAAGGAACCAAGGGCTGCTTGCCGTCGGACGTGCAATTGCAGGCATGCTGTATGTAGCATAATAACTGTCAGCCGGCGTCGCGCCGTTGAGGAACTTGATCAGCTGTGCGGCACTGTGGCGATGATTTTGATGCTCATCACTGCCTAAAATCTGCGTATCTGCATAACCGTCATTTGATGCCCGGAGATCATCCATATTTGAATGATTAATGACTGTGCCGGAACAAATTGACAGAGCGGTGGTAAGTCCAGTATTATTGAAATACCAGCTATAGGCAGTAATATTACTCGTATTAAGGACCAGGACATTATAGTCTGTAAAAGATTTGTCGACAGTCGTACCCGAAGCCCCGACATAAGCAATAATACCCGAAGCTGTTGTTCCGGCGAACTCTGCAGCCATTATATGGGAGTAAGCCTTTCCGTCGGCACCCAGGATATATCCTACGTGAGCCGAGGTGATAGAGGCAGGGGCTACCGTAGTCGTTGCCATAGGAGAGCCCATATCACTGATTGTGGTGTTATACAGCGTCTGTTCTGCGAGCGTTTTCCCTGTGGAGGTCTTCTGATAAAGATTACCGGAGCCATCCATGGCGAAAATGGTAATATCTTTGCTGGAAACGCCGCGCATAGCCACATAAATCTCATTCGTGGCAGATGCAGGAGTAACCCTATAGGAAGCACCGCCGGAAACGGAAATACGATAACCGGCAAATGCACTGGGGAACGTAATGTGCCAAATGGTGATATAATTGGTCATCACAACACCGTTGGGAAGCGTGGCAATACCACCGGATACCGTCATGCTGGCACCGCCTTCGCTGAGGTCAAAATTCTCACTGATGTCGGCAAGGGTTCCAACCTGGTCGGTATTGATGTTCTTGGCGCCGCTGTAGCGGGAATAAGGATAGCGGAAATACGCATAGTTGTCCCCTTCCTTGGGGTCGATCAGAGTAGCAGTAATGACGGCACCGCCAGTAGCCGTTACGGAAGTAACTTCACCTTGAACATACTGATAGGCACTGCTGGTATTGGTATATCTTACCTGAACTTTTTCGCCGACTGCCCAAGTGGTTTTACCGTCCGAAGCGATAGCTTTGGTTGCAGGATTGTCCGCTTTGGTAAGCGTGGTGGTAAGGATTACTTCCTTGTGGAGTTCTTCTCCCATTTCACTGGTCTTGGAGCAGGAGAGCAGGAGTGCCGAGACTGCAAGAGCAGAGGCTAAAAGGTATACGATCTTTTTCATGGCTCTAGAACATTAATCCCGGGTCGGCCGGCACATCAAAAATCAAGTCTTCCGTGGTGAAATCTCCACGGTCGGAGATGTTACTGGCAGCTATCATTCCCGAAAGCTGCACTTCCAGCACCTCTGTGCTGGGTGAGAGGTACATTAGTTTTTTGTTCATAATTGTATGGTGTTATTCTTAATTTGCATCACGGACCAGGCGGACTTGGTAGTTCTGCCAGGGGCGGCCCCAGCCCACGCGGATGTCGTTGCCGCTGCTCATGATATTGAACATGTTCACACCGAAGCTGGTGGCATCACCCGCGTTATAGGTAGAGGTATAATAGAAGGTGTCGCCGCGGGGGATGTACACGCAGCCGGCGGCTTCCAGTTTCTTCCAGTCGGCCATGGAAAGCTCCGTCCGGTACCAGGCGTCGGTGCGGTTCAGGTAGGCGGGAAGGTGCGGGAGGGTTGTGTCGGAATAGAGGAATTCCAGACCCTCGGGCATCTCGAAGTGGTCGGGGAACAGGACAACGCCGCGGATGGCGTCCTTCGAGTCGATGCGGACTTTCATGAAGCGGGTGTTCTCCATGTCTTCCTCTTCGGTGCCGGTGTGGGTCTTCAGGCCATGGACGGTGGAAGCGGGACGCTCCTCGAAGAGGTAGCCCCATTCGCCGCGCGTGCCGTCGAGGGTTTTGTCGATACCGGCATAAGTCCGGGAGAAATAATAGCACTTCTCATTGCCCAGCGTGCGCCAGGTATTCTCGGGATAGGTGTACCCGCCCCATTCGATGGCGTTGGTGCCCCAATCCAGGAAGGTACCGTTGACATATTCCAGGTAAGTGGCGCCGGTAGCCTCGGCATTGATGCCGTAGTCGGCGGCCTTGGTGGTGCTCCAGCGGAAATGCATGCGGGCGCCGGACTCGGTGGAGATGTGCATCTTTCCATCCACGGTGGCGCTGCTGGAGAGCAGGGAGTACTGCTCCTCGGCGAATCGCCAGGTCCAGTTGGCTCCGTAGTTGGTGGTGTAGGCTTCCAGGTTACCCGGAGAGAAGACCACCTTCTTGGTGGCGCTGACGGAAAAGACGGGCATGTAGACGTCTTTGCCGAAGGCGGCTTTGCGGGCAACGGCCAGGCCTGCGGCCTTACCGACGGTGATACGGCAAGGGAACTCCACGTTGTCCACCCAGGACTTGACGGTGATGAGGCCGAAAGTACCCACCGGGACGGGGATGTTCAGCGTCACGTCCTGCATAGCCGACAGGGCCGGGAAGACGAAAGTGACGGTGTTCCTGTCCGTTACGCCGGAGGTGGTGATGGTGGGGGTATCGGTGTCGGCATCGGCGACGGTGAAGGTACCGGTGACGTCACGGTCGAATGTGACGGTGAGTTTGTTCACGCCCTTCGGAACATCTTTCACGGCCAGGCGGAACAGGCCGCCGACGTGGCGGAAGGTCAGGAGGTCGGCGTCGGCCGTGTTGCCTTTGGCAATCATCACGACGGGCGACACTTCGCTCTTCAGGTTTTCCAGTTCGTATTCGGCAGGCAGGGTGACCTGGAGGTCGGCCGCAGTTTCATGGCCGGCGACAGCAGCGCCCACAGGGAAGACGGCAAAATTCTGACGGACAGCGCCCTTCAGGTCCACTTTGTAGGCAGCACTCTCACCACCGGCTTCCAGAGCCTCGGAGGTGATGTAGCCTTCAGTGGTGCCTACGGCGATGCGGTCGCCGGTACTCCAGAAGAACTTGCCGGTCTCGGACTCGATGCTCACTTTGGAGGCGGGAGCGGTGCGGGATTCCACGGCGGCCCGGAGGGTCACGAGGTTTTTCCCGTCCGTCTCATTCTCTTGGGCCTCTTTGGCGCAGGAAACGGCCAGGGCGGCAAGAGAAACAGCAAATAACAGAATATTAATCTTTTTCATAAGGCAGCCGGTTTAGAAAGATCCCCAATCCATGTCTTCGCCATCGTTGTCGAAGAAGCCCGGGCGAGTGTCCTTGACGGTGAGGCGGATGTACTGATACTGACCGGTGATGTAACCGTTCTCTCCGAAGCCGATGAGAATCACATAGGTGTCACCGAAACCGGGGAGCTTCTGGATACGGTCCTTGAAGGGACCCTTGAGAAGCTGGTCCTTGAACGCGCCGCCGTTGATGGTCACGAGGGCGTCCAGGGTTTTCTTCTGCGAAGGGGCGAGGGTGTTGAAGACATAGTCTTCCACCGGGAGCGTCACATCGTCGGCCGACAGGGCTACGAGGGTGTAGTAGTCGCTCTCCGCGCACTGCAGGGAAATGGGGAGGAAGAAGTCGGGGTCTTCGTAGTAGGAATCACCGTTGGTCAGGGTCCAGGCCGATTCGCGGCCCAGCGGGGGCTGCTGCTTCACTTTGACGGTGCCGCTTTCGCTGCCGGCACTGTAGGAGAAGGTGCCTTCTCGGGTACCGGGGGCGGTATTTTCGTCCACGGTGATCGTGAGGATCCCTTCTTCCGCATCGTATTCGACATGGATCCAGTCAACGTCGGAAGTGAGGGTGAGGGCAGTGTTCAGCTGGATCTTCTGGGTCTGCACCAAGCCTTCCACGGGGGCTTCGATATCGGCAATCACGAGACCGTCGATGATGACGCCATACTGCACCACGGGGACCATCAGGTCGCCTACGGCGCTCTTGAGCTGGAGGCTGGTGTAACGGCTCTGACCGTCGGTGAAGGGTTCGGCCGTCAAGGTGACCACCTTGCCGCTGACGGAAGTGGTGATCCATGCGGCGGAGCAGGTGGCGGACGTCACGTTTTCATTCAGGGTGATGGTGGCCTCGCCGCCGTCAGGGGTGAAAATCAGGTTGTTCTCCACAGCCGTGAGGGCCGATTTCCACTCCATCTTCGGGTTGCTCTCCTGCTTTCCGCAGGAAGCAAGGGCCAGGACAGAGAGAAGGAATATGCTTAGTTTTTTCATCTTGCGGTCCTCCTATTTTTTTACCATCGTACTCCAGAAAGGAGCGATGTAACGAGTGTTGTCAAACAGGTGATAGCCATTCAGGGCGGAGCCGTTTCCGTAGCTGTTCCAAGAACCGTCGTTTTCCACGATCAGCAGGCCCATGGCCACGAATTCGCTGTTGCCGAGCGCACCGTTGTTGTAGGCACTGAAATCCAGTGACAGCTTGCCGGAGGCTACCGTTGCTTCTTCATTCTCGATGGTCTGCCAGCCGCTGTTTCCGTAGGCCTTTACGTTGTAGCCGGAGACGTTGATGTAAGAGCTGTCATCGTCGGAGCCGGCGGCGATGGAGTTGAGGGTGAAGCAGGCCACCGCGACGGACTGCTTACCCCAGGGCGCCACAATCTGCGGCAGGAAGCGCAGGGAGCCGGAGGTGATCACATAATTGACGCGGAGGTCATAATTGCTGTTCACACCCTTCATCAGGTAGGTTTCACCTTCCTTGTCGGCCACCAGTTCCACTTCCACAGTCTTGGCAAAAGGCCAGCGTACGGCATCCTGGTTGTAAGTGAGATCCCACTTGCCCAGGTATTCGTCGTAGGCGTGCCAGCCTTTCAGGACCAGGGAAGCTTCTACGCCGTCCTCTGCGGGAGAGGTGAGGCTGAAGCTGTCGGCATGCCAGTCAAAGCCGCTGACGGCGGTACCGGACACTTCCACTTTCCCGATGTACTCTTCCAGGCCGGGAGTGAAGAACTTGATGCCTTCGGGCGTGTAGAAGAAGGGTGTCGACACGGTTTCTTCTCCCACGGTGATGTCCGCGTGGCGGGTGCCGCTGGACACGATGACGCGGGCATTGTCATCCCCGAGCTGGCCTTCGAAGAGGCCGTCGAGGGAAGCGCGCACCGACCGGACCTTTTCGATATACTCGGCGGCCGTGCTGCCCTTCAGCGGGACCATCTTGATGAAGTTGGCCGTACGGCGGCCGCGGAGGAGGATCTCGTCGGCCGTGACTTTCTGGATGATGAACTCGAAGTCACCTTTGAAAGCCTGATACTGGGAAGAAGTGGGAGTGGCGAACTCCTGGAACACGGCGTTGCCGGTATCCACGGTGAGGATGGCGCCGTCTTCCATCTTGGTGGTATACAGGGAGCGGGCCGGGGCGGGCTTGTTGTCGCCGTAGACGGTGACGAAGCCGTCCTCGCCGAACTCCATGGCAAAGAGGTATCCGCCATAGATGGCTTCCGTGTGCGGATAGTAGTACATGATCCAGCCGTTTTCGGCCCCGGTGAGGGCTTTGCGGGTCTCAAGGACCATCTCCTGCACGCGGGCCGACGATGACTTGTCAAAAATCTGTTCCTGGGTCTTCACGCAGGAGCCGGCCCCGACGAGGAGCAGGGCGCCGGCGAAGACCGTAAGGATCTTATTTCTCAAATTCGAAGTCATAGCATCATCCTTTTAATCGACAGACAAAGACTCAAGGTCTACTTTTCCCTCATCGATTTCCTTCAGACGGCGCTGGATAGATGCGCGAAGGGCATCCAGGTCGATACCGAAGCTGTCTTTGAGGTAGGTGCGCATGATTTCCAGCTTGGCGGAAACAAGGGCGGCGCCGTCCAGCAGGACGTTTCCGTCCGCATCGTAGGTGACGGATTCCGCCATGCGGGCGTCCCACCATTCCTGGGGATACATGACATACTGGGAGAGCATTTCGGCCATGTCTTCCCGGTCACTCATCTGGGAATAGGTGGAGATGAAGCCGTGCGGACGGTAATAGGAAGGGCTGTTGTAAGGCTCCTTGTTCCAGGAGGATGTGACATAGTCGCCCGGCGTGATCTGGGAGAACTCGGCCGGGAAGTCCTTCACCTGGTTCAGGATGTGCATGAACTCGTGGTGGATGGTAGGAATGTAGGTAGTGCGGAGGTTGTCGACACTGTCGTCCACATACTCCTTCACGTGGTTGACCCCGTAGAGGATGATCTTCTTGCCGCCTTCGGCCGATCCGCGGGTATACGAGCCGCCGGAATTGTAGACCCAGGCACCGTAAAAGACGAACATCTTGGGGAAGTAGGCCTGAGTAAAACGGATGCCGGCCACCTCGTCGTAGGCGTCGATGCAGAGGTATTTTACCAGGTGAGCCAGGATGACGGAGTACTCGTATTCGGCCGGAACGGTGTAGGAGGTGTATCCCACTTCGCGGAGGTCGTAACGGTACTTGACCTGGATGTTGTAAGGAATCAGATAGTTTACCTCCAGCCAGCGGTCGAAGTCGTTCTTCACGTTTTCGTTGGTGAGAACGACGCTTTCGTCCGACAGGGGTTCCTGGCGGCAGGCAGTCAGGCAGAAAGAGAGCGCCACCAGACTCAGCAATAAGTATTTATAGGTTTTCATCATCTTCCAACTTTAGTTAATATAGTCGCCGATGTACTTGGGGAAGCCGCGGGAGGCAGCGTATTTGTCACGGGCCAGGACACCGTAGCCGTAGCTGCGGGGGTTGGCCGGGAAGCCGCCGTCAATGGCCTTGTAGGGGATCTGGATGGCGCGGGCGTCGTCGTCGGGGAGCATTTCATCCGTCACTTTCCAGACGTTGCCGTCGGAATCCAGTTCACGGCGGTAGATGGTAATGCCGTAGCGCTTCACGTCGAACCAGCGGAGGCCCAGGGCCATCTGTTCGGTGCGGCGCATGTTCAGGATGCAGTGAAGCATGTTCTCGTTGTCCGAGTCATAGATCTCGATGGGCATACGGGGCTCCAGGCGCTTCTTCTGGGTGGGTTTGTACCACTCATAGTAGGGCATGGAGTCGTAGAAGCTGCTGATCATGGGCAGGGTAAGCGTGTAGGTTCCCTTGTACAGGTGGTTCACCCAGAGGGTCATGTCTTCAAGGGCCTTGTCGTACTGCTGCTGGTGTATGTAAGCCTCTGCACGGTCCAGCAGGACCATTTCCGTGGTGAGGGTGGCGATGACGTTGCGCTTCATGCCGGTACCGGCCACGGGATCGGAGTATTCGAAGTAGTAGGCCATCTTCCACAGGCTCCACCAGGACAGGGCGCCGGAATAGTGGCGGTGAGGAGTCCAGATGAAGTCGTTGGGCGTGAGGGCACGGTTGATCCAGGGCGTAGGAGCCATGTAGCTTTCCGTTTCCGCGATGTAAGTGGTGAAAGCAAAGTGCTTGTAGGCGCCGCTGTCGGTTCCCCAGAACTGGGGACCCTGTCCGTAACCGGTCTGCAGGAGCAGGTTGGCCACTTCGGAGGGGCTGTTGTAAGCGTGCTTCTGGTCGGCCATCACAGGGTAGTTGGTCTGGAGGGCTTCATAGTCGCGCAGCATGCTGCGGGGGTTGTCACCCAGCACCTGGGAGGCGTGCTCGATGACCTTGTCCCACTTGCCGTAGTAAAGGTAGAAGCGGGCGGCGAAGGCATGGCCGGCGATGGGGGTGAAATGGTACTTGGGAACGTCGTAGTTGTTGCCTACGTACTTGAGGCCTTCTTCGATGTCTTCCGCAATGTGCGCATAAACGTCGGCCACCGTACCGCGCTCATAGGAGGGGCTCAGACCCACCTCAGGCTTGTCCATGTAAGGGAGGCCGGGATCGGTGGAAGAGGTTTCGTCGTTGTAGGCCTTGCAGAAAATGTTCACCAGGGAGAAGTGGGCCCAGGCGCGCGCCAATAGGGCTTCGCCGTAGGTTTCGGCCAGTTCGGGATTCTCTTTTCCGCCCATCTTCTCGATGGCTTCCAAGGCCTGGTTGGCATTGGAGATGGCGCTCCAGTTGGAAGTCCAGATCTGGTCCTGGGAGTCGTTGTTGGACTCGTCGTTGTCGCGCCAGTTCCAGTTGTTCTGGTCGGAGCGGTTCAGGTCGGACGAGATGGTGGCGCGGCAGTTGTCCAGGTTGTCCCCGGTGAATTCCGCCACCACAGTGAAGGAATGGCCGGCATAGGCATCTCCCACCAGGGATTTGGCCTTTTCCGGGGTATCGATTTCCGTGCGGTTGTCCGGCATGGTATCCAGGAACTTGTCGCAGGAAGAAAGGGCGGCAACTGCCAAGCAAAGCGTAAGGATATATTGTGCTTTCATATAGGCCGATGCTTAATTGTTCAAAATGCAAACTGCAACGCGGTTGGACTCGGGTGATGCAGAGGCATCCTTGTCGGTACCGTCGTACTTGACTGTGACGCGGGAAGGCGAGATGCCTTCGCGGATGATGAGGTCGGCTACGGCCTGGGCGCGCTCCTGGGAAAGGACGCGGTTGCGGTCGGCGGTGCCGGTTCCGCTGTCGGCGTGGCCGGTGATAATGATCTTGGAGGAAGGATTGTCCACCATCAGCTGGATGATACGGCCTATCTTCACGGCCTCTTCAGGGCTGATTTCGGCCTTTCCGAGCACGAAGTGAAGGTCGTTGGCGTAGATGCCCTTGAGGGTGCTCGCAGGAACTTCTTTCACGACTTCCTTGACCACTTCCTTAACGACTTCTTTCTCCACCACTTTCTCCACCACCTTGGGTTCTGCAGGAACATAAGGGGTGACGACGGCGGGGGCGGAAACGGCGGGTTTGGACTTGCTCATGCCGCCCAGGCCCACTTTCAAAGTCAGGGTGAACTGCTTGGGCACGGGAACGGCCACACCGCCGGTGTTGAAGAACTCAGGATCCTGGCCGTTGAGCTTCGGGTCGGCATACAGGAGGCAGAGGTTGGTGGCCTGGAGTTTCAGGCCCAGGCTTGAGCAGCGGATGGCTTCGGCCCACTTTTTCGGGAGGTCGTAGCTCAGGGATACTTCCTTCAGGCGGACAAAGTTGCCGCTGGCAATGCGCTCGGTGGAGTAGTTATAAGCGTTGTAAGCGTACGTCAGCGAGGCATTTTCGTTGGCGTAGCGGTTGCGCTGGGCGGTGGAGGCGATGACCGGGATGGTGGTGCGGGCCTCGTCGCCGGGCAGGGTCCAGCGGTTGGCGAACTCACGCGGGAAAGAGGTGAGGTCGTTGTAGGCGGAGCGGAAGAAGCGGTCCAGACGTACGACGTTGCCGAACGATCCGGTAATGAACACGTTCAGCTTGAAGCCTTTCCATTCAAAGACGTTGCCGATGGAGGCGACGTCCGTGGGATCGGCCACACCGGACCACTCCAGGAAGCGGATGTTGTCCGGGTTGGAGGAAGAGGTCTGGAAATAAATGTCGGCCACGGAGACATGCTCGGTGAGGGTCTGGGTGACGGGATCCCATTCGCTCTTCTGGTCCACGAAGGTGGGCAGGCCCTCGTTGTTCAGGCCCTTGAACTTGATGGAGAAGATGGAGTGGTTGGGATAGCCTTCCAGGGCAAAGCCGGTGCCGCTCACCAGGTCAATCACGCGTTTGGAGGACAGGAGCTTCGTGACCAGGTTGTTCGAGTGGGAGAAAATGAAGTTCGTCGTCCACTTGAAGTTTTTGGTCTTGACGTTGGTAGTGGACAGGGACAGTTCGAAGCCGTTGGAACGCATCTCGGCCACGTTGCCGTATTTCTGAATCTCACCGCCGACACCGGGCGTATTGATGAGGCCGATCAGGTCGTAGTTGTTACGCCAGTAGATGTCGCCTACAAAGTTGATCCGGTTGTCCAGGAAGCCGATTTCGGTGCCGATATTCAGCTCGTGCTTCTTTTCGAAGGTCAGGTCCGGATTGGCGATGGAGTTGATGGTGAGGAGGGTTTCCTGCTCGCCGGGGGTGGGACGCCAAGGGTTGTAGGAGGAGATTACGACGTTGGAGTTGGTAACCCAGGACGGGCCGCTTTCGGCAGTCAGGGAGTAGGAAGCCTTCAGGACGGCATGGGACAGGACCGGCTGCAGACCGCGCATCCAGGGCTCGTCGGAGATGTTCCACCGGCCGGAAACGTTCCAGGTCGGGAGCCAGCGGGCGCTGCGGGACTTGCCCAGGCGGTTGGAGCCCTCGTAACGGAGGGTGCCATTGATACTGTACCGGCCTTTGTAGGCATAGGTACCGGTGGCGAAGAAGGCCGTACGGCGCTCGTGGGAGTTGCCGATGGTGTAGTACTGGCTGTTCTCCTCGGCACCGCGCTTGAACACGCGATAGTCGTAGTTGGGGATTTCACCCATGTTGTACTGCAGGCCCCAGCCACGGAACCAGGAGGAGTGACGGTCGATGGAGTTCACCTCCATACCGCCGTAGGCATTCACCATGTGGTTGCCGAAACTCTTCTGGAAGTTGGCCGATGCACGGAAGTCCCAGCCGGACATCTTGTTGTCCGTACGGGTGTAGATACCGCCGTAAGGCAGCACACTCACCGGGAGGGCGAAAGGCACGTCCGGATCCGTGTACAGGTAGGAGTTGGCGTCACGGATGGAGGTGGTGTAGGCGGCGCGGTAGGCAAGGGCCTGGTTGGAATTGTCCAGGATGTTGTGCTCCTGAGTGGTGTCGGCATACTTGAAAGACGCCAGGGCACTCAGTTCCAGGAACTTCCAGGGCTTGTACTTGAGTTCCCCCTGCAGGCGGACATTGGCGACATCCAGGTCGATGTAGTTGTTTTCCAGCTCGTAAAAAATGTTGAACGGAGCGTAGTTGCGGGTGTAAAACTCGTCCGGGTCCAGCGTGCGGGAGGTGTTCAGGGCATAGGAATAAGGGTTGATGTCGAACGAACGCTTCACCTCGCCGTAGACGGAGTTTGTGGTGGAGCCGATGGTTCCGGGCGCCCGCTGGTTGCGGTACGATGCGTTGCCGATCATGTTCACCGACACCTTGTCGCTGATGTGGTAGGTGCTGTTGATGTTAAAGGTATAACGGCGCACCTTGCTCTGGATGGACCAACCCGGGTCATCCATGATGGAAAGGGAGGCGTAGTAGTTACCTTTGTCGGTACCGCCGGACAGGGACAGCGAGTGGTTGTGCTGGATGGTGTGCTGGAACAGGCGGTCGAACCAGTCGGTGTTGCGGTATTCGGCGGCTCTCAGATAAGCGGCTTTGGCCTCATCGGTATTCGGGAGGCCGTAGGTGCCGGAGGTGGCGTCGAACTCGCTGATGAGCTGGTACATCTTACCGTAGATTCCGCTTTCGGAAGCGTTGGCCGTGCCGGCATACAGCAGGGAACCCTTCTGTTCCAGTTCCTGATACAGGGACATCTGGCCCTGGGAGTTCATGATGTTGAAGTCGGCATAATTGGGCTTGAGGCGGTAGGTGTACTCGCCGTTGTAGGTCAGGGAGGTGTGACCGGCCTTTCCTTTCTTGGTGGTCACGACGATAACGCCGGCCATGGCGCGGGCACCGTAGATGGAGGTGGCGGAGCCGTCCTTCAGGATGTCGAAGGAC
>OCVV011309413.1_pt1 | contig 16578 bp, 14 predicted proteins | sample 1539721 | NCBI WGS metagenome assembly OCVV01 (sample SAMN02144230, study PRJEB22623) | gut metagenome | biome: sheep rumen | host: Ovis aries | place: New Zealand | reverse complement strand
ACTGTCATATGCTCTGTCTCCTCCGTTCCAGTTAACTATTCCCTTTAACAATATAAAGAGTGTGAAAACAGCGTAGATAAAGACCGGGACACCCGTTATGATCTTTTTGATCCGCGCGCCGGTCATTTTTTATCCTCCGTTTTTCTGATCAGTTTTGAAAGGAGGATATCTCCGATGATACATATGAACAAAGTTACAACTATTGAGAGTGCGCCGACGATCTGATAACTCATCCCGCTCTCTGATGTTATCCCGGTAAGTTTACCCACAGCCTGAATAAATATCTGCATGATCGGATAGTGGGCACAGAGTATAAAAAGCGTATGTCTTCCGCCGCGCGCCAGTAATCCGTTTACCTTAGGTGCTTTTTTCTCTATGAATTCAAGCAGGCATAAGAGCAAAAATACCGAAGTTACCGAGCACAGTATCGCAAAAGCTTCACATGTCCATTCGCGCGTATCACTTCCGAATACCGAGATCGAAAGATTGTATGAACCGTTTACAAAAGCGCCAAACGCAAGTAAGAGCGCTGCTCCTAAGATACATAAAGCTTTATTTTTTGCTTTGAACTTCTTAAAAAATTCTTCCCCTTCCCTGAAATATTTACCCTGGAAAAAAAGGATCACGAAAAACGGGATCATATCAAGGCTCCATGGAAGTATCCTGTCCGTGCATATCTGATATATCCCCATGATGATAAGGATACCACCGAGTGACCACCTTACCGTACTGTCCGAAAGAACAAATTTATGATCCGCTTCCTTACTGAACTTCACCTTTGCGCGCTCGATAAGATCTGCAAAAACAACAGTCAGAAAAAGCGCGGGTAAAAACCAGGTCGGGGAGTTAAGGTTTAACATGATCTGTTTATACGGAGGAACCTTTAAAAAACAACTTCTCGCATAGAGTGTTCCGATAACGGAATATGCAAGTGATTTTACCACGGACTCCGATCTTAAAAATGCTTTAGCCGCAAATATAACGGCAAGGATGACATTCGTTATAAGATAGGGAATTAGCAGTCTCTTTGCTTTCTTAACGGCAAATCCGTAAGCACTCTCATCCGAAGTATGATAGGTAAAACCTGCTGCCACGAAAAAAAGCGGTACATAAAACATACCGCCTATAAAAGATATGGCTCCCGCCTGTATTCCACTGTGATTAATAAGTACCACGAGTATCGATAAAAACTTCGCGGCATCTATTCTGTTATCTCTTTTACTGCTTTTCAAAATATGCTCCGATCTTCCCGGACAAGCGTATCCCCGGGAGCTCAATGAAGCGGTGTATCAGATAAGATGCGACTGTAGTAAGGACTAAAGTTACCGAGAAATTGATAAGGCAAAGCACGTGGTAATTCATCCTTCCGTACCAGACCGTAAATATCCCGCAGGAAAATGTACAAAGGATCATAAAATGTATCAGATAAAATCCGTATGTATACTGATTATACCAGGTAAACAGGCTGTTTCCGAGCACCTTCTGAGCGGTCTTTAAATGAAGGACCGCAAATAATACCGCCGATGAACCTATGTTATAGAAAAGGATTATCTTAAGCGGGAAAGGCTGATATATGGTTCCTTCCATCCTCTCTCCGATCGGAGGAAACGAGCCTAAGAAAAGTCCGAACAATAACAAAAGACCCATAAGCCATTTTTGCTTAGTAAGCTTCTCAACGAAGATCGGCGGTCTGTAGGTAAGATCGCAGACAACAGTTCCTAATATGAACGGCAGGAAATCGGTCCTTATCAAAATGATCGCACCGACCGCATAAGCTGCATATCTTGCCCTTGTATCTCCAAGGAGCGAGATGATCGCGGCGATCAGCGCAGTTCCCCAGAATTCATAATAGATAAACCACAGCGGCCCGTTATATTGATTTTCGCCCGTTACAAAGCAGCCGAAAAGTGCCTCCTTTAACGCAGGAAGGAAGTGCGGCTCAAAAGTATTGTAATTACCGACAAAGACTTCCGATCCGGCAAGGACAGAGGCTTTTGCATTATAATAAAGTCCCGCCTTCATGCAGATAAAGATCACTATATTTGCAAAAACGATTGGAAGGATCAGCCTGAAATATTTCTTTATGACACCGGTCGTAAGCGACTTTCTTTCACCGGTCACAAAGAATCTGTATCCGACCAGAAAACCGGACAGAGTCATAAAAGTACGCACTCCGAACTTTCCCCCGGCGATTATATTAAGCGGGGTCGAGCCGAAGATATACTCGAGATTTACGGTATGAAAATGCTCCGGGAGAAGTGAATATTCACCCGGATAGAAAAAGTTTATAAAATGAAAATTGTAGATCATCAGACAGGCAAGTACCTTAAGCCCGTCAAGATAAGGCAGCTTTTCAACCTGCTTCATAGCTTATACCAAAGTCTCCATATATTCATCAAGTGCATCAACCCAGTCGGCGAACATGAAATCACCGGTTAATTTGAACATGTAATTCTCTAAGATCGAATTTGCAGGTCTCGGAGCGGGAGCATTGTATTCTGCCGTTGATACAGGTGTCACCTTGGTGCTCTTTCCGGCCTTTTCAAAAATAAGTTTTGCAAAATCAGCCCAGTTTGTGCTGCCTTCACAGGTAGCATGGAAGAGTCCGTAATTTTCCGTGGGAAGAAGATAAAGGATCGCCTTGGCAAGTTCCTTTGCGCTTGTGGGCGTTCCGAACTGATCGTTGACAACTCTGACCTCGTCATGATCTTCAGAAAGGCGGAGCATCGTCTTAACGAAGTTCTTACCGTCTCCGTAAAGCCATGCCGTTCTTAAGATAAAATGCTTATCGGAAAATTCCTTTACGAAATTCTCACCGGCAAGCTTGGTCTTTCCGTATGCGGTATTCGGACCTACCGGATCGAACTCGGTAAAAGGCCTGTCGCCTGTTCCGCTGAGTACATAATCGGTAGAAATATGGACGAGCTTTGCATCGTTCTTTCTTGCGGCTATCGCAAGATTTCTTGGCCCTATCGCATTTATCTTATATGCAAGATCGATCTGGGTCTCGCACGCATCCACGTTGGTATGAGCTGCGCAGTTGATTATCGCATAAGGCTTTATCTCATCAACGAATTCAGTTACTTTTTTTACATCGGTGATATCAAGTTCTCTTGCACCCGGTGTTGCGCTCACTGCTGCGCCAACATCGGTGTTTACAAGTTCGTATTCCTCACTTCCCTTTAAGAGCTCGTTTACGGCTCTGCCCAATTGTCCGTTGCATCCGGTAACGATGATCTTTTTCATTCTCCGCTGTCTCCTTGTGATATTTATTTATCCTGTTCTTTATTATCTTCGCTGTCTGCTTTTTTAACTGCCTCAAGCCTTTTTATCGTCTCTTCCTGGATCGCGACCTGCTGGGCCATCTTTCTTATCCTCTCGCTCATCCTCGAAACAGTGACCGTGAGCGTAAATATGATCACCATCGAAAAACAGAATCCGAGGAAGAATATCATATTTACGGGAGTAAAGATCCCCAGAAAGAAAGAGAGCTTGTTTAAAAGGATCGGAAAACAGTCAAGTACAAGTACAAAAATTATGGCGATGATCCACGAAAGCGAATATTTAAGCTCCAGCTGTCTTTTTCTGATCATGGTGATGATCACCGCAAGCGCGATGATAAGAGCGATCCCTATTATGATCTGAAGCTTTAATGTCATCATATGGTTAATCCTCAAATGTGACAAGGGGACGGGTCCGCCGTCACTTTCGTAACATCTCGATCAAAATGGCAAGTGTAACCTTGACCATATAATATACACTCTTCCCGGGTGAGATGCTCGAGACACCTTCCGTTCTCTCTCTCATCACAACGGGATATTCTATGACATGTTTCCCTTTGTTAAGTATAGCAACGACACTCTCGGGCTCCGGATAATCCTTGGGATAACTCTCCGAATATATCTCCATCACGTCTCTTCCGACCATCCTCATACCGGATGTGGGATCGGTGACTCTCTTACCCGTAAGAAGCTTTATGAGTACCGAAAAATATCTTATACCAAAGCGCCTTATCGCCGATGACTGGAAGCCTTCTTTTTCGATGAACCTGCTGCCTATTATCATGTCGGCATTTTCTTCTTTGATACGCTTAAGCATGGTGCCTAAATATTCGGCTTTATGCTGGCCGTCGCCGTCGAACTGGACCGCATATGCATATCCTTTCCGGAGAGCATATTGGTAACCCGTCTGGACCGCGCCGCCTATCCCTAAGTTAATGGGGAGGTTAAGGAAATGTATCCCATTCTCCCTGCAGACTCTCTCCGTATCATCGACGGAGCAGTCGTTTATCACCAGATGATCAAACCCCGGAGCGTTATTTCGAATATCATCTACAGTCTTTAATATACTGGCTTCTTCGTTGTAAGCCGGTATTATGACAAGGCATCTTTCCATTGCGTTTCCCTGTCTATTCAATATCGGCTCCGGCACTTATCTGTGCGGCATCGCCGTTTCCGCCTTCTTCATCTGAAGCCGCTTCACCGTCGATATCGGCCGAAACTTCACCTGCTCCCGTATCATTTGCGCTCACGCTTTCCGGAGAGGGGACCGTGATATTACGGAACTTTCCGGACTCTAAAAGATAGCACATCGCAGCATATATCTCATCACCGATCTGCCTGTATCCCGCGATACCGGGGTGCATCCCTTCATCGGGATAAACATCGGTTATCTCTGTATGAGGATTGACGGCTCTTACCGTCTGGTTAAATCCCTTGTCGGTATCAAATACCATCGCGGTCGGAACTAAAGTCACATTTTCATATGCCTTTGCACGCTCTATTATCTCTTTATTGAGATTTGAGATCATGAGCCTTCTCTCGGCGGCATTTATCCCGCGCATCGCATCATAACCCGGCTTGTGGGGCATAAGTCCCATTCCGTCCTGACCGGCGGGATAAAGCGGTAGTGATAATAAAATGGGGATCGAAGGATCACTCTTCCTTATCGTATCTACTATCGAAAAGATCGCATCCGCGTTATCATTCGGATCGATATCAAGACCGTTCATCCCCAAAAATACCTGAACGGCATCGGGGAATATACCTGTGGAGCTTACATAATAATCCCAGTCAAACACTCCCGTATCGGGATTGGTAAAACTGTTGGGAGCATCGGCTCCGTAAAGCTTTCCGTAATACATCTCGGAAGGGGATATACCGGGGATCGATTCATACTTAAGGCCTTCGGTATCTCCGCCTCTTCCCATGTGATTTATCTTATCACCGGATCTCGCCCTGGTATAGCTTTCCCATTCGGTGCCCGCACTTAAACTGTCACCTATCGTAACAAGCCCGGCGCTGCTTACGGTGTCATAAGCAAAAACATCTCTTACCACGTTGAGCCTGGTCTGCGCACTTGCCACTTCTATCATGCTCTCATCATAGACAGTTAGCGTCAGAAGATGCTCTCCTTCTTCACCTTCCACCGGATTAACGGAGAATTTATCCTTCATGCAGTCACCAATGCTGCAGTCCCAGAAAAATGAATAACGATCAAGGTCCACATTGGTACATACATTGGCGTTGTAAATATCCATGGTCATCCCGGTGCAGACGTAGATATTCTCAGGAAGGATCAGTTCGGGAGTCCTTATATTTTCCTTCCCGCTTATATCCTCCCTCATACGCTCTATCGTCGTTTCATGGGAATCTGTCTTATCCATGAGCTGCGCGATGGATTCCTGCATCGAATCGTTCTTTCCCTTAAGGTCAACGATAACGAATGCTTCCGCCACACAGAACATTACGATCAGTATAAATAATATCACAGTCAGGATATGTCTTTTCAGCATTTCTTCCTCCGAAACAATAACATATCTATTTTACATCAAATCAGCTTTTCATACAATGCCATATATTTTTCATAGCATTTTGTCTTTTCGTACTTTTCCGCCCTTTTTCTGCATTCATTTTTGTCAAAGGCTCCGTTTGCGGCTTTTACGATCGCTATCTTTAATGCTTCATAATCGGGCTTTCTTACCACAAAGCCCGTCTCCTTCGTTACAGATTCACCGCTTCCTCCCGTATCATATGTGACAACAGGCGTTCCGCAGGCTAAGGCTTCAAGATTGGTCGTGGGGAAATTATCTTCGAGTGTCGCATTGACAAAGACATCCGCAGAAGCATAAATCTTTCTTAATTCTTCGGTATTTGCCGTCTTTCCCATCGGATCGACCTTATCCCCGTATTTCTTTTTCAGCTCTTTTATCTTCTTATCATTAAGGCCCACAAGACGAACGAGATAGTCATCGGAAAGATCTTCGCACAGTCTTTCAAAATAATGAAGTCCTTTTCTGTGCTCCCATACATTTGCTACGCCAAGGACGATCTTCCTGCCGTCAGCATCTTTTTTCTGTCCCTTATCATCCGGATAAAATACATTAAGATCGATCCCGTTGGGTATGACAAAAACCTGATATTCCTTTAAAAATGATTTCCTGACTTCTTCCGAAAGCCACGAGGAAGGGGTTACGATCTTCAGATTCTTAACACCCGTAAAAGCTTTTCTCTTTCTTAAATAGGCATTCTCGGAATTATCCTTAAAAAGGGCATAAGGATAGACCTTCGCGTGATGGATACAGTTATTACATCCGGTCTTCCATTTATCACATGCCGCATAATCATAATATGCGCAGTGTCCCGTATAACTCCAGCAGTCATGGAGCGTCCATACGACGGGAATATTGCTTTTCTTAAGGAAATCAAAAAATATCTCAACCTGGATATAAAATCCATGGATATTATGAAGATGGATGATATCGGGACGGATCTCAAGGATCCATCTTATAAGATCCTTAGTAACTTTAGCGGAACCGAATCCCGCCTCACCCATAAAGAAATTGCGCATGACGTGGCGATAGAAATCGCCCTTATTCCCGATAGTGATACCGGTCTTTCCCTCGGGGACTTCGCCTCTTCCTATCGCAAGATAAGGCTCATATCCCTTATCCGCGGATACATCATAAAGGTCGCACATTATCCTTCCGACACTCGAACCCTTAGCGACCGTATTTATCTGTAAGATCTTTTTCTTCAATTCACATATCTCCCTAAGCAAACATTTTACCACATAAAAAGAAAATGCGCGACCATACAAATTAAGGTCGTCCTATTGCACCGCGTTTGCCGATTTGGTATATTCAAAAGAGACTTTATCAAATAAGATAAGCCCTCATATGAAAGGAATAATCATGCTCATCCTTCAACCGATAGGCGGTCTTTGCAACCGCATGCGTTCAATAAATTCAGCGAGGATACTTGCGGAAAAAAGAGGCGAAAAGCTCACCGTGATCTGGTTTAATAATCATGAGCTCGGAGCCGATTTTGAAGACATATTCGAAAAAACAGATGCCTTTAAGATAATAAACATATCTTCAAAGTATTCCCCTCTAAAGATGTTTTATCAGGGGATCTGCCGCCTTTTCGGAAGTACGGTCGGAAATGAAGATATAAGAAATAACCGTGCGGACGGCTTTTTAAACGAAGACTATATGTCTTCTCTTAAGAAATTAACCTATATTGCTACTGAGGAACATTTCTATCCCTCGAATGATTATTCTCCCTTTATTCCGATAAGGAGCATCTTATCTTCGATCGAGGAGATCTCTAAAGCGTTTACTCCGTCTACAGTGGGTATACATATAAGGCGCACAGATAATATGCCTTCAAAAGACAAAAGCTCCACTGATGCATTTATCACATCAATGGAGGCTGTCCTTAAAAAAGATCCCGATGCCACGTTTTATCTTGCGACCGATGATATGAACGAAGAAGCAAGACTTCGCGAGCACTTCGGGGATAAGATAATATCAAATAAAAACCGCGATCTTTCACGCGCATCCGTAAACGGGATAAGGGATGCGCTCATCGATCTTTTCTGTTTGAGCAGGGCGAACGCTATCATCGGAAGTTACTTCTCATCCTTTACGGATACCGCAGCCGCCATGCACGGCATTCCCCTTACGATCGCCGGGGAGCAGGAAATAATGTAAACGTGGGTTTGCAATCATTCAATGCACACGGCCGTGTACTCGCCGTGATCCGCGATGACTTTATCCCCGTGCGGGATCAGCTCGCTTCTGTTTGTAAAGAGTATTACCGGCGTTCCGCCTTCCGCAGCCGATACAGCCCCGGCATCTCCCCCGTTTTTGCAAAACGCGTTGCAATAGGCTTCTGCCATGAATACATCCTGCTGAGACCACTCTTCCTCGACGGTATTTCCTTCTTCCGTTACATAAGCAAAATCCACATACATATCATATCCGTTATATTCGGGATGTTCTTCCCCGACATTTTTTATTAAAAGCTGCAGGTCGTTTAAAGCATTCCCGTTCACGCCTAGATTATTAAATATCCCGAAGAGTCTTACAGAGAATACCAGACCTGTCACCGCACATGCAACAGCAAGTATCCTTCCGGCTTTTTCACGCCTTTTTAAGGCCTCTCCTGTCAGAAATGCGGTAAGCACCAAAAGCCCCGTGACCGCAGGATATTCGTACCATAAAAGCTTTGTGGATACGAGAGAAAAGCATAAAAGCGGCATAACGCTCCATAAAATGAGCCCGATAAGTCTGTCCTTAAGATCCGCTCCCATTTTTTCTTTGCCGGATGCAAATATGATCATAAGAGCAGCAACGGCTATCATCAGCGCGATAAAATAAATCTGCACGCTCCCGCTCATGTCACCGAAGAAATACGAAAAATAATATGAGAATCCGGCTTCGTTGCTTCCAAATCCGCTCTTGCTCCTTCCGAGCACATCCGTCTCCCACATCAGTTTGAAAAATTTGGGTCCGTCCGAAGCAAACCTGGCACCGGCCCATAGGATGACAGGAATAAGAGTAAAGCCTAAAAATCTCCCCCACTCTTTTTTTGATATCTTTACGATAAGTCCCGTTGATAAAAGATATACGATCCCTATGATCGCTATCATACCGGCATGGAAACTCTTTGTAAGAAATCCGAGTGCAAAAAGTAATCCGCATAAAGAAAGATTTCTTTCATCGTCCCGTATCTTTGTCATCGTGATCATCGCCAGAGCAAATATCATCACATAAAGGCTGTCCGCATCCCCGGCCCTTACCATATGCGCAAGGAACGGCGTAGTATTTCCGGCCAGTAAGATCAGCGTAAGAAGAGCAGCCACCCTTCCCGTTTTCTTTCGAACAAAGCAGGCTGCGGCTGCGGCAGTTACCAGATAAAAACATACCGACGGAAAACGAAGTGCAAATACATTTTTCCCGAATATCAAAAATGAGATCATAAGCGACCACATTGAAAGCGGCGGCTTTAAGTTATAATAATCCGTCTGCCCGAGATAAGTGCTCCTTATAACATTGCCATACCTCAGCATTTCAAGAGCGTTTACGCCGTGTCTGGATTCATCCCAGGGATCCACATATTTTACATCCAGTTTATACAGACCAAGTACGGCGATCCAGAGCATGAGAGCAAAGAACAGGATCTGATAAGCTCTCTCAAATCTGTCTCTGTCAACACATGACAGGATCCTGTAAAGGGACGGCGACAGGATAAACAAACGGTCCGAGAGTTTTATCCCTCCTTCAGACTTGGAAACGGCTCTGACATATCCTTTAAGCCTCTTTTTTTCCTCTCTTTCAGAGGGCATCTCTTCACTTAAAGGGTAGTAGTAATGGATGGCTCCGTCGGCTCTTGCACGAAGAGCATATGAAACCTGTTTTTCATCGCCCTTTTCCTCAAAGTGCTCTATCCTTTCATCAAGTGCATCAAACCAGTTAAGCCTCTTTAAATTGAATTTACCCCTGGTTATACTCTCATCCATCTTATAATATGCATAAAGAGGCCTTCTTAAATACACGCCCTTCTTTGCCTTCTCATATATAAGATAGGTCGTCGCTTCATCCTCGTGTATCCTTCCCTTCGGAAATCTTACACCCTCCCACAGACAAGCCTTATAGATCTTATTCCAGGCAACTATGAAATATGTCGCATCCACGTGATTTGCATCGTAAAGATTCTTTAAAAGATCCTGCGTTTCATATACTTCGCACTCTCCGTCAAATGCGTGGACATTTTTATCTATGTCAAAGAATGATGCCTCTTCCGTATCGGCAGACGTTTCTTTGTAGGAACACATCGCCACATCAGCATCATTTTCATCCATCTCTTTCATAAGGATGTCGATAAAATCCGGAGAGATATGATCGTCACTGTCGACAAATACGATGTAATCTCCCGTAGCGATATCAAGCCCGGCATTTCTTGCATCGGAAAGCCCTCCGTTTTCCTTATGAATGACCTTTATCCTCTTATCTTCCTTTGCAAGAGCATTACAGATATTGCCGCAATTATCGGGAGACCCGTCATCTACAAGGATAACCTCGAGATTATCGTAACTCTGCTTAAGTATCGATCTTACGGATCTTTCCAGATATTTTTCAACATTATATATCGGTACAATGACCGAAACTGTTTTTTCCATCAAAACTCCTCTATGCGTTTAACAAAAGCATACCGGCGAGGGTTATCGCCAGTATGCTTTTGAATGGTCTTTTAATGGTCGTTTGCTTATCAGCCCTGAGCGGACATACCTGTGGATGCCTGAAGGAGCTTCTGCTTTAATTCGCCCTCGATATTCTGAAGCTCTACCTGAGCGGCACGTCTCTTTTCCGAGCCTTCCTTCTGGATACGAAGGACCTCGTCCATTGTGGAAATAAGCTGCTGGTTGGTATATTTTAATGTTTCGATATCCACTATTCCTCGCTCCGATTCTTTTGCACTTGCTACGGTTGCGATCTTTAATGCGTCCGCATTCTTCTTTAATAGCTGATTGGTCATATCGTTGACTTCTCTCTCTGCCTTTGCTGCCTGGGTTGCATGCTCTACGCCGATGGCAATGACCATCTGGTTCTTCCACAGAGGGATCGTGTTTACGATCGTAGACTGGATCTTCTCGGCCATCATCTGGTCGGACGCCTGTACCATCCTGATCTGGGGAGCTGTCTGAAGTGCGATGTTCCTGGTTATCTCAAGATCATAGAGCTTCTTCTCGAATCTTTCGATCTGATCGGCAAGTTCCTTGGCTTCCTGAGTATCCTCCATAAGTCCGGATTCCTGAGCCTTTTTGTTTAATGCGGGAAGGTCGTTATTCTTTACTTCTTCAAGCTTCTTCTTTCCTGCCATAATGTACATGGTAAGCTCTTTGAAATATGTAAGGTTAAGGTCATACATCTTATCGAGTATGTCTATGTCCTTAAGAAGAGTTACCTGATGCTTTTCAAGCTCGCTTTGGATCGCGTTTACATTGGTCTCGACCTTGGAATATTTTGCTCTCATTGCGGTCAGCTTGTTCTCGCCCTTTTTAAAGAGTGCGGATAAGCCTTTTGCCTCATTATCAACATCAAAGTTCTTAAGCTCTGTAACAAGGCCCGTGATCATATCACCGATCTCGCCCATGTCTTTCGTGCGGACATTTCCGACTGCCTTCTCGGAGAAATCAGCCATCTTTTTCTGCGTTCCTGCACCGTAGCTTAATATTGCTCTTGAATTCCTGATATCTATCTGTGTGGCAAAACTGTCAACCTGCGCAAGCTCTTCGGGAGTAAGACTTGTCTCTTCCTTGATCTCCACTGCCTTTACCGGTTTGGAATCCACTACCGCAACCTCATTTGTTCCGGCCTCTTCAACATCAAATGTAAGTACGGGCGCGTGAGGTGCCTCCAAAATGATATCTTTAACTTCTTCTGCCATGATATCTCCTTTCTTTCCCCTTTGTCTTTTTTATAATTTTAATTCAACGCCGGCTTTGCCGACCTTTTCGGCTGACATTTCCTTTTCCATGAGTCCGTCCTGGGCCATCATGGTCTTCATTACAGAAATATCCGAGGTAACATCCCATGCCATTTCCTCAAACATACTGTCAAGGAGCCTTTCATAGGCATCATTAATGGTATCCATTACCGCTTCTATTTCCTGTCTTGTATTAACGATATTTTCTCCCTCGACATTCTGTTTGTCAAGTTCCACGTAGGCCGATAAAAGCTTTTCCGTCGTGGGGAGATAGTACTCCATGAACTTTCGAAGATCATCCGCAGATGCCGGATTTTTCTCTACCTGCTCAAATATCCTGTTGGTGATGCTCTCAAGCCTGTAGAGCTTATTGGACATCTCTCTGTCATCGGGGATAAGATCGTTATATTCCCTGACTTTTTTGATATATGCTCTTCCGTCCCGAAGGACAGCGGAGGTGCTGTCTTCTTTGCCGCCTGCCGCCTGTGCGGCTTTCCTTTTTTCTTCCTCTTCTTTTCTTATACGATCCGCTTCAAGTTCCCTCGCCCTGCCGCTTTCAACCGCCTGCATGTACTGGCCGAAAGCCCTGTCGGTGAGCATTACCGTTTCCTGTCTTTCGTCCATTCTCGCAAAGGGAAGGAATCCGAACTTCATCATTTTCAATATGTCTTTTTTGAGCTTTTTGGCATTTAATCCAAGTCTCTTAGCAAGATCGGAGATCGAAAAATATTCCGCATGTCCGAGCGCCTGACCATATCTGTAATAATCCACGGAAAGACGATGCTTTAATGCTCCGTTATAAAAGCCTTTTCCAAAAAGTCCTGTAATAACATAGGCAAGAGCAGTAATAAAAAGTCCGGCAAGCGAATGGGAAATATCTCCTGCAGCTATATAAGACCCGAGAACTGCAGTAGATGCTATTGAAAATACGCCGCTCCACAATCCGCCGATCGCGGTCAGTATCATCTGGGCTATACCCGTTCCTGTGCCGACTCTCTTCATAAGGAAAGGGGTCTTGCCGACATTCGAATATCCGGGGACGGTATAATACTCCTTGGAAGCATGAACATTGGTGGGATTTGGCTTAAACTGCGTTCCGCTTCCCATATAGTTGACATGACTGTAGTGTATGTTTTTGGCGCCGCCGTTTGCTGCGTAGTATCCGGTATTATTCGGAGCTTTCCCCTCAGGACGGTAAGCCTGAGCTCCGGGAGCATTACCGGCTCTGTTTTTCGCTGCATTTTCCGCAGCGCTGCTGACTGCCTGCCCGAATGCTTTTCCTGCCGCACCTACGGCTGCTCCCGCTGCAGCGGCTCCTCTGGCAAATGCCCGGGCTCCGGATGAATAAGCCTGATTGGTACCGGCAAAATTAGTCCTGTATACTCCGTCGCGTCTGTTGGTATTTTCAACAGTTCCGGAATATACGGTCTTGTCCCCGGGCTTATTGTTCTTATCCTTAAGTCCCGCCTCTACGGAATTCATATAGGCTGTCGCCTCATATATCCTTCCGGAGATCCTGGATCCCAGATCACTGTATTGATTTGTCTCGACCGCTGTCATGACATCGCCTAAGATATCACTTCCGGCTCTGATCAGTTCATTTACATCCATGGTTTAATTAATGTAATTAAGAGGATTAACCTGTGTTCCGTTTATAAGTATCTCAAAATGTATATGAGGACCCGTGCTGACACCTGTGCTTCCGCTTAAGGCGATCTTCTCACCCTGGTTGACTTTCTGTCCCACAGTGACAAGCACCTTGCTCAAGTGTCCGTATCTGGTCTGTCTTCCGTCTTCGTGATTGATATAAACAACATATCCGTAGCCGCTTCCCCAGCCGGCTCTTGCGACCGTACCGGCACAGGATGCATATACGGCTGTACCTGTAGGTGTAGCCCAGTCTATGCCGCGGTGATAGCTTGAGGCACCCTTTGTCGGGCGGGATCTGGGTCCGAAACCGGATGTGAGCCTTCCTCCCGATATCGGCTTGATGTATGAAGGAGGAGCTTTTGTACCGACTTCCACGATCTTTGCCACGGGCGAGATCGTATCCACTTCTTTTAAGATATCCGTATCCGTCACCCTGTCGTTATGATAGGAGACCACAGCTGCGACCTGTCTGTAACCTGCCGAAGGCTGCTGCCTTATCGCTGAATCGGTCGTATACCAGGAATCGTTATAGACATATTCAACAGGTGCATCGAATGCCTCTTCGTAATATATCTCTTCTTTTCTTCCGACCGAAAGCTCGGGCTCGGGAACCGTTATGACAAGTTCTTCGCCTACTCTTATCGGTGAATTTTCATCTTCCAAAAGCTCGGAGTTCATCTCGACGAGCTTATCAAGGGGTATGTCAACATCAAGAGCAATCTCCGAAAGAGTATCTCCGCTCTTAACCTCATATATCGCCGGCTTATCCTGATCTTTGGTAAGGATCTCCTTAGCCTGATCGCTCGCCATCAGATCCATGGGAGAAACAAAAGTCTCTATTACCTCGACCTTGTCATCATAGGAAATATCAACAAGCCCATAGTCAAAATCATCAAAACTCATACGGAGCCTCATCTCGCTCTCCGCATCCATGTCATGCATGGCTCTGGCAAATCCGGCCGTAAAAGTCTGTGTCTGGTCATTGATCTGCTTCGTGCTGTCAACTACTTTTGTTGTTAAGACATTTATCTCCCTGTCGGGATCGGGAACGAGCTCGACCCTGTAAGGATTGTTCTCGGCATATTTATCAAGAGCCGCCTGAAGTATATCCGTTACCGCCTCCGCGCTCTCCACATTGGCGGTAAAATCATTTACCTTTATCATGTAGGCGGTCTTCCTGTCGGCTATGCGATCGCTCATCATGACATCCTTCATTTTGGATATCACATCGCTTTTTGAATCCGTCTTTCCGAACCAGGATTCCTTACTCTCGCACGAGATCTCGGTCTTAACAAATACCAGATCTTCGTTTTCCTTCTGGATCTCGGCCCGGGCATTCTTTAAACATTCCCCGGCTTCCTCGCTGCTTCCGACGCATCCGACTTCTTTGCCGTTTAATTTTACAACGAACATATTCTCCCCTTCGCTTTCGGGGATAACAAAAGTCGGACAAAACAGAACACAAAGCCCGATCACAAAGAAAGCGCTCTTTATAAATGCTATCCTGCATTCTTTATAGTACTTGGTAATAAAACGCATAATGTAAAACTATAGTATGTCTATCCCAGGAATGACATGACCGCCAGCGCTGCGGCTGCCAGAGCAGCTATTAAAGTGATAACACTTATCGCGGTAACACTCTTTAACTGCTTTTTAAGGGAACCTATCTCATCCTTTATCTCATTTGCCCGGCCGGAAGTCTGATTCTCGACAACCGCCTGGACATTCCGGTAAACACGTACATTTTCCCTGTGCACATGTTCCTCGATATGCTTACGGTTTTCCGCGCCTTCATCCTTGGCAAGAAGGCTGTCAAGCTTTGCGGAAAGCTCAGATACCCTGTCGCTCACCTCGGAGAGCCTTGCTCCGTTTATGCCCTGGATCTCGCCCTGGGCTCTGATAAGCTCTACCGCGGGCTCTATATCTTTAGACACATCGACTGCGGGAGCAAAAGCATATCCTTCTATCTTTTCGATCGCGGAAGCGATGAGCTGGCTTGTCTGCTCATTTACCTCTGCGCTCTTAAACTGAAGTCTCTTAAGATCCTCTACGAGCTTTTCGTATTCGGCAATACGCTGATCTTTCCTTAATTCATCGCGTTTTGCGGCCTCTTCGTTAGCGCGTATTATGCTCTGTGCGTTTACTTTGTCAGATAAGATATCTTTTAAAGTGTCCAATTTACTACATCCTTTCCGATACTTGGGTATTATACCGGCATCGCTACTATATATTGTGCAACTTGTCTGAAAAAATTTGTCTTTGACTCGTTTTATTGTAAATATTTACCATTTTGTCATGCCTTGTTCACATTAAGTTCACATTTTCATTTTATTATAAAAATATCAAAACGACCGAAGCAGTGATTACTGCAGACATATATAAAATTTTTTCATAATAGCCCGGGGCCGAAAGGTTCCGGGCACTCCTCATTCATCCCCCGAAATTGCCTGAATCTGTTCGTTAAGTGAGAGCATCCTGGCGTCAAGTTCCGATACCATTTGCGCACACTCCACAAGTTCTTTTTTGATGTGCTCGGGCGCATTTCCCTCGAACTTATAATGTATCTTATGCTCAAGGCTGGCCCAGAAATCCATGGCTACGGTCCTTATCTGGATCTCGACCTTTGTATCGACTATCCTGTCTGATAAAAAGATCGGAACGGTAACGATAAGGTGATAGCTCTTATATCCCGAAGGCTTGGGATTTAAGATATAATCCTTTACCGAGAGCACCTTTATATCATTCTGATTGATGAGCATCTCCGCGATGCGGTATATGTCTGACGTAAAAGAGCATATGACTCTGACACCCGCTATATCATTTACATAGCGGACCATATTGGCGATGGTAGACTCATAGCCGTGCTTCTTTAACTTCTGCACTATGCTCTGCGGAGTCTTTATCCTTGATTTGATATGTTCTATGGGATTATATTGATGAACATGCTGGAATTCATCGTTCAATATCTCAAGCTTAGTCCCGATCTCCTTTAATGCGGAATTGTAAATGAGTACAACTTCTTCCCAACTTTCGGCATCATTGCCGTGTATATCTTCGATCTCCATTTTCTGTCCTTTTCATATTTTGATGGTGCATCCTGCCTTTTACATGCGCAAAGACACACATAGTATTTTACCATAATTGTCAAATTAAATAA
>OCVV011320227.1_pt1 | contig 16583 bp, 22 predicted proteins | sample 1539721 | NCBI WGS metagenome assembly OCVV01 (sample SAMN02144230, study PRJEB22623) | gut metagenome | biome: sheep rumen | host: Ovis aries | place: New Zealand | reverse complement strand
CCCCCTCTACGGTTCGAGCCTTTTCATGCCCTATATCCGCGAGAAGTTCGACATCGAGGATGTGATGTTCGCCAGCCCCGACATGGGTGGTAGCAAGCGCGCCGGCACCTATGCCAAGACGCTTAACAACAGCTTCGTCATCTGCTACAAGCATCGCAACAAGCCCAACGAGATTGGCGAGATGCGACTCATTGGCGACGTCGAGGGCAAGCACGTCATCCTGCTGGACGACATCATCGACACTGGTTCCACCATCTGCAAGGCTGCCAGCATCATCAAGGCCAGCGGAGCCAAGAGTGTCCGTGCCATGATCACCCATCCCGTGCTCAGCGGCCAGGCCATCGAGAAGGTCGAGGCTTCCGAGCTTGAGGAGCTTGTCACCACCGACACCATTCCGCTGAAGCGTGAGAGCAGCAAGATTCACGTCCTCAGTTGCGACTGGCTGTTGGCCGAGGCCATCCGCCGTGTGGTCAACTATGAGAGCCTCGACAACCTCTACGAGACCACCCTGCACCGCAAGGGCGTTATCCACCGCATGAACGAATAGGAGTGCAGCACCTGAAGGTGCTGCCGCGAAACGGAAAATATTTATGCAGCACCTGAAGGCGCTGCCGCAAAACAAATAACATTTATTAACAAACATTAAAAAAACAACAATGAGAGTAGTATCAATGAGCGGTTCTCTTCGCGAGAACGTAGGGAAAAAGGATGCTAAGGCTCTGCGTCGCGACGCCAAAGTGCCTTGCGTTATGTACGGCAAAGGCGAGCAGTATCTGTTCGCTGTCGATCAGACTGCCTTCCAGCGCATTCTGTTCAACCCCGAGCCCTGCTTCCAGAAAATCACCATCAACGGCGTTGACCACATGGCCATGCTGAAAGACATCGACTTCCACCCCGTGACCGAGATTGTCTACCACGCCGACTTCTACGAGCTGACCGACGACAAGCCCGTCGTGATGTCCATCCCCGTCCACACCACTGGCACCAGCAAGGGCGTCATGAAGGGCGGCAAGCTGGCTTACAAGCAGAAACGCCTCAATGTGAAGGCTCTGCCCGCCAACATGCCCAGCGAGGTCCTCATCGACATCACCAACCTCGACATCAACCAGCGCGTCCGCGTTCAGGACATCCCCGCTGAGAACTTCTGCATCCTCAACCCCAAGACCAGTGAGGTTGTCAACGTCCTCAGCACCCGTGCCAGCGCCACCTCCGACGACGGCGAAGGCGAGGGCGAGGCCGCTGCCGAGTAAGGCTTTGGCTTTGTATAAAAAAAGACAGGCGACTCGTTGGAGCCGCCTGTCTTTTTTTAGTTTTCTATCAGCTTGAACCGCATGCGCCAGGTGCCGGTGTCGGCGTTGTAGTCGTGGCTGATGATGCGGAACTGGCCGATTTCCGATGTGTTCTTCACGTGTGTGCCCACGCAGGCGCAGAGGTCGTAGTCGCCGATGCGCACCAGGCGCAGCGTCTCGCTGGCGTCGTCGGGCAGTTTGCCGAGGTCCACCTCGGGCGGCACCTCGTCGCGGCGGACGAACTCGTAGCTGACGTCCAGTCCGTGCTGTATCACCTCGTTCACGCGGCGCTCCAGTTCCTGCACCTGCTCGTCGGTGGGGCAGGCGGCCAGCTGGTAGTCGCACTTGCTCTTCTTGCGCTCGATGTGGGCGTTGCGCGACCGCGGGCAGCCGAACATGCGCACCATCGTTTGGTTCAGTATGTGCTCCGCCGTGTGCATTGGAGCAATTGACACATCCTTAAATTTGGCAGATACGGAATTTATTTGTAATTTTGCACCGTCAATTTCAATTTCTTGTAGTCCCATAATACTTCATCTAGTTGGATTTGCAAAATTACAAAAAAAAAATGATATGAGTAAAATTGCCATATATTGCAGGGTCAGCACACAGATGCAACATACAGATAGACAGCGAGAGGAACTTCTTGCACGAGCAAAAGCAAAGGGAGTGGAAATATCCGATAATCACATATATATTGATTATATTTCAGGGTTTTCTAAGGTTGAAGAGAGACCACAATACAACGAGTTATTAGAAGCAATCAATCGCCACGAGATTGACGAAATATGGTTCTCTGAATTGACACGTTTGGGGCGTTCTTCTGTTGAGTTGCAATCTGAAGTTGAGAAACTCCAAAATCATGGAGTCACTCTCTTTTTTCAGAAACAAGACATAATAGTCACTCCAAACAAAAAGGATTTAGGGAGTAGGATTGTTTTAACCGTGTTAGCCGTATGTGCCAGCTATGAAATTGAGTTATTTGCAGAACGAAGCATTAGTGGCAAAATCACCAAAATCAAAAACGGCGGTGGTGTAGGAGGTGACAATGCCTCTTTCGGCTATATGAATAATCCCAACAAGAAAATGGTGATACGAGAGGATGAAGCAAAGGTCGTTAAATGGATTTTTGAGCAGTATGCCAATGGAAAAACCACCTTAGACATCGCAGATACACTCAATGCCCAAGGAACACCAACTGCACTAACCACAAGGGTTCCAGAAGCTGCCACAAGAAGAGAAAGTAAAGGATTGCCCCCAAAAGAGAACTCTAACTTTACAAAAAGCACACAGCAATGGAAACCGAATATGGTTTCCAAACTTCTCTCAAAGGAGCTATACACAGGACACCGACACGTCGTATTTCACAAACCAAATGTTGATAAAGCGAACAACGAACAGGAGCAAGAAGCCCAAGAACGTGAGATAATCTACGAGTATGATGAATATGTAGAAGACCTGAGAATCGTGTCGGATGAGCTATTTCAACAGGTACAAGAAAGACTACTCACGGCGCACTATAACAAGAACAATGCTGTCAAGCACGAAAACCTATTAAAGGCAAAAATGAAATGTGGTGAATGTGGGTCAAATTTCTCTGTGGGGAAATCGACCGAGAATGCTACAGGATATCTGAGTGGTGGAAGGTCATATAAGTGTTATGGAAGAGTAAATAGAAGAGACAAACCTCAGATTTGTACAGATGGTGCTGAGGTTAAACAATGGCGACTTGATGGATTGGTTCTTTCAATGAGTTTGCGTATGTTTGCAGACATAGACCTTAAAACCACCTCTGCTAACCAAATCTCAGAATTAACAAAACGAAATGAAGAATTGACCAAAATAATCGATAGCAAAAAAGCAACGCTTGAAAAAAGCAAAGAGGAATACAAACAATTACTTAGAAGGCTTTCTAAAATTGCCATTGACGACATAGAGGCATCCGAACTCATAGATGAAGCTCAATCTGATTTCAAAAGGAAGGAATCTACTCTTAATAGGGAGATTGACAAACACACCAAAGAGAAGGTAGCCAACCTAGTTACCATTAACAATTTGAAAACAATTTCTCAAAACAGCAGTCGTTATCAAAGAATGGACGAAATATGGAAAAGCAAGGACATCGTAAAAACAATGGTGGACGAGTTTATACAAGGAATTGTATTATACCGTCCCAATCCACGTTGGGTATTAGTTGTAGTTACTTATAAAAACAACGTTGAAATGTGGGGGACACTCAAATCCAAGAAATATAAACGGTCAGAAATGTTCTATGACGAAAACTTTTGTAACCACGGCATAGAATTTCACACATGGATTATTAACAACACAGACCATCATTTTAAATACAATCCTACAAACAAGACCTTTACCTATGATGGTCTTAGCGATATCTATAACAATATCGATGCTGGGACATATACTTTTGAGCAATTACACCAGATACTATATGACAAAGAATGGATAGGCTCATATCCATTCTATTGTTACGAAAACAACGATTACAACATTAACCCACCAGAACGGAACTCAAAAATACCTATAATGCCAAGCAGATGGATTAATACCCAATCTTCTACATAAAAAGCAAAGCCTCTCTTTCTGAGAGGCTTCGCTGGGTCTTATCCAAGATAATTCCACCATTCCTTACTTAATCATCAAACTCTCCCAACTCACCATTAAACAACATATCTCTAACTTTCATCATTAACCTACCACAGGCATTGCCACCTTCCATACACAAATTTCCCTTATTCAAAATCGCCCCACACTTCTCATAATCCCATCCAGCTTCTTCTACCAACCATTTACCTTTACTTTCCCGTAGTTTCTCCCTAAACTCCCTACAGCTCTTTGCTTTGGCAATAATACACAATTCCAATATCTTAAATTGGTTTTTCACAACTTCATCATCAATATAATCCTCATTCGCCAACCCTATCTTCCTGCACTTAAATCCATTACATATTCCACCACACTTCAATATTCTATCCCTTATCTTCTTTCTTCTACCATCATCACCTCTAAACATCATCCACCAATACATCATATCCACACTCTTAAATCGCATACCCTCATAATCAATTTCGCAAGGGTACATGTTGGATAACACATAGTTATCTCGGTTATGCGAGTTAAAACACACACATTCATCCAATGGATAGCTCCTTTTGCTTACATAAACGTCTCTTTTACTCATTTTCATTAATAATTAAAGTCATATACCCCTAATATACAACTTTTTTTGGAACTGTGAAAAAAAATCCCCTCACACATAGTGCAAGGAGACAATGAAAGCTTTGTATATTCTAGAAATCCAACAGGTCGTAGGTTGCCATCAATTCTTGCTGACGGATGCCTAAATAGCGTTTGGTTATGGCTACGCTACTGTGATTGAAGAGTTCCATGAGCCTTACCAGAGCCACCTCAGCTTGCTCCCCTGCACTCTCAAAAACCTTACGTCCAAACGTTTTGCGCATAAAATGGGTGCTGATGTTGCCCATTTTAAGCCCGTACCGAACCTTGATGTACTTTAACTTGACATTGATACGCTGAGTTGTGTAGACAGTTCCTTTTCGGCTGATGAAACAGGGTCTATCATCATCTACAATACCAAGTGCCTTATGGCAGTCCTCAATATGTTTCTTGAAGTTGGAGTTCACTTTAATTGTTCTTCTTTTACCTGTTTTCTTCTCAATCAGGGTGAACATTCCATCCTCGCTAAGGATTTGACACCACTTCAAAGAAAGAAGGTCGGAAATACGAAGTCCGAAGAAACACCCACAGCCTATAAGCAAGCTCATGGTGTACTCCTTATCCTTGTAAAGTCGATGGATTAAATTCATTGCACTATCCCACTGAAGGTAGTCGCTAGTTGTGTTGCTGTTCTTGACGCTCATTTTGATTCTGTTTTATATTGTTTTGGTATATAAGTAAACTTTGCTTTGTTCGATTTTTGCCCGTTTTTTAATTTTATCTGATTTTTAACTTGTTGCGGTTTTACTTTGCTTATAAGTGAAGGTTCACACAGTAGCAAGCCATCTGTCCACCTGTTTCTTGTACTTCTCGGTTTTGTCGCTCTTTGTCTCAACGTTGTAGTCGATGGTGTTAACAAGGCTATCGAAGTACACTTCTTCTATTGTCTTCACCACTGTTCCCCTACGGTTGATTAGCGAGACTGTGAACAGGTCAAGCCCTTCATTATACACCACCTTCACCCATCCTTTAAAGATGAATCCACTAACAAGGAAAACTAAGCCATTCTCGATTGCTATCGCGTTGCGGTAGCCCCAAGACATTACGATATTGGGTTGGGTTTTGAGGATGCTAACGATGTACTTTGCCATTGATGTGTCTTTTGTCTGTGTCATATCTTTCAAGGGTTTTATATGGGGAACCCGAAGGTTCCCCAATGATTACTTATTCAACGATTCCGATGAAGTTTTCGACCTTGAAGCCTCTCCAAGCCATTTTCTCCAAGTCCAAATAGGCGAACATTCCAAAGAAGCGTTTGGGAACGCCTGTTCCAACCACATTGGCTACGACTGCGTTTTCCTGAAGGGTTCCGACTGCGGTACGTATTTCACCATTAAGTTTACGGTAGCAAAATCTAACTACTTCACCACGCATCATACGCTTTTTGAGGGTTTCCAACAGGGTTCCTTTGCCAACAGCAGTGGGAAGGTCTGCGTTGTGATTTGCGAAGTTGATTGCATTCTTGACGATGTTGTTCTGGTTGATAACAAGTGCTTTCATTGTATTGAGGTTTTAAATGTTAATATTCTGATTGATTAATATTTGCGATAAACTTTCTCAGGCTGCTTCCATCCGTTCAGGCGGTACATTTCGCGGACAGCGTCTTCGTAAGACCAAAACATCTGTACCTTATGGGCTGATGAACTTATTTCTGTTACAGAATCCCACTGCCATACTGCAAATGCTCCGTGATAACGTCCGACGTAATGTTTTCCAACCTGTGCTGTCATTGTATTATCTCCTGTTTTTTTGTTTTTACTAATCCCTTTGTTTTAATTTCTGATGCAAAGATACAACTAATATTTTAATTGACAAAATATTTCTTTTGTTTTAACTTTAATTAACTCTAGCTAAAAATTATATTCACTTATAATCAATACTTTAAGAAGTGAACATTTAATTAGCATAATGGTAATATTTTACTGTAATTTTAATAATTTTTGTCTCGAATTAAAGAAATTTGATTAATTTTGCATCAAAATTATAATAAAAAATATGATTGATTTTAGAAGCAAGGTAAAAGAAATGTGCAAGTTAAAGGGTTTGCAGCAGAAAGAGCTTGCACAAAAATTGGGTATAACTGATATTGGATTGTCTGCCACATTGAAGAAAAACAACCCTCAACTTTCAACGATGGTGAATATTGCAGAAGCTCTCGATGTGTCTCTTATAGAACTGCTTTCTGTGGGGGAATCCCAGCCTGAGAAAGAAAACAACATTCCTGACCAAGGTGGAATGATGCGTTGCCCTCATTGTGGAGGCAACATTGAGATATTTGTAAAAGCCATATAGCAGATAAGCCTTTGTATCGGTATATGGGGACGGGGCAACGCAAGTAACCCCTCCTATAAAACATTGTCCTATAATGTACTATATTGTTCCATTCGTGTGGTGTCTATCTGGGGAAAATTTTCTAAAGTAAAAAAACGCCAGAAAAAGAAGGGGGTCTGGAAAGCTGGGCAAAGGGCAGTCCAAAAAAAATTCTAAAAAATTTTTGACCACTCCAAAAACGGGGCTGGGGCTGGGGACGCAATTACTTATTAAGTTAGTTGGATTAGAAATACATTAAGTTAAGCTGCAAGCGGACACATGAAATTTATATGGAATGTGTCCCTATACTTCTTCCATTGGTCGATTGGGATATAGACAACGATTCTTCCTAGACAGTACATCTACCCACAGGACTGTTATTCCTATATGAAATTGGTGTAGTTATAAGGACACTCCGTTATGCTGAAAGCTCAAAGGACACATGTAATTTATATGGAATGAGTCCGAACCTTTATCCTAGGTCGATTGGTGTAGTGTGTTTGTATAGGTCTAGCAACACCTCTTCATATCCATTGAGACTATCAAACCTTATTCTAGTTAGTAATGCAGTCTCTGAACAGAACACCCCCTTCTTAATCTCGTCTTTCACCACCTTTAACCTTCTTTCAGTTGGGTCAGCATCCTCTATCCAATCTTCACCACCGTTAGCAATAGTACCTTCTTTAACTTTGGTAGAGGATAGCAGGTTTGCACCTAACAAGGTGGTGCTGTAGTTATCGGCTATGCTTTCGGTTTTTGTTTCCCCTATTTCAGGATGTGTTTCTAGTTTTGTTTCTGTTTTTGTATTTGTTTTTGATTCTATTTCTGTATCTGTAGCAACCGCAACAATGCCACAACTATCTGTTACACTGGCATCTATACCATTACTACTGCTCATGAGCATCGGTATTGTGCCTTTAAGAATCTTTATTTCAGATAGTTGGCTATGCGCTGGACTATGATAGTAACCCTTCTTAAATTCCAAGTATCTAAGATACATAAGTTTATTTACACTTCTGCCTACGGTATCGTCACTGACCTTAACACCCCATTTCGACAGATAACCTTGAATCGATGTGGCTTTGATTTTATCCCTTTCTGCTATAGGCAGGATGAACCAGCCATCCTTATCATAGTCCAACTGCTTGTAATTAGCCACGTACTGACACACTGCTAGTACGTTCAAATCAATCGGGTTTAATCTCTCGTCTTTCCTCGTTTCCTCAGTTAGCATATACTGAGCTTCTTCAATTATTTTATGTGTTTTCATTATGTATGTTTGTATTAGATTACTTCTACTATTAATATACAACTTTTTTCGGAACTTCCTGAAAATTCGTGATATTTATAAATATCATAATAATTCAAAATAGTACAATATATGGCAAGAAGAGTAACAAGAAGAGTCAGTGAAGAGACCCGTAGAAAGATGAGTGCCGCACACAAAGGGGCAAAAAATGGAATGCACAAACGCAGACACTCAGAAACCAGTAAGAGGCTTATATCAGAGGCTTTGAAGCGTTACTGGCAACATGTTCCCAAGACCTGACCTGTACCTTTGTAATAGCTAAGACTTTCAGTATCAGTTGGAGTTGTCTCACTGTAACTCCATCTGTCTGATTACATGTGCGTTGTATGCTGTTTCGATTAACAAAAACTGAACAAAATCAATATGTCTGAAAATGACTAGTATTTCGTATTGTGTCTCTTTTATGGTATGATAGAGTTTCTTGGTAGAAAGAAGCACAGCCAACAACTGAGGTCAGCTGTGCCATCTTCACCAGCCATTTGTGTCGTTTTCTGCTAGTGGTCGTATGAATCTTGTTTATTAAGAGCCGATAAAAACTCGCAATTCGTTGGTCTTTTTATTGTACTCCATAGCTTCAATAAACAAATCACCCAGCGCATGAAGAGCATAGCCATATTCTCCATCAAACTCTTGATTTATTAAAAAAGGACACTGAGGAAGTCTTTTGCTGGCAGCATACATTTCTTTAAATCCGTCTCTCACAGCATTTACAATGTCATCAACACTAGAAAACGTAAACTTAATTGTTTTTGATTTTTCAAATGGATAATCCAGTGTGCAAGTAGCAGGGTTATCCTTGGCTTGCAGTTCAACTGGCAGCTGTTCGCTTGTTGTCTCAAAATTCTCAATGTGGAAGCACTCATTAGGTGCGATTTCAATCATATATTTTTTCATATAAAAAAGCGATTAGCCTATACATCGCGAGGTTTCTAAATACATTAATCAATTAATAAGTCAAAATCAATATTAGGATTATTCTTTGCACAATCTAACAACCAACTAATTGCTGACTTGCTGCACCCAAGTAATTTTGAGTGGGAATAGTTCCAAATTGATGCACCATCATCATTCCAGTGACCAATGTTTTTGGTTCTTTCAAGAAATTTAACCTGTGGCATTGTTGCACCGTAAGGATTATGTTTACGACCAATAATAGTTACCTTGATTGTGTTATCAAAGTCACTTTCGTCTACTGTGATTGTGCTAAATCCCTTTTGTTGGAGTTCTGTCTTTAAAAGTTCTAATAATTCTTTCATAAAATAAACGGTTTACCTATACACCGTAAGGTTTTTAACTTTTTTTGTTGTTAAGGGTTATCTCTACAAGTCCATCACAACAGTCTGCGTAGACACTATACGTAGCATCGTCATTCTTTACCATTAAGATAGGTGCAAGGTCAATGTGGTCTGCCACAACTTTAAGAGCTGTTCTTTTATTCATCAGACAAAAGCGATTAACCTATACATCGCGAGGTTTCTAAATGGTTAATTAAAAGTTATTTAACGGATGTTTTAAAGTTGACGGGACGTCGCGTTTGTTTAGATTGTTGTAGTCGTACCTGAAAACATAGGTGTCAGCGGTAACAAAATAGTGCATAGATTCTATGAATGATGCTATCTCTCTGTCGGAAGAAACAACATCGTTGATGTAAGAACTAAACCGTGTTAAGTAGTCGAGCAGGGGCTGATAACCATTGCCTACCAATGAAACCCACTCGTCCCAGAAAAAGACGGGACAATCATCACCGAGTGCGTAACGAAAATTGTACGCCTCAACGTACTTGACTAAGAAAGCTGGCATGGGGATGTTCAGTCTAAGGAAATCATCAGCGAACTTTTGATATGTGCTATTTATTGTCATAACAGTTATACTTGATTAAATTACAAACAATTACCCTCTTATTGTCACGTGTTGCGAGGTGGGGTATACTAACCTATACAACGCAGCTGGCTATTGAATGACTATTATAAATGGAGGTGGTCGCTGCTTAACAGATTCTAACATACTGAATATTAAATTAATGATACGTGGAATAATTGTCTAGGCTATCTTGGCGAAGGTACGGTTGAACTCGTTATGGTACCATATCCCCTTGGCGCCTATATAACACATACTTAATTATTTACAAGATTTCTAAAAGGTCTTTGGGGTCGAACAACTTATAGGTTGGGTTTGTTGCCGCCAACTTGTCAGGTTCTTCGGTTCCCCAAAAACACGCTGCTGACTGAACCCCAAAACTCGTTAGCCTGTTCTACGTCTGTTGCCTCGTCACCAATGTATAGTATCTCACTTCTATTCAGCCTATTAATCCTTGGGTGCTGCAAGGCTATCTCGAACAGCTTTGTCTTCGGCTGTCTTCTGCGACACACGTAGCCACCTACCACGGGGGCTAAATCTAGGTCGTTGTACTTTAACACACGCCCTATGAAACCCTTGGTGTTGCCAGAAACGATGCCCCACCTTAGTTTTCTCTTTTGGTTGAAAACAGCCCACCACCCACGGTACAGGTGACACTCTGGGATTTTGGCGTAGGCTCCTTCCCAGTCGGGCTTAGGCTTAGCTTTGAAGAAGGGTTTTGCTTCCTTAGTGTCGAACAAAGTGTTGTCGAAATCACACAGAACTGCTTTAACGTCAATCTTTTCCATTGTTTTAAAAATATTATGTTAGACTTATGTTTACTTCTTAGGCTATCTTGGCGAAGGTGCGGTTGAACTCATCAAGACTACCAGCCACGCTTATGACTTGATGGTTCTTGTAAAGCCTTATCGCCTTATTTACAATCTCTTGAACATTGTCTGAAGGTACGTTTGCAACCAGTGCAACAGGTGTTTCCCCTTAACCTTTCGTCTACTACGGCTACCACAGCGTTTTCTCCCATCGGAACGCACGCGAAACTAAAACCTGTCTCCAATTTTACCATAATTTTTATTGTTATTTTTTATTAATTTAAAATTCATCTGAAATTTATAACCAACTCGCTATCACAGATATACAACCAAATTTTACATGTTTTTTCCACAACTTTTAAAAAAAAATTTTAAGCTTGACCCTTGGAGAGGTAGTTGGTCGATAGAAGGGTCTCTAAACATTATATACAACCTAGAAAGCACATTCTGAAAAAAAACACAAATTCTCTGAAAGATTTTTGCTAAGTCCCAAATAATGATGCCTTTGCAATTTGATTTTTTTTGTCTTACAGGGGGGGGCTGCGGTATATTTCCTTTATTGAACTATTTATAAGAAAGAAGATTTAGGGACATGAACATACTGGAAGAAAGAATTAAGAGAATAGTCAGAGAGTGCATCAATGAGCTGGTAGAACGTGATAACACCGCTGAAAAATTAACCAGACAAGCAAAAACCGCAGCGAAGGCATACATTGATGAACTGCCCATAACATACGGTTGGGATTATGTACCAAAAGAAAAAGGCATAGAACAAACCCAGCTTCAAAAGAGCGTGAATGAGTTTGTCCTATGCTTCAAGAATGAAAACGACAAGTTCCCTAGCAATAAGTACCAAGCTGTAAAGGCAAAAGCAATCAATTACTTTAATAGTACCTTAGTTAAGTGTTTTGGGGATGATATAGGTTCCATTACTCTGCAGGGGGTTCCATGCCATGACAAGAAGTCGAATGAACCACGCTGGAGGGATGTTATGTCTCGCCTGTGTAGTAACAGGATGGGGAACGGATATGACCATATTAAGTATAAAGAGGAAACACTACCCAGCCATCTAAATAAGGGGCATATTGGGGGAATCCCTGATGTGGAATACAACGAAGCTTTCTTCAATGGTAGAACGGTGGTGTTGATAGATGATTTGTACACAACAGGCTCACACATCAAGAAATGTGTGGAACAACTCGAAAGCTGCGGTGCAAAGGTGATATTGGCAATCACCCTAGCAAAAACCGAACACAAATAGAAAAGGGAGTTATTGCTAACTCCCTTCGTTTTTTCCAATATACTCTTCCTATATTAGTGAATGTTATTTTATATTTAATTGTACTTCAGCCATATATAATCCTTATATTGACATTGCTGTGTCACTTGTGTTGTTTTGGATATGTTTTTGAGTATTGGCGTTTGACTTTTGATACCCTTGTTATTCGCCTTTGTTTTGTTGTTTTTTTTTGGTGATGATAGGAGAACAACCGCGTATGAGCGGTAACAAAAAACTATGTTAGAGTACTCATTAAGAGGAAGGTAAAAGATAATCAAAGAAAATCATTTGGAAATGTGATTTTTTTTTCGTATGTTTGCACTATTGTTTAACCAAAAGTTGCGCCCGACACGTATCAGGGAATATATCATGAAAAAAACAATATTATTGTTTGCACTGGTAATTTCATGTATTGCAATTGTTTCCTGTAACAATTCAGGGCAAAACTCCACAAAAGACTATCCTGTCATAACAGAACAGGGTGTAGAACCATTTATTTTGGGTTCATCCATGTTTGAAATACCTGTTAAAGGAAGTTTCTATGATACCCTATTGTTGGAGAAACGCTACTCGGCTTTTGCTTATTCTACATCATACAACGATTTGTCCGAAAATCAAGTACAAGAATATAAGAAAGAATGGGGAGATGCATTTGAAATTTTGGAGTGTGTCGGAGTGGCAAAAGCGATAAAAGACAGGGATACCATTATGACGATAAACTATACCGAGGGTGGAGAAATAACTTCCGTTGAGGTCTTCTCAAACGGGATTCAACTTGCGAATGGGGTTCATGTCGGGTTGTCTGCAACAGAAATGTTCAATACATATAATGCTTGCTATATCAGCCCTGGCCTTGGCAGTGCAGATGGGTTTGGCTACGGAAAACAGCAGTTCTATTATCCCAGTTTACCTAAAGACATATACATTATGGCATCCATTAGCAAAGCACCAAGCGATATAATGGAATTAGAAAGTACAGGCTCTGATATTACCGTCAAAGACCGCTCATATTATAGCATTCCCTTGGAGGAAGTAAAAAAAGATTCTGTGAGGTCAATCATCATTGACAAGAATATGGTAATCTCGAGTTTTGATGGTATGGAAGAAATGTAAACCAATAAATTAGTATAATTATGGCACTTACATCCAACAGTCAGATGAAGAAGGGAAAGAGCGGAATGCCCCAATGGGGGTGGATACTTATAATTGTAGGCTCTCTACTAGTAGTTGGTGGAATTGTTTTCTTCTGTTTTATAGGGAAACCATCTGATTCAGAGGTCGTTCAAGAGGAAGATGTTGCACAAATAATCTATCCCGATATTACGGCTCAAGGTGTGAAACCTTTTCTTTTGGGTTCATCTATGTTTGATGTTCCTGTTAAAGGAAGTTTTTACGACACCATGCTTATTGAGAAAAGATACAATGCTTTCGAGAAGGGAGGAGAGTTACATTGTAATGGTATGACAGAAAAAGAATTGTCAGAGTTTAAAAAAGAATGGGGTGGCGTTACATTTATAGTTGAGTCTTATGGCTTTGCGTTCGTAATGAAAAACAACGACACTCTTATTAAAGTGGGCTATGATGGAAATGCTGTTATCCATTCAATAGAAGTTTTTTCAGAACAGATAAAGATGCAAAATGGGGTTCATGTTGGATTGTCTGCATCGGAAATGTTTGAAAAATACAATGCTCTTTTTGTAACTCCGTCAAGTTTCAATACAGAAATGTTAGAAAATAGGGGGGATGATGCAACCTTTGAGCTGCCCCATCAACCCAAAAACATTTCTGTCAAGGCAATTTATGACAAGATTGATTTTGAGTATAAAGAACAATACGAAATGAGGATGATGGAAAATGAAGAAATCGAAGGTTATGACACTCTTCCGTTGGAGGCGGTAAAAGCCAGTTCTGTCCGTTCAATAGTAATCCAAAAATAGACATTATGAAAACCAGGTTCCATTATATCAAGAGTTTATCGGTGTGTTTATTTGGCACATTGATGTTCCTTTCTTGTGGAGAAAACTCTCAAAAAACAGATGAATTTACCTCTGCAAAAGAAAAAGCAGATGAGAGTTTCCGAAATGCGCTTCGTGATAATTTGTCTGATGTCGCTACAACAAACGAAATCGCAGAACAAGAGTTAAAAAGAGCCGAAGAAAAAGAACGTTTACAAAATAAATATGCTTGGATGGATGGAGAATGGCATCTTTCATCCTCTATAAAAGACCCTTATGTTGGAAGAATTGACATGAATCTCACCTTCAAAATCGATGCAAGTGACAATTCAATACGGTTCACTGACAGGGGTAGTGGAGAGGGATATAGTGGCACGTATGAAATAGATGAAGACAATAATGCAATAACTTGTAAAGGTAATCGCATCCAGTTTGACCCGACAAAAAAAGCGTTCTACGAGCAATTCAATGGCAGAAGAGATTACTACAAAAAGGAGAGTGGTAGTAGATATAATAGTGGCGGAGAAAGTGGCTATTCTTCAACCCAGAATCCCGCACCTTATGGCTATGATGGAGATGGTGTTCCCTATGCTAGTCGAGACCATAAAAACTTAGATAAAGCACTTGATAAATTTGAAAAAGCCAGACAAGGTTATATTAATGCCACATACAGCAGGAATCCTATGGATTTGATGTATTATCACCAATGCATGAAAAATGAAATCGGAAACTGTTTGCGTTATGCAAGGAATATAGGAGACAGGGATATTATCGAAGAAATGAAGAGACTTGATAGGATGGTGGATAATCTGGAATATTAATAACGCCTATTAACACAAAAAAAACCACCTATAAAAACAGGTGGTTTTTTTGTCTATTGTTTTTACGGTATTGAATTATTTATAGTTATATACCTATAAACAATGGAGTTGCTGGAAGAACTTATTAAGCGCATCGTAAGAGACTGCATAAATGAAGCAATGGCTAACAAGCTGGCTGAACAAGCAAAAACCGCAGCGAAGGCATACATCGACGAGCTACCCTTAGCATACGTTTGGGAATATGTACCAAAAGAAAAGGGAATAGAACAGACACAGCTCCAAAAGAGCGTGAATGAGTTTGTCCTATGCTTCAAGAATGACAACGATAAGTTCCCCAACAATAAGTACCAAGCTGTAAAGGCGAAAGCAATCAATTACTTCAACAGCACCTTGGTAAATTGCTTCGGGGATGATATAGGCTCCATTACCCTAATGGGGGTTCCTTGCCACGATAAGAAGTCGAATGAGCTTCGTTGGAGGAACATACTTTCTCAGCTTTGTAGTAATAGGATGGGCAATGGTTTTGACCATATCAAGTACAAAGAAGAAACGCTCCCCAGCCATCTTAATAAGGGGCATATAGGGGGAATCCCTGATGTGGAATATGACAAGGCTTTCTTCAATAGTAAAACCGTAGTCCTGCTTGATGATTTATATACGACAGGCACACACATCAAGAAATGCAAGGAAGGATTAGAAGCCTGTGGTGCAAAAGTCATACTGGCAATCACATTAGCGAAAACCGAACACAAATAAAAAAGGGAGTTATTGCTAACTCCCTTCGTTTTTTTCAATATACACTTCTGATATTTATGAATATAAATCCATTTGAATTTCAGAGCTACTGGGTACTAATAATCACTTATATACACAAACAGTTAAAAGTGAAATATCATTTTACTTGCCAATTCGCTTCTTATTTTAAGGATGTGTCAAATTCAATTATATGCATCGGCGGGTACTCCTCTTTGTTGTGGGCGTTGAGAATCGGTTCTTCCATATATTCTTAATTATTAATTTTTAATTCTCTTTATACCTCACGCATTCCCAGTCTACGGGGGTGAAGTCGGAGGTGTCGTCCTTGTAGTCGGGGTCGGGCATGTACCACCACAGGCCCTCGAAGTATTCGCGCAGTCGTTTGTCGCGGAACACGTGGCCGCGGTTGGCGTAGGGCAGGTTGCGGACGACGCGCTGTCGGAAGGCCGCGTCGGCGGGCACCTCCTGCATTCCCTCGTAGGGCCCCCAGTTGATTTGCGCGGTGCGGTCGTAGGTGCCGCCGGTGATGCACTGCTGGTCTACATAGCAGCCGTCAACTCCCACGGCGCGGATGGTCAGTTCTCCCGTGGGGCGGAAGTCGGTGGTGTGGAGTGTGATGGCGCCGTTGCGGAGGCTCACCTCGGCGCATGGGTCGCCGTAGCAGGTGGTGCGTCGCGTCTTGCCCATGCCCTCGCTGACGGCGAAGGGGGTGCCGGCAAACGTGCTGTCGAAGACATAGAAGTGCTTGGCCGTGCTGTCGGCGCGGATGGTGAGTGTGAAGTCGCCAATCTTGCCTCCGGCCCAGCGAGCGGCGGGCGTCAGCTTGTATTCGACGATGAACGGGCTGCCCACGTTGGTCGACATGCGGTAGACATAGGTGTGGCGCACGCGGTTGAGGCCCGGCTGGAAGTCGGCGTCGAAGTAGTAGACGTAGGCGAAGCGG
>OCVV011341968.1_pt1 | contig 16585 bp, 13 predicted proteins | sample 1539721 | NCBI WGS metagenome assembly OCVV01 (sample SAMN02144230, study PRJEB22623) | gut metagenome | biome: sheep rumen | host: Ovis aries | place: New Zealand | reverse complement strand
CCGTCCTGCAGCCTGCTCTTCTGCCGACACATTCTGCCCGCCGCATCCTGCGGCGTTTCCGGCGTTTCCCCGCCGTCCTGCAGCCTGCTCTTCTGCCGATACATTCTTTCCGCCGCATCCTGCGTCATTTCCGGCGGTTCCCCCGAGCGCATCATCTTCGAGATACACATAGACGCTGCACATTTCGTCATCCCTGAAGATACGGCCATTGAAAACGGCTTCAAATCCGGCTTCATGCATTCCCAGAAAGCACAGCTGCTCCGGCGCCACCGTAAGTCCCAGTTCTTCTTTTATTTCCCGCACCGCGGCGTTTAAAGCCGTATCGCCGCTGGCCACGTGTCCCGCCGCTGAAACATCATATTCACCGGGATTGGAATCCTTCTGCATGCTTCGTTTCTGAAGCAGCACTTCATATTTATCTTTGCGAAGAGCTGAAAGCTTCTCACCTGTTCTCCTGAGGTTCTCCCCGGCTGCTTTATCCTCCCCGGCTTTCCTCCTCAGTATCCATATATGGACCGCGGCATGACGGTTACCCAGGTAATGAGCCACGCTTCTCTCCTCGATCACGCCTGTTTTCTCGCCGTTTTCGTCCAGCAGATCAAACAGTTCCATCGGTCTGCCGTCCAGTGCCGCGTATTTGAGCACGCCTTTTCCGTTATAAACAAGCTTCAGCGAAAAGAACGGACGTTCCTGCTCCAGCAGCAGAAAAAAGATCTTATCTCCTTCCCAGAGGTTCAGATTCCACACATCCTTCTTATCTATCCATTCCAGTTCGCCTTCATCGCAGGGGACAGGTTCGCCGCTGATCCCGTCGGCCGTAAATAAATGCATGTATTCCGTGACTCCGTCCCCCGATACGAATGTGACTATTCCCCTGTACCTGAAGGATGTCAGCATATATCCGGTTTCTTCCATCGTTTCCCGGAGTATACATTCTTCGGGACTTTCGTCCTGCTCAAAATGGCCGCCTATTCCGATCCATTTATCTTTATTTACATCATTCTTTTTTACTGTTCTGTGGAGCATCAGGTATTTTCCATCCTGCTCTATATAACACAGTGTGCTTAATTTTGCTCCGTTCATTCATTCTCCTCCGAAAGCTGGTTTATTTTTTCCGGATCATAAGATCATAGAAAGAGCGATACGTTTTTTTCTAATATCAACGCTCAGAACCCGCACCTCAACGATATCGCCGACGCTGACCACCTCCAGCGGATGTTTAACAAATTTTCCCTTCTTCATCTGGGAAATATGTACAAGTCCGTCCTGGTGGACCCCGATATCCACAAAAGCGCCGAAATCAATCACATTTCTTACCGTTCCCTTCAGGATCATTCCTTCCTTCAGATCCTCCATTGAAAGAACATCGCTGCGGAGCACCGGTTTTGGCATATCTTCTCTCGGATCTCTTCCCGGCTTCATAAGCTCCTTTACATTATCACGAAGCGTCAGTTCACCTATGCCGATCTCCTGCGCCGTCGTCTTATAGTCTCCGATGACCAGCTTCTCTTTTCCACGCATCACATCCTCCGCTTTCAGATGTTTCATTTCCAGGAGCTGCTTCATCGCCTTATACGCCTCCGGGTGGACCGCTGTCGCATCCAGCGGTTCAGTACCGTCCGTGATCCGCATGAATCCCGCGCACTGTTCAAATGTCTTCGGGCCCAGCTTCGGCACCTTCAGCAATTCCCTGCGGCTCTTGAATCTGCCGTTCGCTTCCCTGTATGCCACGATATTTTTTGCCGTTGTTTTTGAAATTCCGGAAATATATTCCATCAGCGGAGCCGAAGCCGTATTCAGATCAACGCCCACATGGTTCACGCAATCTTCTACTACCCCTCCGAGAGCGTCGCCGAGTTTCTTCTGATTCATGTCATGCTGATACTGACCGACTCCGATCGATTTTGGATCGATCTTTACAAGCTCCGCAAGCGGGTCCTGCAGCCTGCGCGCGATGGACGCGGCGCTTCTCTGACCCACGTCAAACTGAGGGAACTCCTCCGTCGCCAGTTTGCTCGCGGAATAGACGGAAGCTCCGGACTCATCGGTGATCACATACATGACTTTCTCCGGGATCGTTTTCAGAAACTCTGCAATGAACTGTTCTGATTCTCTCGACGCCGTTCCGTTCCCCACGGAGATCAGGGAAACATTGTATTTTTTGATAAAACGATGAAGGACTTTCCGGGCGTCCGCTTTTTTCTTTTCATTCGTAGGCGCAGTGGGATAGATCACAGCCGTATCAACCACTCTTCCGGTTTCATCTGCCACGGCAAGCTTACATCCTGTCCTGAAAGCCGGATCCCATCCCAGGACTACCTTGCCGGCAATGGGCGGCTGCATCAGGAGCTGTTTCAGGTTTTTGCCGAATACTTCTATCGATTTTTCCTCCGCTGCCTCTGTAAGCTCATTTCGGATCTCCCTTTCAATAGCAGGCGCGATCAGCCTCTTATAGCTGTCTGCTATCGCCTCCTTTAATACCGGTTCGGTATGCGGGTTGCTTTTTCTAATAATACGGCTTGCCAGAAAACGCTGTACAATATCCGCATCCACTTCTATCTTTACGGAAAGCACTCCCTCCTTCTCTCCACGGTTTACAGCCAGCACTCTGTGATCAGCGATCTTTCTGACCGCTTCACTGCGGTCATAGTACATTTCGTATACGGAGTTCTCTTCCGGTTTCTTTGCGCTTGTCACCAGAATTCCTGTATTGCGGGTATGATTTCGGATGCCCCTGCGGAAGTCCGCATTATCGGAGATCTCTTCCGCTATGATATCCTTTGCTCCGGCAATGGCTTCCAGGGCGGACGCCACTCCTTTTTCTTCGGAAATATATTCTTCCGCGATCTTTTCCGGCTCTTCCGTGATCTCCTGCGCCATAATAATATCTGCCAGAGGACCGAGGCCTTTTTCTTTTGCGATTGCCGCGCGGGTCCTCTTCTTCTGCTTATAGGGACGGTAAATATCCTCCAGCGCCACCATAGTTTCTGCCTTTTCGATCGCCTTCATAAGCTCCGGCGTCATCTTTTCCTGTGATTCTATGGAAGATACGACCGCTGCCTTGCGCTCCTCCAGATTACGAAGATAAGTCAGCCTTTCATGCAGATTTCTAAGGATCTCATCGTTCAGAGCCCCGGTCGCCTCCTTACGGTAACGGGCTATAAAAGGAATCGTATTTCCCTGATCGATCAGTTCTACCGTCGCCTGCACCTGTGCCGGACGTATCTCAAGTTCTTTCGCTATCGTTTTTATAATATCCATTTCTAATTCCTCTTTTTGTGTTGCTTCCTGTCTCAAACCTTTCCAAACCCGGTCAGTTATTATCCGGTTTCTGATTGAAACACTGCTTTTTTCGTTAATTTCCGATCATACCCGATCATTTTCTTTTAATTGATGACATTTTCCTGTGTTCATTTTTCATAAACAAAAAACATCATATACACCTTGGGGCTGTGCATTCTGACAATTCCTTAACGATCTATTGGTGATTTTTTCATCTTTACCGCCTTGATGATATATTAATTTTGAACAAAATACCAGTGGATTTTTTGTGCGATTGTGCTATATTAAGATGCATCTTCAGAGAGCAGAAGACGACATTCAACTTTCCGCCGGTCCAGACGATTCCAGATCATTATAGATCAAATCCGGCGGCAGGTAAATGTCCTTACCATATATTTGAAATGCTGGCGCCGGGGCTTTCACAGAAAATCCCGCGCGAATGCATAACCTCCTTTTTGCAGACACTTGTCTGTTTACATTAAGAGACCGCATTCCTAATTAAAACTTTTCATCCGAATACCTGCTGACGGCGGTCTCTTAAAGATATATATTCCTCATGGAAACATGATGGTTTATATATAATGATCAGCTCTTATCCAGACACTGATCATATGCAATGAATCCGGTCTCTGACTTCGCATAATGGCTGGCCGGGGACTGAGGACATTGCAGGCGGTGTAAATCATGCTGCTTATAGTGATCATGATCGTACATCGCGAAATACCTTCTCTTACTCAAATGTGTGAGCCTGTACCCGCTTCGTGGAAAAAACAGGCGACATAAAAAAAACGGTCCGCAGAGTTTATCCGTGGACTGTTTTTTTTCTTTTTTCAAAAACTTCCCGCCGCATGCTGATGTCTCAGCTGAGATAACAGCGGAAAGGTTTTGTCTCGCGGCCGGCGCCGTCCATCAGACCATTTTCTCAGGTCTGACTGCGTTATCAAACTCTTCTTCCGTCATGAATCCCAGACTTGTGCAGGCTTCTTTCAAAGAGATGTTTTCCCTGTACGCCTTGAATGAAGTCTGCGCCGCTTTTTCATATCCGATATATGGATTCAGGGCAGTCACGAGCATCAGGGAATTATTCAGATTAAATTTCATTTTTTCCTCATCTGCCCTGATACCCGCAAGGCAGTTATCCGTAAACGAACGGATTCCATCTGCCAGAAGCCGGACAGACTGCAGGAAATTATAGGCGATCACAGGCATAAACACATTCAGCTCGAAATTTCCCTGGGACGCGGATATTCCTATCGTCACGTCATTTCCCATGACCTGAACGGCCGTCATTGTCATCGCTTCGCACTGTGTAGGATTGACCTTGCCCGGCATGATGGAACTTCCGGGCTCATTTGCGGGGATGGTGATCTCCGCGATCCCGCATCTCGGGCCGCTTGCCAGCCAGCGGACATCGTTGGCAATCTTCATCATGTTTGCCGCAAGGGCCTTCAGCGCGCCATGGGCAAAAACAACGGCGTCCTTGGACGTCAGCGCGTGGAATTTATTTGGCTCTGTGACAAATTTTTTACCGGTAAGCTCTGAGACTGCTTTAGCCACTTCTACGCCAAATTCCTTCGGCGCGTTAATTCCTGTTCCTACCGCAGTTCCTCCGAGTGCCAGCTGTGATACATGAGGCAATGCGCTCTGCAAAAGAGCTTTGCTTTCCTCGATCATGCCTCTCCAGCCGCTGATCTCCTGTGAAAACGCGATCGGCGTAGCATCCATCAGATGCGTGCGTCCGCTTTTGATGATGCCCTCATTCTCTCTTTCCAGTCTCTTCAACGTCTCCACGGCATGATCCATGGACGGGAACAGGGTATCTTCGATCGCCGTTACGGCCGCAATGTGGATCGCCGTCGGAAAGGTATCGTTAGAACTCTGGGACATGTTTACCGTATCATTAGGATGAAGCAGTTTCTCCCCGGCAATAGCGTTTCCCCGGTTGGCTATTACTTCGTTGACATTCATATTTGACTGTGTGCCGCTTCCCGTCTGCCAGACTGCCAGCGGAAAATTTCCTTCAAGTCTTCCCTCGAGGATCTCATCACAGACCTGAGCGATCAGATCTTTCTTTTTTTCTTCCAGCTTTCCCAGATTACAGTTCGCAATGGCCGCCGCTTTCTTCAGTATCGCGAATGCCGCAATGATCTCTGCGGGTATCTTCTCCGTTCCGATCTTGAAGTTCTGGAAGCTTCTCTGTGTCTGCGCTCCCCAGTATACGTCGGCGGGCACTTTCATTTCGCCCATAGAATCATGTTCAATACGATATTCCATTTCCATCCTCCATTACACGTTTCAATGTCTGCCGGCTCTCCCGGAGCGGCCTTTCGGGAAGAATCGCACATGGCTGCCCGGGGGATCATTGCCCCTTCCGCTCTCACGCGGCGCCTCTGTCACGTAATTGTTACTGTTCTTTTCCCGGTGAGATTATAACATAACAGGATCTGCTGTGTCGACCATATGCTTTTTTTGCTTTTCATGATCTTTACTTTAAATCATTCTCCCAGGAGGATGTCTCTGTAGAAATTTGCGTAATCTGTACGCCCTTCTTTTGTAAACGCAATGGCGCTGCGCGGATGCTGCTCAAGCAGTCCCGTGATGATATACTGAAGATCCGGACCCCAGACAACTCCGGTCTTTTTCAGCTGTACCATATAGTCCTGTACAAATTTGAACACCTGATATTCTTTGTATTTAGGATTTTTCAGAAAGCCCAGCAGCAGTTCCATGGCACAGTTTCCTGCGCCGCGTCCCATTCCGTTGTAGGTCGCGTCCAGATAGTTGACGCCGTCTCCGACGCATTCGATCGTATTTGCGAAAGCCAGCTGCTGATTGTTATGCGCGTGGATCCCAAGCTCTTTGCCGTGCTCTCCTGCGACGCTCCTGTACAGATCCACCAGACGGGCCATCTCTTCCGGATATATGGAGCCATAGCTGTCCACGATATAGATCACGTCCACGCCAGATGAGGCGACCATTTCAAGGCCTTCCCGAAGTTCTCCCTCCTGCAGGGTCGATACTGCCATGATATTACAGCAGACCTCATATCCCTTGTCCTTACAGTACTCGATCATTTCAATCGCGCTTGGGATCTGATGAAGGTAGCATGCAACCCTCACCATATCAACAGGACTGTCCGCTTTGTCTACAATATCGGTCTCAAAATCGCACCGTCCCACATCTATCATGATACTTACCTTCGGTCCGTCCTGAATATCCCCGATGATCCTTCGAATATCTTCGTCTTCGGAAAACTTCCACGGCCCGTAATCCTTCACGTCAAAAAGCTCCTTTGACGCGCGGTATCCAAACTCCATATAATCCACTCCTGCCTTTTTGTTTGCCAGGTACAGTGCCCTTACAAATTCATCATCAAAGGCAAAATTATTTACCAGACCGCCGTCTCTGATCGTAGCGTCCAGCACCTTGATCTTTTTCCTGTATCCAATCAACTGTCTTATTTCTTTTTCCATTGTCATACCTCACATTTTTATTTCAAAAGAAGTCTGAGCGAAACATGCTTTTGTTTCTCAAACATTTTTTATTTCTTTCAGTTATGGCATATAGTATGACATAGAATCGAAATATTTTCAACACTTTAAATCGTTAAAGGTTTATATTCGCGATTTTGCCGTCAAAAAAGGGCTGTCAGCTTTTTGATTCATAGCTAACAGCCCTTTTAATGAATAATCAGCAATTTCATTTACATGACCTCCAATCTCTTTATTTAATTTGAAAATCCCTTTTTTAAAAATTTAAGCTCCCATTGGACCGGTTTCCTTTCTTAATTAAAACTGGGTTTTGATAATTACAAGCTTAAGTTTTCATTGGACCGTCCTCCCAAAGAAAAGTATCTGAATAAAGAAATATTATATTTTTATTTGTTCATCTCTTTTCTTTTGATAAATATATAATACAGAATCCATCTTGTTTTGTCAACTATTTTTCAGAAAATTTATACTTTTTATTTTTGGAACTTATCTCAGTCCCCGGTTTCATTAAGAATAACGAAAGGTATGTATAAGTATCTCTAAATGTTTTTTATGTTTTAGGTTTATGTTTAAGTTTTATATTATAACCATCCCAGGGAACAAAGGGTAAACACAAAACAAAAAAATAAAAAACACAAACACAAAAGAAAAGGAGAAAAAACATTATGACAAACTTCAACATCACATCAACCAACTACGTTTTAACCCCGTTTAACCTCTTCGTATCCGCAGCAGTTCTCGTTCTTTTTCTCATAACGATAATTGCCAAATGGAAAATGTTCAACAAATTCGGCGAGAAAGGCTGGAAATCGCTCATCCCGTTTTACAGCGAATATGTCATGCTGAAAAATGTATGGCGCGGCTCGATCTTCTTCGTATCTCTCGCTCTTTTTATCCTGACCTTTACTTTCCAACAGATAGCAGCTTCATTAGTTGGTGTTCCGCAGCTGATTTGTCTTCTTGTCGGACTTGTATTCTCAATCGCATTGCTGGTAGTTAAGATCAGAAGCATCTCTCACCTTTCCAGAGCTTTCGGACACGGAATGGGCATGACAGTTTTCGGAGTCCTCTTCACTGATCTGCAGACAATCTTCCTGGGACTTGGAAATTCTCAGTACATCGGCGCTGCAGCATGATCAAAGAGCGAAGGCAGAAAAAATACACTATAATATAAAAGCAAGAAACAATTCTGAATCATACATATTACCTCAAAAAAGGTCTGTGGCATAAACGCCGCAGACCCTTTTTCTTTATAACAAGGCTCCGTTCCCGCTCCCATGAAACTAGCCTTCATTCCTGATTCCGTGAAACGCGTCACCGTCCCCGGTTCCATGAAACGCGTCTCCGTCCCCGGTTCCATGTTTACAGGACAAATCTTTCGATGGCGTACGCGACTCCGTCTTCATTGTTTGTTCTGGTGATAAAGTCGGCCATTTCCTTCAGCTTGGGGGCGCCGTTTTCCATGACGACCGAGAAACCTGCAGCTTTTATCATCATCGAATCATTATCCGCGTCTCCGCACGCCATGACCTGCGCTATAGGAATGCCCAGATGTGCTGCCAGATGCTCCAGCCCGTCACCTTTATCACAGTTAAACATATTTACCTCAATATTATTAAACAGCGAACTGGAAACGCTGGCGATGTTCAACGCTTTCAATTCCCGCATGCATTGTTCCCGTTCTTCCTCTGAGCGGAAAAAGCCCTGCGTTTTCTCGATACCTGAAGGCTCCTCCTCGATCGTCCGTCGAAGATTTTCAACCTGCTTTCTGGTGCGGAGGACCATATCATACATCGGTCCTGACACTCCGTAATAGGATAGATTATCTCTGTATTTTGCTTCCATATATCCCTGACCGTTTCTGTAAATATCCTCAGTACAGTCATATTTGTCAAAAACATCCAGTATCTGAAACACAGTCTCTTTGGGAAGATGATTCGTATAGATCACCTTATCCTCCGCCCGGTCATAGATCGTGGCTCCATTGCAAAGAATATAATACCGGATACCCTCAGTCATTCTGAGAAATTCCGGAACCGCCTTAAAGACCCTTCCTGTCGCGGGCACAATATGAACTCCGCGGGACGCTGCCTCTTTCAGGACCTCCCGGGTATGCTCTGATATTTCTTTCCTGTCGTCAAGCAATGTAAAATCCAGATCCATCGCTACCAGTTTAATATTTCGTTCCATCTATATTTCCTGCCCTTTGTCCACGTATTTTATCCATGCCTTTGCCCCTTTTGCGATCCCTGCGCTTATCATTTCCGCCTTCGGCAAAATACTTTCGCATATTTCCGGGGTTCAGTTCCTCAAGTCTCGCTGAGACGAGCCTGTCATAACCCGCCGCTTAAGAAGCGGGGGCTTCTCACACTGAGATAAACAATGCCCCTGCATGAGCCGTCTTTGATTTTACAAACAGGTCAAATATTTGTCAACAAAACCACAATTTATGCTATGCGCATATTGACTTTATTACCAAAATTTCCTTATAATTTAACTATAAATATTTCATATTTTTTAGAACTTTCCAAGAATTTCATCTTGTCACGTTGAATTTATTTTACAATTCGCCCAAAGGAGGAGATTATAATGAAACTTTTTGGCAAAAGAGAAAAAAAGAACATTTCCCTTACATTTGATCTGAATTCACCTCTTCCGGAGAAAATTTCCGTGCAGGTAGAAGGTCTTGAAGAAAACCAGCTGTCTATCGCCGCACTTGCCCAGCCGAATCCTAATCACGACTACGGAAAAAGCGATCTGATCGACCGCCGCCTTATTGACCGCCGTATCTACCAGTACCATTATATAACAGAACCGATCGAGCTCACCTCCGATACCGAAAACGATCATCTGGACGTAGTCGTCAACGGTCATAAGATCGGCTATCTGAATCAGAAGAACAGCACCGCTGTCCGCACATTAAAATCAGAAAATAAAATAAAGGGAATGGAACTCTCTCTTGGCGGCGGCCGTTACAAATGCGTGATATCAAATTTCTCGCCAAACAACGGCACTACCTATGAATACGAAAAAAACAATGCCGAGTACTATGCTACTCTTAGCATTCGTCTGTATAAATAAAAAAACATTTTTCGTTTCATAGGAAGTAATTGTAATTTCCATAACGCAAAAAAACGGTCCCCGGAAGTCAGCTCGCGGACTTTGTTCTCTCCGTGTGAGAAGACCCCACCGGGATAAACGCTCCGCGTGGATGCGCAGTGATTAGGGTCAGCCGAAGCTGACCCTAATCTCGCGTCAAGTCTCGCGGGCGAGACTTGGCGCGGGCGAGACTTGAATATTTATGCAGACTTTTCTGATATCTTTCGTATCATCGGGGCAGTTTATTTGCCCAGAGTCAACGTTTCAACTTTCAGATCTTTGTATCCGTCATAATTTGTTACGACAGTGCTTTTGGAATTGATCGTTCCCTGACTTACCACTGCGTCATTTTTCATATTCATATATCCGATTCTCGCTTCATGTATGCTCGTTCCTCTCTCGATGTCGCATACTCCACGGATCAATGTTGCGGAACCCGCAACGAATAATAATATTGCTGCGATAAATGCAAAACGATTTTTTTTGGCTTTTGTATTTGTATTTGTTCTTTTCATAATGTTATTTCCTTTCTTCTTTTAGTGTGATCCCGGTACGCATCATCCCTGCTTATGTATCTTATACTCTTTTGCTGCCTCTTTTGGACTCTGAGACCGGGTGATCCTGATGTATATATAGTACTTCTCTGACATCTCTGTCATGTTTTTTTCTTATCTATAATTTACATGCTGTATCTCAACCTAAAAGCCGAATATCCATAACATATTATTGCATAACCTTTCCATAACCTTAAAACGCATCTACATCTTTCAGAAGTTTCCTGTCCGGAAATATCTTATATCAGAGCTTCCCGCTACATACTCAACGGTCGGACGTGATCACGTAAAAGCAGCGCAGGAAAGGTTTTGTCTGCGGACGGCGTTTCGCAATTCAGGAACGTCTCCGGCGTTCTTGCCGCGCCCGGGGCGAAGCCCCTTCCACTGAGTGCGGCTGCGAACCGCCGGAGGCATCAACTCATTCGGGGATTGTCACACGCCACTGAGTTAAATCCCTTGCTCCAGCCGCCTCATCAATTCGTCGCATACTTCCTCTGCCACCTTCATCTTGTATGCCAGCCGGGTCGGCCGGGGCTTCAGCTCCCTGTAATAAGAGAAGACATCGCCTTTGATCGCAATGGCAAAATAGACCTGTCCCGGTACCGATGATTCTTCGTTGGCAGGATCCACATTTCCCATGGTTCCTGTAACTCCAATGCCGATGTCCGCGCCATAGATTTTTGCACAGGCTTTTGCCATACATTCTGCAGTTTCCGGAGAATATACTGAATATTTCTCCAGAACCTCCGCCGGCACGCCCTGTTTTATCTTTGCCTCATTGCTGTATGTAATGAAGGCTCCCTTCATGATTGCCGAGGCTCCTTCCGTATCCGTGATAAGAGACGCGATCTGTCCGGACGTGGCGCTTTCCATCGTCGTAACAGTAATTTTCCGGGCAATCAAAAGCTTTGTCAGTTTTTCATACTTTTTACGAACTCTGAGCTCATCTTCTCTGACTTTTTCACACATTTTACTCCCATCCTTTATGATTATTTTTCTTGATTTCAGCCATCATAAATCCCTATTTATTCTCTATCAAAAAACTCCCCGTTTCCTGTTGCCGGATCAGCTCTTATCATAAAAAAGAATGTGTGGGAAATTTTTATATATTATAACAAATTTTGAACGCCGTTCACTTTACGTCTGCCGATTTCATTTAAATATATTCTATCCTTTTCCATTTGCCGCGGTAAATGGTTTTGATTCTATCTGCAATGAGTGCTTTTGATTTTATCTGCAGTAAATGATATTGATTTTATCTACTGGAATATACAGCGCAATCATGTTAAGATAACGATACCCGTCCCGGACTTCCGGAAGTCCCGGGACGAATTGCAGCATAAAAAAGAACTATCCCAAAAAGCAGGGAAAACCATTTAAAACCAAGGAGTATTCAATGAGCAATCAGGGAAAGAAAGTAAGAGTACATTACATCGGAACATTAAATGACGGATCTAAATTTGATTCCTCCTATGACCGTGACCAGCCGCTTGAATTTGTCTGCGGCGGCGGCATGATGATCAAAGGCTTTGACGCCGCAGTTGAAAACATGGAGGCCGGACAGGTCGTTGACGTTCATCTGATGCCGGAGGAAGCCTACGGAATGCCTGTTCCGGAAAACATCCTGACCATCGCCATCGCAGATATGCCCGGCGCGGAGAACTGTGAAATCGGTACGCAGGTTTATCTGCAGACTCCGGACGGAAATTCTATTCCCGTAAGAGTAACCGAAAAAGATGAAACCTCCATTACATTTGACGCGAACCATGAGCTCGCGGGAAAAGAACTGAATTTTAAGATCAAACTGGTAGAGATCGTGGAAGACTGAATCAGGCACAGCTTCTGTCTTCGCCGACCTTATCCCGTATACCACGGGCGGCCGTCTGCGGCCGCCCGTTCATCATGTCATGCTGTTTACTATCAGCCTTTCACTTTATTTCAACTCAGATGGGAAGTCCTCCCCTCTATAGGCGGCGGGTATTGAATCAAACCTGACTTCAGCGGAGGGTTTCAATCCCCATCTGAGTTGAGTCTCCGGCGTATCGCAGAGCTGCGCAGTGAAAGACGCACAAGTGCGCCGCGCAACCCGCCAGCGATACGATATCGCGATTGAATATGCTTTCCGCGCTTCTTCACCCAAACGAGTCATTGTTTTAACGTATTAACGTATCCTGCCCAATTTGTACTTTGAAAAATATTTTCCGTATGGTATCATGTACAGGTATTTTAATCATTTATTATGTATATAAAAGCATACAGCTGCAGGCAGATTTGCGGACGCTGCATGCTCTTTAAGGAGGACCTTTCATGGTAAAACTTTATGATGGCGGTGTCTATCTGGTAAACGGTACGGAACTGGTACCTGAAGCAGAGGCTCCGAAGGTAGAGAAGCTTACAGGAAAAAAAGCCGATCCTGTTGAAGCTTCCAGGGGAACGATGGCCTACAGCATACTGAAAGCCCATAACACAGTGGACGATATGGATGATCTTCGTATGAAATTTGATTCCATGACCAGCCACGATATAACATATGTAGGTATTATTCAGACAGCACGCTCTTCAGGAATGAAAGAATTTCCTATGCCTTACGTGCTGACCAACTGCCACAACAGCCTTTGTGCCGTAGGCGGTACGATCAATGAAGATGATCATATGTTCGCTCTTTCTGCTGCTCACAAATACGGCGGAATCTACGTTCCGACGAATATGGCAGTCATCCACAGTGTGAACCGTGAGCTCATGTCCGGCTGCGGACGCATGATCCTGGGTTCGGATTCTCACACACGATATGGCGCCCTTGGAACGATCGCCGTAGGAGAAGGCGGAGGCGAACTGGCGAAACAGCTGGTAGGACGTACATATGACATGGCACGTCCGGGCGTCATTGCCATTTATCTTACTGGCACTCCGAAACCAGGCGTGGGTCCTCACGATGTGGCTCTCGCGATCGTCGGCGCCACCTACGCGAACGGCTATGTTAAAAACAAAGTAATGGAGTTTGTTGGCCCCGGAATAAAAAATCTTCCTATAGAATACCGTAATGGTATTGATGTGATGACAACAGAAACCACCTGCTGGTCTTCCATCTGGGTGACCGATGAGGAAACAGAGGGATACTTTGTAAACCATGGCCGTCCCGAGGCATATAAAAAGATGGATCCGGCCGATGTCACATACTATGACGGATGCGTATACGTGGATCTTGACAAAATCGAATGCACCATTGCTCTTCCCATGCATCCCAGCTACGCTATGCCGATACGCGAGCTGCTTGAAAATCCGGCAGACATCATGCATGAGTATCAGGAGCGCGCCAATAAGCAGATCAAGGGCGCAAAAATGGATCTGGATTCCAAAGTCCGCGGAGGCGATATTTATGTAGACCAGGGCGTCGTTGCGGGATGCTCGGGCGGTACTTTTGATAATATATGTGCGGTGGCCGATATTCTCCGCGGAAACAGCTGTGGAAACGGTACCTTCACAATGAGCGTATATCCGGGCAGCATGCCTGCATATAAAGAGCTCCTGAAGAACGGTGCGCTGCTTGATATTGTCAGCGCAGGCGCGATCGTTCGAGAGTGCTTCTGCGGCCCTTGCTTCGGTGCGGGCGATACGCCGGCAAACGGAGAATTCTCTATCCGTCACACTACACGTAACTTCCCGAACCGTGAGGGCTCAAAGCCCGGTGAAGGACAGATGGCGGGCGTTGCCCTTATGGACGCGCGTTCCATCGCCGCAACAGCCATCAACGGAGGCAAGCTGACAGCTGCTACTGATATCGACGTAGAATATACAACGCCGAAATACTTCTTTGATAAGAGCGTTTATGATAAGAGACTTTACAACGGATACGGCAAGGCCGAGCCCGACTATGAGCTGAAAATGGGTCCGAACATCAAGGACTGGCCTGAACAGCCGGCTCTTTCCGATGATCTTCTCGTCAAAGTTGTATCTTATATCACCGATCCGGTCACTACGACTGACGAACTGATCCCTTCAGGCGAGACCTCCTCTTTCCGCTCTAATCCTCTCAGGCTGGCAGAGTTTACGCTATCCAGAAAAGATCCTGAATATGTGGGAAGAGCAAAAGAGGTTCACGCGATAGAAGAGGGACGTGAAGCGGGCAGCGGTCTTCCGGAAGAGATCATGGCTGTTTACGCGGCTCTTGAAAAGGTAGTCGATGTGGACCCCGAAAACACAGTGATCGGCTCCACTATCTTTGCGAACAGGCCAGGCGACGGCTCTGCGCGCGAGCAGGCTGCAAGCTGCCAGAGAGTACTTGGTGCAGCAGCTAACATTGCAAAAGAATACGCGACAAAGAGATACCGTTCCAACTGTATCAACTGGGGAATGGCGCCTCTCCTGACAAAGGATCCCGATGTTTTCGCCCTGGGCGACTATGTATTCGTGCCCGGCATACGCAAAAACATTCTGGAGGGAATCAATGATTTCGACGCCTACGCCGTAAAGCCTGACGGCACAGTCACGAAATTCCCCGTATCCACAGGCGATCTCACTCCGGACGAAAGGCAGATCATCGCCGACGGCTGCCTCATCAACTACTACAGAAACACAAACGCATAACGGAACCGGGGACGGAGACTCGTTCCGCAGAACCGGGGACGGAGTTAAGTTTCACTTGTCTGCGCAGCATGAAGCTGCGCAAGATAAAGTGACGCTCCGTCCCCGGTTTTTTTTGCGAAACTCGTCTCCGTCCCCGGTTCCGTTTTGTGGAACTCGTCTCCGTCCCCGGTTCCGTGGGGGAAAATAACATCGTAAAGGTTTCGGCTTTACGATTCAGGCGAATGAATCGTATGCGGCTTTGACCTGAGCGATGACAGCCTCGTCAGTAATTCCTGAGATCTCTTTGTAGGCTTCCACAACGCCTTTCTCGGCGATCATCTGCTGCATTTCAACACTCTGTTTGTCTTCAGGATTGTCGTAGCGAAGCGCTGCTCCTACTCCCTGAAGAAGCTTATCTACCGGAAGTCCGTAGCTGAGAGCTGTAGTTACCGGCTTTGTCAGACGGTCCGTAGGAGCCATTTTTCTGAGCGGCTCACGGCCTACACGGGTGCAGTCATCCTTGAGATACGGATTTTTGAAACGGCTAATGATCTTTTTGATATAAGCCGCATGAGCTTCCGGATCAAAATTATATTTCTTCACAAGTCCTGCGCCTGACTGCTGCATTGCAGCTTCAACGACAGCATAGATCTCCGGATCCTCTATAGCTTCTTTTATCGTGCCGAGTCCCTTCTGATATCCGATGTATGCCGTGATACAGTGTCCTGTATTCAGCGTAAACAGCTTTCTTTCAATATATGCGTCCAGATTCTCGGCCGGATCCATTCCCTCGATCTCGGGAACCTCTCCCTTGAAGGAAGCCTTTTCTACATGCCACTCATAGTACTCTTCCACTACTACATCCGTTGGGATCTCGTTGCGTACCGGAGGAACGATACGGTCTACGGAGCAGTCCGGGAATCCTACATACTGGTCAGCATATGCTTTCTCTTCATCATTCAGAAGTTTATATACATGCTCCTTCAGCTGTGAGCTTGCGCGGATCGCGTTTTCGCATGCAATGATATTCATGTACTCTGTGCTGCCGTTAGCTTTGCGCGCTTTGATACCGTCGGCAAACGTTCCCGCGATCCTTGGAAGGATCACAAGGCCTACAGCCGTAGTAACGATGGACGCCTCCGCCAGAGCGTCAACGATTTCGGGGCCATTGGACATGATGCCGTCCACATTCTCGATCACATAATCTTTTTTATTTACATCAAGAATGTGTACAGTGTACTTTTTATCCTGTGCCAGGCGATCTATGATCGCAGGATTAACATCGCCGAAGATTACCTTATATCCGGCCTGTGCCAAAAGCATTCCGATGAATCCCCGTCCGATATTTCCTGCACCAAACATTACTGCTGTTTTCATTGAAAAGCTCCTTTCATATTTTTTGAAACCAGAGTGCTTGCGAAGCCCGAGGTGAGGAAATTTATGTGAATGATTCAAACCATCTGCACAAGCATTAGAACTTCTGTATAAACGGAATCTGCGTTATGCGCGGAAATCATACTGCCTGAGCGCAGCGAGTTTATGATTTCGCGAGTATTAAACGCAGATGAAGTGAATACATAGAAGTTCTTTGCGCGG